>SMES01000003.1_pt1 | contig 108869 bp, 103 predicted proteins | sample 2456241 | NCBI WGS metagenome assembly SMES01 (sample SAMN10132598, study PRJNA489261) | soil metagenome | isolation source: day1 antibiotic-silty clay loam soil | place: USA | reverse complement strand
AGAAGCTTTAAAACTTATATCCTAATTGAATTCCATAAGAAAGTCTTGATGGGTTTTCTGTAAAGTAAAAATCATAAGTCATATTTACACCTGCTGAGATGCTTTTATAAAAATGATAATTGTAATCTATTCCTATATTTCCTCCCAAATGACTGGCTGGCTTAGTAAAGGTTTTTTCGAAATAAGTATCGAGATAAGGGTATTTCGTATGATACGTATGTGGATAAATATCTTCTAAATAGCTATCCTTACCCCAAGCTAAAATAAAACCTCCTTTCACATTTATTTCATGTGATTTTTTCTGGAAAAATGCATAAGAGGCTCCTAGATTTATAAAATTATAATTTTGTTGATATATGATTTTACCATAGTCATATTCACTTTTAGGGATAACCGATCTTTTTCCTCGGTCTTCTTTAGGTAAACCTGAGATAGAGGAATTTCCCCAATCAATGTTTAGCCAGCGAGTATAATGACTATAAATAGATGTTTTTGGATGAATTTCATATTCATAACCCAAGCTTAATTGAGATATTAAATCACTCATGTGTATCCCATTCGATACTAGACTGATGGGTTGTTCACTTCCTGTCATCAAAGATACTTTATGTTTGTTTTGAGCAAAGGAAGTAGCTTGAACTAAGGAAATAAAGCAAGCGATAAATATGGTTTTCTTCATGATTTGTTTTTTAAAATCAAGACTTAAAAATTAAAACCTACATGTATTCCATAATTAATTTGAAAGGAGAAATCATGTCTTCCTCCAGGAATATTAGGATCAATATGTTGCAAATTGGGATCTTTTATTTCTAAATGTGCATTCTTTTTACTTAGGTATTTTCTTGCACCAAAATTCATACCTATGTTTAATCTGTCTTTCCAAAATAGGTAGTCGTATTTTAAATTCAAAGCTCCTCCAAAGTATGCTTCTTTTATCCTGTCCAATTCAAAATAAGTAAGCTCAGGAGGAATTTGATGTTCAGGAAAACCACCAGACCAAACTCCAAAAGTGTAATATAGATTTGTACCATAAGCTAATGATAATGCTCCATTAATAGATAGACTATGTTTTTTGAAATGAAGAAATTGATATCCAACGCCAATGTCAAAATAATGATATTTATATCTCTCCAATAATTTTCCGTTATTTCCTTCTTCTAAAGAGTTGACTTTCATTAAAGCGCTAGAAGTAATAGGAGCATTTAAATAATTTACATAAAGACTAACATTTTTATTTATCAATCTTGAGTAATTGATATTGAAGTTGTTAAGTATAGGAGCGTATAGAAGTTGATAATAATTATCAGGATAAAATTTATAATTACCCATTCCAATCTCAATATTGTTTTTTTGAGCATTTAAACTTGAAAAACTCACAAATAAAAGGGAAAAGGATAAAAGTGTTTTTCGCATAATGAAAAATTAATTCATTGTAATGAGAACTAATTAAATAGACGTTTGGAATGTCTTATTGGTTGGTTATTAATTAGAAAACGGACAAATGGATAGGCACATTAGACAACAGCTCAAAGTAAAAGTGTTTTATACACGAGTTTAATAAAACTAAACAAGGTACAACCATCAATATTAGATGCTAATCAAAGGTTTCGATTAATGTCATAAGTAACACTTAAGAGATTTTAAATAAAAAAGTGTGAGCTAAATATATGGCTCACACTTTCTTTATAAATAATACAAATAATCGTAATGAAAAGGAATGAAGTTTTTATCCTTCAGCTTCTAAATGCGACATCAGTTCATCTGTCAACTCTAAATTGTGATACACTTCTTGAATATCATCTTCATCTTCAAAAGCCTCGATAAGTTTAAGAATATCTTTTGATTGTTCTACATCTAAAGCTGTAGTCGTCAATGGAATTCGTTTAATACCAGCATTTGTAGGTAAAATATCTAATTCATTCAACTTTTCTGCAACTGTTCCAAACTCGTTATATGGCGCATAGATCACCACAACTTCATCTTCTATATCAAAAGATTCCACACCTGCTTCAATCAATTCTAATTGTAAATCATCAACATCTATTTTAAGACTTTCTTTGTCTAAAGTGAATACTGCTTGTCTTTCAAATAAGAAACTCAAAGAACCATTTGTGCCTAAGCTTCCACCATTCTTATTGAAGATTGCCCTTACAATAGCCACTGTTCTTGTAGGATTATCTGTCATACAATCTACGAAAAAAGCAATGCCATGTGGACCATATCCTTCGTAACTAACCGTTTGGAAATCATCAGCATCTGCTCCAGAAGCCTTTTTAATCGCGCGATCAATATTGTCCTTAGGCATGTTGACGCCTCTTGCATTCGTGATTGCACTTCTTAATGCAGGATTGGTGTCAGGGTCACCATTTTTATTGTTTTCTTTGATGGCAATGGTGATTTCCTTAATTGCCTTCATAAAATCTTTGGCTCTTTTTTTGTCCTGAGCACCTTTTCTGTGCTTAATATTAGACCATTTACTATGACCTGCCATGTTTACATTATATTTTTAAAGTAATTAAAATTTTGCTGTATCAAAGATACAAATATTCTTTTTGTGATATTATTCCCAACGGTAACCTCTTAATAAATCATCTACTTTCATTCTTCTTTTTCCAGGTAGTTGCGCTTCTAAAATATGAATCCAACCGTCTTTAGCTTTATAACGAATGTATGTTTTTTTATCCGAATCCATAGTGCCAATTGGATTTTTATCTAACGCATCTGTTTTAGGTTCCACTGTATACACCTTCAATGTTTCATTTTCAAAAGTAGTGTACGTAGCTGGAAATGGATACAGACCTCTCACTAAATTAAAAATGGCTTCGCAAGAATTGTTCCAATCGATGGCCCCTGTTTCCTTATTTACTTTAGGCGCTAAGGCTGTCCCTTCAGTCCAAGATTGTTTTTGAGCTTCTAAAGTATTATTAAATAAGCCATTAACTGTTTCTATAAGTAGTTCTGCTCCTAAATCCATGAGTTTATAATACATGGATTCTAAAGTATCTTCTTTAAGAATAGGTATTTTCTTTTGTAATAAAATTGGACCTGTATCGATATCTTGTCTTAATTGAAAAGAAGTCACTCCTGTTTCTTTTTCGCCATTGATGATTGCCCAATGAATAGGCGCGGCACCTCTGTATTTAGGTAATAAAGAAGCATGTATATTTATAGTTCCTAAAGGCGGCATATTCCAAACCTCTTCAGGCATCATTCTAAAAGCTACAACGATAAATAAATCAGCTTGATAAGATTTTAACGTTTCTAAAAAATCTTCATCACGCAGTTTTTCTGGTTGTAAAACGGGCAAGTTATGTTCTATTGCACAGTCTTTTACAGCAGAAGTTTGTATTTTTCTTCCTCTACCAGCGGGCCTGTCAGGTGCAGTGATAACAGCTGCAACCTCAATAGAGGCTTTCAGTAAAGCTTGTAAAGAAGCCACTGCAAAATCGGGTGTCCCAAAAAATAGTACCTTTGGTGGTGAATTTAATTTTGTCATAAAGCAAAAATAAACAATCAATTGATTAAATTGTGCATAAAAAATAAGCTATTGTATGAATCCTGAAAATTCTTATCAAGAAGATCAAGATTTGTTAGAGGCATTTAAGGATGAATCTACAAAAGAATGGGCTTTTACTAAAATAGTAAAAAAGTACCAAGAGCGACTTTATTGGCATATCCGAAGACTGGTGGTCAATCACTCTGATGCTGATGATGTTTTACAGAATGTGTTCATTAAAATATGGAGATATTTAGAAAATTTCAGAGCAGATTCACAACTATACACTTGGATGTATAGAATTGCGACAAATGAAACAATCAGCTTTTTAAACAAAGAGAAAAGAAGAAGGTCTATATCTATATCTGACGAAGATACAGGAATGGAAAATATTCTTAAAGCAGAACCTGGATTTAATGTCAGTGAGATAGAGTGGAAACTACAAATGGCCATGCAACAATTGCCTGAAAAGCAAAAGTTGGTATTCTCGTTAAGATATTATGATGAAATGCCTTATGCTGAAATGTCTGAAGTATTGGAAACCTCTGAAGGAGCATTAAAAGCATCATATCATCATGCGGTTAAAAAAGTAGAAGAATATTTAAAAAATCATTAAACTTCTTACTTAAGCCAACGTCTAAATATTGAATGTAAAAGAGCATATTGCTTTTTATATCACAAATTTAAATTCTGGGTTATGGAAAATCAATTTAACATAGATAAAGAACCAAAAATTACAAGGACATCTTCATTGAAAATGCCTTTTGTAATTCCAGATGGTTATTTTGAGCATTTTTCAGAATTATTGATGTCAGAGATTAAAATCGAAAATAAAAATTGGTCTAAGAAATTACCGTTTCAAATTCCAGAAACTAATTATTTTGAACAGCAAGTTGAAAAGACAGTACAAAACGCCAAATTACATGCGCTAAAAGATCAAAATAAATCCACTCATATACAAGAAGTTCCCGCTCAATACTTTGAAAATTTAAGTGAACAAGTCTTATCGAAAATTAAAGCATTAAGTCATACTGAAGAAGAGCAAGTAGAATCGATTGATTTTGGTTCAAAAGCAATGCCATATCATGTGCCAGAAGGATATTTTGCAGGAAATATTGAAAACCTAATACCTAAGAAAGGGAAAACGGTTGAAATGAAGCCAGCTAAGAAATCTTTTACTAAACAATGGATTTGGATGGCAGCAAGTGTGGCATTATTTGTTGGCTTTTTTGGAATGAAGAATATGAATATGTTTTCTACAAACAACGAAAAACATAGTATGGAGTATTTTGAAAGTCAATTAGCAAAAATCTCTCAAGAGGAGATAGAGGCGTACCTCAATATTTATAATGAAGATATAGAGCTGAACTTTTCTTCTAAAGAATCTGAAGAAAGATTTATGGAAGGAATGAGTGCTTTGTCTGCAGAAGAAATTGAACTTTATCTGTCAGAGTAAAGTAGTTGAAAATAAAAATCTATGAAAATGAATTATTTATATAGAATATTGTTGATATTGAGTATTGTCATAGGAGGTGTGATCACCTCATTTGCTCAACGACCCACAGGTCCTCAAATCAGGCAATTGAAAATCGAGTTTGTAACTGAACGCATTAATTTAACAGCTGCTCAAGAAAAGCAGTTTTTACCACTTTATAATGAGTATAGCGACGAATTACATAAAGTGCGACTTAAAAGAAGAGCGCTAAATAATTCCAAAAGTGCATTAGATCCAATTGCAGAAAGAGAAAAATTAGATCGAGAAGTGGTTGATATTAAAAGCAGATTCAATACTCGATTCTTAAAAGTGATTGATGCAAATCAATTAAATAAGTTACATCAAGCAGAAGATGATTTTAGAAAAATGCTTATGCAGCAACTTAGAAAATAATTGAAGATTAAAAATTTAAACACAAAAAAGGCTCGATAATTCGAGCCTTTTTTGTGTTTATGCTAAGAGTTTCCATTTTGGAAATCAAAGTGAATTAGTTTGAAATGATTACGCTTTGATTAGAAAGTATTTCATTCGATTTTAAAACCTTCACAAAATACATACCGTTAATCAAATGATTCACTGAAGCATTATGTTCAAAAGTAAGGGTAGAGAATGAATAATCAGTAACAACTTTTCCTGTAATATCTATAATTTGAATTTGATCAAATCCAATAGTAGATACAATATTCAACTGTTCTGAAGTGGGATTAGGATAAACTAATAAAGTGGATTGGTTTACACGATCTGCGATATTTGTCGTTTCAATTTCAATCACTGCTGTGGTCGTATTTTCATATCCACAAGGATTTGTTTTTGTAGCATTTAAAGTAACTGTGTAAATTCCTGCATCATCATAAATATGAGTAGGGGATACGTCAGTACTTACTTCGCCATCTCCGAAATCCCAAGCATAACTATCAGCGTTTAAAGAATTGTTCGTGAATTCAACAGTAGTTTCATTCATTATAGCGAAATCAAAACTTGCGGATGGTAAAGTCATAAACTGTTGCCATTCTGTAATTTGACCCCAAGCAACATCTTTAGCAATTTCTTTGATTTGTACAGCAACAGTTGGTTCTAAAGAGTAATTGTAGTCATTTAAAGAAGGGTCTTTTTCGAAAAGAACAGCATAAAAAGTAGCTGCTGCTAAGAAAGAACCAGCTGCACTTGGATGACTTCCGTCACCTGAATATAAATCTACATTGGCGTTTGTCTCTCTCATCTTTTTCCATACAGGTCCAACAGGTGCTAACAAAGCGCCATTGTCTTCTGCTGCAATCGTATATCTTAAAGTAAGTAAACTATCCATTCCTTCATAAGTACATAAAGGAGGAAAGTTTGGACAATTTTGACTGTCTCCATTTTCTCTACCCCAAGTGATGAAAAACATAGTTTTAGCACAAGGATTATGTTGTTTAACTAAGTCATTCATGGCGTTAGCAAAAGGATGAAACTGTGTAGCGACTTGAGCGTCAGGAAAAGAAGGAATTTGACTTTGTTCTTGTAATACTACATAATCCCAACCTCCTTGAGAGATATGTTGAATAACTGTAGGGTCTTGAAGATGATTTTGCAAAGTTTGTCCTCCGGGTAAATAGGAGTTATGAATCATGGTATCGCCATTTTTTAATGCAAAATTTTCAATAAGAGAAGGTAAGTCATTAGAAGCAGTATAACTATTTCCTATGAATAACACTTTAATAGTTTTTGCTTGAATGCCAGTTACAAATAAACTGGTGAGCATTAAAAGTAAAAATTTCCTCATTATTATTTTTTAAAATTGTTTTTTAATAATTGATTTACAAAGTTATTAATATTACACACAGCAAGTAGTTATTTGTAAGAAAATCATGAATGAAAAGTTAAAGATGATGATAAGCTAGCCATTCTAATGCTTTGCTTCTTGTAAAATGGTTTCCTATTTGAAGTGTTTACTCTCTTGGTTATTTTATAGGAAAAGGAGTAATTTAAAGAAAGGAATAAAAACCACTTTTATAACCTCTCGACATGAAATGAATTAAAGAATGAAATGATCTTTTGATAAATACTAAGGTTGTATCACGAGCCCATTCAACAGTTCTAGCATATGCTTTTCTGTTTCAGCAAAACTTTCTTGTTGCGTATAAGTGACTAATTGATTACTTCCTGTTTCATTAGAGAAATAGTACCCAAGATAAACGATTTTCATACCATGCATATTCGCTTTCATCTTCATCATGATCACTTGTACATCATTCACTGTTCTGTATTCTACTTCGTCAATAACAAGGTTAGGATCCACTTCTGCGGCATTAATAAAGGCAACTTCAGCCAGATTTTCTATAGGTATGACAAACCTTTCTGTAATCAACATCGCATAAATATCCTGATCTCCTTTAAACGATAGTATGTACTCACTATCTTCCGTTGCTTCTTGTTTTTTAAACGACCAGTTCTTAGGATTTAAATATAAGCCTATATTAGTCCTGTTGCTTTTTAAAAGAAAATTCGATCGGTCAGATTTCTTGAAAACTTCTGTCGTATTAATGGGTATATCACTTTCAAGCGTTTGGTCTTTATCTTTAAATGCCCATTCGCCATTAGGATATAAAAGAACCTCATCTCCTTTGTCTGTTACCGCATTTAGGGGAGTTTGTGCAAAAGAAGTAAGCGTAAGTAGGAAAGCAGCAAGGATTAAAGAATAGCTCTTTTTCATGTCTTAGATGTTGAAGTTACAATAATAATGATTCTTTTTTATAAAGAAGAAGTGTAAGAGTCTATGAAAGCTACTCTTGCATCTAACCAATTTAATATCTTTTCTAAATCTTCATTCAAATCACCTGTGGAACTACGATTGCCCCACAACGCTTGATCTTTATCATAAGAATTTTCTATTATTTTTTTGTATTGTTTCACATGTTCACGTAGTGCTGGATATTTATTTGTTTTAAACCAATGCCATCTTTGCTGAAATAATGCTTGCATATGTTCATCTTCCATGATTCTGGTAAAGAATTTTGTTCCTGGATAGGAGCTGTTCTCCCAAAACAAAGGGTAGTATGCTGTTTCTATATCATAATGCTTTGAGTTGTCGCCATCATATCCAAAACCCCAATCAAAGTCCCAAATGATACCCATTCTGTATTTCCCACCAGCTAATTTATTGATATAAACACTTTTAGGGTGGTTGATTTCACGATTTGCTGTTAATTGGTAAACAATCAAATAATTGATGAAAGATATATCGTCAAAGTAATCCAAATATTCATTATTTGGGAATGATTCCTCATAAATCAGTTTCTCAAATGCTTCGAATTCATCTTTAATATCTTCAAACATTGAGGAAGTCATGTGGTTTCTCTTTGGGTATTTGACCATTACTGGTAAGTTGTATTTATCCGATTTAAATTGCCAATCTTCATCATAATAAGCATCTAATTCTAATAATAAGCCATCTTCACCGAGGTCAATTCTTCCAGGGGCCACTTGTTTATGTTCTGTAAAAGCATAAGCGCCTTGATAATATCCATTGATGGTAACTTCCACAGGAATAATTGTATTGGTATATGGGATACCTAACATTTCACCAGCTTTGTATGGTATAGAGTTGTATAATAAACTACCATCCAAGTATTCCGCCAATAGAATCCAAGTTTTATAAGGTGCTAATCCAAAAAGTGATGTGTGATGAGCCAGTTTTAATTTGTATGGTTTTTTAGGCATTTGCCAAGTGGAATTTCCTCGTCCTCTTATTCCAGTTCTCCCTGAAAAATCTTCATAAATCCCTTTTCCTTCTATTTTAATATCAGCATTTAAATAATTCTCTTTTGTCAATATTTCATTTCTACCATCTACATTTATAAAGATATGTGGCAATACATTTTCTAAGGGTGGAGTATCATCGAAGTCTTCATTAGGATCCCAGAAGGGTTTTTGACAGGAAATGAAAAATAAAGCGATTAAAGGGAAACAAATTTTAAAGAAACGCATTGATGAAATAAGTTATTTGTTGTTTTTCGTAAAGTAGAGTGCTCAATTAAAAGAAAATAAATGAATAATACAATAAAAACGGAGAGAAATAGGAAAATTGAGCTGACTTGAGTGGTATAAAACGTCATTGTAAAGTGTAATAATTTAAATCAATGAAAAGTTATCAATAATATATTTTCAGTTAAAAAAAACACTACCAACTTCTTCCCCCACCGCCACCAAATCCGCCGCCGGAAGAGCCACCGCCGCTAGAGCCCGAAGTGCCACTTGAACTTGGAGCACTCACCATAACAGTTTGTGCAGAACGCATCGTGCTGGCAAAGGATTGAGAGAAATGATTCATGCTGACCATACCCATAGGAGAAGTGTACCATGAAGGTGGAGATAAGTCTAAATTAGAGAATTTTTTGGCCCATTCGTCTAACATACCAAAAGCTAAAGCATAGCCTAAAGTACTTTCAAAATAATGAGGATCATCTTTTAAAAGCATTCTCAATTTGTTTTCCTCTGCTACTTTTATAAATTGTTTAAATCCTTTCAAATCTGAAAGTAACTCATTTCCTTTATCATTTCTTTTAGCAATGGTTAGGGATATTACGAATAATATAAAGACTACAAAGCCTGTAATTATAGTGGCAAGGATGCCCCAAAATACTAAAGATAAAGCCATTAAGAAAATACCAACTAATACCACTGCTACTGCTAAAAAAACCTTAGCCTTACGAGCTTTGGGATCATAATAGATTTGGGCTGCAGATTTTAATTTTGTCTTAGCACTTGACATATTGGTGTAGAACTTATCTTTAAGACTACTAATTAATATTTCTTGATTACCAACAAATGCACCTCTTCCAAATAGTCCAGCATATATTTCCTTTTCATAATGAGGACTATCTTCAGGAATAGGTTTTAAGTTAATAAGTTTGGTATCACTTTTACTAAACCAACCTTTTTTGGGAATTTCTTCCATTCTGATAATGCCTTGAGCGCCCCAATGTGGAATTAAGGACATTAGGTCTGAACTATCCGCTCTGCTATCAATTAAAAAACCAGCCATAGGTGGGTCGATGCCATCAGGCGAAAAATAACTTATAGTGGAAACGACTTTTTTATTTTTACCGTGTTTTCTCCATTGATTATGGAAAACATAAATGAAGCCAACTAAAATTAATGTCCAACCATATTGATTCCAAAATGGCCAAAGGGGTTTAGATTCTTTAATCGTATCCTTGGGCATTTTCAACAAAACAGTTACGTTTTCACCAGCGTTAGATCTAAATCCAACGACGTTTTGGGCTGAATAAATTCCGTTACTATAATTGATTTTAAATTTATCGCTTCTATCTGTACTTCCTGTTCTTCCCGAATAAACGAAGAAATCATCTAGACTAAGTTCAGTGCCTTTCGGAGGAATGATATTGAAATGGATTTCATGAAAAGTGGCTACCCAATTCCCTGTTTTAATATTCCAATAAAACTGTACTTGTTCTTCATCGAATAAAAATGCATTGTGAACCCGGTATCTTATTTCATAATGTTGGTGTCCAGTTACGGTTTTGTTTGGATTGCCAATTCTAATTTCTTCGAATTCATTGTAACGTTGTAAAAAAGAAGATGAGCTTTTAGATTTATGACCTGGAACTTTGATTTTTGATATTTTTATTCTGCGCTTTTCTATTTTACCATCTGCATTTTCTAAGTCGTAAAGCAATTGTATGTCGCGAATAATGCCATGTCTATAGCTGAAAAAGTTGATGTCATATTTCTCAACTACATCGAAATAGCCTTTGGAATTTAAATGAATATCCACATGAGCTCTTTCAACCTCAAAATCTTGGGCAGTTGTCATAGTGTGGAAGAATATAACTCCACAGAGTAATAGACATAGCCTTTTCATTGATAATGAATTGTTTACTTGAAGCGATTTGGGAAATAATTTAAAAACTTATTCTTGAATTGTAAATGATTTACTCTTTGAATTAATCAAAACTTACTTGTATGTTTTCTCTGCTTACTTCGTCTGTTTCAAAATAATCGAAATGTTTATATTTAAACATTCCAGCAAATATAACTCCTGGGAAGCTTTCTCCATAAGTATTGTTTTCACGTACCGTGCCATTATAATAACGACGACTACGTTCTAAATTTATTTCAATTTCATTCAGCTTTTGTTGCAAATCCATAAAATTGGTATTCGCTTTTAAGTCAGGATAAGCCTCACGTAATGCGAAAATACTTCTCAAGCTTTGTTGTAAATCGTTTTCAGCTTTAATTTTAGCATTGATATCATCACTTGGAACTGACATCGCCGCATTTCTGGCTTGAACTACAGCTTCTAAAGTACCTTTTTCATGAGCAGCATAACCTTTTACAGTTTCAACTAAATTGGGAATCAAGTCATAACGACGTTTTAATGCAACATCAATATTGCTCCATGCGTCTTTCACTGTGTTTTTGTTTTGGACAAAACGATTGAAGATTTTAATCAGCGCAAAAATTAAAACGATAATGACGCCTAAAACAATTAATACGATGGTCATAGTGAGTAGTGTTTTGAAGTTTTTAAAATGTGTTTAGAATTCAATTTACTTATAATTATCTAATGTATGAAAAATAACATATACATGCAACGGAATAGTGGAAATTTGTTTTACTAATAGCGCTTTTGTATCACGTTTTCCATTTTCCATTTTCCATTCTCCACTCTCCACTCTCCATTCATAATTCATAATTCATAATTCATAATTCATAATTCTCCATTCTCTGATTTTCACTTTTTACTTATAATTCAGCCATTAACTAAAAAAACCTCCATTATCAAGTGATAGATAATAGAGGTTTTTTATAAAAAAGTGTTTAATAAGTTTTATTGGAAGTATTGATGATACGTCTCATAGGACTTGTTCAGCTCTGAAATAAGCTCTTGAGCTTTATCTTGATCATCTGCAATTTCTAATGATAATACTAATTCTATGTGCGGATGTAACCATTTATGTAATTCTTCATGACTTTTTCCTTCCATAGTACAGCTTTCAATTACAGCATTATTGAAATCTTTAAGATCAGTAGCTAAGGCTTTGTAATCATCTTTTTCACGAAGTATATACTCTTTGACAACTTCTTCACCTTTTAAAACATGTGGTTTCATTTCTTCATTTACAATCCACTTCTCCCCATTGTTTAACTCTAGTGACCCTGTTTGATTTTCAACATGATGAACGTGTTCAGCATCATCAGTTGTTGTATTTGTAGTTTCTGTTGCATCATTACAGCTGAATAATATCACGCTGCTAGCTATTAATAAAAAAGCTTTTTTCATAATTGTAGTTTTGGATTAAAAAATAATGAATGATATTTCAAGTGTAAAGATATCAATTATTCACATAATTATAAATTAAAAGCTATAGGTAATTCAAAGGTAGATAGTGGTATTTGTTATATCTCCTTCCCTTTTTTGGTAGCTAAAATACTAATGATTAATATTTGAATTGCATGAAAAAGCATGAGAGGTAATAATATCAATCCCACTAAACTCGTCTGTCCAAATAAAGCTTCTGAAAAAACAGTGCCATGAATTAAGGATTTTTTTGTGCCACAGTATTGTGCGGTGATGCGATCGGCTCTGTTAAATTTCAATAATTTGCCCAACCACCCTGTGATAAAATAGACGACAAAAAATAGAGTAGTGACTAAAAGTGCCATCCCAGCTAACTCCATCCATCCGATATTTTGAAAGATGTTTTCCTCAAAAGAATGAACAAAGCTTTTATAAATGATGAGCAGGATGATGAATTTATCAAATAGGGATAATTTTCTGCTATTTCTTTGAGCTATTTTACTTAAGAATCTTCTTAAGAGTAATCCTAAAATAAGAGGAAACAATATCTCCATTCCTAATTGTGCGTAAATAGCTGAAAAATCATAAGCTACCTCTGACTTTTGAATAAATGGCGTAATCCATAAAGGCGTAATAAGTATACCTATAATACCTGAAATACTGGCATTAAAGATAGCCGCAGGAATGTTTCCTTTAGCTAAAGAAACCATGACGACTGAAGAAGAAACAGTCGAAGGTAATGCAGATAAGAATAGCATTGAAAGCCACAGTAATTCGTTCGAACCCCCTTTGACTAATGGATAGAATAGTAATATGAGGAGTGGGAACAATAGAAAAGTACTGCCTTGAACTAAAATATGTAGCTTCCAGTTTTTAAGACCGCTTTTTATAGCTTCCGTACTCAGTTTCAATCCATAAAAGAAAAAAATCAAGGAAATTCCAATACTTGCGATTCGATCAATCGGAACAGGACTTGTCGAAAGGCCCAATTGAGGGAAAAAGTAGGCGATTAAAATACTCAACGCAATGGCGATGACAAATGGATCTACTCTCAATTTGAAAAAGATTTCTGTTGTTGGTAAAGGTAAGATTTTTGGGGATGGGATGAACTTAACCATTCCTTTGTGGCATGTAGGTTTTTTATCCAACCACAAACAACGTCAAACAAACCCAACCAATAATCATCAACAATCCACCGAATGGCGTAATAGGCCCTAAAAATCTCCATTTTTTTCCAAAAGCAGAAGTCAATGTTAAGCCGTAAATGCTAAATGAAAATAAAAATACACCTAAGATAAAACCCCAGCTCATCCATTTTTCAATGCTGCTCGTCAATTCAAACTGAGTGCCGATAATTAATAAAACGATTGCATGATAAATTTGATATCGAACACCGGTTTCAAAACTGGCTAATTGATCGTCAGAGAATTTTTTCTTTAGTAAATGTGCTCCGAAAGCACCAAGGATAATAGCTAAAGCTCCATATATACCAGCGAAAAGTAAAACTGTTTGTTGCATTTTTTTTCTGACAAAGATAAGGATTAAAGATGCGGACTTAGGTTAAGATTGAAAAAAACTCCCCTCCTTTAAATATAAAAGAAGAGGAGAAAATCCATGGTAATATTGTTTTTGAGTTTATTTTTTCTTGAAACTTGCTATGGTAATAATGCTACCTACCACTAACACGGCGCCGCCAACATAAGTAGGCCAACCCACACGATTGTTTTCGGTTTTATTGATTTCAAGTTCGCCGATATCTAATACTTTCTTTTGTGTCTTAAAATTAAATCCGGTAAATATCATCATTAATATTCCCGCAATAATGAGTATAATTCCTGTTACTTTCATAATCTATGTGTTTGGATATCATTAGAAACAAAATAATCAGAGGAAAGTTGATGTCAATCTTAAAATATCCAAAAAAGGAAGTGCATCTTTTGAATAAAAAAGCCACACCTTTTGGAAGCGATGTGGCTTAGCAATTATAAGAAGAGTTTAAATATTTTTAATTATACAATTCAGCAACGTCAGCCCAAGGAACACCAGAAGTGCCCATAAGTGCCAATATACCAATGAAATATAATACTACTAATATTGTTGATACTATTCCTAAGATTAAACCAATTATAGATAGAATTCTACCTGCGTTTAAAGTGCTGTAGTTTGAATACATTTCAGGATTTTGTTGATATATGCGTTTGCTTTTTCCTGAAACAACTAAACCTATAGAACCTAAGATAATCCCAATTACAAAACAACCTAAAACTATTGAACAAATCCCTAAAATAAGGACTAATGTCGCATTAGGAATTTCTTGCTGCTGTGGCATGTTAGGATGCATATTTGGAGGAGCAAACTTATTTCCGTGAGGGTCAAGGTTTTGATTCATATCTTGATTCATAATGAGGAGATTTAGACTTTTTTTAAATGAATTTAATTGTTTAAAAGCTAATATACAAAAGAATAGGAATGTTTGTAATTTATAGCAAGGTATTTATATATAAGATTAAATTTCCTTTAAATTATTTTCTTGATAAAACTTAAAGAACTCTTGATTTGAAATATTTTAAATCAAGAGTTGGTATGATTAAAAAGCAACTACTCCTCAATTTGAAGCAGTTGCTTTTTTAAGTGATTCCATAATAAGATAATCCTTATTCGATAATCTGAATTTCTGTTCTACGATTAGCTTGATGTTCGGCTTCAGAACAAGAAACGCCATCCGCACATGCATTCGTTAAACGAGTTTCTCCATATCCTTTGGCAACTAATCGGTTACTATTGATTCCTTTTGAAATCAGGTAGTTCACTGCACTTTTAGCTCTACGTTGAGATAAGTTTAAATTGTAATTATTATTTCCTCTGCTATCCGTGTGAGAACTTAATTCAATCCTGATATTTGGATTTTCATTTAAGAAAGCAACTAACCTATTCAATTCAATGCTTGCATCTTTTCTTATAGCATCATCATCAAAATCATAAAGAATGTTTTTAATCACAAATGATTTTCCAACTTCCACATTGCTCAATCCTAAATGAAGTTTTACATATAAAGTCTGACTTCTATCTAAACCTTTAGTGCTCACGTCTTCAATGTTGCTATATAATCCATCTTTTAAACCTTGAACTTCATAATCACTATTGGCATTCAATATGAATTGGAAACTGCCGTCATTTTGAGTTGCGGTATGAGCCACTTTGTCGCTTCCTCTTTCCAAATTAACTTTCACACCAGACTCTAAAGCACGCGTATCGGCATTTAAGGCTACTCCTTTTAAGATAAATCTCGCATCCTGATAATATAACGTTCTGTATAAATCTCCGGATTGTTCTTGAAATTCCTTTGATTTAATCTTGTCTTCTGTAGTTTCTATACCATATACATTTCCTAATACCTCATAATCTGCGGGGTTGATATTATGAAACATGGCAACACCATTATCTTTTGTAGTTGCTGTTAACGTATTCTTGGTCATTTTATTGATCAGTTTCACGTCTGCGCCACCAATAGGTGTTTTAGTTAATTCATCCACAATGTTAACCACCACTATTTTTTGATTTTTGTTGTCTCCAGCATCTTTAACGTCAGAGGAAGAACCACTGCCACCAGATTTTGATTTTCCGGCACCACCAAACCAAAACTTCAATCCTGCATTAGCACTTAAAAACATTAAATCTTTCTCTGCATAATTCTCCGTGTATTTAAAATCTTGTTTGAAATTTCTGCCACTTTCATGAGTAAATGTGGCTAGACCTGAAACTTCTTCACCACCGATCATTTCTGGAGACTTGATATACCAAAAGTTGGCTCCAGCATGAAGTGAAATGCTAGGATGAACGAAATATTCCAGATTAGCACTTGCTCTTCCTATGAAATGTAATTCGTAAGGTTGCTTCTCATCAAAAGGGTTTCCTAAAGTAGAACTGCTTAGTTGATCAGAAAACTTCTTGCTCATGGCAGATTTTTTATAATTCACGTCAAAAAGCTCTAATAAATAGTTGTTTTCATTATTTTGGCCGTCAGTAACTGTGATATTAGTAGCTCCTTCTGGAGTAGCTGCATTTCCCGCAAGATGATAATAACCCACTTGACTCATGCCTAAACCAGCTTCTATTCCTATGTTTACCTTGAAATTTCCTTCGCCCAACCATAAGCTTGGGCCTGTCATTAAATAGAACCCTTTAAAAGGTTGATGTTCAAACGAACTATGGTTATCAGGACCAAAAGAAAAAGTATTCTGATCAAAACCAGAAATAACCTGACCTAATTCTGAAGGAGTAGCTTCGTCCAATAGTCTTTGTGTATTGATAGTGAATTTTTCAAATTGAGAAACATCACGTTTTAGATTTAAATATCCTAAGCTTAAATCCCATCCGAAATATCCTTTTTTAATGCCACCATTAAGTTCTAAAAACATGCCGTCATTTAAATGCCACATTGGGGATTCTAAAATGGACTTGTTTTTAAATAAATATCCACCGCTAAAACCTATATAAGGTTTTAAATTCGATGAGGAAGCGGGACTTTCTTCATTAGAAGTAGCGACGGTTTCCTGAGCATAAGAGGAACTACTTACTGTTAAACCGAGAAATAAGCATAAAATAAAACTGTAGAGGTTTTGTGTCATAACATTTGCGTTTTAATTATAAAGATGATTCATTTAAGTTAATTATCTAAATCGTTGATTTTTAATCCTGTAAATAGAATACAATATATAATATAAAATGTTTTGATTTTGTTAGATGTGGACTTATGAATGTTAATATTTCATCAAACAAAACAACTCTAAAGCAAGCTATAGACTAGCTCGGCATTAGAGTTGCGATTTAATAAAAACTTATGAATCATTGGGGTTTAATTATTGTTTTTATCAAGTTCATTCGAACTTGAAAGTCCTTTTTCTATAATCTGTTCCATGCAATACTCCGCAACAGCTGTAACAGTTAAAAATGGATTGACTCCAATAGTTCCTGGGATTAAAGAGCTGTCCACCACGAATATGTTTTTTGCTCCTTTAAGTTCGCCGTACTCATTGGTGCTATGTCCTAAAGTCAAGCCCCCTAATGGATGATAACAAATATCTTCAGCCACGCCTTTATCAAAAAGCATATGAGCTGGAGTGCCGATATTAGCTTTGTTCATGGAATTAATGAAAAACGATGTGGTTTTACGCATTTTTTTGGTATTTGCCTTCCCTCAATCTAATTTCAAACCTTCTTTTCCATAATTCATTGATCCTAGCTTAGGAACTTTATTAATCACTAAATATAATGCAGTCCAAACTTCCATATTGATTGGGAAAGGGGAGATTTCTGCAAAAAATGGATGTTTTTTATCCTCCCAATGATCTACAGCGATGATGGGAATTGTAGATTGTGAAATGCCTGTGTTTCCACTGACAAAATTTCTTCCTGCCATCACATTTCCATTATTTCCCCATTGTTTTCCAATATTTCTATTATTGATTTTTAGTTTGGATTCATACATGGATTTTAAAAGCAATTCTGGACTTCCTATACTTCCTGCTCCTAAGAATAAATGCGTCGCATACATCATTTTTTGTTCAACGACTTCTCCTTTAGTGTTAATCACATGAATGTCTAATTCATAACCTCCAGGTTTGTTGGATACACTTTGTACATGATGTAATTCTAAAATATTCAATAATCCTGTATCCAAAACTTTTTGCAAATAGGTTTTATCTAAACTCTTTTTACCATGATTATTACCATAAATCACTTCTCCTGCTAATGCTGATTTCGGTACATTTCCTTTTTCCTCCTCTTCCATGTATTTGAAATCATATACATTTGGAATGAATTCTATTTTATAGCCTGCTTTTTCAGCTTCTTTTGCTCCTAGACGAGCAAATTTATAGAATTTAGAATTTTGATAATAAGAATCAGAGATTTGATTGACATGTAATTCTTTCTCCGCTAAAGGAAAGTACTTATCATAAAATAATTGACTATCTAAATCAGGAAAAACGGTTTTAAAGAAATCTTTTTTAGGTCGGACAGCCATTCCATCGTTGACCAAAGATCCGCCACCTACACCGCGACCTACCCAAACTTTTTGGTTTTCGAAATCAATTCTGTCTAAAGTTCCCGTGAATTTCTTTAAGGAAAAGATATTGAAAAAAGGAGCTACAGAACGTGTTTTTAACCATGCTGCACTCGATCAAGGTTTCAACATGGAAGAGAATCTCAAATCTGGCTTATTCCAATCCAAACCCATTTCTAAAATGGTACATGGAATACCCGCTTCGCATAAACGTAATGCTGCGACACTTGCTCCGTAACCACTACCAATGATAATCACTTGACGTTTTCCAGGAATGAAAGGTTTGAAATCTCTAAGGGTTGCAGGTGCTTTGAAAGGAACTAAAAAAGCGGCTAAACTTCCAGCGAATACGGTTTTTATGAAGTTGCGTCTATCCATGATGAATCTAGTGATTTAATCGGTTAATAGTTTTTATGCCAAAAACAATACTACAATTTTATTTTAAGAAAATAGGGATAAAGATTGTTAGGACTTAACATATAAGACTTTATAATCGAGCTTTTGTTTAAGTCGCTTGACTAAATATTATTTCATTTAAAAGCATTTGTTTTATGTTTATGAATGTATTTATTAGCAATAATCATTTTAAAGTTCAGCTATTCCATTGAATTTGATTATTTTCATCTTATAAATTAATTCGTCTTTTATGAAACCTATCATTGTAGCTATCGACTTTTCAGAAAACTCAAGAGATGCCCTTCAATATGCTTTTCAATATGGAGCATCCATAGGAAATGTACCTGTGGTTTTATACCATAGTATGGAACCTAATACTTTTGAAGAAGTAGGTAACTTTGTTCAGCAACTTAAAGAGTGGGGAAGTGAGGGTTCTGGAAATTTGAAATTGTACTTTGAAACCAATAAATATTCTTTAGAAGATGGTATAGAGCTGTTAATTGAAAAATATGATGCAGGTTTAGTCATTATGGGGATTACTGGAAAAAATAAAATTGGTCAAAAACTCATTGGTAGTCAGGTTTTTAAAACTGTAGAAAATGCTATGATACCTGTTATGATTATTCCGGCAGGCGTTATTTATGAACCTATTAAACATGTGGCTTTAGCGATACCATTTATTCCTGAACTTAAAGAACGTGTTCCTCATGTGGAAATATTAAAATGGATTCGTGCCTTAAAAGCTGGACTAACGATTATTAATGTTGGACAAAAGAAAGAGGATAAGCAAGATATTTATCAAGGATTAGCTGCTCTTTTTGAAATGTTTGATGAAGATGAAGCAGAATATCATTTCCCTTCAGGATCTAATGTGGCAGGTTTGATTTTAGATTATGTGAAAAAGAATGAAGTTCAAATGATTGCAAGTATTTCTGGGAGTTATGGATTTTTAGAAAGGTTGTTTAAGCCGAGTGTCACTAAAAAAGTGGCTTATGGATCAAAAGTACCGATGATAGTATTTCCTCAGCATGAAATTTGAAGGAGATGATATTCTTATAAAAAGTTGTTCCTTCTTAAGGAGAGAGAGTGTTTTGTGATGTTGTTATATTTGTTTTAATAAATATGTTTGTTTGTTTGTTTGTTTGTTTGTTTGTTTGTTAGTTTGTTTGTAGTATTGTTATATTGTAAATGTATAAATAATAACATTATGAAAAATTTGAAGTTTATTTATGTTGTATTTGCTTTAGTTGGAACAGTTGTTGTTTATCAAAGCTCAGCAAGTTATGATGTGCCAGGTGTGTTTTCACCTACTGGTTTTAATGGTGATGCGGTATCATTTAAATGTAGACCTACTTATGGTGTCTGTTTTAGTCATGATGGACCTTCATCTTCTCCTACACCAGGTGATAAAATAAAAGTTTATGGTCAATTTGGTACTTATGATATGATTTTAATGTCTGTTGAGATGGATGGAGATGATGAAAACAATGATTTTTCAGGAAGTTTGTTAAATCCAGATGATGAAATAAGAATGAATAAAGAATTAGAATAGTTTGAAATTTAATAATTTTCAGGGCTGTTATTTAAAATAGCCCTGAAAACAATATTGATTATATGAACCTTAAGTTATTTTTACTTTTATTTTTCCTCCATACTACTGCATTCTCCTTTGCGTCTAATTATAAGGTAATCGTTACCATTAATATGGACGAGTGTAGTTCATGCTATAATTCACTTAAGTTTTTAAACAGCTTAGATCCTGAAATTGGTATTGAATATATTTTTTTGGAGGATTTGCAACAGGATTCTGCTTCTATAAAAAAAGTTTTGAATTTACCAGATAAGGGAAAGTTTATTTGGTCAGATGAGCTTTATCGTCAATGTTTATTTGAAGGTATGTTATCATCTGTTGTTTTTCAAAACAGTTCAGGTCATCATAAATTGATTTATTCTTTAAAGGATGACTTTAAACAAGATTTAGCCTCGTTTTTTAATTCATTACTTAAATCAAAAGAAAGTTATAGTTTAGATACAGTTAGTTTTAGTCTGATGTTAGATGAGCTGTTTTTAGATGGTAATTATTTTTATGTGTTAAATCAATTTGAAAATACTTTAACCAGAATTGACCGATTTCATGCTGTGAATGACACTGTGATTTCTTTAGATAGTCATCTAGTTAAGGAAGCTTATTTGGCGGAATTTGGAGTGGATAAGTTTGATTCTGCATATCATAGTAGTTTAGCTATAATTAAAGAGTTGGAATTGGTTCATTATTTCACATTTAAAAGTTTTTTAGTAAGAGACAATAAAATTTATCTGTTTGCAGATTATAAAAACTTTAGTTTTAAACCAACCATAGAAGATACAATAGGAGGTAGATTTAATGTTTTGCATGTTTTTGATATTAACGGAGGGTATCTAGAAACCATTAAGTTTCAAGATATTGATACTGATGAAGCTCATGCTATCGTCAAAGACACTTATGTTAATCCTAATTCTAAGCTGTCATTTTATGATCCAGATCCCATAAGTTTTGGTATTACTAATGATCATACGTTTTTAATATCAATTTATGGATTTTTGGGGAAAGAGTCAGAATCACCCTTATATTATGTAGGCGAATATGAAATTGACGCAAGTACTAATGAGTTAATATTTAAAAGGTATTACCCATATGGATTAGGAAAGCGTTATTCAGTCATTGGATATGCCTATTCTAATGTAAGGTTTTCTTGGGACGGGGCACAATTTACGAATGGATTGGATGATATTGTTTTCCAAACAAATGATGCCACAAACGTTACGGATTTAGATATCATCTCAAAAGACGAAATTCCAAAAACCTATAATACTTTAAAAAATTATATTTTTAGAGTAAATCAAGATGAAAACTATTTTTATTTATTTCTTTTAAAGAACAATAGCCTTACCTATGCTAAAGTAAATATTAACTCTCTTGAAAAAGAAATAAAAGATATCAGTTTTTTAAAAACAGGTAAGAGTTGGGATAAATTCATTATGCCTGACAATATTGATTATAACTATATGATTGTTCCAACATCAAGTAAAACATATACCAGAGTTAAAATATTTTAATTATGAAAAAAATCAAATTGTTGTTTTTTAGTGTGTTATTATTAGCTGCACAAACTGCTTTTTCTCAAACTAGAGTTTGCGATTTAGAGATCACATTAAGTACTAACCAACCATATAATATAGCCTCATTTGGAGATACTATTAAAATATTGATCAACATAAAAAATAATGGTCCAGATGCTATAATTGCATCGGATACCATAGAGATTCTAGACTTAGGCTTTCCTTTTAGCTCAATTTTTACAGATAATGAAATAGAACCAGGCGCAACGATTACTTTAGATGACGCAAGAGGTTGGGCACATCACAGCCAAACTGAAAATGATACTACAGAATTTTGTAAAGCAATACTCCCAAGTGAGACTTTTCAGAATCCTATAAATCAAAATGACACTTCATGTGTAACATCTATTTTGTTGGGCAGTAATTCAGTGAGCATTAATGAATTAGGAATTGATCAAGTCTCTTTATATCCAAATCCTGCTTCTGAAACAATTGTGTTTGATTTTGAACAATTAGAAGAAGATATAAGTATTGAAATTTATGATATAAATGGACGTTTACTGAACACTTATAAGACTTCTCAAAATCAATTTGAAATAGATATTTCGCATTTATCAATAGGTATGTATATTGTAAAAATGAGTATGAGAGAAAGTATACTCACCAAGAAAATATCGGTAGTTAGGTAGTCGCACTTTTTTCCACACTAATTTATTCTCATTTTTAAAAAGCCCAAATTGCTAAAGGAATCTGGGCTTTTTATATTTAAGCTATCATTTAATCATCTACGGCAAATTTGATAAAATGGCTTGTAGTTCACTTTCAGTAACCACATAAACATCTCTCGGTTTACTACCTACTTGCGGACCTACAATTCCTGCTGCTTCTAATTGGTCCATAATTCTTCCCGCGCGATTATATCCCAAGTTAAATCTTCTTTGAAGCATAGAAGTAGAACCACTTTGAGAAGTCACTACTAAATCCGCGCAATCCCCAAACAACTTATCTCTTTGTGATAAATCGACACTTCCTTTAGCGCTATCAACATCCTCTCCTTCATATTCAGGGAGTTCAAAAGCAGTAGGATATCCTTGTTGTTTACCAATAAACTCAACCACTCTTTCTACTTCAGGTGTATCTACAAAAGCACATTGAATACGAATCAACTCATTGCCTTGACTAAATAACATGTCACCTTTACCAACTAATTGCTCTGCACCACCGGCATCTAAAATAGTTCTACTATCTACTTTAGCACTTACTTTAAACGCAATTCTACCTGGGAAGTTAGCTTTAATAATACCTGTAATAACGTTTACAGAAGGTCGCTGAGTAGCAATAATAATATGAATTCCGACCGCACGTGCTAGCTGCGCTAAACGTGCAATGGGCATTTCTACTTCCTTCCCCGCAACCATGATTAAATCAGCAAACTCATCAATTACTAATACTATAAATGGCAAGTATTTATGTCCTTCATTAGGATTTAATTGACGTTTAACAAACTTCGCATTATACTCTTTAATATTTCTAGCCCTGGCTTCTTTTAATAATTCATATCGATTATCCATTTCAATGCCTAAAGCATTTAATGTATTGACCACCTTAGTTACATCCGTTATAATCGCATCTTCTTCGTCTGGTAATTTTGCTAAATAATGCTTTTCAATTAACCTGTAAATAGATAACTCTACTTTCTTAGGATCCACCATGACAAACTTCAATTGCGAAGGATGTTTTTTATAAAGTAAGGAAACTAAAATCGCATTTATACCAACAGATTTACCTTGACCCGTAGCACCAGCCATCAATAAGTGAGGCAAGGTGGCTAAGTCCACAATGAAATTTTCATTATCAATCTTCTTACCTAAGGCAATAGGTAAACTCATGTCATTATTGATGAACTTCTCACTAGAAAGCAGACCACGCATGCCTACCATTTGTTTGTTCTTGTTGGGCACTTCAATACCTATAGTACCACGACCAGGAATTGGAGCAATAATCCTGATTCCTAAAGCCGCTAAAGTTAATGCGATATCATCTTCAAGGTTTTTAATCTTGGAAATCCGAACACCTTCTGCAGGAATAATCTCGTATAAAGTAACTGTAGGACCTACTGTTGCTGCAATTTTCTGAATTTCAATCCCAAAACTACGTAGCGTTTTTACAATTTGATCTTTATTGTTCTCTAACTCATCTTTATCATAATTCAACTTTCCGTCTCCTTCATGTTCTAATAATAAATCAAGTGTAGGAAATTTATAATTACTTAAATCTAAAGAAGGATCATAAGGCTCGTGACTTTCTATAGAAATATGCCCACCATGTGCAGGTTTTTTTTCTTCTTTATCATTGACATTAATTTCGAAATTAGTGCTCTCGTCTTTCTTTTCTTCTTCAGGAGTATTAACATCGTCAGGAAGTTCTAAATAAATTCTTTTTTCAACGTCAGTATTCGTCTCGTTCGTATTTTTTTCTTTGTTGTCTTCGTTTTCTTTCTCTTCCTCATTAGTTAAGTATAAGTCGTGTACAGTTTTAGAAGCACCATTTTGAGAAGATTGTGATGTTTGTGTGGTTTCAATCTTTTCTTCTGGAACAGTTACAACGATTTCTTTTTCCTCCGTATTGGGTGGGTTTTTATATCCCTTGAAAGGACCTTTCCCTTCTTTTTTATCAAATATATCTGTGTTACTGCTTTTTTTGGAAATCCAACTAAGGATACTATTGAAATTAACTTTAAAAACATACACTAAAAAGATAATGCCAATGGTTGTAAATAATAGAATATTGCCCAGTTTTCCAGCAAAACCATTAATCCAATGTGTGGACTCTGCCCCAAAAGCACCACCTAAGTTCATCGCAGCATTAGGAAATAATAAACTCAAGACAGGCGAAATGAAAAGTATAGAAAATACAATCCATTTTCTCCAAGTCTTTAATCCTAAAAAAGTGTTAGGGTTCAAGATTTTTAATCCTAAAATAGATAAAGAACTAGTGAAAATAATTGCACTCACGCCTAGGCTACTGTAAACCAATATATGACTTAAAGTAGCCCCAAGTCTTCCCGACCAATTATGGACAGGTTGATCACCTTTGAATAAAAATTCCCATACCGATTGGTGGCTGAGAAGATTAGATTGATCCTCCTTCCAATTGAAAAAATAACTAATAATAGCTGTGCTCAAATAGATTCCTAAAACCAATAATGCAATACCTAATGCAATTTGTAAACTCTCTTTTTTGTTAGTGTTTACTGTTGGTTGGGTTTTGTTTTTAGGTTCTTTTTTGGACGTTTGGGTTTTAGACATTTCTAAATAAAAAGTAGATTAAGGTTGAAAGCGAAAGATACAAAACTAAATTATAAATTCTTCAATTCATCAATAAGACAAGAATGAAGATATTTTAGCTAAATTTGTAGCAACTAAAAGAAAGTATGAGTAAGCATAAAAAAAAGGACGTTATCATAAAAGATCGACATTTGCTGAAGCGTTTGTTTGCCTTCACCAAACCTTATCGTGGCAGACTTATATTAAGTGTTTTAGCAGCCATAGTTTTAGCAGGCTTTGCACCCATTAGACCTTATTTAATTCAACTTTCTGTCGATAAGTATATCGCTGAAAAACTAGTGGAAGGATTGATTTACATTACCCTTGTTCAAATCGGTTTTTTATTAATTGAAAGTATCATCCGTTTTGTTTTTATGTTTGTAACCAATTGGTTAGGGCAACATGTGGTAGATGATATCCGAAGAGTGGTATTTAAAAAAGTGATTTATCAAGATTTGAAATATTTTGATCATCATCCTATTGGAACACTGACCACTCGGACGATTAATGATATTGAATCCATAAATAATGTTTTTTCTGAAGGATTGATTTCTATTATTGCTGATGTTTTAACGATCCTTGCCATTCTAATTGTGATGTTTTCAACCAATTGGAAATTGGCTTTAATTTGTATTTCTATATTGCCATTGCTTTTTATCGCAACCTATATTTTCAAGGAAAGTGTAAAGAAGAGTTTTCAAATGGTTCGTTTAGCAGTGTCCAAATTAAATGCTTTTGTGCAAGAACATATTTCAGGGATGTACATCATTCAGACTTTAGGCGTGGAAGGTAAAGAGTATGAAAAGTTTGAAGCTTTAAATGGAGAACATAAAAAAGCGCATATCAAATCCATATTTGCCTATTCTGTGTTTTTTCCAACTGTGGAAATTATCATGTCCATTGCTTTGGGCGTTCTGGTTTGGTATGGTGCTTCCAAAATGTTGGATGGTGAAGTGTCTCAAGGTGTGATTATTGCTTTTATATTTTATCTGAATATGTTGTTCCGACCTATGAGGATGCTGGCAGATAAGTTCAATACTTTACAAATGGGAATGGTAGCAGCAGAAAGAGTTTTTGGAGTATTAGACTCTCAGCAGTTTTTGAAAAATAATGGAACAATTCATGCGGAAAATCTTAAAGGAGATATCAGCTTTGAACAAGTTTTCTTTGCATACAATCCGGGTCGTCCTGTTTTAAAAGACATTTCTTTCAGTTTAAAAGAAGGAGAAACTTTAGCTTTAGTAGGACCGACGGGAGCTGGGAAATCTTCCACGATCAATATATTGACTCGAATGTATGAGATTTCGTCAGGTTCCATTCTCATCGATGGCGTAAATATCAACGATTACGATATTTATTCTTTAAGGAAAGAAATTGGTGTGGTGCTTCAAGATGTGTTCTTGTTTTCAGGAAGTATTTACGATAATATCACCATGTTTGATGATAGTTTTGACTTGGAAGATGTAGTAAGTATTTGTAAGGATATAGGGATTCATGATTTCATTATGGAGTTGCCTGATAATTATCATTTTAACGTAAGAGAACGAGGTGGAAGTTTATCTCAAGGTCAAAGACAGTTAATTTCCTTTGCCAGAGTGTTATTGTATGATCCAAGAATATTGATTTTAGATGAAGCGACTTCTTCAGTGGATACGGCTTCGGAAATATTAATTCAAAATGCGATTGATAAATTGATTTCCGGTAGGACTTCTATTGTTATAGCGCACAGACTATCTACGATTAAAAAAGCTCAAAAAATCATTGTTTTACGCAAAGGAGAAATTGTAGAAGAGGGTACACATGATAATTTATTAGCTATTGAAAATGGTGTTTATCAAAGGATGTATCTCACGGCTCAAAAGAAAGAAAACGGTTAGTTTTAGGGAGAGCAAGAAAACTTTTATATTTTGGCAAATCATTTAACATAAACTATGTCTAAAAAAAGAATGCCCTTGCATCTGAAGATTCTTATGGCTATGGCTTTAGGGATCGTCTTTGGGTTTATATTCAGTGCTTTTGAAGGAGGTGGAACTTTTGTAGTCAATTGGATAAAACCTTTTGGAAATATATTTATTGCCTTGTTGAAATTATTAGCGATTCCACTAATTTTTGCGTCTCTCATTTCGGGTATTGCACAATTAAAAGACATTGCTCGACTCTCTAAAATTGGTTTTCGAACCATTGCATGGTATTTGACGACAACAGTTTTAGCGGTTTCTATAGGTTTGCTCTTGGTAAATATCATCAAGCCAGGGAAAATGATGAAAGAGGAAACAAGAATTGCTTTATTAGAAGGATTTGAAACAGAAGCGGCAACAAGTGCACTAAAAGCAAAAGACCAAACCAGTTCAGGGCCCTTACAGTTTTTAGAAGATATTATTCCAGAGAATTTAATTCACGCAGCGAGTGATAATACCAATATGTTACAAGTGATTTTCTTTGCTTTGTTTTTAGGAATCGCTATGATTATGATTCCAGAGAATAAATCAGCGCCAGTCCGAGATTTCTTTGTGAGTTTAAACGAGGTCATTCTTCAGATGATTCATATTGTGATGAAAGCTGCACCCATAGGTGTTTTTGCTTTATTAGCTGCTTTAGTGGTGGAAGCTCCAAACGGCGATTTATTTGTTGCATTATTGAGTTATGCTTTAACGGTGTTGTTAGGACTTGCTACTTTATTATCATTATATAGTTTTATTATGTGGGCAGTAGCAGGTATTAAACCTAAACGTTTTTTCAAAGCTATGGCACCTGCGCAATTATTAGCATTTTCTACCAGTTCGAGTGCGGCGACTTTGCCTGTAACCATGGATTGTGTGGAAAATAGATTAGGTGTGGATAAGGAAGTGGCGAGTTTTGTTATTCCTATTGGTGCGACCGTTAATATGGATGGGACAAGCTTATATCAAGCGGTTGCAGCAGTTTTTATAGCTCAAGCCTTTAATATAGATTTAAGTTTGATGGCACAATTAACGATTGTTGTCACTGCAGTTTTGGCGTCGATAGGTTCAGCAGCGGTGCCAAGTGCAGGAATTGTAATGATTGTTATTATATTAAATCAAGTGGGTATTCCTGAAGCGGGATTAGCTTTGATTTTTGCAATTGATAGACCTTTAGATATGTGTAGAACGATGATTAACGTATCTGGAGATGCTATGGTGGCGGGAATTGTAGCAAAGAAAGAAGGAAAACTTTATGATGAAGCGGCAATGAAAATTAAAGAATAGTGTCGAATTATGTATTATATGCTTTTTCTATTCCTCATTTAGATTTGCTATCGCAAGAAGAATGGTCAATGGAGGAATGGCTTTTTTGGACAGGGCATCGCTTTTCTTTTCCTATGGTTAAAGAGGAGTTTATGGCTCATATAAAGGAAGAAAGCAGGTCATGGTGGATTTTAAAAAAAGGTGATGATATTGTAGGATTAGGCGAGTTGCAAAGTTTAGAACATGATGAAGTGAAATTATCAAGAATTTATATTTTTAAAGCTTATAGAGGGAAGGGATACTCCAAGAAATTAATGCAATTACTGATGGAGAAAGGGAAAGCTATGTGTGCTTCTCCTGTTTTCTGTTTGAATGTGTTTGAGGAAAATCAAATAGCCATTAATCTGTATAAGTCTTTGGGTTTTAAAGAAGTAAAAGAGAAAAGAACAGAGCTGATTATTGAAGATGAAAGTTTGGTTTTGATGAATATGCTAGCTTGAGCAGGATGTTAACTTTTTATTTGCAAAAAGTTAACAAATTTTGCTTGTTTATTTATTTATTTATTTATTTGTTTGTTTGTGGTATTATTAAATATTTTAAATTATTAATACTATGAAAAAGAATTTATTGTTTTTAAAGTTTTTCGTTTCCATGATCTTTATTTTTACGTCATGTAATAAAATAGATAATTTAAGAATGGAAGAAAATAATCAATCAAAGCCTAACATATTTAATGAGTTGTCAGAGGAGCTTATTTTTATTGAAACCCCATTATTAACTTTGCCTGAGATTGAAGAGATAGAGTCTCAATTATTGGATAATTATGGCGACATGATTTCTGATACAGTTGAACTTAAATTAATATTGAGTCCTCTCATTGAAAACGGTCAGTTGATTTACAATGAATTATTATCAAAATTAGAAAATACTGAGGAGTATATTAATTTATCTAATGAGGATAAAGATATTATCTACAATTTATCAAGCTTTCAAATGGCTGAACTCTCATTATTACTATCAATGTCACCAATAAATGAAAATATTTATGGAGAAGACGTTATGCAATTATATTCTAGTGGTAATGGTCAGCTTATATTGGATTGTCTTGGTGCGGCTACAGGTGTTGCAGATATTGTAGTTATTGTTAAAGGTTATAGGGGTTTAAATACCAGGGATGTAGTAAGAATATTAAAAAAGACAGGAGCTAGATATTTGGGATATATCGGTTTAGCACTTGCAATTATAGATTTTATTGATTGTGTTACAACCGCAGAAGCTAATTGATATTTTTTTTATTATGGATATAAGTCTTGAAGAGAAATTTAAAAAAAAAGAATCCATGACAAATATAATAACCGTGTTGTTATTTATTGGAATGAGTTTTTATCGTAGATATTATGTGGAATATTATTTTTTGGGAATAATAATTACTTGTTTAAGTGCTGTTAATTTTGCATATGTATTTTATTTGCTTATTAAGTTTCAAAAATACAAAATTGAGTTTTTAGAAGTTAAAAAAAGACGATTTTTTCTTATAGCAAGGTTAATTGCAAATTTCTGTTTCGTATTCATGACGCTTTATATATTATATAGTTCATACAATAATTAAATAGCTAAGTGTAGAAATTATTTAACATGGAATATGGATTTGAAAATAATTTTAAAAAAAAGAGAGTTATATGTTAACTTTCAGATTGTATTATTATTTGTACTATTGAATATATGGTATAGGCATTACGTACATTATGTATTTTTTTGGATATTAATTATACTTTTCAGTACCCTCTGTTTTTTTTATGTATTGAGTCTAATTAGATATCTTATTAAAAATAAAAACAGTGTAAATGGCTATAAGAAAAAGCTATACTCACTTATTTTCGGATTGTTTACTAATCTTGGGTTTATTGCTATGGCTCTTTATTATTGCATTTCACAAGCTTAAATAAAACATTAAGTTACTATGAATATTACAAAAAAGTTTATCATAAATTTCTGTGTAAATTTAGTTGCCTTGATTTTAGTGAAGATTACATTACTTTTTTTAAATAAAGATGTCATTCCATCTTATAAAATTTCTATAATGTTAATTATAGGACTTGCCTTGTTAGCTACAATTATACTAGATAGAGATAAAAAGAAAGAAACCTACTAGTTTTAGAATTAAAATTAAATTAATAAATAATTGGGTGATAGCTATAGGGCTATTTGCCCAATTTAAGTTGTATGTATGCTTTGAAGTTATAGAGCTTGTGGTTTTATTTACTTATTTCTTTACTACTCCTCATCTTAAATAAGATTTCACCTTTCTTACTTGTTTAAAATCATTTAAAACGCATTGTTCTGAATAATGCAGCATACCTCTAATTTATCCTTAAATCTCAGGGCTAATTACTAAAGTTTCCGTATTTTCGAGAGTTGAAAATTAAGGAGAAATTTTATGAGTGAACATAATTTTAGAAAACAAGAGGCGCTTGATTATCATAGTGAAGGCAGGCCAGGTAAAATAAAAGTAGTTTCGACTAAAGAAACGAAGACGCAAAGAGATTTATCCTTAGCATATTCTCCAGGTGTGGCAGAACCATGTTTAGAAATTGCGGCCAACAAAGAAGATGTTTATAAATATACAGCAAAAGGAAATATAGTTGGTGTAATCACGAATGGAACAGCAGTTTTAGGATTAGGAGATATTGGTCCTGAAGCTTCAAAACCCGTGATGGAAGGAAAGGGTGTGTTGTTTAAGATTTTTGCAGATATAGATGTTTTTGATATTGAATTAGATGTCACAGATATTGATGAGTTTGTGAGAATAGTGAAAGCTATGGAGCCCACTTTTGGAGGCATTAACTTAGAAGATATTAAAGCGCCAGAGTGTTTTGAAATCGAACAAAGATTAATCGAAGAAATGGATATTCCTGTGATGCATGACGATCAACACGGTACAGCGATTATTTCTGCAGCAGCTTTATTGAATGCTGTTGACTTAGTGGATAAGGAAATCAGTGAAGTGAAAGTCATCATCAATGGTGCAGGAGCAGCAGCCATCGCAGGAGCTAAATTATATATGGCTTTAGGGGTGACGAGAGAAAATATTTTCATGTTAGACTCTAAGGGTGTGATTAATGAAAGAAGAGAAGGTTTAGATGCTCTAAAGCAAGAGTTTATAAGAGATACAGAACATGACACTTTAGAAGATGTCATTAAAGGGGCGGATGTGTTTATAGGATTAAGTAAAGCTGATATTTTATCTAAAGATATGGTACGAAGCATGGGAGATAATCCTATTATTTTTGCCATGGCGAATCCGGATCCAGAAATCACTTATGAAGATGCAACGGATGCACGACCAGATGTGATTATGGCAACAGGGAGATCTGATTATCCTAATCAAGTGAATAATGTACTGGGTTTTCCTTTTATATTTAGAGGCGCATTGGACGTTCGAGCGACTAAGATTAATCAAGAAATGAAATTAGCAGCTGTTTATGCTTTAGCAGATTTGGCTAAAGCGCCAGTTCCTGATATGGTGGTTATGGCTTATGGAAATGAGCAATTTAGTTATGGTCCGAACTATATTATTCCTAAACCTTTAGATCCGAGATTGTTAACGACTGTTGCGCCAGCAGTTGCAAAAGCAGCTATGGAAAGTGGAGTAGCGAGAAAGCCTATAGAAGATTGGGAAGCTTATAAATTAGAGTTGAATAAACGATTAGGTGTAGATAATTTAATCGTCCGTTCTTTAAATACACAAGCCAGAAAAAATCCACAAAAAGTTGTTTTTGCAGAAGCAGATAACTTGAAAGTATTGAAAGCGGCTCAAATTGTAGAGGAAGATGGTATAGCTATTCCTATTTTATTAGGATCAGAAAGGCGCATCAAATCTTTAATGGAAGAATATAGTATTGAATTTCAAAATCTTCAAATTATTGATCCAAGAACGGATGAATGGGAAGATAAAAGAAATGAATATGGTAAGTTATTTTTCGAAAAAAGACAGCGAAGAGGATATAATTATCATGAAGCTAAAAAGATGATGCGAGAGCGAAATTACTTTGGTTGCATGATGGTGGAAACTGGTGATGCAGACGCTTTGATTAGTGGATTGACGCGCAATTATCCGGATACTATTCGTCCTGCTTTAGAAGTGATAGGTTTACAGGAAGGGATTAGAAAAGTAGCAGGAATGTATATTGTTTTACGACCTGAAGGCCCTTTATTTTTAGCGGATACGACTATTAATATGAATCCTACCGTAGAAGAGTTGGCAGATATTACTTATTTAGCAGCTCGCGAAGTAGAGAAGTATAATATTGATCCAAGAATTGCGTTATTATCTTATTCTAACTTCGGAAGTAGTCAGACTCAAGAAGCTATTAAAGTTAGAAATGCGGTAAGGTTGATTCATGAAAAATACCCAGATTTAGTAGTAGAAGGTGAAATGCAAGCATCTTTGGCATTTAATCAAGAAGTCATGAAAGAGAATTATCCTTTTTCAGCTTTAATTGATAAACCGGCGAATACTTTGATTTTCCCGAATCTATCCTCTGGAAATATAGCCTATAATTTATTAAAAGAAGTTGCTGATTTTGATATTATTGGACCCATCTTAATGGGTATAGATAAGCCAGTTCATATATTACAATTAGGTAGCAGTGTTCGTCAAATTTGCAATATGGTAGCTTTAGCAGTTACAGATGCACAACGTAAAAAAAAAGCAATAAAATGAACTTTTTAGGACATGCAGTTTTGGGATTTGATGAGCCTGAATTGATCGTAGGTAACATGATTGCGGATTACGTTAAAGGAAAGAAGATATTAGAAACCTTTCCTAAAGGTATTAAGCAAGGTATTTTATTGCACCGAAAAATCGATGCATTTACGGATCATCATCCACAAACATTGAAGTTGAAAATCTATTTTCGACCTGCGTATAGATTATATGCAGGTCCTTGTGTGGATCACTTATACGATCATTATTTGGCCAATGATCCTTATTATTTCTCTAACACAGAAGCTTTGTTAGATTTCGAACAGAAAGTTTTTAATCTCTTAGATGAGTATGAAGCTGTTTTGCCAGAAACATTTAAGCAAGTGCTTTTTTATATGAAACAAGGACAATGGCTTTCGGATGTGAAAAAAATAAAAGGTTTAGAAAGATCTTTTAAACGATTAGAAAGAATGGGGAAGTATATGCCAGATGCCTCTGAAGCATATACAACGAGTATAGGCCACTACTATGAAATGAATCAAAGGTTTTTTGATTTTATGGAAGATGTACGTGCATATGCGAAATTAGAAATTGAAAATTATAACCAAGCTTTATCTTAAATCAAAGAAAGAAGAAGCATGAAAAAATCAACTAAAATCAAACATACATTTTTAGGACTCACTTTATTATTATTCAGTTGCCAAACAGTCACTGAACAAAATATTTATGCTCAGCAGAACATGACTGCAAGCATTGTAAATGCAAAAACAACAACAAAAGCTGCAAATCCGAAAGCTCATGCTACCAAAAATGCTTCACCTCAACGTGCTATTGACTTTGTAGATACCAATACCGCAGAAGCTCAAAAATTAATTCAGAGTTTAGATTCTTTTTATACTGTAGAAGTAAGGAATGGTTTCAATGGTTCCGTTTTAGTCGGCTATCAAGGTAAGGTGCTTTATGAGCGTTACTTTGGTTATGCCAATAAAAGTAGAAACGTGGCTTGGACACCTTCAACACCAAGTCAATTAGCATCCACTTCTAAGCCTTTTACAGCGACTGCTATTTTGTGGTTACACCAACATGGCTATTTGAATATTTATGATAATGTGAATAAGTACATTGAAGGTTTTCCATATCAAAAAGTGACTATCGAGATGTTATTAAATCATCGAAGTGGTATTCCTGATTATTTGAAATGGGCAACGCGTTATTGGAGTCGTACGAAAAACATGACCAATGATGACTTGTTGGAATTAATGAAGAAATACAAACCAAGAGTGAACTTTACTTCGGGGACTAGATTTGAGTACAGCAACTCTAATTACGCTATTTTAGCCAGCGTATTAGAAGAAGTAACTAAGTTGCCTTATCCGAAATTCATGAAGGAGTTTATCTTCGAACCTTTAGGATTAGTTAATACGTTTGTATATGATCCTTTAGCAATTAAACCCAATCATTTAGCGCTTTCTTATAAGGCTAATTGGCAAATAGATCCAGATATGTATGCAGATGGAATCTATGGAGATAAAGGAATATTTAGTACGGTGGAAGATTTATATCGTTGGGATAGAAGTTTTTATGGTTACGTGTTATTAAATCCGGAAACTTTGGATTTGGCATATAGTGGTTATTCTTTTGAACGACCAGGAACAAGGAATTATGGTTTAGGTTGGAGAATGAACGAACTTCTTGATGGAAAAAAAGTCATTTATCATAACGGGTGGTGGCATGGAAATAATACTGTTTTCTTCCGATCCATTCAGGAAGATTTTACCATTGTGGTGTTAGGAAATAGGTATAACCGTCGAATTTATAGTCATAGTAAAACGATTCATGCTATTGTGCTGGATATGAACTCCGATGGTGCAGATTGGGAAGAAAGTGGAAGTCCGTCGGGAGATTAAGATTTATTGAAATATTAATTACTAAAAGAGGAAGGCTTTCATGCGTTCCTCTTTTTTTATTTATTGAAATTGGGTTTGTTATCCTTGTATGTTTGATAGCTGACAGGACTATAACTTCCGTCCTCATTTCTTTTAAAAGTTTCCATACCTTCTATCATTTCTGTATTGTGTGCGGCAACACAGAGCCAATGCTCGTCGGATTTTTGAACTACAAAAGTAAATTGATGATATCGTGAATGTTTAATGATCTTTTCGGTCATATCATCCGTTTGGTCTGATAATGTAGATTTGGCATGTACAATGGCAATATGATCAGACAACATTTTAACATCAGTAGAAATGAGTTTCATGGTCGATTGATTAAACATCACTTTTAAACCATAATCATGTGCTTTGAAAATACGTGCTTTATTTCGAAACCTCAATCCTGTGACATTTACAAAGTTAGCGTCTTCTGTAAATAAAGAAGCTAAGAAAGCAGCGTCATATTGATTCCATGCTTTGATAAAAAGTTGTGGAACTTCTTCTGGGCTATCGGCTTTTTGATAGTTGGTGTTCATAGGAGTCTTTTTAATTAATAAATTGAAAATTAAAGAATATTTACATGCTTTATTGACTAGTTAAAATGTTATGAAAAACTTAATTTGAAATTAAATTAGTATCTTTCAATCATAGCGAAAATAGTGAATTAGATACTTTACTTGAAATATACTTAGTTAATGGCGAAAAAATCAAAACAAACAAAAAACACCGAAGAAATCCTCTGGGATTCTGCAAATAAATTAAGAGGTTCTGTAGAACCTTCAGAATACAAACACGTTGTGTTAAGTTTAATCTTCCTGAAATTTGCCAATGACAAATTTATCAAACGCAGAGAAGAATTGATTTCCGAAGGAAAAGAAGCTTTCTTGGAAATTCCTGAATTCTATCAGGCTGAAAACGTATTCTACTTGACAGAAGATTCTCGTTGGACATATATCATTGAAAATGCAAAACAAGAGGATATTACCTTAAAAGTAGATACCGCTCTTAAAACGATAGAACGTACCAACAAATCGTTAGAAGGTGCGTTGCCTGATAACTATTTCTCTCGATTGGGATTGGATCAATCTAAGTTTTCAGCTTTATTGGACACCATCAACAACATCGATACGCTTCGTGATGAATCCCAAGATATTGTGGGGCGTGTGTACGAATATTTCTTGAGTAAGTTTGCCATTGCCGAAGGAAAAGGGAAAGGTGAATTCTATACCCCAAAGTCGATTGTAAACCTGATTGCCGAAATGATTGAACCGTACAAAGGTAAAATCTATGACCCTTCTTGTGGTTCGGGTGGTATGTTTGTGCAGTCTTTGAAGTTTATTGAAAAACACCAAGGGAACAAAAAAGACATTTCTATTTACGGACAAGAGTTAACGAATACTACGTTTAAATTAGCGAAGATGAACTTAGCTATTCGTGGGATTTCTGCCAATTTAGGAAACAAAGCCGCCGATACATTTAGCGACGATCAGCACAAAGAACTGAAAGCCGATTACATCATGGCGAATCCTCCGTTCAATTTAAAAGATTGGCGCGCTGAAAACGAATTAACGGACGATCCACGTTGGACAGGTTACGAAGTACCTCCAAAATCCAATGCTAATTATGCGTGGATTTTGAACATGATTTCTAAACTTTCGCAAAACGGTGTGGCTGGTTTTATCTTAGCCAATGGAGCGCTTTCTGGTGGTGGTGAAGAATACAAAATCCGTAAACAAATCATCGAAAACGACTTGGTTGAAGCGATTGTGATTTTACCAAGAGCGATGTTTTACTCTACAGATATTTCGGTAACACTTTGGATTTTGAACCGTAATAAAAAAGAACGTTCCGTTGAAGTAAACGATGGAGTAAAAAACTATCGCAACCGCGAAGGTGAAGTATTATTTATGGATTTACGCCAAAAAGGAGAACCGTTTGAAAAGAAATTCATTCAGTTTTCTGAACAAGATATTGAACAGATTGCAGCAACCTATCATAACTGGCAACAAAAAGATTTCGAAACGACATACACCAACGAACCCGAATATTGTTACAGCGCAACTTTAGAAGAGATCCGTAAAAAAGATTTTTCGTTGGTTCCAAGTAAGTACATTGAGTTTGTAAACCGTGACGAAAACATCGATTACGATACCCAAATGCAAACCTTACAAACGGAATTGAAAGACTTGTTTCAGCAAGAAGAAGCTTTGAAACAAGAAGTAACAAACGTGTTTAAATCGTTGGGCTATGAGTTATAAAAAGTTGGGAGATTATATTAGAAAAGTTAATAATAAAAATAAAGATATGAAAGTACTTAATCTTCAAGGGTTAAGTATGACTAAAGAATTTAGAAAATCAACTTCTAATATTGTTGGAACTGATCTTTCAAAATATAAAATCGTAAAACAAGGACAATTTTGTTGCGATTTTATGTCTGTTATTCGAGTTCATAAATTACCAGTTGTTTTAAATAATTTAGGAGAAGATGTTATTATTTCTCCTGCTTATGTTGTATTTGAAGTGATAGACGAAAATCTTCTATTACCAAAATATTTAATGTTATGGTTTAGAAGAACTGAATTCGATAGATATGCAGATTTTAGATGCGATAGTTCCATTCGTGGTGGTTTTCAATGGGAAGAGTTATGTGAAGTAGAATTACCTGTTCCCTCCCTTGAAAAACAACGCGAAATTGTAGCCCAATACCAAGCGGTAGCAAACAAAATAAAAGTCAACGAACAAATCTGCGAGAAGTTAGAAGCTACTGCTCAAACCTTATATAAGCAATGGTTTGTCGATTTTGAGTTTCCAAACGAAGAGGATATGCCCTACAAATCCTCTGGAGGGGCTATGGTGTATAATGAGGAGTTGGAGAAGGAGATTCCTGAGGGGTGGGAGGTGATTGAGCTAGGTGAGTGTTTAGAAACTAAAGGATATATAAGAGGCCCATTTGGTTCAGCACTTAGGAAAAGTGAAATGACCACTAAAGGAACACCTGTATATGAACAACAACATGTTATTGATAATCATAGAAAATTCAGGTATTATATTGATGAAGTAAAATATAATAAGCTAAAAAGGTTTACGGTACAAACAAATGATTTAATAATCAGCTGCTCTGGAACAGTAGGTAAAATTAACATTATCAATAAAGAAGATCCAATCGGTATTATCAATCAGGCTTTATTAATTTTAAGATTTAATAGAAATAAAGTTAATATACATTCATTATACTTTTTCTTAACCTCAAAAGAAGGGAATTCCTTATTAACAGAAACCTCTACAGGAAGTGCTCAAATTAATATTGGAAAAAAGGACACTATTTATTCTATAAAGATTTTAATACCAAGTAAAGCTGAGTATAACAAAATAGGTGATAATTTTAAAAAACTATATGATAAAAAGTATTCAAAGAAGAAAATAAATAAAAAACTTATCCAATTCCAAGAGGTATTATTATCAAGGATGGTTAAATATTAAAATAATGAAGAGGCAAATAGAGTACGAGGATTTAAAAAAAATAATTGAAAGCTGTCATTTAAACTTCTTGATTGGATCAGGAGTTTCTTCTCCTTACCTATCTATTCTTGGGAATATAGAAGATTTGTTAAGTGAAAACGAATTTTCTAAAAGCCCTAACAAGATAATTGAAGTGTCATTAAAAAGTCATTACTTCAATGAGTGTGTAAAAGGGAATTTAGCTTTATTGGATCGAGAAGAATGTGAAGAGGACAAGGAAACTGATTTTGAGGATGTGTGTAATAATTATAAAACACTAATTGATTCTTTACAAACTATCTTAATCAACCGTAAATCCAATTTAGTAAGTAAACAGGTTAATTTATTTACAACTAATATGGATCTGTTCTTAGATAAAACGATTGAAGATTCTGGCTATGTTCTAAATGATGGCTTCTCTGGAAGAATGAACCCTAAGTTTGGTACAGAGAACTTCCATAACTCCATACATAAATATAGCTCACATTATGAGTATAAATCGGAACTACCTTTATTTAATCTTTTTAAAATGCACGGTAGTGTTAATTGGAAGAGGATAAACAAAAATGAAAAAAATGGTACTTATGATATTTCTTATGATACCAATCTTGAAAATTTAAGAAACATTTCAACAGTTAATGTAAATGATTGTGCTATTTCTATTAATGACAGTAATAGAAAGTATGAAGAATTATTAGAAGCAGCTAAAAACATAGAAGAAAAACAAGAGCTTGATGTTTTTAAAGAAAAATATGATGAGTTAGTAATGATTAATCCTACCAAGGATAAGTTTAGAGATACCACTTCAAACTTTTACTTTTATGAGTTATTAAGAATGTATGCGAATCATCTTGAGAAAGAAAATTCTGTACTTTTTGTTTTGGGATTTTCATTTAACGATGAACATATTAGAGAAATCACAAAAAGAATTTTGAAATCTAATCCAACTTTATTAATTGTTGTTTTCTGTAAAAAGGATACAAAATTAAAGTTAGAGAAGCATTTCAATAATGATAATAATCTAATATATATTACTCCAGATCATGATGATTATTACGAATTGGATGAAGCAAATAGCTTTTTGTTTGAGACGTTAGCTCATGAATTAAAATATGGCATAACTAAAAGTAAACAAGAAGAACGAAACTCAAAAGTTGAAGATAATGCAAAATAAATCAGTTGATGTTTTAAGAGTTGGAAAGGTTTTTTCTGTCAATGGTAGAAAGATTGAAATTCTTGTTGATAAGACAAAGAACAGTTCCCACCTTTTATTTAATGGAGAGATTTTACGAAATGTCTCTGTTGGTAGTTTTGTAAAAATAACCAAAGGTTTTAGTCAATTAATCGGAAAAATTGAAAGTGAATTTATTACAGAGGATAAGGACTACTCAAAATCTGAATATAAAAAAGATGCAGAAAAAATAAAGCGTATTCTGACAGTAAGCTTAGTTGGTTATTTAGATGACAACAGTTTCGAACAAGGAATTAAAGAGTTACCACTAATTGATAATGAGTGTTATATCTTAACAGAAAAAGAATATAATCAAGTACATAAATTTACAAAAGATGGAGAGGAAACTATAAAAATTGGGGAACTAGCATCTGAAACTTCTAGAAATATTGAATTAGGAGTAAATAGCTTATTTGCCAGTCATATTGGAATTTTCGGCAATACAGGTAGTGGGAAATCATATACATTAGCGAGTATATACCATTCATTATTCAAACAATACCAAGATAATTCAGGATTTCAAAAGAATGCTAGGTTTTTATTGATTGATTTTAATGGTGAGTACTTAGAAAATGAAAGTGGAGACAATGTTATTTGTAATAATTATCTAAAGGAAACTTTTGATTTACCTAATAATAAGATAGAGATTGAAAGGTACTCTATTGAAAAGATTGAGATTTTATCAATTATTTTAGATGCTACTGAAAAAACACAAAAACCATTTTTAAAGGGTGTATTGAATTATTCGAAGTTTAAAGACCAAGATTTCTGTCCAAAGACTTTTATAATTAAGAACCTAGTTGATAGTCTTATAAATAAAAAAGATAAGGAATTTGGAACCAAAGCGTTTTTCAATTTATTTAATGACCTTTATGATTGTGTTGATAACAAAGAAATTATATATGAAATAAGAGATCTAATTACAGATGAACTTGGGCACTATACTACTGGAAGTTATTATTCTATTTCCGTTGAAAATGGTGCCGGAAATAAAAGTTCTCGAACTGGAAATAATGCTAAATTTGAGTATGAAAACTTAAGCCATTATTTTATATACCCCTTGGAAAATCAAGTGAACTCTTTATCCTTTCACAGTGAAAATTTATTGAATAAATTTTTATTAAAATTAATTCTAAAATATCATTTAGATATTATAAATGGGCACTCAAATGTCGAGCATATTTCCCCTTTAATTAGACGAGCTAAAACAACTTTATTAAAACTGGATAAATTAGTTGAAATAGTAGAAAAGGTAGAATCAGATAAGAATCTAAAAGTTGTTTCTCTTAAAAATATAAATGATAATGCTTTAAAAAAAATATTAGCATTAGTTATTTGCAAAGAACATTATGATAAACAAAAAGCAGAAAAAGCTGATGGTTCCTATCTAAATATTATAATTGATGAGGCTCATAATATTCTTTCGCATAACTCAATGAGAGAGAGTGAAACTTGGAAAGACTATCGATTAGAAACCTTCGAGGAAATTATTAAGGAAGGTAGGAAGTTTGGAACATTTCTAACGATTGCTAGCCAAAGACCTTATGATATATCTCCTACCATAGTATCTCAATTACATAATTATTTCTTACATCGGTTAATAAATAACAAAGACATTGAAGCCATTGAAAGAACTGTATCTTATTTAGACAAAGTATCTTTTGAGTCTATGCCTATTTTGCCAACAGGTACTTGTATAATAGCTGGACTATCTGCAAAATTACCAGTTGTAGTAAAAATGAATCCTTTGAAAAAGGAGTTTCAACCTAATAGCCATACGATAAAGTTAACTGATTATTGGGGTAATGTTGAAGCAATAGTAGGTACTGAAGATAATATAGATTTGAAATCTGTATCCGATGAAGATGATTTACCATTTTAAATTATGAAATACACCGAATCTCAATTAGAACAAGCTTTAAACAAGTTCTTAAACGAACGAATAAAGAAATAAAATTTGTAACAAATATTCACTAAATTTGTTACAAAATAAAAAGATAATACAAAGTGAAATCATCTAAAAATCAAATAGAAACAAAGATTTTAAAATCATCATTAGGCGAAATATTTTTCGCTGAAGATTTCTATGCGTATGGTTCACCAGGTAATATCCGTTTAACGCTTTTTCGTTTGGTCAATGAAGGCATATTAGAACGTTTGGCTCAGGGCATTTATCTAAAACCCAAAAAAGATCCGTTGTTAGGTACCATCTGTCCTACTACGGAAGAAATAGCCAAGCAAATTGCACAACGCGACAAAGCGCGTATTGCCCCAACAGGTGTATTCGCTTTGTATTTGTTGGGACTTACTACGCAAGTACCACTAAAAGCGGTGTATTTGTCCGATGGTTCGCAACGAGAAATTAAAATAGGAAACCGTACCATTCAGTTCAAAAAAACGGTTCCTAAAAGTTTTGCGATAAAAGATGAATTGTTGCATTTGATCGTGCAAGCGTTTAAAGAGGTGGGCCAAAACAAAGTAACCGAAGAATTTATAGAAAAAATAAAGCCTTCCGTGTATCAGCTCGACTCTCAAGTGGTCCAAAAGCAGGTAAAATATGCACCGGTTTGGATTCAGAAAGTAATAAAAAATTTAATGAAACATGAGTAACTATACTATTCCTACACTGCCATTAACAATTGATTTGGAAACTAAAAAAGTTTTCAAAATGGTGATTGCAGCCAATAAAGCACTTGCGGAATTAAATGGTGTATCAGAAACAATACCTAATGAACAGATTATATTAAACACGCTTTCGTTACAAGAAGCGAAAGATAGTTCGGCTATAGAAAATATTATCACTACGCATGATGAACTTTTTAGTAGTGATTCTTTAGCCAAACAATTTACAAGCGTGGCTGCTAAAGAGGTTTATAATTACTCTAGCTCTTTAAAGCTTGGATTTGAATTAGTTAGGAAAACAGGTTTGTTAACCTCTAATAATATAATTGAAATTCACTCTGTTTTAGAGGAAACTAGGACTGGATTTAGAAAAGCTCCTGGAACATCTCTTAAAAATGATCAAACCCAAGAAATAATATACACCCCTCCACAAAGTTTTCGAGAGATTAACGAACACATGAATAATTTGGAAACATTTATTAATGATTCTGAATTATCCGATTTGGATCCTTTAATTAAACTAGCTATCATTCATCATCAGTTTGAAAGTATTCATCCCTTTTACGATGGTAATGGAAGGACAGGAAGAATTATCAATATTTTGTATATGGTAAAGGAAAATCTACTCCATCTTCCTATATTATATTTAAGTCGATATATTAATCAAAATAAGGCAGGATATTATCGTTTACTTCAACATACAAGAGATACTAATGAATGGGAAGATTGGATTCTTTTTATGCTTGACGCTATTGAAAAAACCTCTATCCAGACTATTCAGATTATTAAGGGAATAAAAGCATTGATGCAACAGTATAAAGAGAAAATCCGTTCCGAATTACCTAAGATTTATTCGCAAGACTTAATCAATAATTTATTTAAGCATCCTTATACTAAAATTGAATTTGTTGTAACTGATTTAAATGTATCAAGACAAACAGCTTCTAGATATTTAGATCAATTAGTAGAACTAGATTTATTACATCTTCAAAGAATAGGAAAAGAAAATTTTTATATTAATGTAGCGTTATACAAATTTCTAAATGAAGCGACACAATTACATGAGGAGTAATCACTTTATTTAAATTGCTTTAAAAATTGTAACACTTTTTTTTATGTTACAAAAAATAAAAAATTGTAACACGTTATTTTCTCATGTTACAAAATGTCAAAAAATGTAACACGTTCTACTATTTCAATTGCCAAAACAAAAAACACAACTTGAAAAAGTTATTATGAAATTCACCGAAGCACAATTAGAACAAGCTTTTATTAGCCTTTTGGAGACAGAAGGTTAACGTTTTTTAGTAAAATACTGAATTTAAAACCATCAACAAAATGAAAGAAAACAACGATAAAAAGCCCTTAGTACGATCTTCATCAGCAGAATACTTAACTTTTATTGCAGCTTCGGGCGAAGGTGGTGTTGATGCCATTTATGCGGATGAAAATATTTGGTTGTCGCAAAAAATGATGGGTACACTTTACAATGTAGATGTAAGAACCATAAATGAACACCTAAAAAATATATTTAAAGACAACGAATTAGAAGAAAGTTCAGTTATCCGGAAATTCCGGATAACTGCTACAGATGGCAAAAACTACAATACACAACACTACAATCTTTCTGCGATTATTGCGGTTGGTTACAAGGTAAATTCCGAACGTGCGATACAATTTCGTAAATGGGCAACGCAAATTGTGCAAGAATTTACGATTAAAGGTTTCGCCATGGATGATGAACGTCTTAAAAATGATGGAACGATTCTCGGAAAAAAATACTTTGAAGAGCAATTGCAACGTATACGGGAAATTCGATTAAGTGAGCGTAAATTCTATCAAAAAATAACAGATATTTATGCAACTGCTATTGATTATGATGTAAATGCACAAGCAACGAAACGCTTTTTTGCAACGGTTCAAAACAAATTGCATTGGGCAATACACGGACAAACGGCAGCAGAAGTCATTGTAACCCGAGCCGATCACCAAAAGCAAAACATGGGTTTGACTACATGGAAAGATGCTCCAAAAGGTAAAATTCAAAAATTTGATGTTAGTGTGGCTAAAAATTATCTGTCTGACAATGAAATGCAACAATTACAACGTTTGGTTTCTGCTTATTTAGATATTGCCGAGGATATGGCGATTAGACAAATTCCGATGACAATGGAAGACTGGGAAAGCCGTTTGAACCGATTTATAGAAGCTACAGACAGGGAAGTGTTACAAAACGCAGGCAAAGTAACTGCGGAAATAGCCAAAGCTCACGCAGAAACGGAATTTGAAAAATACAGAATTATACAAGACCAATTGTTTGAAAGCGATTTTGACCGAATCGTTAAATTAACTCCACCTGAAAAAGACGAGGAGTAAAGCAATTATTGACTATGAAATACACTGAATCACAACTAGAACAAGCTTTTATTAGCCTTTTGGAAACAGAAGGTTATCAATACATCGATGGAAAACAGTTGCAAAGAAGCTCAAATCAAGAAGTATTGATTAAAGAGGATTTGCGTGCGTTTTTGCAAGATCGTTATCAAGATTTAGAAGAAATAGAATTGGAAAGCATTACCAATGAGATGGCTTTTCAATCGACTTCTAATCTGTACGAATCCAATAAATATATTTGCAAATTATTGGCGGATGGTTTTATTTTCAAACGCAATAATCCGGCAAAGAAAGACTTACATATTCGATTTATCGATATAGAAAATATAAGCAAGAATAGTTTTAAAATTGTCAATCAATTAGAAATTCAAGGAACGGAATTACGTATTCCTGATTTGATTTTGTACATCAATGGCATTCCGGTATTAGTCTTTGAGTTTAAAACAGCTATTGAAGAAGAAATAACGATTTACGATGCTTATAAACAGTTAACGATTCGTTATCGACGTGATATTCCTGAATTGATGAAGTACAACGTGTTTTGTGTGATTAGTGATGGTGTAAACAATAAATCAGGTACGGTATTTTCGCCTTATGAATTTTACTACGGATGGAACAAAATTACAGGAGACGAAAAGAAAGCGTTGACAGGAATAGAAACGACCACTTCTATTGTACATGGAATGTTGAACCAAAAACGGTTGGTGGATATTATTCATCATTTTGTATTGTTTCCTGACACCTCAAAACACGAGCTCAAAATACTTGCACGTTATCCGCAGTATTATGCGGCAAATAAATTGTATCAAAATATCCTAAAACACCGCAAACCCGAAGGTGACGGTAAAGGTGGAACTTATTTTGGAGCAACAGGCTGTGGAAAAAGTTACACAATGCTTTATCTTTCTCGATTATTGATGCGTTCTACCGATTTTGCAAGTCCAACGATTATCATTATTTCTGACCGAACGGATTTGGACGATCAATTGTCTAAAGATTTTACCAATGCAAAGAAATTCATTGGCGATGAGAACATCATCAATATCGAATCACGGGCTGATTTAAGAGATCGCTTACGTGGAATTGAAAGTGGTGGTGTGTATTTAACTACCGTTCAAAAGTTTGCAGAAGATGCAGATATTTTATCAGATAGAACGAATATCATTTGTATTTCGGATGAAGCGCACCGTTCGCAAGTTAATTTGGATTTAAAAGTAACCATTGATCACGAGAAACAAACGGTAAACAAATCTTATGGGTTTGCCAAATACCTACATGATTCTTTACCCAATGCTACCTATGTTGGCTTTACAGGAACACCTATTGATAAAACCTTAGAGGTTTTTGGAGATGTCATTGATCAATATACCATGTTTGAATCGGTAAATGATGAAATCACCGTTCGTTTGGTTTATGAAGGTCGAGCTGCAAAAGTCAATTTAGATTACAATAAAGTTCAAGAAATTGAAACCTATTATGAAAATGCGGTTGCAGAAGGTGCATCGGAATATCACGTAGAAGCCAGTCAAAAAGCTATTGCCAAAATGGAAGTGGTTTTAGGCGACAAAGATCGTATCAAAGCGATTGCAAAAGATTTTATCAACCATTACGAAAACCGCATCGAAGAAAAAGCAACCGTTGCTGGCAAAGCCATGTTTGTTTGTGCTTCACGTGGCATTGCTTATAAGTTGTATCAAGAAATTTTGGCATTGCGACCAGAATGGGGCGAAGAGACGCTTACGGAAGGATTAACCGATAGAGAACAAAAGGAAATCAAGCCGATTGCACGTGTGAAAATGATTATGACACGTAACAAGGATGATGAGAAAGATTTGTGGGATTTGCTGGGTAGCAAAGAAGATCGAAAAGAATTAGATCGTCAGTTTAAACAAGTTAAATCCAATTTCAAAATTGCGATTGTTGTGGATATGTGGTTAACTGGTTTTGATGTTCCTTTTTTGGATACCATTTATATTGATAAACCATTACAAACGCATAATTTAATTCAAACAATTTCTCGTGTAAACCGTAAATATCAAGGAAAAGATAGAGGTTTGGTGGTCGATTATATTGGGATAAAAAAGAATTTGAATCATGCTTTGGGATTATTTAATAACCAAACTACCGATGATGATTTTGAAGATATATCACAAGCCGAAATCATTGTTAGAGATCAATTAGATTTATTACGACAGTTTTTTCATCAGTTTGATAGTCATTTGTATTATCATGGAAATCCTGTAGAACGTTTACAATGTTTAAACAAAGCATCTGAATTGGTTTTAAAAACGGAAGAGTCAGAAAAGCTCTTTATCAATGTGACAAAAAAATTGAAGTCAGCTTACAATTTGGTGAGTGGTTCTGAATTATTTACGCCGAAAGAAGTTGATGAAATACATTTTTATTTTGCTGTGCGTTCTATTGTTAGGAAACTAACAAAAGGTGAAGCTCCAGATACCGCCCAAATGAATGCCAAAGTGGCTAAAATGGTAGAGGAAGCAATCCTTTCTGAAGGTGTAGAAGAAATCTTTAAATTAGATGATAATAAAGCCAACGCGATTGATCTGTTCAATGATAAATTCATCGAGAAAATCTCTAATCTTGAATTACCGAATACCAAGATTAAAATTTTAGAACGTTTACTAAAAGAAACCATCAACGATTTTAAGAAAATTAATAAAGTTAAAGGACAAGATTTTTCCGAACGTTTGCAAAGCATCATCAACCGATACAACGAACGCAGCGAACGAGATATTTTAGATTATGAAGGTATTCAGTTCGATACAGCAGAGCAAATGTTGGATTTAATTATAAAACTTCGTGTAGAAATGGATTCTTTTCAGGATTTAGGCATCGATTACGAAGAAAAAGCCTTTTATGACATTCTGGATATGATCTGTAAGCAATACGGATTTGAGTTCGATAACGACAAGATGTTGGAATTAGCTCGCGAAATCAAAAAAATCGTTGACAACACAGCCAAATATCCAGATTGGGCAGATCGTGACGATATCAAAGCACAGTTAAAAATGGATATTATTGTAAAATTGCATCAATACGGTTATCCACCCATTACCCAAGATGAGGTGTACAAAAATGTGTTAGAACAAGCAGAGAATTTTAAGAGGAATAGGTAGTGCTATCTCTTTACCTAATCTAAAACTTCCACACTCAAACAAGTGGAAGTTCAAAATTATGGATTTTATCAATAGTTATTCGTTACTATGATTTCCATTTAATATTACATCCCATACTAGGTAATTGATTTTCTACAGGAGGTTGATTATTCAATAAACGATCAAAAGCTGCAATCATATTTGCTCCGGTTGGTGCTTTTCCGCCCGGTCGGCTTTCATCCATTTGACCCCTATAAACCAATTTTAAGTCCTCATCGAATAAGAAAAAGTCAGGAGTACATGTCGCGTCATATGCTTTTGCTACTTCTTGACTTTCATCATATAGATATGGGAATTGAATGTTATGTTGTTTGATAAATTCCACCATTTTATCTGGAGCATCTTGTGGATATTTTTCAACATCATTAGCACTAATTCCAATGAATTCAATCCCTTTTGAAACATGATTTTCGTGCATCTCCACTAACTTCTCAATCACATGAACGACGTATGGGCAATGATTGCACATAAATATAATTAGCGTGCCTTCTTCACCCTTGAGTTTTTCTAAACTATTTAATTGATTTGATAAAGGGTTTATTAAATTGAAATCAGTTGCTTTTGTTCCTAATGGAATCATATTTGAAGGTGTAACTGCCATGTTTTATAATTTTATTGCTTTTAGTTTCCAATATTTAATTTACGAAAAATATTTGGATTTTCGATTGGACGATGTTTTCTACTTACGATTTGGTTGAGTTTTAGGTATTGGATTTTGAGAAATGATGGGGTGAATAGTGACCTTGTTTTGTATTTACGACTTAATTAGGTTTTAGGTATTGGATTTTGAGACGAGATAGAAAATGACATGGAGACTTTGGGGTGGGGAGACTGGGTGATTTTTGATTTTTAATTTGTTTGAGTTGAGGAGAAGCAAATAGAGATCTTGTGAACTTGTTTTGTACTTACGATTTGTTTGGGTTTTAGGTATTGGATTTTGAGATGGGATAGAAAATGACATGGAGACTTTGGGGTGGGGAGACTGGGTGATTTTTGATTTTCAATTTGTTTGAGTTGAGGAGAAGCAAATTGAGACCTAGTGAACCTGTTTTGTACATACGATTTGGTTGGGTTTTAGGTATTGGATTTTGAGAAGTGATGAGGGAAATAGTGACCATGTAACCGTGTAACCTTGTGACCATGTTGCTACTTGCGATAAAGTGTTTTTTGATATTGAACTTTTGAGTAATGAAGTGGTTTTTTGATTAAAGAACTTAAATGCGTTTAAGTACATTAGTCGTTTCGGGCTGAAAGCCCAGTATATACCAGCCCGACGGCATCGCCTCGTGTAAAAAATTATATAGAATTGCGTCCTGAAGGGACAGTATAAAAAATGTCATGACGAACGTTTACTGCTAAAGAATTATTTAATATTATTATTGCGGCCGCTGTTGGAGATGTTAGCTTGCGCATCTCGAACTTTTGATAATTGGGATTTCAAATCCCTTTTTTTATTCAACGCTTTTGACTTACTACCTATTGACTTATTTAGACATCTGCGTCAATCCGCCTTTCCTTGGAAATCTGCGCAATTTGCGAGATCTGCGGGAGGCATTTATAGCTGATTAAAGTAGATGTCCTCGATTTGAAGCATTTAACAAATAAAATATGACAACTTTGACAAGTTTTTTGACTTGGAGACTCGGTGAGGGGGGAGAATGAAACTTACAATGGATTTTAATTAAGTTTTAAAATTTCAAAGTACAGGTTGGGTTTTGGTTTAGAGAGTGGGTGAGTAAAAGAAACAAAACTTATATCTTATTAGAATCTGATTAAATTAATTTACGCAAATTCACCTTTCTTGAAAATCGGCAGGAGGCTTTTTTTCCTCTTTCCTCTTTCCTCTTTCCTCTTTCCTCTTTCCTCTTTCCGCTATTCAGTATTCATTTTCCCTTTTAAATGCCTAATCACAAAAAAATAGCCACAGACAACGCCATGGCTATTTAATTTCAAGATTACTTTAAGAGCAATTATCCATTATCATTTAATAACTAATAATTAATCATCAAATCTCTCTTTCCAACGGAAAATCCATCACTTCCTTCATCGTCATCCCTAATGCTTGTGCCACACCTTCACCATAAGCAGGATCAGCTCTGTAGCAATTTCTGGTATGTCGAACTTGAATAAATTTTTCGGCTTGACCCACTTCTGCTGCTGTATTTTTAAACAACAACACTTGTTTTTCAGGCGTCAATAATCTAAATAAATTCCCTGGTTGTGTATAATAATCATCATCGTCTTCTCTATAATCCCAAGCATAAGCATCACCTTCGAGCGCTAAAGGAGGCTCTTTAAATTCAGGTTGTTCTTGCCATTCACCATAACTATTAGGTTCGTAATGCTTGGCAGCACCAAAGTTACCATCTACACGCATAGCACCATCACGATGGAAACTATGATATGGACATTTAGGTTGATTCACAGGAATTTGATAATTATTTACTCCTAAGCGGTAGCGTTGCGCATCACCATAAGAAAATAATCTTCCTTGCAACATTTTATCAGGAGAAAAGCCTATTCCCGGAACAATGTTGGTTGGATTAAAGGCTGCTTGCTCTACATCAGCAAAATAGTTTTCAGGATTTCTATTCAATTCGAATTCGCCTACTGGAATCAAAGGGTAATCTCCTTTTGGCCAAACTTTAGTAACATCAAATGGATGGAATCGATAATCTTTAGCTTCTGCTTCAGACATCACTTGAATATACATTTTCCATTTCGGAAAATCACCTTTATCAATAGCTTCTAAAAGGTCACGCTGATTGGACTCTCTGTCTTTTCCAATGATTGCTGCTGCTTCTTCATTACTCAAATTCTCAATGCCTTGCTGTGTTACAAAATGGAATTTTACCCAAGAACGTTCATTTTGAGCATTCAGAAAACTGAAGGTGTGACTTCCAAATCCATGCATATGTCGAAACGATTTTGGAATACCTCTATCTGACATTAAAATCGTCAATTGATGTAATGCCTCAGGTAATAAAGTCCAGAAATCCCAATTGTTATTAGCAGATCGCAGATTGGTTCTAGGATCACGTTTCACCGCATGATTTAAGTCCGGAAACTGCATTGGATCTCTAAAGAAAAACACAGGTGTGTTATTTCCCACTAAATCCCAATTCCCTTCGTCAGTATAGAATTTTAATGCAAATCCTCGAATATCTCTTTCTGCATCAGCAGCACCACGTTCTCCAGCAACCGTTGAGAATCGAGCAAACATTTCAGTTTCTTTTCCAATCTCAGAAAAAATACTGGCCTTAGTGTATTTCGTGATATCGTGCGTTACTTTAAAAGTACCAAACGCTCCAGAACCCTTAGCATGCATTCTTCTTTCAGGAATAACTTCTCTGTCAAAATGTGCCATTTTTTCTAAAAACCAGAAATCTTGCATCAACATCGGACCTCTTGGACCTGCAGTTTGAACATTTTGATTATCAGATACAGGGGCACCTGTAGTACGTGTGAGCTTTTTCTTATTATCCATTTCTTGATATTTTATAGATTAAAGATTACTAGCAAATATAATTTTTTTTAAGAGATTAACCTATAAAGATTTATCATTTTATGGTTTAATTTTTCATATGCAACAAATTGAATCAAGCCTTGTTATTTTTATATAAAGGCTGCAGTTAGATTAGTAAGCAATGCAGTTAAAGTGTAGATTTGTCAATGACCTCTAAATGAAGTAATATGTTTTTTGGATTATTTATAGGAGCGCTTTTATTAGTCGGTTTAGTTTACGTTCAATTGGATACTTTTGGAGGTAGATATACTCGAAAGGTTAAAGCTAAGCTCAAGAAATCGAGACATTTTTCTAAAGGTCAATTTCAAAATTTAGAATACACACCAAATTTCGCAGAAGGCGTAAGTGTATGGACGGTTTTTAAGAAACAATTTCAACCCAAAGATAAAGACTTACGACCTCAAAATGCAGTGCCTGCAAAAGCGGTAGAATGGAATCAAGTGCCCAATAATACAGCGTTATGGTTAGGACATTCTTCTTTGTTTTTAAAAATTCAAGGATTAAATATATTAGTTGATCCTGTGAAAACCGTTTATGCATCTCCTTTGAAAGGCGTAAATAAATCATTTTTAATTGAACCTGCTTGGGATTTAACAACCTTAGAAAGCTTAGATTATATTTTAATTACCCATGATCATTATGATCATTTAGATCGACAAACTATTAAGAAATTGAAACACCTTCAAGCCACCTTTATTTGTGGTTTAGGTGTAAGCATGCATTTACAACGTTGGGGAATTCCAATCTCTAAAATTAAAGAATTAGAATGGTGGGATACTTTTAATTTAAATAAAGAAGTGGATTTGCATTTTTTGCCCACACGACATTTCTCAGGAAGAAAATGGAACAGAAACAATACTTTATGGGGATCTTTTATGTTAGAAACTCCTGAAAAAACTATTTATTTAGGAGGCGATAGTGGCTATGGGGATCATTTTAGAGCTATTGCAACTATGTTTCCTAAAATTGATCTGGCATTTTTAGAATTAGGACAATACAATGCGATGTGGCCTTATATTCACATGGAGCCTCAAGATTTTGAAAAAGCGGTAAAGGATTTGAAAGTAACAAAAGTGATTCCGATTCATCATTCAGCTTTTGCATTATCTACGCATGCTTGGAATGAACCGCATAAAAAGATTATTAAATTAAGTGAACATTGGGAGAAGGAAAAACTTTATATTCCTCATATAGGGGAGCCTATAAATTTTGACGAATCCATTCCACCTCAAAATTATTGGTGGGAAAATATATAATTATGAGTTTGAAACTATCATTGATTGACCTTTCTTCAGTTCCTTATGGTGGAACAAGAAGAGACGCTTATTTGAATACCATAGAAACAGCAAAACATGTAGAAGATTTAGGTTTTCATAGAATATGGTTGGCAGAGCATCACAATTCTTTACAATTGGCGGGAAGAGCACCAGAAGTATTGATTCCTACTATAGCTTCTCAAACCTCTAAAATTAGAGTTGGCTCAGGATCTGTATTGTTAAACCATTATTCTCCTTTTAAAGTGGCAGAAGTTTTTGGATCTTTAGAAGAACTCTTTCCAGGTCGTATTGACTTAGGAATTGGTAGAGCTACCACAGGACCAGTAGTAGATTTGGCTTTACAACGTAATAGGAGTTTTCGACAAATGACGAACGATTCAATGGAGCAATTAGAAGAAATCTTAGCTTGGTACGATGCTGATTTTGGCGATGACCATCCTTTCAATCAAGTGAATGTTTATCGAGATGCACCGCCACCTCCTGCTTATTTATTAGGCTCCAGTAGCTGGTCGGCACAAGCTGCAGCTAAAGTAGGATTGCCTTATGTATTTGCGAGTTTTATTAATCCTGCTCAGACGTATCAAAATATACAGGTTTATAAGCAAAACTTTAAGCCAAGTAAACATGTACAAGGTATTCAAGAACCTAAAATTATTTTGGCCTTAAATATTTACTGTCAAGAAAGTGAAAAAGAAGCTTTAAAATTTTCAGCACCCGTGCGATTGATGATGATGAGAATGAGAAAAGGGGATTTATTAAGTCCTATAGTTTCTGAAGAAGAAGCGCATGCCATAATAGACGAGGGGAGAGTGGCCAAAAGATTAGAAGATGTCAAAAATATGCCGCATCAAATGACGGGTACACCAGAAGTGCTTAAAGAGGAGTTAGAAACCATTGCAGCTTTTTATGGAATTGATGAAATTATGATTCAAATGATTTCATCAAATCATACTAGACGTTTACATAGCTTGGAATTATTAGCCAAGATGTTTTCAACAAAATAATCGAAATCTTGTTATAAAGTTTAAGCATGATTGGATAGGTTATTCTTATCCATCTTGTTTGTTCAAAAGCTATAAAAGCTGTATATTGTGATATGCATAATACATCGCTCACAATGAGTATGTTTGCTTACAATAATTTAAAATAAAATATAGATATGGATTACTTACAATTAGACAAAGACAAGAAACAAGCAACCGCAAAAGAATTGAATATTCTCTTAGCTGATTATCATTTATATTATCAGAAGTTGAGAAATTTCCATTGGAATATTGTGGGGAAAGAGTTTTTTGTTTTACATGAAAAGTTTGAAAACCTTTATAATGATGCCAAAGTAAAAGTGGATGAAATCGCTGAGCGTATTTTAACTTTACGTTTTACGCCGATCAGTAATTATTCGGATTATTTAAAAGCATCGAGTATTGAAGAAGCTTCGACTGACTTAAAGGATAAAGCGATGGTAACTGCTTTATTGAAAGATCATGGTAAGTTATTAGCACAATTAAAGAAAGTGCTAAACTTAGCGGATGATGCAGGTGACGAAGGTACTTTAGATATGATCAGTGGTTATATAGCACATTTAGAGAAAGAAAGTTGGATGTTAGATGCTTGGTTAATGAATGCGTCTGATAATCATCCTTCTGCTTAATCATAACATAGGTTTTTAATTTTTAACAATAGAAATACAAACTAGACTAAAAAGAATAGCCGTTCAATTAAAAACTGAACGGCTATTGTTATATTAAATAAGTAATCAAGAATTAAAACTTGTAATCGTAATCCATAGTGTGGAAGATAAAGCTCCAAATATCTGCAGCTTCTTCTATCACTTTACTTGTTGGTTTACCCGCACCGTGACCCGCTTTCTCATCGATTCTGATCAATGTAGGATTATCACAAGATTGATACTTTTGTAATTCAGCAGCAAACTTAAACGAGTGCGCAGGAACTACACGATCATCATGATCCGCCGTAGTAATCATAGTTGCAGGATAACAAACATTCGGTTTTACATTATGTAAAGGTGAATATTTGATTAAATAGTTGAATTGGTCTTTAAAATCACTACTTCCATATTCAACAGCCCAACCCCAACCAACAGTGAATTTATGATAACGTAACATATCCAAAACACCTACTTGAGGAATAGCTACTTTGAATAATTCTGGACGTTGCGTCATTACTGCACCTACCAATAAACCACCATTACTTCCGCCTCTAATAGCTAGTCTTTCAGGACTAGTATATTTATGTTCGATTAAATGCTCAGCCGCACCAATAAAGTCGTCAAAAACGTTTTGTTTGTGTTCTAACATTCCACTTTGATGCCAATCTTCTCCATATTCACCACCACCACGTAAGTTGGCTAAAACATAAATTCCACCATTTTCAATAAACGCCATATTCGTCGCAGAGAAACTTGGAGTTAAACTGATATTAAAACCACCATAAGCATATAATAAAGTTGGATTTGTACCATCTAATTTAATCCCTTTTTTATGGGTAATAAACATAGGAACTTGAGTCCCATCTTTTGAGGTATAAAAAACTTGATTAGTTTCATACTCTTCAGGATTGAACTTCGCTTGAGAAGCTTCATGAAGGGTAGATTTACCTGTTTTTATATCATACTTATAAATGGTAGATGGGAAAGTGAAAGATGTGAACGTGTAATAAAACTCGTTGTCTTCTTTTCTTGCGCTAAATCCAGAAGCGGTTCCAATTCCAGGAAGATCAATAGTGTGTTCTAATTTTCCTTTATAATCAAATTGTTTCACCATGCTGCTCGCATCTTGTAAGTAAGTAGCAAATAATTTTCCACCTGCTGTGCTTACACGTTCTAATTTCTGACTTTGCTGAGGAATTAAAGTTTTCCAATTTTTAGCATCCGGGTTTTTAGGATCTACTAAAACTACTTTGTAATTAGGCGCACCGTGATTTGTCACCATAATTAAATGGTCTCCATCATTATCTACGATATATGCATTCGTTTTAAAACCTTTTACTAATAAAGTAAAATCCTTAGCTTTTTTATCTTTTAAATCTTTCACTTTAAGTTCAGAACCATCTGTTCCTTCAGCGATATCTAAAACTAAAAAACGTTTACTTTCTGTGAGCTGTGGACGCACATAGCGTAATGCATGATCTTTATCTTCATAAACTAAAACATCTTTAGAAGCATCCTCACCTAATGTGTGGTAATATACTTTTTGATATTCCGTTTTTGCACTAAATTTTGTGGCTTGATCAGCCGGAGCTTCATATCCAGCATAGTAAAATCCTTTTTCAGAATCCCAATGCATTCCTGTGAATTTCACAAACTCCACTTTGTCTTTTAATAATTGACCGGTTTCCATATTTAAAATAAAAATCTCTTGCCAATCACTACCTGAAGCTGAAACAGAGTAAGCGAAATACTTTTGATTTGGACTAAAAGCCATGGCTTGAAGTGCTACTGTTCCGTCTTCAGAAAGTTTATTTGGATCGATTAAAACACGTTCTTTACCATCTAGTCCTTCTTTTACATATAAAACAGATTGGTTTTGTAAACCATCATTTTTATAATAAGTATAGTATTTTCCTGATTTATAAGGTGCACTACTTTTTGGGTAGTTCATCAATTCCGTTAAGCGATTTTTAATACGATCTCTGTATGGAATTTCGCTTAAAATACTATTCGTTAATTGGTTTTGTTCTTTCACCCACGCAGCCGTAGCAGCAGAAGTGTCGTTTTCTAACCAACGATATGGATCATCAATAGTAGTACCAAAATAGTTGTCTTTTTGATCTACTTCATTTGTCTTGGGGTATTGAATAGCTTTTTGGGCATTCATAGTTAAACTGCTTGCGACCATCAGGCCTAACAATGGGAAAATAGTTTTTTTCATATTTTATATTATCAAGTTCTTCCAAACGAAAATAGGCTATTTCTAAAAAATAAAAAATTTAAACCTCAATCTTAGCATTTGACTCTACTTTAGAGAGGAAAGTTTTCGAGTTATAATCGCAAATAATATAAGTTTTTACTACCTTTGACGACCTTTAAAAAAGGAAAGATTTATTTTTTTTCAAAAAATTGAAATTATCATGCAATTTAATCCTTGGCACTCTATAAGTTATGGTGACGAAACAGGTGATGCTGTTAACGGAATCATTGAAATATCAAAAGGTTCACGTGCTAAATATGAAGTCTGTAAAGAGTCAGGTATGTTGACCTTAGACAGAGTATTGTATTCTTCAGTATATTATCCAGCAAACTACGGTTTTATACCTCAAACATTTTGTGATGATAATGATCCATTAGATATTTTGATTTTATCTCAAATTGATATTTTGCCAATGACAATCGTTGAAGCAAAAATCATTGGAGTGATGAAAATGATTGATCAAGGAGAAGCTGATGATAAACTTATTGCAGTTGCTACGCAAGATATGAGTGTGGCGCATTACGAAGATGTAAGTGAATTGCCAGAGTTTTTCTTAAAAGAAATCCATCAGTTCTTCAAAGAATATAAGGTTTTAGAACAAAAAGAAGTAGTGATTGAAGAAATTCAAGGCGCTGAAGTTGGACGTCAAGTTTATAGACAGTCAATTGTTGATTACAGAGAAAAGATTTTACCTACTTTAAAAAAGTAAGTGTAATAAACATATATTAAAAGCAGTTTTGGACTTGAAATACCAAAACTGCTTTTTCTTTTTTTAGATTTAAGCGTAACTTTAGAAATCTAGATTTATAATTCAAATAGCATGAAAGAAACCGATAAGAGATTATTTTTAATTGATGCCATGGCATTAGTTTATAGAAGTTATTTTGCCTTAATGAGTAGTCCAAGAATGACGACTACTGGAAAAAATACGAATGCACAATTTGGTTTTACCAATGCCATTTTGGATTTAATCAAGAATCAGAATCCTACGCACGTTGCAGTGGTTTGGGATGCTCCAGGACCTACTAAAAGACATGAGATTTTTGAAGATTATAAAGCAAATCGATTAGAAGTTCCGGAAGATATCAGAGCAGCGATTCCTGATATAAAAAAGATCACGACTGCTTTTAAATTTCCAAATATTGAGTTGAAGGGATATGAAGCAGATGATATTATTGGAGCGATGGCATTTAAGGCTTCAGATCAAGGTTATGAGGTTTATATGGTTACGCCAGACAAAGATTATGGACAGTTAGTTGGAGAAAATAGATTTATTTATAAGCCAGGATCAAGAGGGGCAGGGTATGAAATTTTAGGCGTTGAAGAGATCAAAGAAGAGTGGGATATTGAACATCCTTTACAATTGATTGATATTTTAGGATTGATGGGAGATAGTTCTGATAATATTCCTGGAATTCATGGTGTGGGTAAAAAAACGGCTGCGAAACTGATTAAAGAATATGAAAGTGTAGAAGGTATTATAGCGGCAAAAGATAATATTAAAGGAAAATTAGGTGAAAGAATTCGTGAGCATGAAGACATTGCTTTGCTTTCAAAGCAATTGGCTACGATTGACTTAGATGTTCCTTTAGAGTTTAGGTTTGATGATTATTTAGTGGATGGAATGAATGCAGAGATGATTCAAGAAGTTTTTGCAGATTTAGAGTTTAGAACTTTAGCTAAAAGGATTTTAGTGGATGTGCAAGAAGGTCAAGGAGATTTATTTGCAAGTTCGGATACGGCTTTTGCTCAGAGTTCTTCCAAGGATTTAATGCAAGATATGTTTGCTTTGAAATCGATTAAGGATGTGGAGAAATCTTATCATTTAGTGGACTCAGTTGAACAAATTGAAGATTTCATTCAAAAAGCCAGTCAGCAAAAAGTTATTGCTTTAGATACCGAAACGACAAGTTTAGATCCAAGAGCTGCGGATTTAGTAGGGATTGCTTTTTCATGGAAAAAAGATGAGGCATATTATTTACCTGCACCTCAAGACTTTGAGGCTTGCAAAGTGTGGTTGAAGCAGTTTGCAAACTTGTTTGAAAATCAAGATATAGAGTGGGTAGGTCAAAATTTCAAATACGATATCAATGTTTTGAGACGTTATGATGTCCTTTGGAAAGCACCTTATTTTGATACTTTAGTGGCCATGTACGTGTTACATCCGACAGCAAAAAAGGATTTATCTTCTTTAAGTGAGCAGTTTTTAGAGTATCAAATGCAATCGATAGAAACTTTGATCGGAAAGAAAGGAAGGAATCAAAAAAGCATGGCAGATATTCCTGTTGAAGATGTGTTGCAATATGCGGCAGAAGATGCGGATGTTACTTTTCAGTTGAAGGAGATTTTAGAAAAAGAGCTGATTAAAGAAGAACAAGATGAATTATTTAGAAAAATAGATAATCCTTTGGTTTTAGTCTTAGCTAAGATGGAATATGAAGGGGTTAATTTAGATGTGGATTTCTTAGAAAAGTATAGTAAGGAATTAGAAAAAGCTATTCAAAAAGCAGCGGAAAATATTTATGCTGGAGCTGGAATGGAGTTTAATATTGCCTCACCAAAACAACTAGGTGAAGTTTTGTTTGACCACATGAAATTAGATGAGAAAGCAAAGAAAACAAAGACGGGTCAATATAAAACCGGTGAAGATGTTTTATTGAAACTACAACATAAAGATCCGATCATTCAAGATATATTGATTTTTAGAGAGTTGAGTAAATTGAAATCCACTTATGCAGATGCTTTACCGAAATTAATATTAGAAGAAACAGGTCATATTCATACTTCGTTTAATCAAACGGTGGTAAGTACAGGGCGTTTGAGTTCTAACCAACCTAATTTGCAAAATATTCCTATTCGAACTAAAATAGGTAGGATGATTCGCGAAGCATTTATCCCAAGAAATGAAGACTATGTTTTATTAGCGGCGGATTATTCTCAAATTGAATTGAGAATTGTAGCAGCATTGAGTGGGGATGAGACGATGATTCAAGCTTTTAAGGATAATAAAGATATTCATAGTGCAACGGCAGCTAAAGTTTATGCTTTAGATGAAGAAGAAGTGACGTCTGAACAACGTAGGAATGCGAAAGCAGTCAATTTTGGAATTATATATGGACAATCGGCCTTTGGGTTATCAGAAACCTTAGGAATATCAAGAGGAGAAGCAAAGGCCATCATTGATAGTTATTTCTTGCAGTATCCTTCGATTCAAACTTATATGGATGAGACGATTGAATTTGCGAAAGAGCATGGTTATGTCGAAACTTTGAAGGGTAGGAAAATTGTTTTAGATAATATTAATTCTGCGAATTTTACTGTGAGAGGTTTTGCTGAGCGATTAGCGATTAATGCGAGAATTCAAGGTTCTGCAGCTGAAATGATTAAAATTGCCATGATTCAGATTCAAGAAAACATGGAGCAAAAGCAAATGAAATCCAAAATGATATTACAAGTGCATGATGAATTGATATTTGATGTTCATAAAGATGAAAAAGAAGTGTTGAGGGAAATGGTTATTGATTTAATGCAAAATGCGATGACTTTGACGAATGATGTGCCGGTAATTGTGGATACTGGATTTGGTAAAAACTGGTTGGAAGCACATTAGTTAGTTAGGATAAGATTATTAAAAGTCTCAAATAGATGTTCATCATCTTTTGAGGCTTTTTTTATGGACTGTTGTTTTATCATTTTAAATTTCTTAGAACAAAATGGTGCAAAAGGTTGTTAGGTAATAGTAAAGATTTTAGATCATTTAAAAGATAATAAAGATGAAAAATAAAAGAGGACTGATTATATTGTTAGGTGCTGTAGGTGCGGTAAGTGGTGTGTTAATTGCTCGACATTATACGCCAAGAATTCCAATGAAAGCTAAGCCTGTTAAGGATTTTGATATTGAAAAATATTTAGGGAAATGGTATGAAATTGCCAGGATTGACACACGATTTGAAAAAAACCTGATTAAGACTTCTGCTCAATATACTATGAATGAAAAAGGTGGTATTTCAGTTATGAATAAGGGCTGGAATGCAAAAAAGAATACTTGGAAAGTAGCTAATGGTAAAGGAAAGTTTGTGGGAGCTAAAGATATAGGCATGTTGAAAGTTTCTTTTTTTGGTCCATTTTATGGTGGTTATAATATTTTAGCTCTTGATAAGGATTATAAATATGCATTAGTAGCGGGTAATACTTTGGAGAATTTATGGATTTTATCTCGAGAAAAGAAAATTCCTTTGGAAATAATGAATGAGTATTTGAGTGTTGCTAAGTCAGTGGGTTATGATACTGCAGAATTATTTTGGGTGCCACAATATTAAAGATGATTTTGATTACATTTTATTATGCTTTGCGGTCGGAACAATGCTTTCTCTTTCGGCGTAGTCTTCAGACTACGCCGAACGTCTTTGGTATTGAATTTGCTTTTTGATGATTGTTTGTTTCTTATGGGATCGAATTGGTGTAGATGTTTAATTATAGCTTTGAACTTTTTTACTTACACTTATCCTAGATTTTGGGTTTTCATTTTACTGGTGTTTTTTAATGTTTTAAAGTGAACTTTAAATCATACTATTTCATCTTACTTTTCTATAAAACCCGATTAGTTTGTGTTTGGCGTAGTCTCTAGACTGCGTCATTTCGTTATGTGGTCTCCTGACCACAAGTCTTATGATAGAAGTGGTTTTCAATCATTTGTAAACCAACTTTATAAGATTTAACATTATTCTCTCGTTATGATGTTTTTAAAACTTAAATTCAAGTAATAAACGCAAAATTAAAAATACATATCAAAAGTATGCATTCAAAAAAAATGAATACTTTTGCAGGTGTTAAAAAGTTTGAAATTTTTCTTTTGCGGAATTTTTGATCTCTTTTTAAGATATAAAAAATGATAGTATTGCTTATAATTTGATTTCTGATTACATGTGTTATGAATAAAATCAGTTCCTACGTCTTTATTTTCTGTAGTATTATCATCCTGATTTCAGGAACATTTTATTATCCTAAATGGAAAGCTGAAAGAAGCGAAGCGCAAATATCTTGGGATGCAGGTGGTTACTATTGGTATCTGCCCTCACTTTTTATTTATGAAGATATTAAAGAGCAAAAATTTAAAGATAAAATACTTCATCAATATTATCCTATCCCTGAATATGATTTTCAATATGGTTTTCTTGTAGAAAATGGAAACTATGTGATGAAATATACGGTAGGTATGGCTTTAGTAGAAAGTCCGGCTTTTTTCGTTGCTCATCAATATGCTAAAAATTCTTCTAAATATGAAGCGGATGGTTTTTCAAGGCCTTATCAAGTAAGTGTATATATTAGTGGATTGCTTATTGGTTTAATAGGGTTGTTTTATTTTAGAAAAGTCCTTCTGCGGTATTATTCAGATAAAATTTCAGCATTAACGCTTTTAATTTTAGTGTTAGGAACGAATTACTTGAATTATGCCGGTATTGAAGTGGGGATGACCCATACTTGGTTGTTTACCTTTAATACCCTTATTTTATTTTGTACGATTAGGTTTTACGATAGCTTTCAGAATAAATACATTTATTTATTGGCACTTTTTTTAGGTTTAGCGACTTTAATCAGACCCACTGAAATTGTATCTATATTAATTCCTATATTATGGGCTTTGCCTAACATGAAGTGGAGTAGTATTCGAGATAGATTCCTGTTGTTTTGGAATCATATCTCAAGTCTTATAATAGCGTCCTTATTGTTTTTAAGTATCGTTTCTCTTCAGTTTATATATTGGAAGTACGCCAGTGGTCAGTTTTTTGTGTATTCCTATGGTGATCAAGGTTTTAATTGGTTAGCACCAGTAGTTAAGTTATATGCTTTTAATTACCAGTCGGGGTGGTTGACTTACACGCCAATGATGTTATTAATTCTTCCAGCAGTGCCTTATTTTATTTTTAAAGGAAAAAATAGATGGGCAATATTAACTTATGCATTAATCACTTATTATATAGTTACAGCTTGGGCATTATGGGATATTGGAGGAAGAGCTATGATTCAAAGCTATCCGGTTTTGATGTTCATTATCTCGCAATTATTACAAGATATAATGAAAGTGAAATTCTTGAAATATCTAAGCTTTGTTTTCATACTATTTGGGATGACCTATAATTTTTGGTGGACTTATCAGGCTCATACTGGAAATGTACTTAAAAGTATTCCAAGTAATGAAGCATACTATTGGAAAACATTATTTAGAAATAATATCCCTTCTCAATATCAATTTTTACGAGATCACCCTGAGATTTTTGAAGGTGAAATAAATGAGGAGCATTTGTTGATACATGATCGTTGGGAAAACCCCATAACTGTGAAAGGAGGTAATGATTTTCATAGGTTATATGATGTAAGTAGAATCATATATCAAGACTGGATTCGGGTTTATGCAGAAGTAGCTATAGAAGATAAAGAGTGGGATGTATGGCGCATGAGTGTTTTGATGGTGAAGGTGTTAAATCAAGGAGAAACAGTCAAGGTTGGCCATGTTCGATTTCAGAGGTTATTAAATAATTTTGATAAAAGAGAATTGCATTTTGATCTTCAATATGATGGTGATTTCGATCAGATAGACATTCACTTATATAATGATCAGGAAAGTCAACATCCATTATTTTTAAAAGGATTGAAAATTATTCATTTTAGAGGGTAGAAAGTTTATGGAAAATAAAAAGATAGCAATTATTGCTGGTGCTGGTCCGGCGGGGCTTACTGCAGCTTATGAACTTATGGAGCGAACGGATATTTTACCCATAGTTTATGAAAAGACAACGGATATTGGTGGGATTAGTAAGACGGTCAACTATAAAGGAAATAGAATTGATATTGGAGGACATCGTTTTTTCTCTAAATCCGATAGAGTAATGAATTGGTGGATGCAAATCATGCCGATTGCAGAGGAAGAAAAAGGCGATGATTTTGTAATTCAGTATCAAAATAAACAGACACTTGTGAAGGTGGATGCTATGCCAAAAGCTAAGAATGAAGACGATGTCATGTTAATTAGAAATAGGCTTTCACGAATTTATTATCTTAAGAAATTCTTCGCATATCCAGTATCCTTATCCTATACTACGATTAAGAATTTAGGACTTTTTAGATCAGCAGCGATTTTCTTCTCTTATGTCAAAGCAAGTATGTTTCCGATTAAAGAAGAAAAGAATTTGGAAGATTTTATGATTAATCGTTTCGGAAAAGTGCTTTATAAAACTTTCTTCAAGGATTATACAGAAAAAGTATGGGGTCAATCTTGTAAAGAAATTTCAGCAGAGTGGGGCGCGCAAAGAATTAAGGGATTAAGTATTACTAAAGCGATTCAACATGCAGTACAGCAAGTCATTAAAATGAAAAACAATGATGATATTCTTCAAAAAGGTACAGAAACCAGTTTAATTGAGAAGTTTTTATATCCCAAATTTGGTCCAGGTCAGATATGGGAATCTGTTGCAGAGAAAATCGAAGAAAAGACAGGACAACAAATTATTATGCAATCTGAGGTTGTAGCGGTTCATTGGAAGGATAAACAAGTTGTAGGAGTCGATATTAAGGATAATACATCAGGTCAAGTTCAATATCAAGCTTGTGATTATTTCTTTAGTACGATGCCGATTAAGCAATTGGTTTCGACTATGCAGCCTCAAGTGCCAGCTAATGTATTGAAGGTGGGTGAAGGTTTGATGTATAGAGACTTTTTGACGGTTGGTTTGTTGTTAGATAAGTTGCTTATAAAGAATAATAAGAAACTTCCTACAAGTAATGATAATATGGTGAAGGACAACTGGATTTACATTCAAGAACGCAATGTGAAAGTTGGAAGACTTCAAATATTTAATAACTGGTCACCGTTTATGGTTGCCGATCCAAAGCATGTTTGGGTTGGAATGGAATATTTTTGTAATGAAGGCGATGAGTTGTGGGAAATGGAAGATGAGAAATTAAAAGCTTTTGCGATTAAGGAATTGGCTGAAATTGAAATTATTGACGCCAAGGATGTCATTGATGCTACGGTATTGCGAATGGAAAAAGCTTATCCTGCTTATTTCGGTACTTATAATCAGATTGATGTAATTCAAAATTTTTTAGATCCTATGGAAAACTTATTTTTAATAGGCCGAAATGGTATGCATAAATACAATAATAGTGATCATTCTATGTTAACTGCTATGGTAGCTGTCGATCAAATTGCAGCAGGCGCGATTAATAAAAAAGAGATTTGGGAGATTAATACAGAGATGGAATATCATGAAGAGAAGTAATTGTGTTTTGATTTGGATTTTCAGATTCTGTTAAGATATATTTACAGCGAGAGTTGTTATTCTGCTGATTAGATTTTGCGGTATGGAGACCGCGTTCCCCCACGACGTAGTCTGGAGACTACGCTGAACGTCTCGGGTATTGAGTTTTATTGATAATGATTGTGTGCCTCAAAAGAAAGTGGGCTAAAGTTCACGATAAACAAGGCGCATAAAATCCTTAATAAAATAATCGGGGTTGGAAACAATGATTTCCAACCCCGATTATATTTTCTAAAATTCCATTTTTTAAGCCTCCGCTTTTTCTAATTGAATTTTGATATGATGTAACATCGTTTCAGTCATTTTATCTAAATCGTATTCATGTTTCCAATTCCATTCTGCTCTTGCTTCCGTATCGTCAATACTTCCTGGCCATGAATCTGCGATTTCTTGTCTGAAATCTGGAGCATAATCAATTTCAAACTCTGGAATATGTTTCTTAATACTATTAGCAATGTCTTTTGGTGTGAAAGACATGCTGGATAAATTATAAGCCATTTTGGTTTTAAGTTGATCCTTTGGTGCTTCCATTAGTTCAATCGTCGCACGAATAGCATCTTCCATATACATCATCGGTAAAGAAGTGTCTTCAGATAAAAAACTAGTATATTTCTTGTTTTTTAACGCTTCCCAATAGATTTCAATCGCATAATCTGTGGTTCCACCACCAGGAGCAGCTTTCCAACTTATTAATCCAGGATAACGAAGACTTCTGATGTCTAAGCCATACTTGTCTTTGTAATATTGACACCATAATTCACCCGTATATTTACTGATACCATACACTGTTGTAGGTTCTAAAATAGTATGTTGTGGAGTTTGTTCAGAAGGTGTAGTAGGTCCAAAAGCAGCAATTGAACTTGGCCAATATAACTTACCCACTTTATATTTCTTCACTAATTCTAAAATACTCAACAAGCTATTCATGTTGATGTCCCAAGCCCACATTGGATTTTTTTCACCCGTAGCAGATAAGATAGCAGCCAATAAATAGACCTGAGTGATTGCTTCTTTTTTGATGATTTCCTCAACAGCAGCAGTGTCCATAACATCCAAAATGTAAAATGGACCTTCTTGTGCGCTTAATAATGGTTGATCTTTTAAATCTGTGGGAATCACCGCATTTACGCCATGAATTTCACGTAATCTTTCCGTTAATTCTACGCCTATTTGTCCACCTGCACCTATGATGAGTATCTTTTCCATAAAGTTTGATAAAAATATAAATGATGTTAGAAACTACTTGTTTTTCTTGATGATTTCAACAAAATTGTCAAATAAATACTGAGAATCATGCGTTCCTGGCTTACTTTCAGGATGATAAACTACTCCAAAAATAGGTTTCGTTTTATGTTGGAATCCAACCATGGTATCATCGTTCAAGTTTTTATGAGTAACCTCTAAATCAGGGTGCTTTTCAAGACTTTCTGAACAAATTCCATAAGTATGATTCTGTGCAGTTGTCTCACACAAGTTGGTCAATAAATTGATGACTGGATGATTAGGTCCTTTAGAAGCTAAATCCAAAGTATAAGTTGGAACGTCATAACTGATAGACAGTAATTGAAAACCTAATCCAATAGCAAAAATAGGTAAGCCGGAATCCTTAATTTCATTAATTAAAGCCAGTTTTTCTGGCATTTTAGAAGGATTTCCAGGACCATTAGATAATACAACAGCTTGCGCGCCGAATGCCTTAATCTCTTCTAAAGTAGAATTTTCGTTAAATATTTTCAAATAGGTATCACGCTTAGCTAAAGAATCTAAAATCCCTTTTTTTAAACCATAATCAATAACAGCTATACGAATATCGCTATCTTCAGTGCCATAGAAATAAGGCTCTTCAGCTTGATATTTTACATCCTTTTGATATTCCTCTTCCGTATAATCTGCTAATAAAGCTTTAAGATCTTCAATACTTTGACCTTCAGAAGAAATAACCCCTTTCATGCTTCCGCTTGAACGTAAATGTCCAATTAAAGCACGCGTATCAATATTTTCAATCGCAACAACTTCTTGCTCTTCTAAATATTCTTTCATAGAAACCTTAGAAGTCATTCTTGAAAATTTATTAGCAATTTTCTTAGAAATCAATCCTTTGATTTGAATGTCTTTTGATTCTACATCCTTTTCATTGACCCCATAGTTTCCTACATGAGATACACTCATCACTAATAGTTGTCCTTTATTACTAGGATCTGTAATGAGCTCTTGATAACCCGTCATTCCTGCATTATAACTGAGACGACCTACAACAGTACCTTTTTTTCCAAAAGAACTACCTTTAAATAAGTAACCGTCTTCTAAAAGTAAAACAGCTTGATCATTATCGATTTCGTGTGACATCCGAAGAAAGTATTTTAATGTGATTATTTATAACTTGCACAAAGATAAAAATATTGATGCGATTTGCATTAAATTATAGCTCAATTATCTTATTTAGAAATTAATTCCTTTAAAAAAAGAATTAACTTTGAGATATGAATATGAAAACGCCTGAATATATAGAGAATTATATCAATGGTCGCTTTGTGGCACCATCCACAAATCAATATCTAGATAATATAAATCCAGCGACTGGAAATACTTATAGTTATACACCAAGAAGTAATGAAAAAGACGTAAATGAAGCGATAGATGCCGCACAATCTGCTTATCCTGCATGGAAAGCCACTTCCTTAGAGGAGCGTTTTAGGTTGCTCAATAAAGTGGCAGATTTAATTGAACATTATGCGCCTGAATTAACTTTAGCGGAATCCATCGATAACGGGAAGCCTTATAGATTGGCGGAAAGGGTGGATATTCCACGTGCTGCAGATAATTTCAGGTTTTTTGCCACCGCTTTGATGCATTATTCGACAGACGCACATCAAATGAATGAAGACGTTGTGCATTATACGATTCGTCAACCTTTAGGAGTAGTGACTTGTATTTCACCTTGGAACTTACCCCTATATTTATTTTCATGGAAAATTGCACCAGCTTTAGCTACAGGAAATTGTGTGGTTGCAAAACCATCTGAAGTGACGCCAATGACGGGTTATTTATTGGCGAAAATCATGGATGAGGCAGGGATGCCAAAAGGAGTTATCAATATTATTCATGGTACAGGACCCGAGTGTGGAGAAGCGATGGTCAAGCATCCTTTGACGAAAGCGATTAGTTTCACAGGAAGTACTCGCGCGGGAAGACAAATTGCAGGGATTGCAGCAAGTCATTTCAAAAAATACTCTTTAGAATTAGGCGGTAAAAATCCCAATATCATATTTGAGGATTGCGATTGGGAAATGGCTTTGAAAACTACGGTTCATTCTTCTTTTGCGAATCAAGGTCAAATCTGTTTGTGTGGAAGTCGGATTTTAGTTCAAGCCAGTATTTACGACAAATTTAAGCTAGCATTTATAGAAGAAGCTCGAAAAATAATTCCGATGGATCCTTTAGATCCTAAGGCGAGAATGGGTGCTATAGTGAGCAAAGACCATTATGAAAAGATTTTAAATGCGATTCAAACTGCGAAAGATGAAGGTGGAGTAATCCTTTTGGGTGGAGCAGCGTCTAAGGTAGATGGGAAATGTGAAAACGGTTATTTTATTGCACCTACCATCATTGAAGGACTAGGACCTGATTCAAAAACGAATCAAGAAGAAATTTTCGGACCAGTAGTGACTTTACAGTCTTTTGAAAATGAAGAAGAAGCTTTAGCCTTAGCCAATAATAGTGATTACGGATTATCTGCAACAGTTTGGACAGAAAATTTATCGCGTGCACATAGATTTGCACATGATTTAGAAGTGGGAATGGTTTGGGTAAATACTTGGTTATTAAGAGATTTAAGAACACCATTTGGAGGAATTAAACAATCAGGCGTAGGAAGAGAAGGTGGTTGGTATGCTATGGACTTTTTCACAGAACCTAAGAACATCACCATACCTTTTAAATAGTTAGGATTGATTATGAAAAAACACTTGTTATTTATATTTACGACCATAAGCTTGTTGGTATTTACCAGTTTGCAACAGACTTTTGCTCAGGTTCCAACGGGATATCAGCAAGTAAATGCTACACAAAAAGAGGCTTTAACTAAAAGAATACAGGCTAAACAAAGTCAAATCAAGGATATGCAAATGGACTTCACACAAGAAAAAGTGATGAAGATGATGAGCAATAAAGTGATTATGCATGGTCAGATGCATTTCAAAAAGCCAGAATTATTAAAGATTACTTATAAGGATCCAATTCAAATGATGATTTGGATGAATCAAGGACAATGGGCGATTAAAGAAAATGGGAAAATCAATAGATTTTCTGAAAGAACGATGCCGAGCCTTTATTATATCAATCAAATGCTTTTAGAAAGTGTGCAAGGTGCGATTATCAGTAGTAAGCATTTTAAATCAACAGTTTATGAAGGTAAAGACAGCTATTTTATATTGTTGAAACCTGAAGTGAAAGAGTTGAAGCAATGGTTTCAGGAAATTCATTTATTCATTGATAAAAAGGATGTTTTAGTTCAACGCATCATCTTAAAAGAGAGTGATCAAGAGCATACTACGATGATTATGAAAAATGTCAAAATCAATCAAAATGTTTCCAACAGTGTCTTTACGATCCGATAAATTATTGGTTTTAAGCCTTTTATTATTAGTTGCTTTTAGTTCCTGTAGGAGTTCTTTTTCTATTCCTAAAGACTTGACAACACTTGAAACAGGAAAGAGTGTTTCACAAAGTTTTCGTGCTTTTGAATTAGATCAAACTTATCGTTTTGAATTAGATGCTCATCTTGTTTTTAAGAAAATGAATATGAAAGGCATGATGATGATGAGTGAAAAAGAAGGGAAATTATGGGTACAATATTTCAGTGATTTTGGAAAGAATTTAATGCTGCTGTCTAAAGATTTAGAAACTTTAGAATGGGAAGTGCATTATGTCTTACCAGAAATGGATTACGAAGGTTTAAAGTATTGGATTCAAGAAGACTTGGAAGTTTTAGTAGGCTTGAATCCGAAGGATAATTTTTCAAATTTAGCAATAAAAGAGGACAGTGCATTCCTGAAAAATACTGAAGCTCAGGGAAGTATAGTATATTTGCAACATTCGAAAGAAAAAAAAACTTATAAAGCGTTGTTACTAAACGATAAAAACAAGATCCTTAAAACTTATGAATGGCAAGTGGATGAGGTAGATATTCAATATCATCGTCCTTCAGTTCGTTTCAAATATCAAGCATTGCATGTTACTGAATAATTTATTTCTTAAAGAAAACCAAGAGTTTACCAATAATGAATTAATCACTACTATGAATTTAGTGAAAAATCATGCTGTTTTTCAAGGTCATTTTCCTGGTCAGCCTGTACTTCCAGGTGTGAGTATGATTCAAGTGAGTAAGGAGTTGCTCGAAGCGCATTTGGGTTTTTCATTAATCATGAAATCTTCAAGACAGATCAAGTTCTTACATGTAGTTAATCCTGAAGAGACTCCTCAAGTGGTGAGTAAAATCAAATGGGATTTGCAAGAAGAAGACATGAAATATAAAGCTGCAATTCAATTAATCGCTCCTGAAGGTCACACCATTTTCAAGATGAAATGTGTTTATGAAAAAATGGGATAGAGTTTGCTATTTACTCGTTTTGATTGAATTGTAATAAGTCGAATAAAGCTTTTAGAAAAGATTGAGATGCGCCATAGGGTGTAATCGCTTGATTTTTGATTTGCCTTTCCAATTGTTCTAATAAGGCCGCCATTTTAGGTTCTTGCATAAAATGTTGTTTCACAAAATAATCTACAATTCTATAAAAAGCATAAATATCTTGTTCTTGTCTTTTTTTATAGAAATATCCATTCAATTTAGTGTGGTTCACATAGGACTTTACCGCTTCCCAAGAATCATCAATTCCAATATTTTCCCAAGCACTGATTGTTTTCACTTGAGGTTTCCATCCATTTTCTTTTAAAGGTAGGAAATGCAAAGCGCGGGCATATTCATTCCTTGCAGCTTTTGCTTTGTTTTCATTGCCTTCATCTGCTTTGGTAATCAACATTAAATCGCACATTTCCATGATACCTCTTTTAATGCCTTGCAGTTCATCTCCTGCTCCTGCCAACATTAAAAGCACAAAAATATCTGCGATGTAAGCCACTTCTGTTTCACTTTGTCCTACGCCGACTGTTTCAATTAAAATGATGTCATATCCTGCGGCTTCGCAAAGTAAGCAAGCCTCTCTGGTTTTGTACGCTAAACCACCTAAACTCGTTCCTGATGCTGTCGGTCGGATAAATGCATTCTCATGTGCACTTAATGAATCCATTCTCGTTTTATCGCCTAAAATACTTCCACGCGTCACCTGACTGCTGGGGTCGATAGCCAATACAGCTACTTTGTGTCCTTGATCGATCAAATGTATTCCGAAAGCTTCAATGAAGGAACTTTTTCCCACTCCTGGTACACCTGTGATGCCTATTCTTATGGATTTACCTGTTTCTGGAAGTAAAGCTTCTAAGAGTTGATTTGCAAATTTTTGATGTTTTGGAAGTGTGCTTTCTATAAAGGTTATAGCACGGCTTAGGTAAGCGATGTTTCCTTTTTTGATTTCAGAAAGGTAAAGCGACAAGTCTTCCATGGAGTTGTGGTTTTAGAGGTAAAGTTACAAAAAATAGAAGGAGATAAAAGTAGGGATTGTGTAAGTGATGTTTTAAATAGATGTTTAAATAAAGATAATGGTGTAAATCAAAAATAATAGTTAATTTGTGTATAGAGTTTCCACTTTAATGAAAAATAATTTACGAACAAACATTATGGAAAGATTAATCAAAATAATACTAGCCCTCTTATTCTTATTGAGTTTATTGAAACTCCCTTATGGATATTATGAATTAGTACGCTTTTTAGCTTTAGTAGGCTTTGGGGTTTTAGCTTATAAGGAATATGAAAGAGGGCATCAAGTTCAAATGGTGATTTACATTGCTTTAGCTATACTTTTTCAACCTTTATTGAAAATATCCTTAGGTAGAATTTTGTGGAATATTGTTGATGTGGTTGTGGCTGTAGGTTTGTTGATCAGTGTCTTTACTGAAAAAGGGGAGAAGAGGAAAAGGGTGGAGTAGTCTTTTGATGTCTTGAAATGTTTTTTATGAGATGGAAACAAGTATTGTTATTTAGTGTTGTATTCTTTATTGCTTTATCAAGTATGGCTCATAGTCCAGATTATTTTGAGAGGCAACTTGCTGACCTAGTATTTGATTTTAAGAAAGATATAATGGAGGAGAGTAAGTGTAATGAATTGATATTAAGAGCTAATAGTTTAGAAAGAGAAGTATCTAATTTATTGAAATCTAATGAAGGTCATTCTTCAAATAATGTATCTGAATTCAATAAATTCTTAACTGAAGTAAAGGCAATAAAACATTTTATTGCAGCTTTAACTTGTAGAAGAAATTATGTGTTAACTATTGACATGTTATACTTAACTAATAAAAGAATTGGAGCAAATATTGGAAATATAAATAGTGGAGAGTATTGTATTGATCTTTATAGGATGGTCATTGATGAATATAAAGCGTATATAATAATGAATCATACTGAAAGTGGATATAAGGTTTCATATGAATGGAGTTTGGAATGTGAGATGAGCAAAAAAAGTGGACATGGAGATATAGGAACGCCTAAAAAAAGTGTTCGAAGACTAATTAATAATAGAGATGGATTGGATGTTGATAATGTAATTATTAATACACTGGTGTGTATTTAAATTTATTTTTCAAAATTTTTCCCAACAAAATTTTTTCAAAAACATCACCCATAAAACCATGTGAAAATTAAAAGTTACCACTTACTTGTAAACATTTAAATTTAATTCTACTTTTATAAAAGCAGGTGAAAAACAGATGGTGTAATGATTAATTTACTTTTTCCTTAGTAATTATGCATTTTCCTCCTTATATTTGCCCTTGAAAAATGACTTAACTTTTACAATTCTATTAAAAAAACAAGAATTCTATGAATTGGAAACATGCGTTTACCTCCTCGATAGGAAAGAAATTAGTAGTTGGACTTACTGGTTTATTCCTGATTTCATTTCTACTAATCCATTGTTATATCAATGCATTGGTATTTTTACCCAACGGAAAAGACCTCTATTTAGATGCCGCACATTTTATGGGAACTAACTTTATTGTGAGGACCTTAGAAATTGGATTATTTGTTGGGATTATCTTACATATTGTACAAGCGATGATGCTTACTTTTCAAAATAAAGCGAAGCGTCCAATCAATTATGAAGTGAAGCCAGGCAGTAAAAGCAGTTCGTGGTATTCTCGTTCAATGGGATTATTAGGAACTTTAATTTTATTGTTTCTGATCTTACATATGATTCACTTTTGGATTCCAAATCGTTATGAACAACATTTTGGTGCAGGTGAAATTGATTTATATGCAAAAATGGGTTTAGTGTTTGAAAGTCTTGGTGTAGTTATAGTATATACATTAGGTTGTATATCCTTAGGATGGCACTTGGCACATGGTTTTTGGAGTGCATTTCATACTTTAGGTCTGAGCACTACGAAATACAAGAAATTAATCAAAAATGTTGGCTACGCTTATGCGATCATCATTCCTGGTCTTTTCATCGCAATGCCATGGGCTTTCTATTTAGATTTGCTAAAATAATTGACAATTAATCGATACATCGATATAAAAAATATTTACAATGACATTAAATGCTAAAATACCTGCTGGAGAACTTTCTCAAAAGTGGAATACTTATAAAGCAACCTGTAACTTAGTTAACCCTGCGAATAAACGTAATCTTGAGATTATTGTTGTAGGAACTGGATTAGCTGGCGCATCTGCAGCAGCTTCTTTAGGTGAAATGGGTTATAAGGTAAAGACTTTTACATATAACGATTCTCCTCGTCGTGCTCACTCTATTGCAGCACAAGGAGGAATCAATGCCGCTAAAAATTATCAAAACGATGGTGACTCCACTTTTCGTTTGTTTTATGATACAGTAAAAGGTGGTGATTACCGCGCTCGCGAAGCTAACGTTTATCGTTTAGCAGAAGTAAGTGCAAATATTATTGATCAGTGTGTAGCTCAAGGTGTTCCTTTTGCAAGAGAATATGGTGGATTATTATCTAATCGTTCTTTTGGAGGAACTCAAGTACAACGTACTTTCTACGCATCTGGACAAACAGGACAACAATTATTAATTGGTGCTTACCAATCTTTAGAACGTCAAGTAGCTTTAGGAAACGTAGAATCTTACGTTCGTCATGAAATGCTTGAAATCGTTAAAGTAGATGGAAAAGCAAGAGGAATTATAGCGCGTAACTTAGAGACAGGTGAATTAGAGCGTTTCTTCGGACATGCTGTTTTAATTTGTTCTGGTGGCTATGGAAACGTATTCTATTTATCAACTAATGCGATGTTGTGTAATGCAACTGCAGCTTGGAAAGCACATAAAAAAGGAGCCAATTTTGGTAACCCTTGTTTCACGCAAATTCACCCTACATGTATTCCGGTTTCTGGAGATCATCAGTCTAAATTGACTTTGATGTCTGAATCCTTGAGAAATGATGGAAGAATTTGGGTGCCAGCTAAAAAAGGAGATGATAGAAGACCTAATCAGATTCCTGAAGAAGAAAGAGATTATTACTTAGAACGTCGTTATCCAGCTTTCGGTAACTTAGTACCTCGTGACGTTGCGAGCCGTGCAGCAAAGGAACGTTGTGATGCTGGTTTTGGAGTTGGAAGTTCAAAACAAGCAGTAAATTTAGATTTCGCATCTGCGATTGAGCGTTACGGAAAGGTGGAATGTCATAAACATGGTATTTCAAATCCTGATGCTGAAACTGTACGTAAGTATGGTAAGCAAGTAGTAGAATCTAAGTATGGTAACTTGTTCGAAATGTATGAGAAAATTACAGGAGAGAATCCATATGAGGTGCCTATGAGAATTTATCCTGCAGTTCACTATACGATGGGCGGACTATGGGTAGATTACGAACTAATGACTACAGTGCCAGGTTTATATGCATTAGGTGAAGCAAACTTTAGTGATCATGGAGCAAATAGATTAGGAGCTTCAGCGTTGATGCAAGGTTTAGCAGATGGTTATTTTGTAATTCCATATACTATTGGAAACTATTTAGCGGACGATATTAAGACTAAAGCAATTCCTACAGATCACCCTGCATTTGAAGAAGCTGAAAAAGCTACGGAAGATCGCATTAATAAATTAATGAGCATTAAGGGAACAAAATCTGTGGAAAGCTTCCATAAGCGTTTGGGTAAAATCATGTGGGATAAGTGTGGAATGGCAAGAAATGAAAAAGGACTAAAAGAAGCGATTGTAGAAATTCAAGCGTTAAGAGAAGAGTTCTGGAATGATGTGAGAATTCCTGGTGTTATTAAGGGAATGAATCCTGAGTTAGATAAAGCTAATAGGGTAGCAGATTTCTTAGAGTTAGCTGAGTTAATGTGTATAGATGCTTTAAACAGATCAGAGAGCTGTGGAGGTCACTTCAGAGAAGAATCTCAAACTCCGGATGGAGAAGCATTAAGAAAAGATGAAGAATTTTCTTACACTGCAATTTGGGAGTATAAAGGTTTAAAAGAATGGGAAATGCATAAGGAAGACTTGCATTTTGATATTGTTAAACCAAGTCAAAGATCTTACAAGTAAGATTTAATTTCTAAGTATTTTTAATATTTCAAAGATTCTAATATGGAACACTATAATATGAACCTCAACCTTAAGATTTGGCGTCAACAAAATGCTAAAGAAGGGGGCGGTTTTAAAAATTACCATTTAAAAGAAATATCCTCAGAAATGTCCTTTCTTGAAATGTTGGACGTTTTAAATGAACAATTAGTAAACGAAGGTGACGATCCAGTTGCTTTTGATCATGATTGTCGTGAAGGAATTTGTGGAGCATGTTCATTGCATATTGACGGTGAAGCACATGGTCCATGGGACAAGACAACAACTTGTCAATTACACATGAGAGAGTATCACGATGGAGATACGATTACTATTGAACCATTTAGAGCAGGAGCATTTCCTGTAATTAAGGATTTATTAGTGGACCGTAAATCATTGGATCGTATTATTGAAGCAGGTGGATATGTATCTATCAATGCGGGTAATGCGGTGGATGCAAACTCTATTCCTATTGAAAAACAAGCGGCAGATGATGCTTTTTCAGCAGCAGCTTGTATAGGTTGTGGAGCTTGTGTGGCAGCTTGTAAAAACTCTTCAGCAATGTTATTCTTGTCTGCTAAAGTGGCTCACTTATCTAAGTTGCCTCAAGGTCAGGTGGAACGTAAAACACGAGTTGTGGATATGGTAGATCAAATGGATACGGAAGGTTTTGGTTCTTGTACTAATACAGGGGCTTGTGAAGCTGTGTGTCCAAAAGGAATATCGATTCAAAATATTCGCTTATTGAATGCTGAATATACCAGAAGTATATTTGATGGTTCTAAAATTGGGGAATAACTGAAGAGTTAACCATGATTAAAGCTAATGTTTTTATAAAAACGATTAAATGATAGGGTTTTAAAGAACTAAGTTTATAATTAATTAGAATACTATTTGGATTTTCAAATACTTTAATTACTTTTAAACTGTTTATAAAGATTCTCAATCATTCAATTTTAATATTTCAAAATTTATAGCATGCGTAAGTATAGAAATACTCTTTTTTCTGTAGGATTTACATTATTAGCAGGAGTTTTTGCTTTTGGAACCAGCTCTTGTAAAGAAGACCTTTGTAAAGCAACAGTTTGTGCTTATGAAGGAACTTGTAATGAAGATGGCTCTTGTACTTGTTTAATTGGTTATGAAGGAGAACGTTGTGAGACGATTTCTAAAGACAAATTTAAAGGTGCTTGGACCGTTACGGAGAAAGGAACCATTACCAATGCAGCAACTTATGCTTCTTCCATTGAAGATAGACAAGGTCATGGTGTTGATGATGTAATCATTAGAAACTTCAATAATAAATTCAACAAGGAAATTTTTGCGAAAGTAGAAATGGATACTATTTTTATCCCATCTCAAAGTATAGAATTGAGTGGTGAAACTTATACGATTCATGGGAAAGGCTATGCGGAACCAGAAACTTTTTATGGTTTACATGGTAAAATAATTTTCTCCTACACGATTACTTATCCTAATAATTCTCAAGATAAATATGGAGAAGAAGGTGCAGAAAATCATTCTATTTGGGTGAAATAATTCATTCTATATAATATATTGAAATGGTTGTTACATGGATATGTAACAACCATTTTTTTTGCCTCATTCTTGCCCAACAGGCCGAAATGATCTGTATAGTTGAATAATTTAATCATCATTTCAAGGTCGTACTTTTAATTTGGTTTGTTAGAAATGAATACATGACCTGGTCATCGTGTTTTAAGATCGAGATGCTTGCTCAAATGTCCTGCTCTTCTACTTGTTTAGGAACGTAATTAAAGTCTAATGAAAGGGCTTAAATGCAGTGTGAGGTTAATGTCTATTAAACCGATTTATATTCTTATGAAATTCATTTTATTATTGCAATAGGAACAAGGTTAAAACAAAATCAATATGATGAATATAGAATGCGTGATGCCGTGAAAAGACTAAATCCACCTGTAGTAAATCAGAATTGATTTATTTCAGGTGGATTTAAAATATCCTATGCTTATTAAGATCAATGAATATGCAGCAAATTAATGCATGATACGCATATCTGGCTTTGCATTTCCATTATGACAAGTATTACATCCTACTTGCATTACAATGCCATCTCTTTCGTATCCTTTAAAGTATCTTTTGTTGATTTTTTTAGACATTTTCATCATGTCGCGAGTCACTTCCTTTAAAGGATTTGCTTCGCTTGCAAAATCTAATTTACTTTCATCAAAGTCGCTTTGAGCATGGCAATGATTACATTTTACACCTAAAGCGATATTAAATGCTTTCATGGTAGCATCTAATGCTTCATAGCTGATGTCTTTTGGAAGTATTTTTAAATTTTGAGCTTTGTAATTACTGTAATCTTCTTTAGCCTCTGGTTTAGTGAAAGCACTAAATAAAATGATTGCTAAAACAAATGATCCTAATACGATTAATTTATTCTTCATAATCTAAAATGGGTTTAATAAGTTCTGTATTGTCTAATTTATGTCATTTTTTCTTAAATTTCGAAGGATAGGACATTAATTATCAAGAGAACTTGATCACCCCACTTTTATAACACCATGTCAGAAAGTAATCAAGTCATCCATTATGAAATTCATCGGTTGAGTAATAGATAAAAAAATAAGGGAAGTCTTTTAAAACTCCCCTTATTTCAATATTTATCATTAAATAAGATTATTTATTATAATCCATGATATAAATGATTTTATCTTTTCTTCCAAAGTAGTATCCTAAAGAAAGCTCAACAGTTGGTGCTGAAGAAACTTTTCTTAGATAATCTAAATCTGATTTTAAAGAATGCAATAAGGATTGATGCATTTTTGCTTGCACACCCCATTTTTTATTAATGTCGTATTGTAAACCAACCATATAACCTAAAGAGAAAGAAGACTTAAAGTCTTTTTCTGGATTTACAGCCCAATTTTCATCTTCGAATAACTGACCATTTGTTGACAACTGACTAATATCTAATTTATTAACTTCTGCGTTCTTTTGGTAAGCTATTGGTAATCTCGCTTGACCCATCACACCCATTAATAATGAAATGCCACTTTCTGTATTATAACTGAAATACGTAGACAGTTGTAAGTTCTGAATTTGATTGATTGTATAATTATGAATCATTTCTTTTCCAGTACCTTGATATTCCCATTGTTCATTCGCATAAAATTTATCTACGTCATACTCTGCATAAATATCTTTAAAGGCTAATTGACCTAAGAATTGATTAGTGTATTTAAAGTCCACATTCAAATTCCAATTTTGAGACATCACATAACCAATCCCCAAACCTACGTGAGCACCACTTTTTAATTGTTTGCCTAATAAAGTATTTCCACCAAAGTATAAATAAGCAAATTGAGGTTTATTTTCACTGAAGTGTTTTTGGAACCATTGTGTGCTTTTATGACTCTTCTTTTTTGTTTTATGAGTGCCAGCATTTATGATGCTAAATGATCTAGCGGATAAATTTGATTTTAAAGACGCTAAACCTCTTTCATTTTTATTTTTAATTAATTCTAACACCTCTATTTGTGTAGTAAGTGGAAGTGGCGTGTAATTGATTCTTTTTACTTTCACTATAGAAATCGTATCAATTTCTGGCATTAAAGGATCAAACTTCATGGTGAAACCCTTTTTTGAAGGTTGCTCTTTAAGAATATTGTACTTAGTTATGGTATCCGTAGTTTTTTCATAAATAAATCCAGTTTCCACATTTTGAGCATATGTGTTTTGACCTACCTTTAAGTCTTCCATTTGAATAAATGGTTTCGCTTTTTCAGGTGCTTTCCCTTTGATGATTTTAATCACTTCTTCAGCTTCTATTTGTTGGATAGACGCAACATCAAAAGTTTTATCATTCAACTGTTCAAGTTGATGATCAATTTCTTTTTGCTCTTGATTTATCTCCTCAATCTTATTTATAACATGCGTAGAAGGCTTAGATACTTTTGCTGTAGTACTTTGCTTTCTTCTAGGCTGATTCTTTTGATTGATGTTTTCTTTTTTATCTTCTAGTTTTTCTTCATTTTTTTCAAAATGTTCTTGATAAATAGCTAAATTCTCTTGGATACTATTTGAGTCTAATTCGTCCATATCTTCCATAACCCAAGCTTGAATATCGGTAGATGAAGGGTCATTAGGCGTATTTTGAGACATCAACTCTTTATTTCCAAAAGACGATTGTCCCATGGGTTCTTGAAACGGAGTAATGAAATACCCAATTACCAAACTAGTAATAATACCTACGCCTATAATATGAGGAATAAGTCTTTTTATTTGCGACCTCTTTGGATTAACGGGAAGTTTCTCATCTAAGAGGCTTTCCATTTTGTCCCAAGAATCGGGATTATAAGGCATTTCTTTATCTTGGAAATGCTCAAATAATTGGTCAATATTTTTTTTGTCGTTTATCATAGAACATCTATTCTATTAATATTTTAAAGTAATTTTAAATTAATTATTTTCTCTTGCAGGATTTCTCTTGCCCTGTGAATGTGCCATTTGGAAGTTCCTTCACTGATTCCTAACATTTTAGCAATTTCCTTATGTGGGACTCCTTCAATAGCAAATAGGTTAAATGCAATTCTCGTAGCATCAGGTAATTCTTGGACGAGCTTGATTAAGTCATCATAAAACATTTGATCAGCAGGAATCGAAAAATCTTTACTTCGATCTTCATCATCTAAGATAATATGCTTTTTATGTTTTAATTTATATCGAGCATAATCGGTAATGGTTCTTCTTAAAATCGTTTTAATCCATCCTTCAAAGGATCCTTTATATTTAAAGGTGTGAATGTGTTTATACACTTTTAAGAAACAATCATGTAGAATTTCCTCAGCAAGACTATAATCAGAATAGTATCTCAATACCATGGGCATCAACCTTGGATAAAACATGCGATACAATTGGTTTTGAGCCTCTCGCTCATTTTCCATGCATGCGTTTATTAAAGATTCTAAGGCCTCAGGTGATTGAGAAATTTCAGTATATGTCAATGCAATAGACAATTAGTAAATTTTTTAATGTTAACCTATACGAATAAGACGTGCTAACTTGTACGAAAGTTGGTTTTTGATCAATTTAATTCATATTTAAAATTTGCTCAATCTCCATTCTCGCTATAGGATGATAGTTATGTTGCTTTTGATTATAAAGTTTTTGAGTACCTAAAACTCCTAAACTCGACTTCTTTAGTGCATCATATAAAGGTTCTAAAAACTTCATCCTACCTACTTGATTTAAAAATAAATCTAAACGATCATAAGCAGGTTTGTATTCTTGTTCAATACTCAATTCTAACCAAACACATAATATTTCCATGTTTTCAGACGCCGTAAAATGCCATTCTTTTTCAATAGCTTCTAGCAATTCCAAATTGGCGTCTTTTTGAATTCCCTTTAAAAAATGTAGATATTCATAAGTACTCCAATCGCTATAATCAATTTCTACAATATGGTTTGTTGATTCTAAAACTTTCGAGATAGACTTGTTCACTGCGTCAAATCTTTTAGCATCAAAAACAGGATGATTTTCCGGTAGTCCTGGTCCATATATCCAGCTTTTGATATTGATTTCCTTTGCCCAGTCAGCATGGTTTTGCAATACATTTTCTTTGAAATATTCAATAAATAGTTCTGTATTGATGGTTTGAAAAGCAAAGTGTTCGAAATATTGATTTAGAAACTGATCCATATTTTTACGACCAATAGTTTCTTCTACTTTCCTCAGAAATAAAGCTCCTTTTTCGTAAGCAATATCGGTTAATCCCATATCTGGATGACGGTCTTTTAAGTCCAATTTTAACCAAGTATCTCTTTCAGGTAAGTGTGCTATAGACGCTTTTAAATCTTGAGAAGCAAGGCTCCACAACATATCTGCATAATCCTTACCATGAATAGCTTCTGTAATTCTTCTTTCAAAATACACAGTAAAACCTTCGTTTAACCAGAAGTCTTCCCAAGTTCTATTGGTCACTAAATTCCCACTCCAACTATGTGCTAATTCATGAGCAATTAAATTAAGTAAAGTGCGATCGCCAGAAATAATAGTGGGCGTTAAAAATGTCAATATGGGATTTTCCATGCCTCCAAAAGGAAAACCAAAAGGCAAAACCAACATATCATATCGTCCCCATTTGTAAGGACCATAAAGTGATTCTGCAACATCGACCATTTTATCAATTTCCTTAAACTCGTTCCATGATTGTTCTAAAATCGCGGATTCTGCATACACGCCGGTTCTGTCATCAATCGCTTTAAATTGAATATCTCCAACGGCTAAGGCTAATAAATAAGCAGGAATTTCTTGTTCCATATGGAATTCATAAATTCCATTCGCATTTTTAGATTGAGGATTGGTAGCTGACATCAAAGCCATCATACCTTTAGGAACTTCTACTGTCGCATCATAGGTAAATCTAACGCCAGGTCCATCAGGTGTAGGAATCCAGGATCTTGCATAAATAGTTTCACTTTGCGTGTATAAAAAAGGTTGTTTTTTTCCAAAAGTTTGTTCTGCTTCTAACCATTGTAACGCTTCAGAGCTGGGTTTGGTTTTGTAAAATATTTGCACTGCTCCAGCGCTATCTTTAACGTCAATGATTAAGGATTGTCCCAAATGTTCAACTACATCACCTAATTCGAAACGTAAGATTTCTCCATTTTGATCTAATACTTTTTCGACAAACAAATCTCTGGTATCTAATATGATATAGTTATTCGACTTATTGATTTTTTCATAAAACCATGTCGCTGTGCCACTAATTTGCTTTTGGTCGAATGAAACAGCTAAGTCTAAACTTAAATGCTTAAAGTGTATTTCATGATAATTTGCAAAAGAATGTAAGTCACCAGTACTTTGTTTTTTCTCCGTTTCTTCAGAGGTTTTAGATTGACAACCTAATATTAAAAACGAACTGACTAATACTAATAAAGTAAAATTGATTATTCTGAACATGATTTGTGTTGATTTCTATCGTGAAAATACATATTTACATTTGGAATTAAAATTATCTTTCCAAGAAGATTCCATTTGAATTAGAATTCTTAATTTTGAACAAAAAATATGCCTTTACAAACGGTCATTATATCTATAGGAAATGAACTCTTAAATGGTGAAACTTTAGATACCAATTCGTATTGGATCTCTAATTTTTTACAACCTTATGGCATCGATATCGTAAGAAAATATACCATTGAAGACACTAAAGAAGCATTAGTTGAACTCTTAGATAAAGAAATTGGTCAGGTGAGTACCATCATTATGACTGGAGGATTAGGTCCTACAAAAGACGATTTAACTCAAGGCATTTTAGCCGAATATTTTGGGAGTCCCATCGAAAAAGATGAAGCACTATACGAGCATTTAAAACAACTTTTCATAAAAAGAAGGGGATTGTATGAAGAGCATAATCTTCAACAAGCTTGGGTGCCTACAAATGCAAAGATTATAAAAAACGGATTAGGAACAGCGCCTGGTACTTGTTTTGAAAAGCAAAAAACTACGGTGGTTTCACTTCCTGGAGTGCCTTTCGAAATGAAAGCCATGATGAAAGAGGAGGTTTTGCCTTTGTTATTAACATCGTGGGAAATCAATTCTTTTAAAAGTGTGAAAACCTTATTAGTTGCGGGAAAAGGGGAGAGTGATATTTCACATTTGCTAAATGATTGGGAAGAGCAATTGCCAGATGGTTTTACTTTAGCTTATTTGCCTAATTTAGGATTGGTTCGTTTACGCTTACAAGTGGTTGCAAAAACACAAAAGGAGTCAGACACTTTATTGGAAAAAGAGGTTGCAGCTTTAAGAACAGCTTTGGACAATCATATTGTGAGTGAAGATGGAAGTGATTTGCCAACCGTGATTTTATCCTTGATGGGCAAACAAAATAAGAGCCTTGGATTTGTAGAAAGTTGTACGGGGGGCTTGTTTTCTGATGAGATTACGAATATTCCGGGTGCTTCTCAATCATTTAGGGGTAGTATTATTGCTTATGATAATGAGATTAAATCGAATGTGGCGACAGCAAATGCGGAAACTATTGAAAAATTTGGAGCGGTAAGTGAGGAGAGCGTAAGAGAAATGGCTTTAGGTGGTCAAAAAGTTTTAGAAGTGGATTATTGTTTAGCTGTTTCAGGGATTTTGGGTCCTGATGGAGGAAGTGAGGAAAAACCTGTTGGGACGGTGTGGATGGCTATTGCAGGTCCTAAGGAGTTGGTGACTTATCAATTTCATTTTGGGTATCAGCGTCTTGAGAATAAAGTGATGACGGTGAATTATGGGTTGAATATGTTACGGAAGATGTTATTGAAGAGCGGGTGATTTTGGTTTTGTCAAGCTAACTATTTTAAGCTTTTGCCTAATCGAATAAAGAAGATTTTGTGTATTTAAATACCCTTCCTAGTTTCCGTCATTGCGAACGGAATGTAATGTAGTGAAGCAATCTTCTTCGCTATTTTCTTGCTATTATTGATTAGGGTTTGTCAATTATTGTTAAAGATTGCTTCGATAAATTTTGATTGTTCTTTTCTTTTTATTGAGCTGTGTTTTAAAATTTACTCTCGCAATGACGGTTTTTTTGGAGGGGTTTTAAATCCTGAACGACAGTTATTTAATGGCTTTTTTCTTGAGGTTTTATCTAGTGAAAAAAGTTTAGTATTTTAAATAACCTTCCTCGTTTTCGTCATTGCGAACGAAATGTAATGAAGTGAAGCAATCTTCTTCGCTAATTTATATACACATGAGCATACCGTTATTTACTAAATCTCATCCTTAAACAACACATCCTCCATAGAGAACACGCCTTTTTTATCATGAATATATTCTGCTGCTAAAATAGCACCTAAGGCAAATCCTCTTCTGTTATTTGCGGTATGTTCTAAAGTTAAAGTATCTATTTCAGATTTGTAATTCACTTCATGTGTTCCTGGAACATCATCTTCTCTTTTGGCCATAATCGCAATTTGATTTTCACTAACTTCTTGTTCATGCTCAATCAAACGCCATGAATTTTGGATAGGATGAATCTCATTAATGGCTTCTGCTAAAGTAATCGCAGTTCCGCTCGGAGCATCTAGTTTTTGAGTGTGATGTGTTTCTTTGATATTGATATCGTAATCAGGAAAAGATTTCATGATTTTCGCCAAATATTCATTGACTTTAAAAAGTACGTTTACGCCTACGCTAAAGTTTGAAGCCCATAGAAACGTACCTTCTTTTTCTTTGCAATGAGGTAAAATGCCTTCCATTTCATCAGACCATCCCGTCGTACCGGAAACGATAGGAACGCCAGCTTCTATACATTTCCAAACGTTACCAAAAGCGGCATCAGGACGTGTAAATTCAATGGCTACATCTGCCATCTGCAAGTTGCTTTCATTTAAAGCACTCAGATTATTATGGTCAATTTTCAAAATGATACTATGACCTCTTTTAATGGCTTCTGCTTCAATAGCTTTACCCATTTTTCCATACCCAATTAGCGCTATATCCATTTGATGTTTGAAGGAATTTGATGAATACTTCTAAATTAAGAAAAAAAAAGAAGTTTATAGGTATTGAGAACTATAGAAAGTAAAAGGTTTTAGGATTTGAGCTTTTATTGGGGGATTGATGAATGAATGCTGAAATCCTTGACAATAGTGCTTCATGTTTTAATGAATCGATTTTTTATTGCAAAACATGATATGAAAGAATTCAAGACTATAACGTCTTATGATTTTAGCTTTGGAAATGATAAATATTTCCTATTAGTTTACACTAAGGTTGATCCTAAGAGCTTACTATAAATAAGCAAACATAATATCCACTATAAACATTATAATTATGCTCAAAATATTACCTTTTGATAGATCATATTGGGTTATTCCGTCTCAACTTTTAATGGGAGAAATACCTACATCAATAGAGCAAGAAAAAACCAAGAGAAATTGATTGGACTTAAAGAGTGTGGTATTAAAACTGTTATTAACTTGATGGAGAAGGAGGAAAAGAATTATGAAGGAATACTATTTGAAGACTACATTCCAATCTTAAAGGAAATGGGTATCAATACTTATAGAATGGCTATTAAGGATCTTTCTATTCCAACCTTTAAAGAAATGTCAGCAATTATAAAACTCATTGATGAATCTATTGATAAAAACCAACCGGTTTACGTGCATTGTTGGGGAGGAATAGGACGAACAGGTACCGTACTTGGTTGCTATTTATTAAAACATCAATTTGTTAATGCTGAGAATGTTTTTGAATATATTTCTTATCTTAAAAGAACCACACCAATAGCAAGTAGAGTCTCTCCTGAAACCATTGAACAGATGGAATTTGTACATGCATATCATCGCTCATTATAAAAAATTTCAAAAAAAATATCCGACAAATTTTTAAAATAGTCGGTTATAAAATGTGTCAATGCTAAACTCCTTATTCTCTACGAATGACTTCATAAGTCTTGCCTTCAAAATCCATATATTCTTTACTTTGATCATTTCTTTTTTGATCTACTTCATATACAACACCATCAAATTCTATGAATTGTCTTTTTTGTTCTTTATTTAAATCAGCATTAACCTGAACAGAACTTGAAATGATTTCATAATCAACCCCCTCAATATTTATATACTGTTTATCATTTTTAAAAGGCTGAGTTGCATTTTTTAAATACACTTTTTCAATAGCCTTATCCTGATGAAATAAATATTGAACAAGCTGACCATTAGACTCTACATCTTGAATAGAGCCTATTTCATTTGATGCAGTATGGTAGGTCACTTTTCTATAATTGTCAGCAAGCCAAGTTTCGGAGTAAATGCCATTCTTTATCACTCGCTGGCCGTACATGTTAGTAAAAATGAAAGAAAATAAAACGAGTAAAAAGACATGTCTTAAAGTTTTTGTTTTCATAATAATGAATTTATAAGAGGAATAATAATATTAAATATAAGATTTTTCATGAACATAAAAGCACATGTTAAATATAAAGTTTAGTTAATTAGTTCGGGATTACTCTTCCGACGGTTCATCACTTCCTCTATATCGGTTGTAAGGCAAGAGATTCCAAGTGCGATATTCCAAATCTTTATTACGAATAGGTTTTGGCATCTCTTTTAAAATCATTTCAGCAACTTTTAATTCTTTCTTGGCTTCTTCCTTATCTTGATACATGAATTCATCTGAAGCAGTTTTAGAAGCTTGTTCCACTTTTTCTTTCAGATCTTGAATCACCATTTCTTGCTGTGCATGTGCTGCTTCTTCAGCTTCCGTAACCCAAAGTGGTTGCAAATTTCTATTGATATCACCCAATTTACTATAGGTTTCAAAAACATCTCGGTAAATTCGGTCCGCATTTAAACGCACATCTTTATTCACCATTTCTAAATCATCATTTGTTAGAGCTTCGATTTTTAACGGTTGATTTCTGTCGCGACCACCTAAAGCATATTGTTTGAGATAAAAAGGATACATCGCTTTAATGGTTTTTCCAACAGGTGAAATCGATATTTCTTGATCGTCAAGCCCTTTAGGTTGAATACCTTGCATCGCAATTCGAGCAGATTCAGGACGAACAATTTCCTTCGGAGGCATTATCCCATGACGTAACATTTCACGAATGCCTGTTCCGGAAATATTAATTCTGTATTTCTCATCATGTGGACAAGATTGACTCGACGCCGGATTATTACATCTCGTACAGTAAAAAACTTCATGAAATAAACGAATGTCTATGCCTAATTCTTTAGGGTCGAATTCATCAAAAATAGTGTGACTTGCGTATTTGTCGTAAAACTCACCGATTCCAGCATGATCTCGACCGATTAAAGCGTGCGTACAACCATAATTTTTCATGATTAAAGCATGTAAAACCGTCTCACGAGGACCTGCAAAAATATAAGTTACTCTCAAAGGTGAAAGTATCGCTCGTTCTTTCGGATAATAAGTATCTAAAACACTTCGATATGATAACATTCGAAATTCATGACGTGTATATTCACGTTTAGCCATTTCAACTAAAGGTTGAATTAATAAACCATCAATTTCTTCTAAAGCATTTTTATGAATATATTCATGACCTCTATGTAATGGATTCGCACCTGTTATAAATCCAGCAACAGAACGAAATTTCTTCTCCTCATAAAACATTTTCCACGTGTCTTTAGGTTCCAACCTCAGTTTTTCAAATGGTCCCCAATCCACGCGACTTAATAATTGTATCGGTCCACCTAATGCGATGTCACCCATTCTTCGATATATTGCATCTACGCCAGGATGATTTCTATCTGTCGTTCCAAATAGTTTTGAAGCGCGATAACTTCTGTCGTAAGAGAAAATATCATTTAAAGTAAGTATCGCAATCGGATTCTTTTCCTCATCAATTAATACCACTTCGTCACCGATGGCAAGGGTTGCTACCACTTCTTTATTACGATCACCTGTAGGCGCAAAACTTAAAGGTACGGGCCAGATTAATCCATTTTCTAAACGACCTTTACTGAGTACCGATTTATAATTAGCTTCATCCATGAACCCCTTATTAGGAGATAGAACTCCTGTGGCAATCATTTCTAAAGTAATCACAGCTTCCATGTCGATCATGATTGCTGGTAAGTTTTTGGATTTTTGAATTGCAGTTGCTAAGTCTTTATCTTTTAAGACTGCATCCACTAATTCTCCACCATGTGGTTGTTGAGGAAAATTTTGAAAATCTTTATTGTGATCAGTTGCTTTATGATTCATAAGTTCTTTTTTGTTTTAAAACACTGTGAAAAAGTCTATAAAAAAGGTATAGATCTTGATTTCAGCAGTTGGATAAGACTAAGCTTGCATTTCTCAAAACATAACTCAGCTGAATTAAAGATATAGAAAAAAATGTGGAATTTTAAATTTCAATTTAAGTGACTAAAATGTAATCAATAAAATACCAATTTCTATAAAAACAAAAAACCCCGCCAAAGGGCGAGGTTTCATGCCATGAACACTCAAAAGATGTTATGCATCAGTATTATCTACATCAGTATTGGAATTGTCTTCAATCACATCAGCAGTAGTGTCTTGAATATCTTCTCCTTTTAAATAATTAGGTAATTGCATACCTGCCATATTAAACATTTCCTGTAAAGGAGGAACTGATTTGTATAGTCCTGAAATAAAGTTTGAAGTTGATGTTTTACCATCTTTTCCTCCACCTCCATTTTCCCAAACAGTCACCTTATCGATTTTAATATTTTTAATCGCTTCGGCTTGAGTTTTAACTAACTCAGGTAATTTGTCTGCAATTAATAATAACACGGCATCTTTAGAGTTATTGCCTGCTGCTTTTACAATTTGTTCTAAACCTGCTGCTTGTTTCGTTAAAATCTCATAAAGACCTTTTGCTTCCGCTTCTTTTTTCAAGAATATCGCATCAGCTTCACCTTTTGCAATTCTTCTGATTTTTTCAGCATGTGCTTCAGCATCAATTTCAATTTTCATCTTATCGATTTGAGCTGGAACAATAATATCTGCACCTTGTTCTGCTTCTTTTCTTTTTGCTCTAGCTTCTTCCGCTGTTTTCTCTGCTGCATAAGCTTCTTCTAAAGCTTTAGCTGCTTGTACTTTCTCCGCAGCATTTGCAATTCTTTCTGCTTCAGCTTCTCTTGATCTTCTTGCGGCATCAGAATTGGCAATTTGAATTTTAGCTGTGTTCTCACCTTCAACGGCATGAGCATTTGCTGCTGCAACTTGAATACGTTGGTCTTGAACTGCTTTAGCTTCACCAATAGATCCATCTCTTACTTTTTGAGAAACTGAGATTTTAGCGTCATTAATTGCTTTAGCTGCAGCTTCTTTACCTAAGGCTTCAATATATCCTGACTCGTCATGAATGTCAGTAATATTTACGTTGATTAATTTTAAACCTACTTTTTTCAACTCCGCTTCTACACCATGTGTAATGTGAGATAAAAACACATCTCTATCCGAGTTAATTTCTTCAATATCCATGGAAGCAACTACCATACGTAATTGACCAAAGATGATTTCTTGAGCTAAATCTTTAACAGAATCAAGCGTTAATCCTAATAATCTTTCCGCAGCATTTTGCATCACGCTTGGCTCCGTAGAAATACCAATGGTAAATCTTGAAGGAACGTTTACACGAATATTTTGCTTACTTAAAGCATTCGTTAAGTTAACTTCAATAGACATTGGCGTCAAATCTAAGAACTCATAATCTTGAATAATCGGCCAAATAAAAGCAGCACCACCATGAATACATTTTGCAGATTGTCCGCCTCCTGTTTTACCGTAAACGACTAAAATTCTATCGGAAGGACAGCGTTTGTATCTCCGCATCATGGAATAGAGGAAAATCACTAAAATGATGACGATAGCGGCAAATAAATAAAGTCCACCGAACTGATCGAATTGGATTTCTAATAAAATCATTTGTTTTTTGTTTTAAAAACGTTTTTAATTGGAATGAATTTCCACTAATACTAATTCGGCACTTACTATATCAATAACTTTCACCACGGTGCCTGTAGGTAAAGTTTTATTTTCATCGGTTAAAGCTTCTAATTCTCTTAATGCGCCTTGTACGCTCACTTGAACTTTCCCCATCTTACTGCGATTGGGACCAATAGGCAAATAGACTTCACCAACAGTGCCAATGGCATTTTTGATTTTTAAAGTACTGTCTTGAGCGAGGCGTGACATAAAATAAAAGAGCGAAGAGGTCGCCACCATCATAAGTAATCCTGCAATGATAGAGATGGTTAATGTAGTTGTATTGGATAAACCATAACCGCTTGCTACCACACCCGTCCAACCGAAAATGGTGAAAAATGCGACTAAATTTTTGAAAGTAAAAAATTGAAAACCAACTCCTCCATCATCTGCTTCAAATACTGTGGCGTCTGCTGCCATATCACTATCCATATCACCACCTAAGACATTCATTAATAAAATAAAACCAAAAATTAAAGAGCCTGCAATAGCCATAATCCAATAGGTCTGTAAATGAGGCGACATGCCTTCAAGAAATGGTAGCATATGAGTGGTTTTAAATGTTTAAAAGGAGTTATGCTTATTTTCAAACCCAAATTAATCAAATTTTCGGGAATAGAAGAGGTCTTATTGAATTGCTTTTAAAAATAATGCTTGGTTTGAATATAGAAAGTGCGAAGGTTGAGTTATTCAGAATAATAAATTGATTTAATGATGACTAACAATTGACCTCATATATAAGCAATAAATTCATCGTATGGATTTATTGCTTTATTGCATTCTTACTGTAACTTTAGTAGAAAAAAGAGGAGTAAATGAACACTCTTATATGCATTCAAGCGTTGAACGAACTGTTTCATGAAAGCAATCCTCTTTAAATTCATGGATTAAAAACTATAACTATGGAAGCTTTACTAGAAATACATGAGACTTATCCTTGGCTGATTTTTATATTGATTGTTCTTATTCTTTGGGAAGGGATTTGGAAATTAATGGCATTATGGAGAGCAGGGCGAAATAATCATTTTATATGGTTTATTTGTATTGCTTTGATTAATACTATGGGGATATTGCCTATCATATATATTGTGACGGATAATAAAAAAAGGAAGAGAAACGCAGTTCCATAATTTGAGCATACTTAAGGTTTTAAACTTAATAAAAATTCACTTAATATATCAGTATGAAATACTTACTTCTTGCCATGGCAATAATCTTAGAAGTTGTCGGATCGAGTTTTTTAAAAGCTTCTGAAGGATTTACTAAATGGTTACCTTCTACTATTGTTGTTGTCGCCTATATGATCAGTTTTTATTTTTTGTCATTAGTGCTTAAAACCATTCCCTTAGGCATTGCTTATGCGATTTGGTCAGGAGTAGGGATTGTGCTCACAGCAACTATTGGTCTAATTGCATTTAAACAAAAGTTAGATTTGCCTGCTATCATTGGCATTTTATTTATTGTAGTAGGCGTGGTGATTATGAACTCTTTTTCTAATACTATGGTGAATTAAGATCAACTAACAATTTTAGTAATTTGGTTTTAAGGTATGAAATAACTATTTGATATTGATGCGGTTTTTTATATGTTTGTGAGGCATGTGTTTAATTCACAAAACCTCAAATTTATCAAATGAAGAAGTTTTTTTTACTTAAAGTTTCGCTGTTTTTATTAGCAATTCTATTCTTTTCTACCTCTTTCATATCTGCGCAAATAATCGTCTCCTCTGATTTCGAAGGCGGGAATGGATCTGCAACTTTTACGGATTTTTCGACAAATGAAGTCGATATTGTGTCTGACCTTAAAGGAGGAGATACGAAGAACATATCTTATTATGTAAAAATTACAGGTTTAGATGCTACCAAAAATTTATTGCTAAAAGTTGATGCCTTTTGGAGAGGTCCTACGCTTGTTTATAGTTATGACAACATCACTTGGCATAAAACGAATGTAGATAATTTCGTTTTCACTATTCCGTTAATTTCTTCAACAGTTTATGTAGCGCATTCTTTTCCATATACCTATTCTCAAATGATTGCCGATGTGGATGCTATATCAAGTTTTAGCCATGTGAATGTGTACGATATGGCCATAAGTGAAGAAAATCGTCCCGTTAAATTGGTGAGAATTACGGAGGATTGTGTAGAAGATGAAGGAAAAGAATTGATTTGGATTTTTGGTAGAATGCATGCTTTTGAAAATCCTGGAAATCATAGTGTAAAAGGGATGATCGATTTCTTTGTTTCTAATCATCCAAGTGCGAAACGTTTGCGTGAAGAGGCTATTATTTATATCGTGCCGATGATGGATGTGGATCAAGCGTATCATGGTGGTTCAGGAAAAGATCAAACTCCTGTTGATTTTAATCGAGATTGGGGTGCTGTAAATTCACCGTCTCATTGGAGTGCTGTGAAAGAGGCAAAAAGATGGATGGATTCGACTGCACAGTTGAATAATTTCAGTGTTTTTATGGATTCTCATTCTCCTCCTCCAAGTCAACAAAGCTTCTTTTATTATATTTATGATTCAGATCATCAAATTTCAAATGCAAGATTTGTCAAGGAAAGTATACAGCATATTGGAAATTATCAAGCAACAGAATACATTTTTGCTCATTTAGATCAGAACATTTCTCAAGATTATGTTTTGATTAATTATGATAGTCCTGCGCATTATAATACCACTATGGAGACAGGATTTAATAGACGTACGGATCAAGTGGATTGGACACAAGAACTTTATGAGTTAAATGGAGTTCATCATGCAGAAGCGATGAGTGATTATGTTCATGGTATTGCGAAAAATGGCGATATTATAGTGGATAATAAAGATTCTTTACAAGTGGAATTTAACGGAGTGTGGAGTTCTGGCACAACGGAGTTAGGATATTTAGGCGATGACTATATTTATGCAGATCCACATAATCCTGCAGAAGTTGTTTTTAACGCAACTGTGGATGCTGCTGGAACTTATGAGGTGTTTACACGTTGGGTGAGTCGTGTTGATTTTGCTACAAATGTACCTGTTGTCATCAGTCATTTAGGTGGAGATTCTAATTATAATCTTGACATGTCTATCAGAGGTGGTCATTGGGTGTCATTAGATGTTTTTGAATTGGAAGCAGGAGAGCAAGTGAGTTTAGCAATTAGTAATGCAAATGCTGATGGAATAGTAATAGCTGATGGATTAAGAATAAGTAAAGTTGGCTCATGTGAAGGAGTTACAGTTCCTGAAATGTCATCATCTACGACTTCTTTTGATTTTAATATTTATCCCAATCCGACGCAGCAATCAACTTCAGTTTCATTTGAAATCACTAAGAAAAGCAAAGTAAAAATAACGATTTATAATAGTTTTGGAAAGGCAATCAAAACCTTAGTAGATAGAGATTTTGATTATGGTAAACATGAAATGACTTGGGATGGAACTGATCATGATGGTGTATTAGTAGATGGAGGAATTTACTATTGTCAATTGCAGATTAATGATCAATTTTCCACTAAAAAATTGTTGATTGTGAAATAGTTAATGGCTGTATGGAACTTAAATGGTTTTCAAAAATATTATGATATTTCAATGATGTGGTGAGATGAGAAAAAGATTTCTTTAAAATAAGCAGGTGGTATATGTAAGCAAATCAAAGGATTTAAACACTAAAGTTTTTTTATGTATGAAAAATAAAAGCTTTTGTAAGAACAAATCCAAGAACTCAAGAAGTAGTATTACAAGAGGTCTCTATTCCTGAAATAAATGGAGATGAAGTATTAATCAAGGTGAAGGCATTTGGTGTTGATATTCATGATAGGTATTTTATCCCTTCGGACGCTAATTTTCCATATGTTATTGGTTCAGAAGGTGCAGGAGTCATTGAAAAGATAGGAAGTGAAGTGAAAGATTTTCAAAAAGGGGATGCCGTAATATTTACTACTATTTTACAAAAACAAGGAGGATGTTGGGCAGCATATGCTGTGGCTCAAGAAGAAGTATTGATTAAATTACCTGAAAATATATCGTCAGAAGAGGGTGCTGCTATTCCAATAGCAGGAAAAACGGCATTGGAATGTATGCGTGAAATAATCTCAAGTAAAGGGACTCAGCTTTTCATTGCAGGAGCTTCAGGAGCTTCAGGAGCTATCGGAACTATAGTTATTCAATTGGCTCACGCAAAAGGTATTCAAATTGCAGCTTCTGCATCCTTAAGAAATCACGACTATATGAAGTCGCTTGGTGCAATATTTACAGTAGATTATAATGATCCTGTATGGATAGATAAAGTTAAAGATTGGTCAGATGGAGGAGTAGATATTGCATAAGCCATTCAGCCAGGAACTGGAAATGATAGTATTCAAGTGGTCAAAGACGGAGGAACATTAATTACAGTTTCAGGTGACCATACTTCCGTTTCACCTCAAAGAAACATAGAGGTTCGTCAAATGGGTCATGAGCTATTTACTAATCAAGAAATGAAGGAATTAATACACGAGATCTCTAAAGAGAAAATAAAAGTTGTCATTGAAAAAGAATATGTATTTCAAAATGCTTTAAAAGCACTTCAAAAGACTGAAAGTAGAAGAGCAAGAGGGAAGTCAGTGGTTAAAATGTAATGAATAAAGGTAAGGCATTCTATTTTTGAAAACATGTATGGGGCGAATGAAACTACAAATACAGTTCAGGTTATCATAGATTTCAGAAATGATAGGAGTATTAATGTATTAAATGTTGATGTCTATTTGGAATTTGTTTTAATAATGAGAACAAGGGCTCTAGTATTTAATTATATGTTATAAAATGAATTATATATTAGGTAAGTTTGCAAACTGCTCATTAATCAAAAAAACAGGTAGCAGAACTAATATTTAACTGCATTTTTAAAAAAATTAAATTATGAAACAAATCTCAACGTCGCTTCTTTTGGTTTCGGCAATAATCATATTCTTTTCTGCTTGTAAGAAAAGTGATAAAAATCCTGATCTTGATGAATCAAATAAGAAAACAGTTGTTCATGTGATAGGAAAAGTATGGGGCGGGGATAACTTTTTGGCCACTTATTGGAAAGATGGGGTAGCTACTTCATTAACACAAGGGAATGGAGAAGCTTATGTAGGCGAAATGTCCATTGTCGGTCAAGATGTATATATCGCTGGATATGAATATAATGGTGATAATCCAGTAGCTGCCTATTGGAAAAATGGTGTAGAAACAAAGTTAACCGCTGATAGCATTACTTCCTATTGCAAATCAATAGATGTTGTGGGTAATGATGTATTCGTGTCGGGATACATTAAAGACGGTAATCGAACGGTAGCCACCTATTGGAAAAATGGTTCGCCTATTTCGTTATCCAATAGTCAATATTCAACTAATGCTATTTCTATCCGAGTTGTTGGTAATGATGTCCATGTTGCTGGATATGAAAGCAATGGTACAGCACACAAAGCTGTTTATTGGAAAAATGGTGTACGAAAAGACCTTTCATTGAATGGTCAGAATGTTCAAGCTGTACAAGCTCATGCTATGACCGTTGTTAATAATAATGTATATATAACGGGTTATGAATTAGCGAATACATCATATGGTGCAATTTATTGGAAAAATGCATCACAATCCAATCTTTCAAATGGGAGCGATGAGAGTTTTGCTCGAGGTGTTGCTGTTGATGGAAGTAACGTATATATAGCAGGTTACGAGAAAGTTGGAACTAAACGAGTAGCTGTGTATTGGAAAAATGAAGTTCTAACAAAACTAAGTGATGGTAGTAACGATGCAGAAGCTTTTGGAGTAGCGATTGATGGAGATGATGTTTATGTATCGGGAATTGAAAGGATTAATGGAGAAACCGTTGCAGTTTATTGGAAAAACGGTTCACAAGTTAGATTAACAGAGCCTGGCTCAACTTCGTTTACTACTGGCATCGCTATAACTAAAGAGTAGTAAACAGTTTATAAAGAAATTTAGAATAATCTCAGTTCTAATATACTTGACGGCATTATCATTAATATAATGATGATGCCGTTTTTAAATGTTATGAAAAAGAGAAAGTACCCTGATTAAAAATAATAGAGTATATTAAAGTTGTGAATGAATTTCCTACATCATGTTGTTAATATCATAAAAAGTCAGAGGCTGTTTTAGTCATTTAAAAAAAGTATTAACTTCAAATGTTTTTGTAAATTCGTGTTAATTGCAAATTTGATTTTTAGAAAGTTTTTTAACTAAATGAAATTAAAAACGCTTCATATATTGGATAGGTTTAAAAAAATGAATGTTGAAGAATCCCAAAAGAAGTATTGATTTTCTAATAAATAATTAGAATTAATCCTTTTGATCCAGATGTCTTTAAAATGAATATTCTCAATATTTGCTTTTTTTTAAAATATAATTTTATTGAGTGCACTTGTACTGCACACATCGAATATATGTTTGCATTATTAATCAGATAAATGATAACTATGAAGAAATTTATGTCAGAGGATGCTATGGAGTTAAATGCTCTAGAATACAGAATAACGTTAATATTCAATTACCTAAGATTAGAAGATATTCCTTCTGAACAAAACTATGTTGTATTGTTTTTACTCTCCATACTTAAAGATGATCTTATAACAAGAGATATTGTTTCTGAAGAAAATGATATACATGAGAATTTGGCTAAGTTATTTCTTAATTCTGAAGATCATATCGTTCAGCAATATTTACCTATTTATCAAAATTTTGAGCCGATTTTAAAACGTATAAGTTCAGAAGGGCTTTTTAGGATTTTCAGAACAATGTTAGGTTTCAATAGAAAAGTTTTTTTAGAAAACTTTACAGATATATTCGATAATTTACTAGAGTCTATAACTCTATCTCAAGGAAGACATAGTTCTTTGTCTTTTCAGCCAGTTGAGTTGACTCGATTCATTTGTGCTCAAGCTGATTTGCCTAAAAAATCTAAAGTCTTTAATCCTTTTGCTGGTTTAGCATCATTCGGTATTTTTCTTGAAGAGGGCCATGAGTATTTCGGACAAGAAATAAATTCATTAGCTTTTGTTTTGGGCAAATTAAGATTAATGGCGTTTGATAAACTTGAAAGCTGTAATTACGTGCTTAATGACTCCATTCTTCAATGGCCTAATCAGTCTGAAAAATTTGACTTCATTCTAGCAAATCCTCCATATGGTATGCGCTTGAGCCGACAATACAGGGAAATGGAGTTAGGTAGACATTATTTTTCGATTGAACATTTTCTCATTGAAAAAGGTATCAATTCATTAAATGATAATGGAAAGTTAATTGCTGTAATGTCTACAAGTTTTCTATACCAATCTAGTTTTAGACGATTAAGGGAAAATTTGATTAATCAAGATTTAATAGATACCATCATTTCTTTACCTGGTGGTTTACTTCTGAATACTGGTATTCCTTTAATTATTCTTGTAATAAACAAGAATAAGAAGCTGGCTGGGAAAGTGCGCTTTATTAATGGAGAAAAGTTTGTGGAAACGAAGAGCTCCAGAGAAAAAGTCTTAAACGATTATGCGTTAAATGAGGTTTTTGTTGGGAATGTTCAAGATTCAGATGTGGTTAGAGTTATTGATAATAATCAGATTAAGGATAATGACTACAGCCTCAATGTTCCCAGATATTTTCAACCTCATATTGAGGGAGTAAAACTGAAAGAGATTGTTCAATTTTTTAGAGGACGAAGAGGTGATTTACCAGATAAAGGAAAGGTTATTCAGATTGGAAACCTTAATGAAGATAAGTTAGACTTTAAATTAGACATGTCTAATGTTGATGAATCTGAATTTGTTAGGTCTGAATTTAGATTGATAGAAGAGTCTTGTCTTTTACTTACTATGCTTGGGAAAACGCTCAAGCCTACTCTTTTCGAATATAAAGGAGAGCATGTATTTTTAAATCCGAATATTCTGTCTTGTAAGATTAATGAGGAGATAATAGATCCTGCTTATCTTATTAATGAACTCGATGCAGATTATGTAAAGGGTCAGCTTGCATCTTATAGGCAGCTTAATACAATTCCAAGGATTAGGCAAGATGACTTGCTTGAAATTGTCATAAAGCTACCATCTTTGGAAGAGCAAAGAGCGAAAATGCAAGGAGTTTTAGAACTTTCCGATAAGATTAAGATTCTCTAGCATGAACGAAATGCACTTGCACATGGAAAAGAAGTAAGTCAATTTAATGAATTCGCTTCCTTAAAGCACACTTTAGGTAGACCAAGACAAAATATTTTGGATTGGACAGATAATTTACTCCACTTTTTAAATGATAAGCAAGAAGGTTTTGAAATTATAAACAAATCATTTTTTGATTTCTACGAAACTGATATTCTTTCGGCACTTCAAGAAATTAAGCGTGATATAAATTTTATGACTGCCGTGCTTGAAAAAGGAGAAGATGGTTTTGTAGTTGAAGAATATGAGAAGACTATCATTTCTTTATCGGATATCAACTCTCTTATAAATAATCTATCAAGAAATGGTTTCAATTTCAATATAAAAAAGCTTTTGTTAAAAGGGGAAAAGCTGAAAGAAAGAGGGATTCAAGGAAATAAAACTCTTTTAAAGACGCTTATCGATAATCTTTTGACAAATGCGCACAAGTATGGATTTGACGATATAGCAGTAGGAAATGAAGTGGTTTTTGACTTAAAGGAAATCGATAATTTTCTTTCATTCGAAGTGCGTAATAATGGCAAACATTTCCCTGAAAAATTTGATAGAGAAAAGTTTGTTACAAAGTATTCTACAGCAGATTCTAAAACCGGGACTGGTTTAGGTGGATATGATATTCATCGTATTGCTAAAGAATTTGATAATCCTGATTGGAAATTAACCCTCAATGAGGATCCAATATATCCAGTTAAATTCAAATTTCAATTCCCAATAAATTTAATCAATTAACATGGAAGATATTTCTTACAATATTCTATGGATAGATGATGAGCATGAGAACTTAGGGGGTACTAAAGCACGTGCAAAAAGAAATGGAATTAACCTTATCTCTTTCAAATCTTTAAATGGAGGAATGAGTGAATTAGAGCGAAATTATCCATTTTACGATGGTGTATTATTAGACGCTAAGTTTTTTGAAAATGAGGATGATGTTTCAGGAACTGAAGATACTTATAATGTCCATCGAGCCAAGGAACAATTGCTGCAAATGAAAAAAAAGTTTGAAGTATTTGTGCTAACTGGTCAAGCGGAGGCTTATGAAGATAAAACTTTCAAGAAATCTTTTACTAAAGTCTATAAAAAGGGAAGTGATGATGAAATAGATCGTCTTTTTAAAGACATTAAATTTGCTGCAAATCAGCAGTCAGATACACAGATAAGACATTCTTATAAACGTGTATTTGATGTTTGTACTCAAAAATACATTGGTGAATATGCAGGACAGGATATCTTGAATTTGTTAAAATCGGAAGATGAATCAAATATTGATAACCATTTCAATTCCATTAGGAAAATTGTAGAAGATCTCTTTTCTGCCTTTCATAAATTCAATTTACTCCCTGCCGAATTCGTTAATCCCATTATGGCTCTTAATCCAAGTAGCCTTTTCTTAGCAGGTAAAGAGCAAAATGAAAGAACTAATGCTGCTTACAAGTATCATAGACATCTCGAAGAAACTCACCTTCCTCCGCAGATAGCGTATTACTTAAGAAGTATTTTAGCCGTTACACAAGCTGGTTCTCATCGGTCAAGTATTGATGATTATGTCAAAAAGGTTAAGACACCTTTTCTTTTTAAAAGTGTTTTCTTCCAACTATTGGATGTATGGGTTTGGTTTAAAATCCACGTGGATTCAAATCCTAAAACAGAGAACTGGGAACGTATTGAAACAATTGCAGACTCTGACGTAACTGTCACGGATAAACTAATCCAGGGTAAAGTGATTAACTTGAATTTGCTTAAAGACTTTGCATTCTTTAAGCCGGATGCCATAGGTGATAATATATATATCCCACCTCATTTAGTAATTGCAAATTCTTTGAAAGATGAAATGTCCATTCAGGTTGAAATAGAGAAATACACTGATAATCGCACAGCCGAAATAAAAACAAGAGTAAAAAAAATCAAAAGTTTGTGCTAAACTTATACTCCATATATCGAAATTACAAATCGTTCTAGTTAATCAAAATTAAAATGAAATTATGAAAAAGCTTTTTATATTTATGATGAGTCTATCTATTACTATGCAAGTTTCTGCTCAAATAAAAGCGGTAACTGAAAAAGGAGATACTATAAGTGTTTATGATAACGGCACTTGGGAAAAAAATAAATAAAACCACAAAAGCGTCAAAAATTTTAAATACAGTAAAAGCAACTATAGAAGTAGATCAGTTTGATAAAACAAAAATAATTACTACTGATAATTGGTTAAATTTCGGAATCGATAAATTAGATCATCATATTAGTGGAAATTTAATAAGCGTTGACGACCTAACAGTTTTTGCTATTACATATGATGGGAACTTGGGATGTATGGCTGAGCATAGTACAACATTGAAAGTCAAACTTACTAACGGAAAAATAATTGAGTTTTCTCAAATAAGTAATACAGATTGTGGAAGAAATGCATCAGCAAAATTTATGCCTTTAAAAAAAGAACAAATAAAAGATCCAAATTTTAAAAATTTAATGATAGAGAATTTAACTTTACTAGAACAATACGATTGGGAAGCGATCAGGATAAAAGGAAGTGAACATCAAATTGACATTAAACCAAACCTATCATCGGAAATTGAAAAGCCCGAACAGTTTTTTAGACAACATTTAATCGCCGCAGATCAAATTTAACCCAAAGCCTCCATTAAGAATAATGATAGATATATTGTAATTTTACACCAAACAACATGTTGTGGAAGCAAAGAAATTGTGGTAATAAATAATATTTTTAATGCTGAATTGTCTTTTGAGGCTTGAATTCAGCATTTTAAAAAAATAAGATACTGAATTACATAAAAATTTAACCGTTAAACATGTCCATCATAAAAGTACATAGACGTTCAGAATTTGCAAATAAACTTAGAGGTATTCCACTTTATTTAAATGATCGAGAAATTGACATTATAAATAACGATGAAAGCAAAAATTTTAAAATAGCTCCTGGAAAATACCGCTTGATAGCAAAGCTCGATGAAGGAACATCTAATGAACTTGAATTTGAAATTGCAAAAAATCAAGAAATTAAAATCCAATTAACCGGAAGAAATTTATTAATTGCTTTGTTTTACGCTACCATTTTAAAGAAAAACTACCTCAAATTAACAATCCTTACATGAATTGAATCTTAAAAATAAATTGCTTTTTATAACAAGAAGATGCAATTTTAGTATTGAGTTATGATGATAAGCATTCAATCTGTATTCACAAAGTAGAAAGTCAAAATAGGAATTATTATATTTCAATTTTAGCTCTCGATTTTGAAGAGGATACTGTAAATTTACGATCAAAGAAAAATGCAAATACTATGACTAATAATGAAATATTTCGCCGGCTTCGTTACTTATTTGAGTATAATGATGCTCAAATAGTCGAGTTGTTTGAAATGACTGATTTTGTGATTGAAGAAGAGGTCGTAATTAATTGGTTGAGATCCGAAGATGATCCTTTATATAAAGAAATATCAGATAGAGATTTAGCTATTTTTTTGAATGGAGTAATCATTGAAAAGCGTGGTAAGCGAGAAGGGCCTTCACTCCAACCTGAAGATGTTTTAACTAATAATATCATTTTTAGAAAATTAAAAATCGCATTAAACTTAAGGTCCGATGATATTTTAGAAACTTTCGCAATTGTTGATAGAGCAGTTAGTCCACATGAGTTGAGTGCTTTTTTCCGTGATCCAGGACATGCGAAATATCGTGAATGCATGGATCAATATTTAAGAAATTTCATGAATGGTTTGTTAGAACAGAAAAAGAGAAAATTGAAGGAGAAATAAAGGTGCTTTGATTGAAATCAATACATCTTAATTATCTATTCAATTTCTTGAATCGTGTAGCAGCTTTAATTTGGTATTGTTTTATTCAATCAAAACTTTCCACACTAATCGTTATTGTCCTATAATAAAACGAACATGATCACTGAAAATTTGTTAAAGCAAATCGAGTTTATCAAAGAAATTGATAAAATAAAATACATACAAAGAAGAACAAAGCTCTTTAATAGCGACAGAAGGGAAAATGATGCGGAACATAGTTGGCACTTAGCTATGATGGCTATCATTTTAAGTGAGTATTCTAATCAAGAAATCGATGTGTTAAAAGTCGTTAAAATGGTATTGATTCATGATATTGTTGAAATAGATGCAGGAGATACTTTTATTTATGATCTAAACAAAAATCACGATAATACAAAGGAGGAATTAGAAGCGGCTCATCGCATTTTTGGTTTACTTCCCAAAGATCAAGCAGCAGAATATATAGAAATATGGAATGAATTTGAAGAAGGTGTCACTGCAGAATCGAAATTTGCCAGATCGATGGATAGGTTGGAACCTTTATTACAAAATACATCAAATGAGGGCGGCACGTGGAAAGAGTTCGGAGTGAATTATCAAACCGTTTATGGAAAGAAGAAAGTCATCCAAGAAGGAGCTACGGAATTGTGGGAATATGCGAAAAAGCTTATTGACGAAAGTGTTGAGAAAGGGATATTGAAAAAGTGAGTGTTTTTAAATTGTTGTAAATTATTCTTAGCTGGTTTTAAGTTGAATTCACGATATAGTAAGTATTCAAATTTTTCATTATAAAACCTCTTTTTAAAAATGGAAAAATTTATAGAAAGAAAATCAGATGAAGTTAATTTTGATATTTTCACTATAGTAAAATCAGTAACAAATGAACTGTCAGTTTCATTTGTGGTTGAAGTTGACGAGTCCAAAACAAGATTTGATAATATTACGCTAGAAAAATTAGTGAAAAATACTAAGTTTCCCTCCATTATTTCCAACTCCTCCATAACCACTCAAGTCTTTGTCCATCCAGATAAATTATACACACTCGCTAAAGATTTTGTAAATCAATATGAAAATAAACTAACTGAAACTTCATCAAAAACAAGAAAAGCCATATTCCTTTGCAACAATAAAGCAATCGCCCATCAGTTTTATAAAAATGTTATAGACTACATGGGTACTCGACGCTCCCGCTTCCCGACTTACGAATCTTCTACCTCAAACCTCATTTTAATCCCAACCTCAACTTCAATTTCGATCAGAACACCAATTTCGCGCAGAGTTTCACCAAAAGCTACGGACTTCCCGATGAGTGGCATGTTCGTAATTTACCTCATCGCAATAAAGCAGGGCTCATTCAATTTGTAACATTTCGATTAGCAGATAGTTTTACTCAAAGTGTATTAAAAAACATTGAAATTGAAATCAAACAGTTGCCCGTTGATGAAAAAAACATAGCAAAACGTAAGCAATATCAATATTGGTTAAATAAAGGTTTAGGGTCTTGTGCTTTAGCTAATACTAATATGGCAGAAATCGTGCAAGAAGCTTTGAAATTTCATGATGGTAATAAATACGACTTATTAGCTTGGTCGATTATGCCCAATCATGTCCATGTGTTAATTAAAACTCATGAACACTTATCGAGAATTATTCAATCTTGTAAATCTTTCACAGGGAAATGGGCCTTTGCCAATAAAAAGAAATATCAATTAGGCATAGAAACAGATGCTAAACATTTTTGGATGTTAGAATTTTGGGATCGATTTATTAGAGATGAAGCACATTTTAATAATACCGTTCGTTATATATTAAATAATCCAGCTAAGGCTAAATTACCTAAAGGTCACAATGCTTATCGTTTTCGAGGCTTAACATTAGATCGTCAGGGTAATCAAAGACTAAACGCGGATCAAGTTAAAATGATAATGACTAGAGAGAAAGATGATCCCAAAGAACTATTCGAATTGCTCGGATCTAAAGAATATCAAATAGCATTACAACGTCAAATTATAGACTCTAAATCCAACTTGAGGCTAGCGATAGTAATAGACTAACTTCAAAATATCCTTGTGTACTCGAAGCTCCTGCTTCGAGTATTTCATTTTCTACACACACACACACACACACACACATTTTCCCCATTTTGACTTAAACAACAATTCTCGACTCAATACTTTTCATACTTAACGCAGGAGCGTCAAGCTACCCAGGGTTAAAACCTACCCGGGTACTCGAAGTTCCTGCTTCGAGACTTTCACTCCCATCCCCCCAAAACCAAAACCCCAATCATAGTTGACCGGGGTTTCTTATCATTTCAATTTCGCCTCAATCTAAGACGCCATCTGAGCTTGTTCTTTTTTCCATTGTTCATAACCATATCCAGGAATAACATGATTTTGACTTCTATAAGAAGATCTTACTAATGGACCACTTTCTACATAATCTAAGCCCATTTTGTATCCTTCTTCTCTATAAAATGCAAACTCGTCAGGGTGAACAAATCGAACTACTGGTAAGTGCTTAGAAGTAGGTTGTAAATATTGACCAATCGTCACCACATCACATCCATGATCTTTTAAATCACGTAAAGTTTGTAAAACTTCTTCTTTCTCCTCTCCTAAACCTAACATGATACCACTTTTAGTACGCATGCCACCTTCTTTTAAATGCTTGATCACTGATAAGCTACGGTGATATTTAGCTTGAATTCTAACTTTTCTAGTTAGTCTTTCAACCGTTTCAACGTTATGAGAAACCACTTCAGGTGCCACTTTAATAATTTCATCCACATCTATCAAATTACCTTTAAAGTCAGGAATTAAAGTTTCTAATGTGGTTTCAGGATTCAAAGCTTTTACCGCACGTATCGTACTTGCCCAAACGCTTGCACCACCATCTTTTAATTCATCTCTGTCTACAGAAGTAATCACCGCATGTTTGACTTCCATCAAATGAATCGCTTCCGCAACTCGTTGAGGTTCATCAAAGTCAACTGGTAAAGGACGACCCGTACTTACTGCGCAAAATCCACATGAACGTGTACAGATATTTCCCAATATCATAAATGTCGCAGTTCCTTCACCCCAACATTCACCCATGTTAGGACAATTTCCACTTTCGCATATCGTATGCAATTCGTGCTTGTCAACTAAACCTCTAACATGCTTATAACCTTCACCAATAGGCAATCGAACTCTTAGCCAATCAGGTTTCTTAGCTCGCGTGGTTTGTGTTCTGGACACTATAGGAAGTTCTTTCATTGTTGTAAAAATTTAGATATAAATTTCGATAGCAAATTTACAGTTTAAAGAGGACATTGCCATATATAGTAAACCATCTTTTATTTAATAGTATTTTCCAAAGTGAATTGCGACGCCAAAATGATACAGCCAACTCAAGTCTTTATTTTCTACCATCATTGGGACTGGTTCAAAATAATAATCTAAACCACCATAAATATATAAGGCTGAAATTCGCTTTTCTTTCTGAGCAAAATTGAAATGTAAACCAGTTTTTAAACCCAAGCCGGCCTTGACTTCAATCTCATCAAAACCTTTGAAATAATCTCCTTTGCCCTCAATCAAACCAGGATTTACAAATTCATTTTTATATTCTTCGTCGTAAGCCACTTCACCTCTTCCTGATAAGTTTAAATAATAAGGTTTTGATAAACCAATATTGAGATGTAATCCTGTCAACCATGAAACACCAATTGATGACTCATCTAATTTGGCACCTAAAGCTTTTCTATAAGCCACACCCAATTGCTGTGTATAAAGTCGATGCGTTTTTCCTAATCTGTAAGAACTGGTATTAGCATACTGATCATTTCTGATTTTTGTGGAAGAGATTTCCTTAGGATGTTTCACTTCTCCTAAATGATAATAAATCACTAAAGCATTGGCAATCTTGTTTTTATAAGCGCGTTGGTATTCATCTTGATTTCTCAATAGCTCCCATTGTAACTGTAATCCAAAACCATTAGTTTGAAGATTAGGACCTAAATACCAACTTCCACGATAATTCGGATCTAAAGGAATCCGTTCCGCATCAGGCATTAAATCTACTAATTGCAGTGAATCTCCCAAGCGATCCTGATGCTGAATCCGCGAGGGTTGTGCATAGGAATTGCTAGAAAAGAAAACTAGACTTAAAATTAAAATACTTGAGAATAATTGATTCATGCCAAAATACAGTATTATTGTATAGGTAAATCTACAAAATAAATTAGGATGACAGCAAAAATATTATATAAAGGACAATTAAGGACAGAATCTATACATTTAAGCTCAGGAACAACCATTTTGAGCGATGCGCCAGTTGATAATCATGGTTTAGGAACGACATTTTCACCAACAGATTTAATCGTGTCTAGTTTAGCGAGTTGCATGTTGACTATTATGGGAATTAAAGCAGATCAAAAAGAATGGGATTTGAAGGATAGTTATATTGAAGCGACTAAAATTATGTATGATACACCAAGAAGGATAGGGGAGATACATTTAGAAATTCACATACATTGTACTACAACACTAACATCAAAAGATAAAAAAATCTTAGAACATGCTGCAGATACTTGTCCGGTATTACAAAGTATTCATCCCGATATAAAAGTGATTAGAAATTATCATTTCAATTAAATGTCTTTTAATATTTGATGCCCGATACCACATTCAATACATTTTTTAGTTTTGCAATACTCATTATAACATTCAATTAGTGCTTGCGATTCAAAGGCATTTTCGACCCTCTGACCTATTTCTGTCCATTTCTTAATGATGTGGTTTTGTTCTTTCGGTAATGATTCTAAAAGTTCAATATTGGCATGACTATTGTTTTCTAAGCTATAAAAATGACTATATAAATATTGAGCAGGTGCAAAAGTATTAATGATGATATTTTGCAAGGCGCTAGTTCCTAATTGTTTCTTTTTGACAGTTTGAGAACGTTTATTAAAATGATAATGTTTTTCCCAAAACGGACTGGTGTGAATGGGTAATAATTTCTCGAAAGCTTCCCAATTATTATATTGTAAAATTTGTGGAATCTGATCCAAATAATGATGGAAAAACATAGCTAATTGTGCTATTCGAATCGTCGGAAAATTAGCAGGTCTTAATCTCATAAAGCGCCAATGCAAATCTTGAGGGGCCGTCAATGCATATTTTCTTCTTAAGAAATGATACTCTTTTTCTATATCTTGAACATAAGGATGTGCAGCGTCTTGAGGGATTAAAGCACTTTGCCCAAAAAGTAAGGCTTCCAATTGATTCAGATTACTTTGATGCTTTAGTAATATCGTTAAGGGAATGGATTGTATTAAATCCAAAAATGGTTCTTGATTATATTTAAATCCAAAATTTGCTGCTAATTGATGAATCACAATTTCCAACCAGTCATTGGAGTTGTTAGAGCTTCTAGCTAACCATTCTTCTGTTTTTCTCTGCCATCTATTAGCTAAACAACGTGTCCACCATGCATTTTTATGTAAACTCGATACTTTTCCAAACTGATCTGAACAAGCAATAGACGATTTAGAGCGCATTAAAGTATCGTATTTTGAAACGACCTCTAAAGGAATAAAATTTTTGATTTCAAGCGTTGGAATATTGAGGTAAGCTAAATCATTATCTGCCTCATAAACCACATGTAAAATGACATTATTATATAATTCACTTTTATCGTGTTGGTGTAAAATCCAATCGGAACTTTTGATATGAATTTCTACATGTCCCACCCATAAGGTATCGTCGATTTTCAATTTTGCATTTAAAAAATCAGGCCCTTCATGGTGATTATGTTGACCAGAGTCTATTAACTCAATGCTTTCACCTTCCATGGTTTTGTAAGCTTGAATGGGCAATAGCTTTTGTTTCCAAATATAATGTAAGACTTCCTCTCTCATATTTATATTTATTAGAACTTAATACAATATACACCAAACTATCTATTGTTAAAAATAATATGCGTTATGTTTAAAATAATTATTTCGCATTTAGGTGTTTGTGACTATAAAACACATTAGTTTTTTTATTGTTTTTATGATGGTTTTAATCATTCTTGATAAAGATTAAATCGGTGTGAAAACTATTTTAACTTCTATCATAACAGATTGGAAACTGGTAGTAAATATCAATTTCTACTTTTGTCTAAGTTTTTCACGCTGTAAGCGCCTCACTTTACACTTGTTTTTCGTTCCAGTCATTGTGAAACTTACGAAACGAAGTAAAGAAGCTATCTTTCTTCCCTTCTTTTGTCTTGAAACAAAAGAAGCAAAAGTTCAAGGCTAGTTGTTAAAACACTAAAAAACAATTAGTGTCGCTAAAAGAAATAAACTTGAATTCCGCTATCGCTGCATTCTTCAAACAAGTATTTCTTTTTTAACACTCCATCAATCGTTTTTCTTAACGTATTTTTCCAAATGCCGATTAAATTGTTTTTATCTTTTAATTGCATCTTAATATTTATCGTCATGCCGGCCTTGAGCCGGTATCTGCATATCAAAGAAGTTTTAAGATGAGAAGATTGCGGATCTTGGTCCGCAATGACGCTAAAAGATGTTGTCTTAACTGTGTTGGTATTGGTATATCAACCACATTTGTCATTTTGATATTATATACATTCTGATCAATAGCTGTAAGTTAAGATTTGAAAATTAAAAAAAAACCTTATCTTTAGCTACCCATGTGATGTATGGGTCAAGCAGACTAGGCACTATGGATTATCTACCAATGCAAT
>SMES01000001.1_pt1 | contig 122606 bp, 113 predicted proteins | sample 2456241 | NCBI WGS metagenome assembly SMES01 (sample SAMN10132598, study PRJNA489261) | soil metagenome | isolation source: day1 antibiotic-silty clay loam soil | place: USA | reverse complement strand
ACAACAGACCAAGAAAAAGGCTTAATTTTGAAACACCATTAGAGGCAATGGGGAATTTATTGTTTAATAATAAAATTGCATTTGAGACTTGAATTCAGCTACAATTGTCAATTGGAGCATAGATTTTAAAGTGTTATTTTAAAGACTTGATAAAGTCGCTAATAATCCTTTACTTTTGTACGAGTCAATCATATAGTTATGAAGTTAAAAATCCAAGCTAAATTATTAAATAAAAGCTATCGCGGCAGAAAAGTAGTCAATGATGTTTCATTTGATGTTGAGCAAGGTGAAATTGTAGGTCTATTAGGTCCAAATGGTGCAGGAAAAACCACCTCATTTTATATGGTTGTAGGTTTAGTAAAACCAGATATGGGCGAAGTTTATTTGAACGATGTGAATATCACCAAACTGCCAATGTATAAACGGGCACAGATGGGAATTGGTTATTTACCTCAGGAACCTTCTATTTTTAGAAAATTATCTGTAGAAGATAATATTTTAGCTGTTTTGGAATTGACTAAATTAAGTAAGACAGAACAGAAAGAAAAATTAGAATCTTTATTAGAAGAATTCAGATTAACGCATGTGCGTAAAAGCAATGGGGACGTATTGAGTGGTGGCGAAAGAAGAAGAACTGAAATTGCTCGTGCATTAGCAGTAGATCCCAAATTCATATTACTAGATGAACCATTTGCGGGAATTGATCCTATTGCCGTAGAAGATATTCAAGCTATTGCAGCAAAATTAAAATATAGAAATATAGGTATCTTAATCACCGATCACAATGTTGGTGAAACCTTATCAATTTGTGACCGTGCTTATTTAATGTACGAAGGGAATCTACTAAAATCAGGCACTGCCGAAGAATTAGCAACTGATGAAGAAGCTAAAAGATTATATTTAGGGCGTGACTTTGAATTAAAAAGAAAATCATGGCTTCACGATGAAGCTTAAGTTTATTATCAATTATTATGCAATATTTACAAGTTGATCAGCTGTCGAAGACACATGCTGATAATGCATTATTTCAAAATATTAGTTTTCATATCCACGAGGGCGATAAAATAGCTTTAGTTGCAGCAAATGGAACTGGGAAAACAAGTTTATTAAATATAATAGCAGGTTTAGACGTGCCTGACTCAGGTTCTATTCAGTTAAATAAAGAAGTATCACTCATTTATGTCAAGCAAAACATAAGTTTTGATGCTAAACAATCCATATTAGATTACATTTTTGATCAAGATCATCCGCTTATTACTACAGTTAAAAAGTATGAACAAAGTATTGTACATCCAGAAATGTATAGTGCGGAAGATTTAGCAAAAATCTTAGCTGACATGGATTTATATCTAGCTTGGGATTTAGAATCAAAGATTAAGGAAATCCTGACTAAATTAAATATTACCTATTTAGACCAACCCATTGACGAGTTATCTGGAGGACAGTTAAAGAGAATAAATTTAGCGAAATCCTTAATTCATATTGATAGTCAACAAGCGCATTATTTACTTTTGTTGGATGAACCTACGAATCATTTAGATATTGAAATGATCGAATGGTTAGAGCGTTACTTATCTAAACCACACATCACTTTATTATTGGTTTCTCATGATCGATATTTTGTAGATGAGGTTTGTAATACAATTTTCGAATTAGATGCGCAATCTTTATTTGTTGTTCAAGGGGATTATGAAAAATACTTAGAGCAAAAAGCGATTCGTTATGAACTTCAAGATTTAGATCAGTCCAAGGCTATGAACCGTTATAAAACGGAGTTAGAATGGATGAGAAAACAACCTAAAGCAAGGGGAACAAAATCTAAAAAGCGTGAAGAGCAATTTTATGATTGGGAAGAAAAGGCACTTAAAAATAATCAACAAAAGCATTTAGAATTAGAAATGCAGATGACCAGATTAGGTCAGAAGATTGTGGAATTAGAAAAAGTTAATAAGCGTTTTGACGACAAAGTCATTTTAGATAGTTTTAGTTATAATTTTACTCCAGGTGAGAAGATTGGAATTATTGGTCCAAATGGCGTTGGGAAATCTACTTTTATTAATATTCTTCAACTTTTAGAGCCGATTGATAGTGGTAAAATAGAAGTTGGTGAGACAGTTTCTTTTGGTTATTTCTCTCAAGAGGGCATGGATGTCAATAATAAAGAACGGGTGATAGACTACGTTAAGAATTTTGCTGAAGTATTTCCTCTGCAAAATGGTAAAACGATGTCAGCCAGTCAGTTTTTGGAGAAATTCTTGTTTGATAAACATAAGCAGTATCAATACGTTTATAAGTTAAGTGGTGGAGAAAAGAAACGATTACATTTATTAAGTGTGATTTTTCAGAATCCGAACTTTTTGATTTTAGATGAGCCTACGAACGACTTAGACTTACCTACTTTAGAAGTCTTAGAAGAATTTTTGCAAGATTATCCTGGTTGCGTAATTATCATTTCGCATGATCGTTACTTTATGGATAGAGTGATTGATCACTTATTGGTATTTCGCGGAGAGGGACTAATTGAAGATTTCCCGGGTAACTTTAGCCATTTCAGAGCTGTAGAAGCCATGAAAGAGGATAAAAAGGAAAAAGAAAACAGACAAAATATTGTTGAAAAGCCTAAGGTTGTTGAACAAAAGAAAGAAGTCAAGCGATTAGGCTTTAAAGAGAAGCGTGCTCTAGAGCAATTGACTAAAGAGTTACCTATTTTAGAAGAAAAGAAAAAAGTATTGGAAGCTCAATTAGGCGATAGCAATTTATCTTTTCCAGAATTAGAAGCTATCAGTAAAGAGCTTCATAAAATTTCCGAGGAATTAGATGAGAAAGAATTAGAATGGTTAGAATTAAGTGAGTTAGAGTAAATTATAGTCCACAAATACAATATCTTAAAAGTAGTTTTATTATTATAGGACTACTTTTTTGTTTTTAATACTTGTGCTATTCAATTGGTTTATTAATAAGCGTTTTCAGTAAATGATCAGCACCTACTGTTTTACTAAAGAACCTAATAGCCTGATGTATGCTGTGGACGAGAGCAAAACTTAAAAGAAAGCTCTTCATACAAGAACATTGGCTACCGCAAAGCTTTTTCTAGGTTAAGTGATTTTGATAATAAATGTATGAAACCTACAAAAATATCGGAGGTTTAACGGCCTACCTTATGAACGAACGCTACTTTACATACACTTTATCATCCCAAAACAAGGAGGATGATATACATAACAAACTGGATTGAACATTTAAATAAGGAGTTAGACGGACTTTTAAGATTAGAAGCTCAATGCCTAATTATGAATCAGCTTTAACCTTACTATCTAAAGTAGCAATGGAAAAAAGAGATAGTTATTTTAAATACCCAATTTATAACTTGAAATTTGACAAGAAACTGAATGATATTTTTTAGATATAATCAAAATAATGAGCTTCAAATTTTATAACTGAGATGAGGCAGAACAGTATAGTGGAAAAGCCGCACTATATTTTGCTTTTCTTTTTTTATAATGGTGTAAGCATCTCACTTCCTTCACCGTTTGCTATAGTTTCTTTGTCAAATATTGTTGAGGGATCCTTACAGGATGACAGTGGGAGTAGAAGTAGAGATGAGACAGACACACTATAATGGACGCTACTGTCTTACTGCTTTCACGGTTAGTGAAATTATGTTTTTTATCCATTGAAATTGTTGCAAATAGGGGTTACGTTTAAGCTAACGTTATCATCATACAGAATCATTTCCACACCTTCGGTTAAATATTAGGTATAAAAAAAAGGTCAATGATAAATCATTGACCTTTTAATATTCTATGTGATTGGTAAATTACTTAACGATTTCAGAAACTTGACCAGCACCTACTGTTTTACCACCTTCACGGATTGCGAACTTAAGTCCTTTATCCATTGCGATTGGTGCAATAAGTGTTACGTTAATACTAACGTTATCACCAGGCATAACCATTTCAACACCTTCATCTAAAGTTACTTCTCCAGTAATATCCGTAGTACGGAAGTAGAACTGAGGACGGTATTTGTTAAAGAATGGAGTATGACGTCCACCTTCATCTTTAGACAAGATATAAACTTCGCCTTTAAATTGAGTATGAGGAGTAATTGATTTTGGTGCACAGATTACCATTCCACTACGAATATCTTTTTTCTCGATACCACGTAATAAAATACCTGCATTATCACCAGCTTCACCTCTATCTAATAATTTCTTGAACATTTCAACACCAGTACAAGTAGAAGTTAAAGGAGTTTCGTTAAATCCTACGATTTCAACGTTATCACCCACTTTAATTACACCGCGCTCGATTCTTCCTGTTGCAACAGTACCACGACCAGTGATCGTAAATACGTCTTCAATTGACATTAAGAAAGGCTTATCTACTGCTCTTGGAGGAACTGGGATGTATTCATCAACAGCCGCCATTAGTTTTTCGATAGCTTCGATTCCAGCTGGTTCACCGTTTAAAGCAGATAAAGCTGACCCTTGAATAACTGGTGTATTATCACCATCATAGTCATTTTTATCTAATTGTTCACGAATCTCCATTTCTACTAATTCTAAGATTTCATCATCATCAACCAAGTCAACCTTGTTCATGAATACTACAATCTTTGGAACTCCAACCTGACGCGCTAAAAGGATATGTTCTCTAGTTTGAGGCATTGGACCATCTGTAGCCGCAACTACTAAGATAGCACCATCCATTTGAGCAGCACCTGTAATCATGTTTTTCACATAATCCGCGTGACCTGGACAGTCAACGTGAGCATAGTGACGATTTTCAGTTTCATACTCTACGTGAGAAGTACTGATAGTGATACCACGCTCTTTTTCTTCTGGCGCATTATCAATCGCAGCATAATCTTTCATTTCCGCCAATCCTTTACCTGCTAAAACTGTACTAATTGCAGCGGTAAGAGTTGTTTTACCATGATCTACGTGACCAATAGTACCAATATTTAAGTGAGGTTTTTCCCTCTGGAAGGTCTCTTTTGCCATTGTTATTTCTTTTTAAAAGAGTGTTATTAAATTTATTATTTAATCTATGAAAATTTTTGAAAACTCAAAAAATTTTATTCAAACGCACTGATCCACCTAAGAGCTGTTGAGCAGGGTCGAACTGCCGACCTCTTCCTTACCAAGGAAGTGCTCTACCACTGAGCTACAACAGCTTAAAAAAATTACCCCAAGCCTTATATCCCAAAGGATAAAAGCGACTTAAGCAATTTTTCTAAACCTTGGTTCAAAATGAGCGGAAGACGAGGATCGAACTCGCGACCTACAGCTTGGAAGGCTGTCGCTCTACCAGTTGAGCTACTTCCGCTTTTAATATGTTATTTTCAGATCAATTCTTTAACGACAAAAAAGTGGGCAGAGTAGGATTTGAACCTACGTACTCGCAAGAGAGCAGATTTACAGTCTGCCGCCATTAACCACTCGGCCATCTGCCCATTACCTTTCTTAGTCTAAAGAGCCACTTGCCGGGATCGAACCAGCGACCTACTGATTACAAATCAGTTGCTCTACCAGCTGAGCTAAAGTGGCGTTTAAAAATCAAATCTTCAATGAACATCGAAACCTATAACAACTTCCGCTGTTGTTCGATTTCGGATTGCAAAGATAATAAACTCTTTTTATTCCTCCAAATCTTTTTTGATAAAAAACTTCAAAACTTTTTTGGCCTACTTGAAAATCTATTTTTCTTTCAATCCGACTGCAAATCTAAAACTTATTTATCAATTCCTTCAAACTTTTTAATCTTTTTAATAAAGATTTTATTTCGCTCAATGCCAACATGTTGGCACCATCAGATAAAGCTTCCGAAGGATTAGGATGGGTTTCAATAAATAAACCATTCGCACCAACAGATATCGCTGCTCTTGCAATAGTTTCTATCATCTCAGGTTGACCACCTGTCACACCTTGAGTTTGATTGGGTTCTTGTAAAGAATGGGTACAATCCATAAATACAGGCTTGCCAATTTTTTGCATTTTAGGAATCCCACGAAAATCAACTACTAAATCTTGATATCCAAAAAACGAACCCCGATCCGTTAACCACACTTGATCATTATCCGACTCCGTCACCTTATCAACAGCATATTGCATAGATTCAGGACTTGAAAACTGGCCTTTCTTAATATTAACCACTTTTCCTGTCTCTGCAGCAGCTACTAACAAATCAGTTTGACGACTTAAAAAAGCAGGGATTTGTAAAACATCTACATAAGGTGCCGCAATAAATGCATCCAAAGTTTCATGAACATCGGTTAATACAGGAACTCCTAAAGTGTCTTTTACTTTCTTTAAAATCTCTAAACCTTCCTCATCACCAATACCTGTAAAGGAATCCAAACGCGTTCGATTGGCTTTTTTATAAGAAGCTTTAAATACCAAAGGGATAGATAACTCTTCACAAATCTTTTTCAATTCAGTTGCGATGGCTAATGTTATCTCTTCACTTTCAATAACGCAAGGTCCTGCAATCAACACAAACTGTTCATCCCAGTTATTAATCTCTGGAAAAAGGGTTTCAAAGCCTTGATACTGCATAATATTTAAAATTTTCTATGAATTATATTGTTTAATCTGATTTTGACACTTCTTTAAAGCATCTGTCTTTTTATCTGTGTACCAATCAAGCGTCCACTCAACAGCTTCTTTTGCAGACAAAGTTTTTAAAGCAGGCAAGACCTGAAGAAGTTTACTGACATTCAATTTCAAAAGTTGAGCTTCTTTTCCAAGGTCTTTTACTTTTTCATGTGACCACTCAAAATCATGCAAATGCGCTTCAGCAATAGCTATTACTTTTTCAACAGTAATCGTTTGTTCTTCTTGAGGTGCGATATTAAATGCTTCTCCTGATGCAACTTTACCGTCCGCGACAAGTTTTCCTAACTTTAAATAAGTAAATAAAGGCTCTACAACATGTTGCCATGGACGAGTTGACTTCGGATTTCTAATAATAGCTTTTTGACCCTGTTCCCAAGCTCTAATGATATCGGGCAACAATCTATAAGCTGCATTATCTCCTCCTCCTATCACATTTCCCGCTCTTAAAACAACGGACAAGTGGTTTGAGTCTTGTAAAAAAGACTGTTGATACGATTGTAAAGCAATTTCCATTGCAGCTTTACTTGCTGAGTAAGGATCATTTCCACCTAAAGCGTCTGTTTCCACAAAGGCCACATCTTCATCATTATTTTTATAAACTTTATCTGTAGTCACCCACAAAGCCAAAGTGGGCTTTTGCAACATTCTCACTGCTTCTAAAACATTGATAGTTCCTTCCACATTGACTTGAAAAGTATATAAGGGTTGTGCATAAGATTCTTGAACAATAGCTTGTGCAGCCATGTGTATAATAACATCGGGTTCCCAGTAATTAATATATCTAAATACCGCTGCCCTATCTCTAATATCTACAAAAGCCTCTTCTACGCATAAACTAGCGCCATCTATTTGATGATAAAGCGTATCGTCTTCAGCTGGCAAACTCATCCCATACACCTTCGCTCCTATATCCTTCAATATGACCAACATCCAAGCGCCCTTAAATCCAGTATGTCCTGTCAATAAGACCTTTTTATCTTTGTAAAATCCTAAGTTCATAATTTTAAGTCATTGCGTTATACAAATGTAATACAAACAAATTGGATAAAGATATTATCCTGAATGATGTCTTGAAAATCAAAATATTCACAAGAAGTCATCTTCAATTTTTTAAAGCCGTACTGCAAACATAAAAAAAGTGACCACTTTCGAAAAAGCAGCCACTTCATATTATATTAGAAAAGGGGTTATCTATTTCCTTCTAAATGTATCGTCAAATGAATTTCTTTATTGATTAAATTGTCCTTCAACTTAGGATCATTTTCATCACTAGCGAACATTACATTGAAATCAGTACGTATTAAATTAAACACTGCATGTACAATGTAATCTCTATCCGTAATTCCTATTTTCGCAGGAACAGTAACGCTTTTCTCAATTCCTTTTAAGTTTAAGTTACCTGTTATATGATGAGTTGCATGTTCCATTTCAACCGCAGATGCGTCTGCTATTGGAGTCACAGAGGTAATGGTAAATGTTGCTTCAGGATAATTTTCTACACTAAAGAAGTCATCACTATTTAAGTGTCCTAATAATTTAGCATTGTCTTTCTCGTCTTGATCCATAGGCTTGATAGAGTTCATATCGATTAAAACATGACCGCCCACCAAATCTGTTCCTTCAAGAACAATTTCTCCAGATTTCAAACTAATGGTACCATTATGCTTTGAACCATTAATCTTACTTCCTATCCATTCAATATTACTCGTTTCTAAATCAACAGGAACAACCTCTCCATTAGTTTCAGTAAGTTCTACACTATCAGAAACTTCAGCATGATCAGCAGAAGGACCTGAACAAGAAACCACAAAAAGCATTCCAGCCATCATTAAAGGCAATGTAATTTTTTTCATATTTATTTTATAATTTAATGAGCAAATATAACTATTTAAAGTCAGATAGCCAAACCATAAATGTTGTTATGTCGTTAAAGAAGTATGTAAAGTCAACTGCAAACCATCTCCTGACACTTGCATACTATAGTTTTCACCCATAATAAGTGGATAATTAACTTCATCGTGTCCAGCAGGAAAATCATAATAAACAGGTATAGCTCTATCTTTTACATATTGATATATAATCTGAGGCAAATCTCGACCGAACGGACGCACAGTGTCTCTGATATTAGAAAACTGACCTATAATCAATCCATTAATTTGATCAAAAACACCCATTCTTTCTAATTGCATTAAATGACGATCGACTCCATATAAGTACTCCCCTATATCTTCGATAAATAATATTTTATCCTGATAGTCAATAGCAGAAGCTGTTCCTATCATGTGCGTCAAAAGCGATAAGTTCCCACCGACTAAAACTCCTTGACCCCAACCCCATTTATTCAAATCATGAACTTGCTTACATCTATAGCCCTCCCAATCGTGATTAAATATTTTCAATAAATTCCACAATGCTTTATTTGCGGAATAGGTCTGTGCATCATGAAACTGCATAGCCATCGGGCCATGAATCGTAGCCACATCAAAATGTTTATTAACATGATTGAGCAAAACCGTAATATCACTAAATCCGACAAGCCATTTAGAGTTTTTAGAAAAATACTCAAAGTCAATATCATCAATAATCTTACTCATTCCATAGCCTCCTCTGCCCATAAAAACAGCTTTCACTTCAGGATCATCTAAGGCTAATTGCAAATCGACTTTACGATCTTCATCACTACCTGCAAAATAACCCGTTCCCAACCCGACTGTACTGCCTAATTGAACTCTATAACCCCACTTCTCTAAAACATCCTTAACTTTATTGGTTATTTCCAGATTTAAATACCCGGAAGGGCAAACTATTCTAATTAAATCTCCTTTTTTAAGTTTATTTGGTAACATTATTTAATTTAGTCTTTGTTGAAATTATATACAATTATGCAAATTCGATTATTGATTCTTATTTTATCGCTTAGCACCCTACTATTTTCTTGTCAAAACAAAACTAACAATCCTGAAGCTAATCAACAAGTTAGTAAAGTAGAAGTTCCCGACTGGCCAGCTAATAAAGTCTTGAAACAAATATCAGAAACAATCTCATCAAAACCCTTTGAGAAAAATTTAATTTTGAAATTAATTACCACTGAATATAGTTTAGAGAAAGGGGAGTTTCTGTTAGAACTGGAATGGATCGGTGATGTACATCATCATAATATTTTACTTCCTGTTGTTCCTGAAAAGTTTTATGGCATTCCTTTTTTACAAAAGGATCCTGAAAAAACACATACTTACACTATAGGTTATATCAATCCTGATGGAATTCAAAAAGAAATTTATGAAGTTGCAGTGATCAACAACAACTTACATTTTAAGCAAATGCAACAATTTCAACTCTTAAAAGAACCTGCAGTCTAAATTTATATCTTAGATAGTATTCATTAAGTTTTCATTTCTTGCTTGATGTCATCAAATTATATTCTAATTTTGCAATATCTTTTTATAAAAAAGTTTATTCATATCATTTTACCCCACTTCATATATGTTAATTAGTCTTCAGAATATTACTTTTGAATTTGGTAGTCGCACGATTGTAGAAGAAGTCAACTGGCAAATTGGCTCTAACGAGCGTATAGGCCTTATTGGAAATAACGGAACTGGAAAATCCACACTTCTCAAAATCATTAATGGCAACTTCAAACCCAATTCAGGTCAAGTTCAAAAAGCTCCCGATTTAAAAATTGCTTATTTCCATCAAGACTTATTGAGTTTTGATACAGAAGATAATATTCTCAAAGTTGCGGAATTAGGTTTTGAGGAACTTCAAAAAGTAAAAGAAAAACTAGTAGTTTACGAAGAGAAAGATCCAGACTCTTTTACAGAAAAGGAAGCCATGGATTACAGTCTTCTTTTACATGAATTCGAACAACAAGGCGGTTATGAAATGAGTGCTAAAGCATCACAAATTCTAAATGGTTTGGGCTTTAGCAATACAGATTTAGAAAAACCTTTTACTCAATTTAGTGGAGGTTGGAGAATGCGTGTTTTATTAGCACAATTAATTTTACAAGATCCAGACGTCTTGCTTCTGGATGAGCCTACAAACCACTTAGATTTACCTTCTATTCAATGGTTAGAGAAATATCTAAATCATTTTCATGGAGCAGCCATTATTGTTTCTCATGATCGTTATTTTTTAGATAGAATGGTGACTTCTATTGTGGAAGTTTTTCAAGAAGATTTGCATCATTATTCAGGGAATTATCGTTTTTATGAAAGTGAAAAAGCTTTAAGACTAGAACAATTAGAAAGAGATTTTGAAAGTCAACAGCGTTATATTGCACAGCAAGAAAGATTCGTAGAAAGATTTAAAGCTAAAGCAAGTAAAGCAAAACAAGCTCAGAGTATTCAAAAGAAGTTAGATAAGTTAGATAGGGTTGAATTAGAATCCGGACCATCACAAATAAATTTCAAGTTTTCTGTGGCTTTAGAACCAGGAAAAAATATTGCAACTTATACTCAGCTAGGTAAAACATACGAAAACGGTCCTGTCATTTTCGACAATACGCATATTGAAATCAACCGAGGGGATAAGATTGCATTAGTAGGTGCAAATGGTGTAGGTAAATCTACTTTATTAAAAATAATTTCTGGTTTAGAATCTTATGAAGGAGAGTTTTCTGGTGGACATAATGTTGTTTTAGGATTCTATGCGCAACATCAGGTCGATTCTTTAAATATGGAACATTCCATCTTAGAGGAATTGCTTTCTGACGGATCAGGGAAAACAGAACTTGAATTAAGGCAATTGCTAGGATGTTTTCTATTTTCAGGCGATGATGTTTATAAAAAAATTAAAGTGCTTTCGGGTGGAGAACGTTCAAGAGTAGCATTAGCAAAAGTTATTGCTAGTAAGTCTAATTTCTTATTATTGGATGAGCCTACGAATCACTTAGATATCATTTCTATTGACATGTTGATTCAAGCCCTGAATGAATATGAGGGTACATTTATCATTGTTTCTCATGATCGTCATTTTATTTCTAAAACAGCTGACTTATTTTGGCATATTGAATCTCATGAAGTCAAAAGCTTTAAAGGGTCTTACGAACATTATGAAGATTGGCTAGAACAACAAAAAGAATTATTAAATCCTAAGAAAGCTGCTCCTGCTAAAAAGAAAGTCAAAAAACCTGTAGCTGTTGTTTCTGATCAAGAACACAGGGCATTAAACAGACAAAAAAGAAATCTTCAAAAGAAGTTAGATCAAACAGAAGAAGAAATTGAAGCTTGTAATCAAAAGATAGTTGCCTTGAACCTTACTTTATCTGAAGCACAAATGATTAATGAAGAGTCGAAGATTAATGAAACTTTAGAAGCATTGAACGAAAAAACTAAAAAACTAAGTGAATTAGAACAAGGATTTGAAAAAACCTTTGAAGAATTATTAATGATGGAAGAGTCGTAACGTGTTGAAAGTGAGCACAAATAACATTATGATAACAAAACAATGTGTTATTAAAATTAAAATAGCTTACATTTGCAAATGTTTCATTTTAAAAACAAACATTTTATGAAAAAATCATTATTAACAGCAGTTGTAGCAGTAGGAACTTGCTTTTCTGCAATGGCTCAAACAGCTGATCATTTCGAATCTGACGCTTTAAAACCTACTTCAAGAAACTTTACTACTGAGTTTGGATTAACAGGAGGAATGTTAAACTCTGACTTCAAATTAGTTGACGGCGGTTTACTTAAATTCAGATATTTCTTACATGATGATTTGGCTTTAAGACTAGGCATGAACATCAGCCACAATGCAGAAACAACTAAATACTTCAACAGCGGAAATACTGCTAATGGTACTTTAGTAGAAAGCAGCTTTGGAATGACTTTAAACTTAGGTATTGAAAAGCATTTACCTGGAACTCGTAACCTATCTCCTTATGTAGGTGGTGATTTAATGATTGCTACTAGTAAAGATAGAGTTGTTGGAACTGAGATTGATTATTCTAATGATGATTTCAGAACAGGATATAGCTTTGAAAGCAAAGGTCCAAAGTCATTTGGATTTGGTGTTAGAGGTATTATCGGTGCTGACTTTTACGTTATGAAGCATGTATTCATCGGTGTTGAAGCTGGTTTAGGTTTCATGTATGCTACAGAAGGTGATTATGAATTTACAGTAACTACTCCAAGCAATACAAACACAACTAATATCAAAGGTACTAAAGGTGCTTTTGAATTCAGTCCACACATGACTGCTGGTGTTAGATTAGGATTTGTATTCTAATATTAGATCAAATATATTCTTTTCCAAAGCCATCTCTTTTTGAGGTGGCTTTGTTGTTTAAATGAAGTCTTGGAAATGGATGTCCGCTTTCCCTTCTTAAAACTAAGATAATATCAATCAGAAAAGAGGCTATATATGACTCTTTCAATAAAAATATAGGTAGCTTTATATCAATATAAACGAACATTATTAACCACAGTCCTTCACTTTCAACAGAAGTAGTTAAGGGTAAAATATTATTACATGTGTCTTATCGCTTTTGCTTATAAATCTCATCCTGAATACCCTTTAATTCTTATTACTAATAGGGATGAATTCTATGCTAGACCCACTCGAAAAGCACAATTTTGGATAGAAGAAGGATATCCTGACATTCTTGCAGGTAAAGACTTAACAGCAAATGGTACTTGGTTAGGTGTACATAAAAACGGAAAATGGGCAGCGCTGACTAATTATCGTGATTTAGATAATATTAAAGAAGACGCTCCATCAAGAGGTGATATAGTTTTAAATTATCTTAAATCAAGTATTAACGTTAGAGATTATGCTTCACAAATCAAGGAAGATGCTGCCAAATACAATGGTTTCAATTTATTAGTTGGTGATAAAAATGACATCGTCCATTATACGAATGAATTAGACTTAATTACTTTAGTGCCTCATGGGATACATGGACTGAGTAATTCTCTTTTAAATTCTCCTTGGACCAAGTCGGAAAATAGTAAAGCAAAATTACAAGAACATCTCAATGGAGAAAAGTTGGATATACTTCATTTATTCGACATACTATTAGATCAAACTAAAGCAGAGGATAAAGACTTACCTGAAACTGGATTGAGTTATGAACTAGAAAAGGCGGTTTCATCCTCCTTTATTATTACTCCTGATTACGGTACGCGATGTGCTACTATCCTCATGATAAATTCTGAAGGAAAAATAAACTTCATCGAACGCACTTATAAACCTGGCTCAAATGAAATAGAAGCTGAGGTTCAATTTGAATGGTAATCACTTTCCTCATAACTCATAAAGGAAATTTTAAAAAATAGGAGAAACTAAAATCTTTCTCTTCTTGATTAAGGGCTTTCAGTAACTCAATAAGCGACTTAAAATCAACAAGTTGCCCAACATTCATATTGATAAAACTCAAATAAAAAGGGCGTTCTAAATCTCCAGTAATCACATCATTTAAGGCATCTAAATTGAAGCCAAAGTGATCAGGAAGCAAATTAGCATCTTCTAATCTTTGGTAAAAATCTTCTATTTTCTTTATCTCTGTAAAATCTACAACAAGTGAATGATTCATAAATTATCTTTCTTGAAATGATTGATAATGGTCTTTAGTGATAAAAATTAATCCATCATTGCTGTAAACCATTCTTTGGGCATCTCTTTTCCCACAATTATAATTAATATCTGCTTCATAGTACTGCCTCCCTGAACGTTTAGGAAGCCTTGATTCATAATTTCCAAATCGATCTCCGCCGATAGCTCTTCCGGGTAACACTTCACACAAATTACCTTTAGCAGGAATCCAACCCTTATCCCTTGCTTGACGTTTTGTGATATAATATTCCGGCAAATTCTTATGTTTCTTAACATAATCAATCACCACCTTTTCGTTCGTTATTTCTAAAATAGACAACTGAACCGGAGCTTCCAACTCTTCACTTTCATTTACTGAAAACGATTCCTTAAGCTCTTCTTTATCGATTTGCTCCTCGGCCGCATTTTCTGTGTTTAATATTTGGAAAGAAGGCGTCGTAGGATCACCTTCATAAAACTTCACACCAATAAACAACAAAATAACAGCTACACCTAATAGCAATAATCTACTTTTTTTAATTTTCATTTTCTGGATTTACAACAATAGACGCAGACAAATTAAACATTGAATATGCATTAAACAAATTAAATTTATTGAAACCTAGTTAAGTTGATAGATTAAAATTCGATTTTAGAAAGGCTCAAGGATATGATATTTACTTCCTTTAGCTTTCGTAACTTTGAGAACTTATGGCAGGCATTTATTTTCATATCCCTTTTTGTAAGAAAGCGTGTACTTATTGCGACTTTCATTTCTCTACTTCTTTAAAGCTTAAGGAAGAAATGCTGCATGCCATGAAGCGTGAACTCAGCATACAAAAGGATTACTTACAAGGGCAAAGTATTGAAACAATATATTTTGGAGGTGGAACTCCTTCAATACTCAACAAATCGGAACTCTCTGATTTTTTAGAAATTATTGCGAAAGAACATGATATAGCAAAAAATGTGGAGATTACTTTAGAAGCTAATCCTGACAATTTGAGTCCTGCTTACTTAAAGGATTTAAAAGAAATTGGTATAAACAGGCTTTCAATAGGTATTCAAAGTTTTTTTGATGAGCATTTAATATGGATGAACCGTACACACAATGCTATAGAAAGCAAGAAATGCGTACATGATGCGCAGCATCAAGGCATTGAAAACATATCTATTGATTTAATTTTTGGATATCCTTTACTGTCTTTGAATCAATGGGAAAAGAATTTAGCTCAAGCCATTGCTTTGAACGTTCCGCATATTTCTTCTTATAGTATGGCAGTTTCTCCTGACACTGCGTTATCTCATCAAATTAAGACGCAAAAGATTCCGGATATTAATGAGGAACAAAGTGCTATTAACTTTCTGAAAGGCAAAGAAATATTATTGTCAGCTGGATATGATCATTATGAGATTTCAAGTTTTTCAAAACCTGATTTTCAATCAAAGCATAATAGTAATTATTGGAAAGGCATACCTTATTTAGGAGTAGGTCCATCTGCTCACTCATTTAATGGCATTGAAAGACAGTGGAATATCAGAAACAACAAAAAATACATAGATGCTATTAATGAAGGTACGATTCCAGCAGAGATGGAACACTTAAGTCCTCAAAATGCTTTAAATGAGCAGATTATGACACAACTTCGTATGAAAGAAGGTCTATACCTACCTAAGATTCAAGAAAAATATGGAATGGAGTGGACACAACAAATCTTAGAAGATGCAAAACCTTATATATCCACAGGGAAATTAATAAGGCACAATTCTTATTTACAATTAAGTACTGAAGGTCAATTATATGCGGATATTATAGCAGCTGATCTTTTTCAATAAAAATGCTTACCATAATTCACATTCTTCAATAGTTGTAATGGCGCCGTCTTTATACATCTTAGAGTTTGCTTTACACTTATTAACTGCTTCCTTCTTAGTGTCTTTAATAGGATAATCTCGTGTAACAGGATCAGGCAATCCAACTTGACCAGAATAAGTCATCACACATTGGCAAGTATATTCTTTTACGCATGAACCTAAGAATAGCATACCAACAAACAATGCCGAAGAGATAATAATATTACGTTTCATATAGAATTTTTGAGCCTGTAGTTCCCAAAGATAATAAAGGATTTTAAATAATCAAATCCCTAACTTTTTTTCTTTAGTATATCTTTAATAATCATATCCGCATGAATGATAGAATTCTCAATAAACCACAAATGTGTGTTCATGCCTCCACACACCACACCCGCTAAATACAGCCTTTCTATATTAGACTCCATCGTCTTTTCATTATAAGTCGGCATCTTTAAAGCATCGTCACTTAAACTTACACCAAATTTTTGCAACATTTCAAAATTAGGTTGATAACCCGTCAAGGCTAAAACAAAATCAGCAGGAATAGACTTCGATTTGCCATTTTGAATGACTTCAACGTTTGTTTTGGTAATTTTGTCAATCTCTACATTATATTCCACTTGAATACTACCTTCTTCAATGCGATTAATCACATCAGGTCTTACCCAATATTTCACACGATCAGAGATTTCCTCCCCACGAATTAAAAGTGTTACTTCACCCCCTTTTCTATAAATTTCTAAAGCGGCATCTATAGCGGAATTACTCGCTCCTATCACACTCACTTTCTGTAATGCATATCTATGAGGATGATCGTAATAATGCAATACATGAGGCAAATCTTCTCCATCTACGCCCATCCAATTCGGAATATCATAGAAACCTGTAGCAATAATTACATTTCTTGCTTGATAAGTGTTTTTATTCGTTTTGATCTCGAACAAATCATTTTTAAGTTGATTCACATTTGTAACGATTTCATGCAAATGAATTTCTAAATTATGATTCGTCACAACTCTACGATAATACTCTAAAGCCTCATTTTTATAAGGCCTTACTTGAGTACTAATAAAAGGAATTTGATCAATTTCGAGTTTTTCCGAGGAAGAAAAAAATTGCATATTTTCAGGATAGTGAAATAACGAATTCACAATCACTCCTTTTTCAATAATTATATAACTTAATCCAGCTTTTTGTGCTGCCAAACCACATGCAATGCCTATAGGTCCTCCACCTATGATGACCACATCAATCATTACTTACTTTTTAATACATTAAAATATAAAGTATCTGCTTGTTCATCTAAGCCCACAATCAACTCACTTTTAATAGATTCAAACTTTGGATTATGAGTAATAAACTTTTGAATTAAATCTTCATTTTCTTCTCTAAAAACCGAACAGGTCATATACAAGAGGTATCCATTTTCTTTTAAGACTTCAGATGCATTTTGCATAATTTCTAGTTGCTTTTTCTGCCAATTCCCCAATTCATTTTTAGTAAAGAACACTTTCTTTTCTGGCGAACGTCCCCAAGTCCCACTTCCTGAACAAGGCACATCCATAATAATAATATCTTGGGGTGCTACTTTCTTAACAATAGAACGACTTAAATCTACTGAAAAGACATTTGTTTTCTTAAATTCTAAGCGTTCTTGTCTGCTTTTTAGTTCTTCTAAAATTTCAGGACGAATATCACTGGCATACAATTTATCTGCTTCCCAAATCTGTTGTAACAACATGGTTTTACCACCCGCACCTGCGCATGCATCCCAAACCGTTTCACTGGTTGATTTCCCTTGATCTTCCGATATCGCTTTCAATCCTTCTATCAATACTTTTTGAGAAGATAAATCTTGAATTACATAAGAATTTTCTTCTAAAATAGTTTCTAACTTGGTGTCTTCTTTCACTCTATAAGTCTGGAGTGAGGTATCGTTAAATGTTAAAGTATATTCTTTTTCAAGTCCTTCAAAAGCTAATTCTTTGCCAGCTAAATCTCTAAAGAATACCTTCGGTTGCGTTTGTAATAAGGCTTTAAACTTAGTCTCATCAAAGCTTTCTGAAAAATTAAAATCACTTAACAACCTATTACTCCATTGTTTTTTAGCTTCAATGACTGTTTCTAAATCTTCTTCTTTGATTCTATTTTCCATTAAAAACTTCCAATACGACCATCCTTCTTTTTCTTGTTGCTCTACTATCAATTTTAAAGGATAATATTCAGATTCGTTTTCTGTAGCTACTGTACGAAAGAAAGAAAAACACGCTTGTGTTAATGCATTTCGATCTCTTTTCCCTAATTGCTTGTTCTTTTTATAAAATTCCTTCAAAAATACTATCAATGAGGTATTACCATGATATTTAGTAATCAGGTAAATATAGTACTTAGCGATGTAATGCATATTTGTATTTTAAAATGGATAACCAATAGCAATATTGAATAGTATATTATCTCTTCTCCATTGCGCATCTCTGAAATTAATATGGTTAAATGTCCATCTATCATTTTCAGGTAACCAAGGTTTCCTTATTGGAAAACCTAAATCTAAACGTAAAATTAATATCGAAAAATCAAGCCTTACTCCTGCTCCAGCACTTACTGCTACTTCTTTCAGGAATTTTTTAGAAAACTCTCCGCCAGGAAAATCTTCATTAGGTCTCTGCAACCATACATTTCCTGCATCCACAAATAAAGCACCTTTTACAAAGCTATACAGTTTCATTCTCCACTCCAAGTTGGCTTCCATTTTGATATCTCCAAGCATTTCCACAAACGACTGTGTCCCTGTAGCAGCTAATGGATGGAAACTTCCTGGACCTACTAATCTTGAACTAAAACCTCTCAAACTATTACTACCTCCACTATAAAATTGCTTTACATTCGGCAAATTATAAGAGTTTCCATAACTATAACCCCAACCACCAAATACTCTTGCAGCTATAATTGATTCGTCGGTAATGTTGTGATAATATCTAAAATCTGCTTGTAATTTCACGTATTGTGCATAAGAACTCTTTAATATTCTTCGTGGATTATTTTCATAATCTGCTTTTTGAATAAGTCCTATAATATTTCCAGAAAAATCAGCTGCCCCATTAAAGTAGAAATTATTCTTTTTAACGCCTTTCAACTGGGAATTGTAAGTGTACTCATAGTCAGGACCTATGATAATTCCATTATAATATAAATTACTTAAATTGGAAGTAAAGTCATCATCCTTAGTCAGCGTGTCCGTTTGCACGTAAGAAATACTGATAGGAAATAAATGATGTTCTTTTGAAATATCCTCTTTCCAATTATATCCAAACCTTGCAGTATAAACATTTGTACTTGAATAATTCTGCTTTAAGTTATAATTGTAATTCACATTAATTAACGTTCGAGGTATAAACATACCACTTGGTTTTATTCTAACGAATGGCACCATAAATCTTGGAATATTTAAGCTTGTTTCTATTCCTAAGTTATACTGATTAGGTCTTTTCAACTCTCCTCCAAATTGCTTTTCAAAACCACCCGTTAATTTTACAGTAAACAACTCAGCTCCTTTTAAGAAGTTTTTGTTACTCCATGCTATCGTTGCTCTTGAACCTAGTCTGTTTTCGTCATTTCCAAAACCACCCAACTCAATATTAAATGCTTTTCTTGGTGCAGGTGTCAACAAATAGTTCACATCTAATAAATATGCAGCACTATCTTCCACAATAGTAAATTCATTTTTTACAAATCTAAAAGTCCCTAAAGTGATCAATCTGTTTAAAGAATTATTATGATCTTTTTTATTGTATAACTCTCCAGGACTAAATTGCATAGCCTGATAAAAAACGTTAGGTCTAAAAGATTTCGTTCTATCTACTATTTTAAAATCTCTATAATAAGTAGTATCTACTGTTCTTTCTGGTCGATTAGAACTTCTGTTACTTAATTGATAATTAGGCTGTACAATAATATTATTCATTCGATAAGGATGCTTTGCTTCTTCGGGCATTTCATCCAACTTCAGGGTAACTTTCAAGTCTAAAAGTTGATCTCCCGCACTAGTATCTGCTAATACTAAAATGTGATCAGGGCTAAAGAAATAATACCCCATTGATTTCAACACATCGGAAATACGTTCTCTTTCTGCTTTTATAGTTTCTAAAGAGTAAGGCTTTTCTTTCTTTAAAAAACTTTTATCTTTTGTATTGGCAATATGTTTGGTAATTTGAATAGAATCCACAACCTCATACTCGATCTTATTGATATAAGTACGTTCATTTAAATCAACATGAAAGATGGCTTTTGTTTTTTTCTTTTTTCTTTCAAATTCAGCAATGGAGAAAGCAGATAAATAGCCTTTATTACCTAAATAATTTTGAAGTATTTCATTATTATAATCCAAATTCACATCAGATTCTAACACAGGAGGCTCTGAAAACTTATCTTTCAACCAAAATTTAATTCCTTTTTCTCTTTTAGTTTCTCCCACTACGTTATGAACCCAAAGCTTAAGCCTCAAGCCCAAAAAGGAAGAATTCGGTGCAGGACGAACAATATCTTCTAATTCTGAAGACAATTTTTTGATCTCTTTTTTAGGTAAGCTATCTTCTATTTCCACTTTACTTCCCACATACAAATATTCATCTTCTGCCAGATACTTCGTATTACTACAGGAAGCCAAGACAAATAAACTTGCAAAAAGGCATAAAGAAACAATATATTTAATTCGCGTCATTTCTGTTTACTTTTTGATTTACATGTGTAGATGTTTCTTTTTCTTCATCTTCTTTTCTTTTGCTATCCGCCTCTCTTCTTGCTCTAAATCTCTCTAACTGCTTTTGTCTATTGATAAAAATGTACTTGAAGCGATTATACTCTAAAGCCATTCTAAAGTTTAAACCTGTTTCTATAGTGTAGCCATCTAAAATATTTCTCAATTCATTGGTTCTGTAAGCTCTTAATTTGTATTTCCCATCTTTTGACAAATCATAATCAATAGCTAAGTTTCCAGGAATAACACTTCTATCATCTTTTTGTCCTGCGCCTTCTAACTCAAAATTATTACCTACTGTTACTTTAATACGATCATTAAACAACCTTTTAGATGCCGACACATTCAAATCCGTACGATTTTTCTTTACTCCTGTAGAATAATCTTCTGAAGCTTCTAAATCAACATTCAACTCTAATCCTGAAACTAAATCATTCGTATATTGATTGAGTTGGTCGGATAAAAATCTTCCAACCGACTGCTTGGCTGCAATTTCCATATTTCCACCTGAAGTTGCAAAAGGATTTTCTGCAATAAATCGATTCAACAACAAAACAGCAAACACTTGCTTATTCATTTCCGAAGGATTGGTACGCAATTCCGCTAATTTAGATTGTACTAAACTTTCAACATTACTTGAAACCCCTGATGATCTTCCTTCTGGAATTTCAATATCAAAAGTAAGTTCTGGTTCTAAAGCTTTACCTTTTATTTTAAGTAAAACATTGAATGGAATCTTCTGTTTATAGAAATTCAAATCTTCTTGAGATACTTGTTTTTCTACTAAATCATAAGGTGCAATATCTGCTTGGTAGATAGCTACAATAGACGCTTCAGCTTCCATAGGATCACCAGCTAAAGTAATCGTTGAACCTTTTTGAATTTTAAACTTACGTGTTAAGAAATTGAATTTTAATTCATAAAAACCATCTTCCAATTTATAAACTCCCGTCAATCCTATACTCCCATCTGGGTTTAAAAAGGCATTTAAATTTGCTACTCCTTGCACTTCTAGTCCCTCACCTGTTCCTGGATCAACTACCACGCCCAATTTTGCATATTTCTTAATATCCACATTGACATTCACTGCAGAGGACTTAGCGATTCTTCTTGGTTTAGCTGCTTCTTGATAAAAACTAAAGGTATCTCTACTATCATAAAACTCTACAATACCATTATTATCTACCATACCCGGCCCGGTATCTAACATGACATAAGTGAACTTAGTACTATCATGAATAGTAATATTTCCATCTACATTTGGTGCCATTACATCACCATTGATATTTAAATTCGAACTTATAATTAAATCACCATAAAACTCTTGGTTATCCTTCTTAGTGGAATGTATAGGTTGCCATTGATTAGACTTAAAAGTTAAATTCGCAATCATCTCGTCGAAAGTCTTAATTTTCAAAGTACCATTCAGATTTGCTTCTTTATTTTTATAATCGTAAATCCGTACATTATCAAACTTTAAAACATCTTTATCAAAGAATATTTTATCATCTCCAAACTTGAAAGATGCATTTAACATACTCACAGTGGTTTCCATTGCAAAGAATTCTAAAAATCCATTAAAAATAGGATCCTTTACTTTTCCTTGAACCTTGATGTCACCTAACAAACCTCCTGTACTATTTTTTAAAGCTCCAAAAGTCAAGCCTTCCACTGATCTTAAACTAAATGGATTGAAAAGTACTCTAAAGTCTAACTCATTCCCATTTTTAGCTTCTGTGAAATAAGAGCCCTTAACCTCCAAATCATTACCTTCTCCTTTCAAATTCAAGGTCGTAGCAAATTCAGTTTCTGTAGGATTATTCACTTTAGCTGTTAAATTCCCTAATGGATAAGAAAAAGCTTTAAGATTTTGAATCCCGGCATCTGCATCTATTTTCACGTAGGATTCTTGCATATCAATCGTACCATCTACATTCAATGCTCCTTCTGCTAATAAGGTGTCGCCACTAAGCATTTTAGTAACATTCGCTAATTCGAAATTTTTGATCAGTACCTGAAATGGTGACCCATAACTGCCTCCTTGACTTTCAACAGCAATGCTTTCTTGACCCTTAGAAATCTTCAAATTTTTAAATAACAAACCTTGAGGACTGATGACAATTTGGTTGCTAGAATTTACGTCCCAACGTTCATAATCAAACCTTAATCCACTAAATAATTTAATAAAAGTCAAGCTGCTATCAGAAGACAAATCTTGATGAACAGAACCTCCCAAAGTAAATTGATTCTCTTGAACGGAATCCTTAATATTCACTAAAGTGTAAATACTGTCATTTCGAATCATCCCTTTTATGCTCGGAGAATACATCTTCATTGGTCCATTTTCATATTGTTTCAAACCAATAGCAAAATTGAAAGTGTCTTTATTCTCTTTAACTCGAACATAACCGCTATCAATTACATTATCACCAACAAATATCTGAGGAATATCCATATCCAACTTCAAGTTTTCAGGATCCATAATCGCTTGAAAACTGATGGAATCAAAAGGCCTAAGCTTTGGAATAAATTTATTTAAAACAGGATGATAAGTTACAAAACCATCTAATTCCATATTATAAGGCAATGCTTCACCTTGTAAAATAGTATCACCCAAATGGTAATGTCTATCAATATGAGAAACTAATGCAGTTCCAACACTTGTTAAAGGTACTTTACCTGTTAATTTGGCAAAAATAACATTGGCAGCATTCACATAAATATTTTGAATACTATCTTCAGGTTGACTAAATATATTAATAGAATCAAAAGGTGTTGAAGATCCTGGAAGCTGTAATCGACCTTCTGTAATGCTTAAAGTTCCAGATGGATAATCCGGATTTAAAGATGGAAAGTCTGCTAATAATTGACCTTGAAAATTAAAAGTATCAGTCATGAAATGTAAAGCCATTAAGTTCACATTCCTCATATTCATTCTTGCAGCAATCGAAGGATACTCTTCTCTTAAATTTATTCTTCCATCTGCATCAATACTTATATTAGGATCGGTGCTTTTCATGACAAAGTCTCCCATTCCTTTTTCAATCAAAGAATTGATCACAATATCATGATAATTATAGCCCATTGCTTGAGCTGCCAAAACTTTTGCTTGAACTTTCGCCGTCAACACCTTAGGATTAAAACTTTGACCCTTAGCAATCGCCTCTACAGATATTCTTCCTAAAGTACTATCGTCCATTCTCATGATACGACCCACATTCAAATCATCGGTGGTTACAAATAAATCATACTTTTCTTGATCGGTCGTACGCATATCTAAAGAACCTCGAATAACAGCATTTCCATCTGTTGAAACCATCGCAATATTCGGGAAGTAATGATAAATCCCACCGTGAACATCACCTACAATACTGAACTTCTCTGGAAGAGAAACCATTTCTCTAACATCAGGAGTTAAAAACCCATCTACATCTTTTGCAGTAGATTGCAACTGAGAAATGTTAAAATGATAAGCCATTCGGTCTGCGTCAGGCAATCCTCGAATCTTACCATCAATATCTATATAAGTATCACTTAAACCCTTCAGCTTAAAAGTATGGATAGCTAAATCATTGAGCTTCCCTTTGATCACCGTATTTAAAGTAAAATGTTGATCTGCATATACTCGATAGTCATTAGCTAAATCCTGAGGCATGAAAATTAATACATCAGACATCGCAATTTTAGCGTTAGGCAAGGAAATATCCATAACCATGGCACCATTATCATTAATTAATGCATCCAAAGATTCATAATTAATCAACAACTTATCTTCAATAAGCGTTTGAGGGGTTTGAAGATATAAATTCCACAAACCCGCTGACTTGTTCGTGTATTTAAAGTCACTTTTAAGTTCTAAAATATGAAGTCCTGATTGTTCTTTTAAGGCTATATGCTGAATCTTACCACTTATAGAATCCAAATGGTAATAAATATCTTCTAAATGAATGAAAGTATTTTGATAGTGCATATGCGAATAATCCATCCCTTGAACCAATTTAGGCGTTAAAGGATCATCCATTTTAAAATCTACTTTGTTCAATCTAATTTGATTGGCTGTGATAATCCAATCGTTACCGCTACTCGTCGTATCTACATTCTCATTAATGGCAGGCTCTATAGTTTCTTCTGAAATTTTATTAGCAAAAGTAATCACTGATATAACCTCTTCTAATAAAATTTTATCCACATCAATAGTCTCTTCTAAAAGATCAAAGTTAATAGAAGACATTTCTGCAAGACCAATATCGTAATTCATGTACATAGAGTCCATACGACTTAACATACTAAACTGTACTTCATGAAATTTCAAATCTCCCACAATTAATTTCATACCTGTAGAAGCTGTGGTGTCTTCTGGCTTAGGTGGCAAATAAGAAGTATCGGTATCAAAATAACTCTGCAAACCTTCAATACTAAGTTCATCGACTTCAAAAATACTTTTCGACAAGTCTATTTTTTTAGGCGTCACTTTTAAAGAAGCTAATTCCATTTCAAAGAAACTACCACCTGCGGAATCTAAAAACGAAAATTTAATATTATTTAAATCTACTTTTTTAACCATTAAATTAAATGGCTTTGAATCTATATCGTCTTTCTTTTCCACGACGATCTCTTCTCCATCTTTATCAGCGGCAAAACTTTCAATGATATAATTAAAATTGAAAACCGTATCTGTTGTTGCTCTGGTGATACTTGCATCCACATCACTTAAATACAGCGAATTGACTGTAAATTTATTTTGCAATAAGCCCCAAATACTAAAACTCACATCTAACTCGCCCAAAGTAAGCAAGTTATCTCCTTGCTCCGTAGGAACTTTTACATCTTTAATTGAAACTCTTGTGAAAAACTTATACGCGATCTCACCAATCTCAATGTCCTCACTTATGTTTTTGTGAACATATGCACGCACTTGTTTGGTTATAAATCTTTGCCCATGACTTGTTTGTAAATAAAACAAAACAGCAAGAATTAAAACCAATATAGAAGCTATGATATATGCACCAACTTTAAATATTTTTCGCATTATGCTCTAATAATTTCTTTAATTATCTGAAGGTGTAACTCAAAAACACATTTCAGGTCAATTTGTTGTTGATTATCAACGATAAAGTTAGAAAAATCTTATCCAAAAGATACTCTTAAAAGAATTAGACGATTTTTAATTTCAATTAATGGATACTTATGAGCAATAATCCAACATTATTATGTCTTAACTCAAAAGTTGAAAAATAAACTTGAAAGACTTAATCAAGAGAACGAATAATTTGTAAATCGAAGAGAAACAGTACTTAGCATCAGGAAAGAATTTTAATAAATCCGCATCAAAAAAAGCAGTCAATCCAACTAAGACTTAGGTTCCTTTTTAGCTTCTTTCCAAATGGCATCCAAAGCTGCCAAATCGAAATCTTCCCAATTTTTTCCGGAATGATGTACATGTTGTTCGATAAATTGGAATCGTTTTTGAAATTTCTGATTGGTTTTTTCTAAACAACGTTCCGGATCCAAGTTTTTATATCTTATCAAATTAACTACGCTAAATAACAAATCTCCTAATTCTTCTTCAATTTTATCTTCATCCTGCAAATCTAAAGCCTCCTCCACTTCTGCCAGTTCTTCTTTGCATTTATCCACCACTTGTTCTAAGTAGTCAAATTCAAAACCCACATGTTTTACTTTATTTTGAATAATATATGCCTTTTCCATTGCTGGAGTAGAAGTAGGGACACCACTCAAAATGGATTTTTTACCTTCTTGTTTTTTAATCGTTTCCCATCTTTTCTTGACCTCATCAGGATCAGTTATTTCTTCAGAAAACTCATAAACATGAGGGTGACGTCGCACTAATTTATTGGCAACTTCTTCCACCACATCTCCAAAATCGAAGGCCTCAATCTCTTGTGCCAATTTCGAATAAAACAAGATGTGTAAAAGCAAATCCCCCAGTTCTTCTTTAGCATTCTGCCAATCTTTCAATAAGATTGCATCCTGTAATTCATAAAGTTCTTCCTTACTTTGAGGCAATAAAGTTTCAAAAGTTTGCTTTCTATCCCATGGACATGACACACGTAACTCTTCTACAATTGTCGCTAATCGTTCTATTGTTTGTGCATAATTCTGTGGATTATAAAGCATGGATTTTGACACAATTTATTTTTTAAAGATCATTCTATAATCAACTTTCACTTTACCGTTAGAAATATCTTTCAGTTTCTTTTGAACCAACTTTTTCTTTAATGGCGGTAAATAATCGATAAATAATTTCCCTTCTAAATGATCATATTCATGTAAGATAACACGTCCAGTGATTCCGGAAAACTTTTTCACTTGCTTTTCAAATTGTTCGTCATAATATTCAATTTCCACTACTTCATCTCTCTTAATATCTTCACGAACTTTTGGAATGCTAAGACATCCTTCATTATATGTCCATAAGGAGCCTGAAGTTGACAAAACCTTAGGATTTATAAATATCTCTTTAATCCCTTCTTCTTCTGGAAATTCTTTCAAATCTTCTTCATCAAAATTCTCAACCAATTGCAAAGTATCCACTACAAAAATACGAATAGGTTGATTGACTTGAGGCGCTGCTAATCCGACACCGTTTGTATGATACATGGTATCCCACATGCTTTCCACAAAGGATTTCAAATCTTCGAAGTCTGCTGTAATATCTTGGGCTACTTGTCGCAACATTGGATGCCCATAAGCCACTACGGGTAAAACCATAATTATAATCTCTATTTTATACCTTGCAAAGATAAACATTTAACCTGCATTAGTCATGAGATTATTTTGATTTTAGATGAAATTCGGAATTCTCTGATCAGAGTATACTATATTAGATAATTACAAGTGATATATAAAATCAAAAGAATCCAAGCATTAAGTATTAAAACCTAAATTTGTGGTGATTTATACTTGACTTAAAGGCCTCAGTTCATTCAAACCACGACATAGAAGTTTTAAAAAAAATGCAGGAAATAATGAGAGTTAATCAGTTCTGTATAGACAGTTAGTGACTTCTATTTTAAAAATTTAGTATTTTTGGGTTTCAAAATTTAGCACACATGAATATTATTCTATTCGACGACGGATTAAGGTCTCAATTTTATCCTTTGGATTTAGGTAGGCCCTTAGCTCATTTATTGACTGGATGCTACACAATGGAAGAAAGATGGCAAGCCTACTCTTCACTTCCTTTATCTTTCCAATACATTACGGACGACTATCTAAACCTCCCACCCAACTTTGAAGAAAAGGAGGAATACCTATATATCAATGCTCGTTTAATTGCTTCTCGAGATCTTAAAGAAGACATTTTACAATCTACGAAAAATCAAAGTTTCATTTCGGAAAATAGATTACTTTGGATTAAAAGCTCCAAGCCTTTTGCAGACTTTAAAGCATTGAATGTATATGCAGAAAAAGCACCCGCAAAAGAATATAAAAAACCTTTTACCATATTAAAAAGTGCTTGGGATTTATTCAGTCATAATGAAGCTATTATAGCCAATGACATTAAGACGTTACCAGAAAGTTATAAAGTTAAAAATGCCATTCCTGGAGTTTACATGGATGACCCTTCAAGAATTTTCATACATCCAGAAGCTCAAGTAAAACCTTGTTTTTTAGAAGCCCAGAAAGGGTACATATATATTGGTCCAAAAGCTACGGTTCAAATGGGAGCTATGGTGCAAGGATCTTTAGTAATGCTTGAAAGTGCTGAATTAAAAATGGGTGCAAAAGTATATGGAAGCACAACTTTAGGGCAACATGTAAAAATAGGCGGAGAAATTGCAAATGTAATTTTCTTCGACTATAGCAATAAAGGACATGAAGGTTTTGTAGGCAACTCCGTAATTGGCTCTTGGTGTAACTTAGGTGCTGACACAAATTCTTCCAATCTTAAAAACAATTACTCTAAAATCAGTGTGTGGAACCCATATCAAAAGAAAAATATCGATACGGGATTACAATTTTTAGGCGTTTTAATGGGAGACCATTGTAAGTTAGGCATTAATACCATGTTGAATACAGGTACAGTGATTGGAGCTCATAGCAATATTTTTGGCGCAGGATTTCCAAGTAAATTTATTCCTTCTTTTTACTGGGGTGGCGCAGAAACTAAAGACAGATATGACTTTAATAAAGCTATGCAAACCGCAGAAAGAATGATGGCGAGAAGAAGACAACTATTGACGGAAAATGCAGTCAATATTTATAAGCACATTTATAAGAATACTCATTTATAATTAAATATATAAAATGCAACAAAGAAAGAATATCGTAGCGGGAAACTGGAAAATGAACCTGAACTATGAAACAGGAATAGCGCTCATCGAATCTATATTAGCTTCGAAGGTAAATATTTCCGATAATCAAGAAGTTATTTTAGGCGTTCCTTCTATTCTATTAGCTAAAGCAGCAGAGTTAACAAAAGATCAAAAGCACATTCATATTGCTGCACAAGATTGTCATCATGAAGCTTCAGGTGCTTTCACTGGAAATATCAATGCCGACATGGTGCGTTCTACCGGTGCAACTTACGTGATTATTGGCCATTCTGAAAGAAGAATGTACCATCAAGAAGATGCGAAAGTATTGAACCAAAAAATTCAGCAAGCTTTTGAAAACAATTTGAAAGTTGTTTTTTGTATTGGTGAGCCCTTAGATATTCGTGAAAACAATCAAGAAAACGATTATATCTCCACGCAATTAAAAGAGACTGTTTTTCAACTTCCAAAAGAAGACATGGAAAATATAACGATAGCTTATGAACCAATTTGGGCAATCGGAACAGGTAAAACTGCATCTGCGGATCAAGCTCAAGCTATGCATCAACATATTCGTTCTGAAATAGCTAAAGCTTTTGATGAAAACATTGCAGAGCTTACGCCTATTTTATATGGTGGTTCTTGCAACGCTTCCAATGCGAAAGAACTATTTGCATTAAAAGACGTAGATGGCGGCTTAATTGGTGGAGCTTCTTTAAAAGCTGAAGATTTCAAGGCTATTATTGAAAGTGTTTAAATCAAGAATATATTTTTAAGGATAAAAATACCTGAGTGAGTTTCTCATTCAGGTATTTTAACTTAAATTACAATTAAATCCATATCACAAAAAACATGATGCTTCAAAAAATCATAAAATCATTTTTCATTGCACTCTTTGTATTAAGCTTTTTTGTTTCAAATGCTGCTCATGCACAATTCTGGAAACAAAAGAAAAAAGCAAATAATACTGAAAATGTCATTAAAGAACACACTGCAGAAGATGTTCCTGAATTAATCGACTCCACTCAAATAGATATCAAAGAGATTGCGAAAAAAAGACAAATTCCAACTACTCGCAAAGCCGTTAAAAAAGACGCGTATCGAATTGACGTTTTATTGCCTTTAGGTTTAGAAGAAATTAGTAATCAAAAAATCACGCATCCTGATAAATTGTCTTTTACTAAAAAGAATCTTATCTATTATATAGAAGGGATGCAACTAGCTATTGATTCTTTAAACAAAATGGAAGTTCCTGTAAATTTATACATTCATGACGCAATTAATTTGGAAGATGATTTAAAAAACAACTTACTTTTCACCAATCAACTTTTTAAATCTGATGCTTGGATTGCACACACCTCTTCTCAAGAGCTTTCAACACTTAGTCAGCTATCTTTAGAAAAAGAGATTATGCTTTTCTCTACTTTTTCACCTGGTGCTTCTGATATTGAAAACCAACCTTACTTTTATATCTTAAATCCGAAATTAAATAGTCATATAGAATCCTTATTAGCTTTTGGACAGAAAAAATTTGTTCAAGATCCTAAGTTTTTTATTTATGACACCACGAGTGCATTATCATTAGATGCGTATCATAAATTCAATGAGTTTATGGGTGGAAATGCTATTTCTACTTTTAATTGGAAACACGAAAAGACGAAAGAAAGCATAAAAGCAAATTTAGTATCGAATAGAAAAAACATTCTTTATTGCAATACCATGAATAAGGTGATGATTGAAGAATTTTTAAATTTCTTAGAAACCATTCCTAAAGAATACGAAATTGTGGTCATGGGAATGCCGAATTGGAAACCTTATACCAAAAAGAAAGAGCTCTCACATGTTCATTTTTATACCACACAAGCTTTTTATTTTGACGGTCAAGGTGCTTTATGTGACTGGCTGAAAGTAAATTATAAAGAACGTCATGGTAGAGATATTCAAGACATGACTTACAGAGGATTTGAATTGATTTTTGGACTAGGAAATGCATTGGTAAAAAACGGAAATCAATTATATACACCTTTATCTAAATCACATAGATTATGGCCGTTAAGTCATTTCAATATGGAAGCACAATTTGACGAAAAAGATACTTTTTTGTATTTTGAGAATACCTATTTATATATCATGCATCATTTGAATGGAAACGAACAAATGGTTCATTAGTTAAATTGATTTCTATGTCTAAACAAATCTTTTCTTTATCGCAAGTTACCAAGAGTATAGAAACGACTTTGAAAAATCGTTATGGCTCACCATTTTGGGTTAAAGCAGAAATGAATCGCTTAAATTGGTATCCTCATTCAGGTCACGCCTATCCTGATCTATTAGAAAAGAAAGACGGAAGAGTTATCGCTCAGCTTAGAGGAGTGGTTTGGAAAACAGATTATGATAGAATTCAAGCCAGTTTCAAAGAACAATTAGGCGAACCTTTGAAAGAAGGTGTTGAAATACTTTTTTTGGCACAAGTAACTTACAGCGGAGCTTATGGCTTAAGCTTACAAATCAGAGATATAGATGTTCAATATCATTTAGGAAGCTTAGAAAAAGAAAGACAAGCTACTATTGATGCTCTAAAGAAAGAAAATGTTTTTCATTTAAATAAACAATTGACCTTCCCTACTTTACCACAAAAGATTGCTATCATTTCTGTGGAAACCAGTAAGGGATTCGGTGATTTCAAAAAAGCTTTGGTCGATCAATGGCCGAAATATAAATATTATTATAAACTTTTTCCCGCTATTTTACAAGGTGATCGTGCGGTAACCTCGATTCGCTTTCAACTTCAAAAAATCAAAAAGGAATTAGAAAATTTCGATGTTGTCGTTATTACAAGAGGTGGTGGAGATGAAATAGGTCTCAGTGCGTTCAATCATATTGACTTAGTAAGAGATATAGCTACTTTCCCACTTCCTGTTTTAACAGGTATTGGACATGCTACAAACTTAAGTGTAATTGACATGGTGGCGTATTACCATGCGATCACACCCACTCAAATTGCACAATACTTAATAGACTACTTCGATACGGCTTCAAAAGCCTTACACGAAACGAGTAGATTGATTTTAAATCAAACTAATCGATTGATTCATCATTACGAAAAAAAGACGCTAAATACTCAGAAAGTATTGCAGCTTTTAGCTCAAAAGTATTTAATTCGTTTAGAACACAGTTTGGAAAACGTCACTCAAAATATTGAAAAATCTAGTCAGTATTTATTGAGAGATAGTAAACAATCCCTTCAAAGCGATAAAAAGTACTTAGAAAGAATGATTCAAGAAGTTTTGGAAAATAAACAGTCAGAATGGCTATCTTGGCAAGAGGACTGGGAAAATAGTATTTTACAAATTTTAAAATCTAAACAAAAGGATTTAAATCATATTGAAGATAGAATACAATGGATGGATCCACAACATATTTTAAAAAGAGGATTTACAATGTTGCATCAAGATGGAAAAATTATCACTCAAGCAGCCCTTTTAGAAACGAAAGATTTCCAGGTGCAATTTTCAGATGCGTCCATTAATGTTGAACCTTTAAAAATCACGATCAATGAATAATTTATCATACGATAAAGCTTTTGAAGAGCTTCAAGAAATTTTACAACAAATAGAAGAAGGAGATATTACTTTAGACACTTTGAGCGAAAAAGTTAAAAGAGCTCATGTATTGATTCAACATTGTCAAACTAAATTTAAAGAAGTCGAAAACGAAGTAGCTAATATTCTCACAGAAATTAAAGAAGATAACGAAGAGGAAAAAAAGGATTAATTCATGGACATTCAAACACTCTATCCCAGATTAGAGAACATATATTTTATAGCTAAACAAGTGGTGGATGGCTTTATGAGTGGGTTACACCAAAGTCCACATCATGGGTATTCTGTTGAATTTGCAGAACACAGAGCTTATACTCCTGGTGATCCTTTACGTTTTGTAGATTGGAAAGTATATGGTCGAACTGAAAAAATGTATGTCAAGAAGTTTGAAGAGGAAACGAATGTTCGAAGTTATTTTTTATTAGATCGTTCCAGTTCTATGCATTATAAAGGAGATGGACCTTGGAGCAAATTGGAATATGGCGCATTATTGGTAGCGAGTTTAGCTTATCTATCTCAAAAGCAATTAGACGGAGTAGCCTGGGGTTATTTTTCAGATAAATTAGAAAGTCTAAGTCCCGTAAAATCCAGTTCGACACATTTGCATCAATTGATGTTGTCTTTAGAAAAAACAATACAGACAGACACCACAGGTATTAAAACCGACCTCAATCAAAGTTTAAAAAACTTAAAAAATAGAATTCCCAAACGTTCTTTAATTTATATATTTTCCGACTTTTTAATGAATGAAGAAGATATGGAAGAATGGGTGGACACTATTCAAGAGTGGAAATATTTACATCATGAAGTAGTTTTAGTATCTTTACACGACGTTGAAACAGAAATAAATTTAAATTTCAAATCGGGTAATTACACTTTAGCAGATATGGAAAGTAGTGCTAAAGTTGATATCAGCGTTGATCAAGTACGAGAAGCGTATCAAGAAAAGATTAAAGAACATTTAAAAAAACTAGAAGATTTCAGCCTACTTCATAAAATAGATTTTTTATTAATTGACACACAATCCACTCCGGAAGAAATTTTAAAAAACTATTTAATCAATCGTTCAAAAATGAGGTGAAGTATTAAATATTTCATTACCTTTGCATCCCTAATTCATTTTAGGGTTTTTATTTAGGATAAGATCTTTAATTTTGTAGTTGTAAGATGAAAAAGTTTCGCGAGTTTGATATAAGTTGGACGGGGCTGAAAGAAGGGGAACATAGTTTTCAATATGAGTTGGATGATGAGAAGTTAAAAGCATTAGAATTTACTAATGATGACTTTACAAATGTCAACACTCACATTAATCTTTCATTTGATCGTCATCATAATTTTTTTGAATTATTATTCGATTTTGATGGTAGTTTAGATTGCAATTGTGACCGTTGTGGTGACCCATTGCATCTTGATATTTGGGATGAATTCAAGTTGATTGTAAAACTTGTTGAAACTCCAGAAGAGGCTGACCACATGAATGAAGAGGAAGACAATGAAATTGTGTATATTGCACGCAGTCAACCGAGCATAAATGTTTTCCAATGGCTCTACGAATTTTTGATATTGAGTATTCCTATTCAAAAAATACACGACAATGATGAGTCAGGCGAATCATTATGTAATCCCAAAGCTTTAGAGATGCTTAGAGCCATGGAAGAGCAAACGATAAAAAACAACAAAACCTGGAAGGGTTTAGACAATCTGAAAAAAGAGTAAATTTTTAATATTATTTGTAAATTCAAGTTTAAAAAATATAAATAGATATGGCACATCCAAAACGTCGTCAATCGAGACAAAGAACAGGTACCCGTCGTGCACATGACGGATTAGTTGGAACTACATTGAGCGTTGATCCAACAAGTGGCGAAACACATGTACGTCATAGAGCACATTGGAGCGAAGGAAAATTATTCTACAAAGGTCAAGTAGTATTGGATAAGAATCCACCTATGGAAACTGACGGTGAATAATTATATATAAAATAATTTAAGCCGGTAATATCATATTACCGGCTATTTTTGTTGATATTAGCTTAAGTAATGGACGAAAACATGATGAAAATAGGAATAGACATAATGGGCGGTGACTTTGCTCCTGAACAAGCTATCATTGGCTTGAAGGATTACTTATTAGAAGAGCAAGCAGATAACCAAGATGTTCATTTCCATTTAATAGGAAGTCCTCAAATAGCAGAACCCTATCTACATCATTTAGAACCCTTTAAATCGCGATATACATTGATTCCTTGTGATTCAGTGATATTGATGAATGAACATCCTACGAAAGCTTTAAAAGAAAAAACCAATTCTAGTATTGCTATTGGTTTTAAACAGCTATTAACACAAGAAGTACAAGCTTTTGCTAGTGCTGGAAACACCGGTGCAATGCTCGTAGGAAGTCTTTACTCTGTTAAATCTATTCCTGGTATTATTCGTCCAACCATAGCTTCTCCTATTCCTAATATCAATGGAGGTTGGAGTTTTTTATTAGACGCAGGCGCAAATGCTGATTGTAAAGCAGAACATTTATATCAATTTGCTAAAATTGGTTCTCTGTATGCTAAAGAAGTGCTTCATATTGAAAATCCTCGTGTAGGATTACTAAATATTGGAAGTGAAGAAGGAAAAGGTAATTTATTAGCTCAAGCAACCTATCCTTTATTAAAGAACTCTGAATACATCAACTTTATTGGCAACATAGAAGGTAGAGATGTCTTTACAGATGCTGCTGATATTATCGTTTGTGATGGATTTACAGGTAATGTCATTTTAAAAATGGCGGAATCTTTTTATGATATTTTCAAAACGCAACGCCAAGTTCAAGATGATTTCTTAGATCAGTTTAATTATGAATTCTTTGGCGGAACGCCTGTTTTAGGAATCAACGCAAATGTATTCATAGGTCATGGCATTTCAAATGCGCCAGCATTTAAAAACATGATCAAAAACACCATTCAATTAGCTCAAGGAAACTTAATCAAGTCCTTAAACACACTATTTAAGCCAGAAAGCTAATTTATTTACGTCTTTTTTACCTTATTATCTTATATTGCATCAGAAGAACAATTTTGATGTATGAAATTTATTAAACCCTTATTGATGGTTGCAGCGATGATGCTTTCAACCCTCATGACCTTTGCACAAGTCAAAACTGGTGCTGAACAATTATCGCTTTATCTACCTGATTTAAAGGATAAAAACATTGGCATTGTCGCCAATCAAACAAGTCAAATTAACGGTACTTCCTTAATAGACACTCTACTCCATTACAATATTTCCATTCAATCTATTTTTTCTCCAGAACATGGTTTTAGAGGAACAGCAGATGCGGGAGAATCTGTAAAAAATGGAAAAGACACTAAGACTGGTATTTCAGTGATTTCACTTTATGGAAATAATCGAAAGCCACAAGCAAATCAACTTAAAGGCATCGACTTGATGATCTTTGATCTGCAAGATGTGGGGGCACGCTTTTACACTTACATTTCCACCTTAGAATACGTAATGGAAGCCTGTGCAGAACAAGGTATTCCATTAATGATTTTAGACCGACCTAATCCGATGGGACATATTGTTGACGGACCAGTTTTAAAGCCTAAATTCAAGTCATTTGTCGGTATGCAGCCTATTCCAATCTTACACGGATTGACTATGGCAGAATATGCGCAAATGTTGATTGGTGAAAAATGGTTGAGGGTTTCCAAACCTTTAAATCTTACGATTATACCGAACGCGAATTACACACATCAAACGAAGTATAATTTACCTGTTTCTCCATCGCCAAATTTAAGAAACATGGCGGCTATTTATCTATACACTTCAACTTGTTTTTTTGAAGGAACGCCTATCAGTTTAGGACGTGGAACGTATCAACCTTTTCAAATGTATGGACATCCTACATTTAAAGACATGCCTTTTAGCTTCATACCTAACTCACTACCTGGTGCAAGAAAACCACCATTATTGAATCAAGTTTGTCATGGAAGATTCCTAACTGATAAGGCAGAAACCGCATATCTACTCACAAAAGATGGTATCGTTTTAAATTATTTAATCGATGCCTATAATGCTTATCACAAAAAAGACGACTTCTTTACTTCTTTCTTTAATTTATTAGCAGGTACTGATGAGTTGCAAAGTCAAATTAAAAAAGGCTGGTCACAACAATTGATCAAAGAAAGTTGGCAGAAAGACTTAAATCAATATAAAGCGATTAGAGCTAAATATCTTATATATCCATAATCCATGTTGAAGAATAAACGCGCATTATTATTAGATAGAGACGGTGTACTCAATGAAGAAAAAAGAGGATCTTATATCTTTACTCCTGAGGAATATATTTGGCTTCCTGGTGTTCAAGACGCTTTAGTAAAAGCTCGTGAATATTATGACTACTTCTTTATTGTAACGAATCAAAGAGGGATTTCAAGAGGCTTGATGACCGAAGCGGATTTAGCTAAAGTGCATCAAAAAATGACTGATGAACTTTCCAAACTCGATGTAGAGATTCATGGCATTTATTATGCTAAAGGTATGGACGATGCTGATCCTTTTAGAAAACCGAATCCAGGAATGGGTTTAAAAATAAAAGAAGAGTTTAAAGATATTGATTGGAGTCGCTCGACTATGATTGGAAATAATATTTCGGATATGGAATTCGGCAAACATTTGGATTTAGAAACGATATTTTTATCTACGACTAATCCACCTTTAAAACTTCCTCATTCTTCTGTTGATAAACAGTTTTCAAGTTTATTAGCATGGTCGGAGACTTTGGGAAAGTAAGTGGAATTCAACATGTTATATACAACCCCAAAGGTTTATTCATGCCAAAAAAACAAAGAATGAAATGAAAAGTTATTCAATTATAAAATTAAGTACCATGTGGTCGACTGATCGTCTAAGAAATGATGTTGAAAGAATACTAAATGAAAAAGCATCTCAAGGATTTGAAATTGTTTCTGTTGCATTTGGAGTAAATGTTTGGTGGATGCCAACTGCATTTATTACCATTTGTAAATAGAAAATATATGTTAAATCTTACTAATTCAAAATAGAAACAGCATTTCAATTAATAAATTAGATCCTGAGAAAACAATGAAATAGTTATCAACTATTGGGGCGAAAGTGGTAAAAAGAAATTTCAAAAACAAAAAAGGATTGCCAAAAGACAACCCTTTTTTTAAATTTCATGATTAAATAATATTTACAAAAACCTACTCAGCTTCTGCAACAACTTCTTTAACTTCTGGTATCATACGCTTCATCATGCCTTCAATACCTGCTTTCAACGTCACCATCGAAGATGGACAACCTGAACAACTTCCTTGCAATAACAAAGTGACTACGCCTGTATCATCCTTAAAATCTACAAAACTAATCGCACCACCATCCATTTCAACTGCTGGTTTTACATAGTTTTCTAACATTTCCTTAATGCGTTTTACCACATCTGGATCATCAGACAAAACCATATTACCGTCTTCTTGTGCTGGAACTAAAGTTTCGTCCACAACTGTTTTTTCAGCTTCTAAATATTCTTTTAAAAACTGTCTAATCGTAGAAGTAATTTCTTCCCATTGTGTACCTGAATCTTTAGTCAATGTAACAAAGTTACTAGCTATAAAAACTCCTTTTACATAAGGGAAATTAAATAGTTCTTGCGCTAAAGGTGAAGGTTCTGTTAGTTCTTTTTCTGGAAAATCAATACTCTTTCCAGGATACAAAAGTTTGTTAGCTACAAACTTCATCGTTTCTGGATTCGGCGTCATCTCTGTATAAATACTAACTATAGTTTTTCCTGTATTCAACATTTTATTATAATTTATATAGATTCAAAAATACGAATTAAATAGCTTAATTAGACAATATAATTACTAATATGGCTAAAGGTTTTATCTATAAGTCAAATGATTCTGTACAAGCCCATGCAAATTCAGACTCCATTCTGCCTTGTAGCATTAAGTCTGTTCGCTGTTTAGGATGTTTAAAATTCATTTTTAATTGAACATAATCATCGATATCCAACCATTCATGAACAATCATATGTTCCTTAAAATCCATAAAACCCTCTCCATACCATTTGTAAGCTGCTTCTTTACTCGACCACAACAAGGTAATTTTTTCTATTAAAGAGTCACTCAATCGCTGCTCATCAATACCTAAAAACTTATCTTGTAATCTTTTAATTTTAGGTTCATAAGTCTGAACATCTAATCCTATAGATCGTTTAGGACTCACTGCCACACCCACATAAGGAAAGGAATGAGAAATAGAAAAATGTAGAGATTCATTCGGCAAAAAAGGTTTCCCTTTATCATTAATTTGAACATCCTGCACTGGAAAATCAGCGACTAATTCTTGTAATAAAAACCGACTCGAAGCAAACTCTAATTGTCTGCGCTCCGAACGGGCTATAGGAATTTCCCAACCTTTCAACTGTGATGCAAAAAAATCTAAAGGCTCCTCAATCTTCCAAAAAGCCAATTGCTTTCCATCTTGCTCTTCTGACCAATGTTTAATCAATGACATAATGCAAAGATACAACTTTACTTGCTCTTATATTAAATACTGACACCATACATGTGCCGACTTGATCTATAATAACATCTTTTTAATGAGGAGGAAAATCAACTCTAAAACGAAAAGACATGTTATTTCCCTTCTTTAAATGCATAATAAGTATTCAAGAATTCTAACAATTCATCTGGACTGATCAAGTATTTTTTATCTGCTTTAGTGACGATTAAAATATTTTGAGATAACTCCGTGGTGTACAAATGAATTTTGCCATATCTATCAGAGAAATAAACGCCAAAATCTCCCCAAAAGCCACCTGATGCAAAGATTTTTTTCTTGATGTATAAATGAGGATAACGCACAATCCAAACATCATGAATTTGATCAAAAGGAATAGCTTTACTACTGAATGGACGAACGATTTTTATGCCTTTTTTGGACAGGACATATTTTGAAATATGAAATCCATAAGCTAAAAACAAAGCCATAAAAAGTACAAAAGCCAAAACATACTTTATAACTCCATCTAAAATCTGCTGATTGCTAAATAACAATAAGGCGATGAGAATGAGGATTATAAGACTAAAAGACATGGTGACTTTTAGATTCTTCGAACTTAAACTGGCTTTAAAGGATTTCTTCATTTTTTATTACTTTCAATCTCATCAGCAATGAATGAATTACAAAAGTACAAAAGAAAATGCGCAAAGGATTTTTGTACGAAGTTTGAACACACAAGATTATTCCGTAATTTTGCATCATGAAACGCGTAGTAATTGGATTATCAGGAGGCGTGGACTCCAGTGTAGCTGCCTATTTGCTGAAAGAGCAAGGGTATGAAGTGATTGGTATGTTTATGCGTAATTGGCATGATAGTGATGTGACCTTATCAAACGACTGTCCGTGGTTAGAAGATTCTAACGACGCTTTATTGGTTGCAGAACAGTTGGGCATCCCTTATTACGTGATAGATTTAAGTAAGGAATACAAAGAGCGTATCGTAGATTATATGTTTGATGAGTATGAAAAAGGTCGTACTCCAAATCCTGATATTTTATGTAATCGGGAAATTAAATTTGATGTTTTTTTAGATGCTGCAAAAAATCTAAACGCAGATTATGTGGCTACAGGACATTATTGTAGAAAAACAACTGATGAAGACGGCATACATCATTTATTAGCAGGAAAAGATCCATCAAAAGATCAGTCTTACTTTTTATGTCAATTGAATCAAGAACAATTAAGTCAATCTTTATTTCCTATTGGTGAGTTACTCAAATCTGAAGTGAGAGAAATTGCTCAGAAAATCGGATTGACTACAGCAGATAAAAAAGATTCTCAAGGTTTATGTTTTATTGGGAAAGTAGATTTACCTACATTTCTACAACAACAATTGGAAGTTAAACCTGGAGATATTATAGAGATTCCAGCAGATAACGCACAAGTTCAAGCTTATCAACAAATTGAACCTACAGTTGAAAATATTGTAGCGTTAGCAGCACCCTTTCAGTTTGATAAAAAAGACGGTATTAAAGTAGCCGATCATCAAGGCGCTCATTATTATACGATAGGTCAAAGAAAAGGTTTACATATTGGTGGTCGTCCAAATCCATCATTTGTAATGCAAATTGACACTAAAAATAATATTGTTTTTTCTGGACAAACGAGTGAGCATCCGGGTTTGTATCGCTATGCTTTAAAAATGAATGTGGAAGAAGTGCAATTCATTAATCCTACCTACAAATTGGAAGTGGGTAATTCTTACGAAATGATGGTGCGTATCAGATACAGACAAGCTTTGCAAAAAGCACTTGTTTTGCGTAAAGAAGACGGTATTTATATTTTATTTGAAGAGCCACAAAGGGGTGTTGCTGCAGGTCAGTTCGCAGCTTGGTATAAAGAAGACGAATTAATTGGATCTGGGGTTATTAGTGCATAATACTTTTCAATTATAATAAGGCTGAGAGATGTTTTCTTCGATAAGTTGAGGTTTGAGTTTTAGACTTTGAAACATGATGAGATTATTAATGGTGAATGGTGAATGGTGAATGGTGAATTGAAAAGGATGTTAGTTCTATTTTTCCTTTTTTACTTTCTCCTTTTTGTCACGCTGTAAGCGTCTCTCCTCCTTCTAAATTCTATGATTTATTTGTCAAATATTGTGGAGGGATCCTTACAGGATGACAGTGGGGAGTAGTAGCCATGTAACCATGTGACCATGTGGTTACTTCGATGAGATGAATATCCAATTAATAATTATTTGGAATCAATGAAGTGTAATAGTTATATGTTATTAAGAAGGGTATCCCGCAGATCTCGCAAATTGCGCAGAAAAAAGAAGGTAGTAAAGGTGCAAAGCAGATTCCGCAGATGGGAAATAGTGATTGATATTTAAGACTTAGAAACTTGGAGAGTGGGAGATTTCACTACTGTGCTATATTTATTCCTCCTTTTTGTCACGCTGTAAGCGTCTCTCCTCCTTCTAGATTCTATGATTTATTTGTCAAATATTGTGTAGGGATCCTTACAGGATGACAGTGGGGAGAAGAAGTAAAGATGAAGCAGAACAATATAATAGATACTACTCTTTTTTATTCCTTATTACTAATCCCATAATTATCAAGTCTTAAACCTCATCAAGTCTTAAAAATCTCAAATCTTAAACTCAACATAACGAAGAAAAACACAAGGTCACACGATCACTGTTTACTCTAGTTTTATTTATCGAATATTATTAAGGAATCCTTACAGGATGACAGTGGGCAGAAGAAGTAAAGATGAAGCAGACACACTACAGTAGATATTTTCCGAATTCAATATTTATCCTGCTAAAAGCATAGCTATTTATTCAATATCTTTGCCAAACAAAAGGTTAAGCATGAAGATAAAAGCTGCACAGATAGCAACACGAATTTTTCAATGGGATTATAACACCGCACAAATTGTAAGCGTTTATAAAGCACATAAAAACGAGGATTGTATCGTCTTTCCAATGAATGCCATTTCAGGTGGTCCATTATATGATTTAATAGCACATCCAACTTACAAAACTGAATTAGATCAACAATTGACGAAATTATCTGAAATCATTGATAGCGATGTAGTTATTTGTTTTCCACAACAAATGGAATCTGGTCAGTGGTCCTTAATTTGGATAGATGAAACTGGAATTCATCATAAAAACTTTGAAGAAAACATTTCATTAAAGTCAACAAATTTATTCTTCTTACATCCTTCAAAATGCACTGATTTTTCAAAAGATTTCAAAACGGATTGGGTGATTAGTTTTCAACAGAAAAAATTCGATTATCAGCAGGATCAAAACTTCCAAAACTTTATCAATCCTGAAGTTACTAAGTACTGGATGCATATCACGCCTTATGGTTTTGATGGAAGTCAAATATATGAGGGTCAAAGTTTTATCTATGCTAATGATGACACTTGGCAATTCGCTCCTTCTTGGGAAAACACTGTACTTTCATTAGATCAAGCGACTGTACAAGTACCTTCAAGTGATGTATTACCTTGGAATCATGAAGATCGAATTCCAGCATTATATGACGGTTTAATTTTCGCTATTCGAACTTTCTTTGATCAAAAGGGATTTCAAAAAGCGATTATTGCAAGTTCTGGAGGATTAGACAGTGCTTTAGTCCAAGCTTTAGTGAGTCAAGCTATTGGTGGAGAACAGGTTTTTGCTTATTTATTACCTTCAGAATTCTCAAGTGATCATTCCATTTCAGATGCAGTTGAGCTCAGTACTAATTTAGGAAATACACATGAAATCATTCCTATTAAAGGAACTTATCAGACCTTATTAAAATCACTAGCACCTCAATTTGAAAGTGCTAAATTCGACTTTACAGAAGAAAATATTCAAGCTCGAATTCGTGGGGTGATGATGATGGCTTTAAGTAATAAAAATGGTGGCGTAGTGATCAATACTTCTAACAAAAGCGAAATCGCGATGGGTTACAGTACGATGTATGGTGATTCGATTGGCGCAATTTCTGTGATTGGGGATATCTATAAATCACAAGCTTATGCTTTAGCGAGATACATCAATAGAAATGAAGAAGTCATTCCTTTAAATATTATTGAAAAAGCACCTTCTGCTGAGTTGAGGTCTAATCAGAAGGATAGTGATTCCTTACCTGAATACGATTTGTTAGACGGTATGTTATATAAAATTATTGAAGAAGGAAAAACAGACGAAGCGCATTTTAATGAGGAAGAACAAGAGATTTTAAGTTGGGTATTGCAAAGGATTTATAACAATGAATTCAAGAGAGTTCAATTCCCACCGATTATTAAAGTTTCTCGAAAGAGCTTTTTCGAAGATCGTAAATTCCCAAGTATATTTTAATTATTCATTATGATACAAACAGATATACTTATCGTAGGATCTGGCATTGCTGGTTTAACTTTTGCTACTAAAATGGCAGAAGCACATCCTGATAAAAACATCTTAATTCTAACAAAAGCAGATTCTAACGAAGAAACGAATACTAAATACGCACAAGGTGGTATTGCAGTTGTGGATATATCGTCGGGAGATAGTTATGAAAAACATATAGCAGATACTTTGACGTCTGGAGATGGACTTTGTAATCGTGAGGTGGTAGAAATGGTGGTTAAGAAAGGACCGGAAAGAGTGCAAGAAATCATTGATTGGGGTACGAATTTCGACAAGTTAAAAGATGGTACTTTCTCAAAAGGAAAAGAAGGTGGGCATTCTGAATTTAGAATTTTACATCATAAAGATATTACAGGTTTTGAAATCGAAAGAGCTTTATTGTCGAAAGTCAGTGAGTTTAAAAATATTCGAATTGAGAATCATTGGCATGTTATAGACTTAATTACGCAGCATCATTTAGGTTATTTAATGACAAAGTCTTCCCATAATATTGAATGTTATGGCGTATATGCTTTAAATCTTAAAGCACGAAGGGTTGAAAAAATCAATGCAAGAATTACGCTTTTAGCTACAGGCGGAGCGGGACAAGTGTATAGAAGTACTACCAATCCAAAAATAGCGACAGGAGATGGTATTGCAATGACTTACAGAGCAAAAGGACGTATAGAAAACATGGAGTTTATTCAATTTCATCCTACTGCTTTATATGAAAATGGGGTCAGTCCTTCTTTTTTAATCACTGAAGCTATTCGAGGTGCAGGAGCTATATTGAGAAATGAAGAAGGCGAAGCATTTATGAAACGTTATGATCAAAGAAAAGATTTAGCACCACGTGATATCGTGGCGAGAGCAATTGATCATGAAATGAAAACACATGGTACTGAATTTGTTTATTTAGATGCCACATCGTTAGGAGCAACAGTTTTCGAAGAGCATTTTCCTAATATTTTAAAGTATTGTCGTTCTAAAAATCTTAATCCTTTAGTAGATTGGTTGCCTATCGCGCCGGCAGCGCATTATTCTTGTGGTGGAATTCAAACTAATAAATCAGGAGAGACTTCTATTCATCATTTATTTGCATGTGGAGAAGCGGCAAGCACTGGACTTCATGGAGCTAATCGATTAGCCAGTAATTCGTTATTAGAAGCTTTAGTTTTTGCACATAATTGTTACCTCACAGCATCTGAAACCTTAGCGTCAACGTCGTTTATTGATAATTTACCAGATTGGGATGCAGCAGGAACAACAACGCCTAAAGAAAATATTTTATTGACTCAAAGCTTGAAAGAATTAAAAGCTATTATGAGTGATTATGTGGGTATTGTTCGCAATAATGTGCGTTTAGAAAGAGCTATGCGACGCATTGATTTATTACATGAAGAAACTGAAAAACTTTATGACCAATCCATCATTTCTCCACAATTACTAGAGTTAAGAAATCTGATTACCACGGCCTATTTAATCGTCAAAGGGGCAAGTTTTAGAAAAGAAAGCAGAGGTTTACATTACACCACGGATTATCCACAACACGGCGATATTATTCAAAATATTATCCTATAAATAATGACAGAAAAGATCAAAAACTTTATCGGTGAGCATATTTTAAAGGAAACTTTAATAAAAGTTCAAGGCAGTCCAATCTCCTCATTTAAAATCAAGAAAGTAGTTTGGAAACCTATACAAACTAAAAAAGGATTACAATGGCAGTTGGTTGAAACACATCCTACAAAAGATTTGACTTATACTTTTCCATTTGAGGAGGGATTAGAAAAACTGTTGAATAGTATAGAAAAGGAGAGTAAAAGCATGATGATTTTTACCACTGAAATCAATTGGCAAATCGTTTATGCAAAAAATGGACAATTAGCTATTAAATCACATGAACCGTTACCTCATATACAAGTAGATTGGGCACACAATCGTGAAAAAAAACATTTGATTGCTGCTGATCAAGCTCCTTATTTACATGGTTTAGGATTAAGTAATGCACAAGGGAAAATCACTAAAGCAGGTCAAGATAAATTCAAGCAAATCAGTCATATTTTAGCTTTACTTCAACCTATTTTAGATGAGCAACAAAAACAGTGGAACATTGCAGATATGGGTGCGGGAAAAGGTTATTTAAGCTTTGCACTTTATGCTTATTTACAAGAAAATGGGCATGAAGTCAATATTCAAGCGATTGAAATGAGACCAGAATTAGTGGAACAAGGAAATGCATTATCGAAGAAAATGGGTTATAAAGGTTTGAAATTCGAAACTAATAATATTGAACAGTCGGTATTAGCAGATACCAATTTAGTTTTAGCACTTCACGCTTGTGACACTGCCACAGATGATGCTATTATAAAAGGTATTGAAAATGAGGTAGAACATATTGTCGTTGCACCTTGTTGTCATAAAGAGTTGAGAAGACAATGGGATATAAAAGCAGCTGATCCTGTGAATCATTTTATATTAAAACACAATATCTATCAAGAAAGACAAGCAGAAATGTTGACTGATGCCATTCGTGCTTTATTGTTGGAATATGCCGGTTATGATACTAAAGTGATTGACTTTATCAGTACGGAACACACACCCAAAAATGTCTTAATTATTGCGAGTAAAAGGAAAAATGCAGTTGCTATACATCCAGAAAAGTGGACGGAGTTGTCAGCTCTGAAAAAGCTCTATGGATTAGGTGAATATTATTTAGAACGGAAAATAAAAGAGTTGAAGTGAAAAAAGAGCTATCTGATGAGATAGCTCTTTTTTTAAATATTGTAATATCGAAATTTTAAAACTTCAAAACCATACCAATACCGTTATTAGTAGTTCCAAAATTTAGGGTTACGTTTCTATTTCTAGGGTTCATATAATCATTATATTTTGCTGCTCCAGTATATGCTTTACTTAAGCTAATAATTCCAAATGGAACACCTATTAATCCAACAATTACACCTCCTCCTATTAAAATATTTCCTACTAAAATTAAATCATCATCATATTCAATAGCTCCTAATATCCCTACAGTTCCTCCTATTAAAATTACACCCAATCCTGAAAAAACCATAGACATGTTTATAGTTTTAAATTTATAATGCTTTCTAATATCTTCATATGCTGGTGTATTATAAGCTAAATTTAACGCGTCTTTTTTCTTAAGTTTAGTTCTATAACCGTTTTGATGATGTAAATTAAAACCTGCACGCCAATAAGAATACTTCATCTCATCTGCATATACATATTCTGTATCGTTTTCAATATCTGAAACAACTAAATCAACATGATTATCCCACTTTACCACTTCTTCTGTATCGATTTCAGGTCTAAATTCAACTCTATCTACTTTATTTCTATCAATAGAATAAATGGTCAAATCAGAACTGTTAAATTTTTTAAATTGAATTTCATTATCAATCATCGATTCAATTAAAACCTCAACTTTACTCCCATCTGTCAAATGCAAAACACTTTGTGCATTTACATTTCCATAATTGAAAATGCCTAAAATCAAAAACATTAATCCAATTCTTGTAATCCAATTTATGAGTTTCATATATCTGTTTTAGTTGTTAAAAAATAATGCAACACAAACTTAATCAATTATTTAACTTTTCAAAGGTAAAATGATTAACTTTTATTTACGTAAAGGAATCATAAGGAAATAAACATATTTCATTTCACTCTTGAATTCAGCTACAATATTTTTATTTTATGTTTTGATTTAATACATTTACATTCCTTACCACTTATATATTTTAAATAAAACAAAATGTTGGAGTCAAAGCAATACACAAAATCATTTTACAAGGGACATGAGAAAGGATCTTACGACTCTGCAAAGGCCGTTTTACCTATTGTTCAAAAGCATTTTAATCCTCAATCTGTGATAGATGTAGGTTGCGGTATTGGTTTATGGTTAAAAGTATGGCAAGACGAATTAGGCGTAAACGACATTAAAGGTGTTGAAGGAGATTATATCAATAAGCAGGACATCAATATTTCTCATGATTTAGTGGATACGCATGATCTAAAACTACCTTATAAAAATCCTAAGAAATATGATCTCGCCATGACTTTAGAAGTGGCAGAACATTTACCTAAAGAGAGCGCAGATCAGTTTGTAGAAACCCTAACAAAGCTTTCAGATGTGGTCTTATTTTCTGCAGCTTTAATTGGGCAAGAAGGCACTTATCATATCAATGAACAAATGCCAGAATACTGGGCAGAAAAATTCAAAAAGTTTGGATATGTTCCCTTGGACCTCATTCGTCCTTTAGTTTGGGACAAACCCGAAGTGATGTATTGGTATAAACAAAACATCCTTATCTTTATTAAAGAAGATCAGTTAAAAACACTCTCCGACGAATTGAAATCTGTACAAGAAAATACATTTTCTAACAGCTTACTAAAAATTCATCCTGATCATTATTTTAGAGTATTAAACAGAAAAAAATTCTTCCCTTTCGCACATTATCAAGCTTATAGAATTAAAAAATTCTTTAAAGAAAAGCTATAAACCTAGCTCTTCAGTATTAGAAGCGAAATATTATAATAATTTTAATATATTTTTCCGAATATCAAAATCCTATACTTTGAGAAAGTGTGAGATTTTGATATGTTGTGTTTTCAGTAAATGGGTGCGAAATTACAATTTGTTAGTTATCGAAGTAAAGTTACATCTCCACTCTCAGTTAACTTCTCTCCAAATTGATCTTTACCCTTTAAAACCCAAAAATAAACACCAGCATCTGCCTTTTTATTTTCAAACGTGCCATCCCATCCCGTATTTATTTGAGTGGCATGATAAACCAATTGACCATACCTGTTGTACACACTAAACTCAGTTAATTCAAAATCCCCACAATAAACGTGAGGAACGAACTCATCATTTAATCCATCATTATTTGGACTAAAAGCATTAGGTACATAAAACACAGGTTGATTAAATGCCTTGATTTCAATACTTGTAGTATTTTCACAGCCAAACTCATCTATACCTCTTACATTAAACTGAGAAATATATTGATAAGGTGTTACCATTGGATTCGGAATCGTCGGATCATCACAATAAGCTTCAGGCGTCCAATAATAACTCCTTGCTCCTGTGGCATTGAGTTGAATGGCTGATTGATCACAACTTAACCCATCTGATGAAGCTGTTATTTCCACATTAGGTAATTCTCTAACAGTTATAGTCACCGAGTCCTCATTACTACAACCCTCTTTATTCGTACCTTTTAGGTAATACGTTGTCGTTCTTTTTGGACTAACTAGAACAGTAGGCGCATTGGGGTTTTCAAACACCCCGTCAGGACTCCAATGAAATTCATCTGTCCCTGAACCTATTAAGGCTATAGAAGCTCCTTTACAAATAGCAGTATCTTCATTATCGATAAATACGTTTGGTAAATCCTGGAAAGTAACATGAATCGTATCTGTACCTGTCTGACAAGAATTCCCTGTAATATTTAGCCAATAAGTTCCCGATTCAAATACTTCTATCGTGGGTGTAGTTGCACCTGTACTCCAGATAATATTTCCAGAGTTATTTGAATCGCCCAAGACTAAAGTATCGCCTACACAAACCGTTGTGTCTGAACCTAAATTAACATTTGCACTCCCTACAACTACGATTTGTTTACAAAAAGTTTGAGGACCACGAGGATCTGCTTGATCACAATATAAAACGATATCATATACACCTGGAGTATTGAAAGTATATTCCGTTTCGGAAGCGTAATATTTAATAGCATTTGCATGAGATGGCAAAGTCATTAACGCTCTTTTATAAACTGTAGAGGTTGTAGTAGCACTATAATCTGCAGTTAATGCCCAAAGCGTATCATCATACCAATAAGGTTTCATCATTACCGCACCATCAAAACTAGGACCGCCATATAGTTGACCGTAGTTATGTGTAGTTGGAGTATTATTAATGTCATTGTCAAAATCATATTTCTTAACACCACCTGCTTGCTCAATCCCTAATAAATAAAAATCTTCACATCCTTTTATAAAATTCAATCCTCTAATCTTATTTAAAAGAGGTCCTGTATTCCCTAAATTCATATTTGCTGGATTATTATTTTGCAAGTTAGGTCCTAAAGTATATCTAAATAATGAAGCGCCAAAAGCAATAGAAGTAGTGAATAAATACCAAGTATCATTTTCTTTTAGAATAGCAAAATAGCTTGGATTGGCATTAGTGAAAGGCAATATAGCTGGTGTTAATACATTAGGAATATTATTTAAATCCGTTCCAATATCAAATCTTAAAATATTACTTATTCCATAGTCTTGTCCCACAAATATACGCCATTCTCCATCATCATTAATCACTACCATTTGCATACCCATACCTAAAACAGAAGGATTATCAAAAATTCTTGAAGTTTGAGTAGGTGGATTATCCAATCCATTTCCAAAAACAAAATGCACAATACCTCTATTCGTTAAAAATGCATGATAAATCCCCATATCATCCAGTACAATTTCTACAGCTTCTAAATTGGCATAATTGGCGACAATAAACGAATTGTTTGGATTCCCTAAATTAACTGCAGTTGGAATACTATTTGGATTCGTACCAAAGTCTAATCTTTGCAAAGATGGGTACAAGTATGAATACCCTCCTGCACTTGTGACAAAAGCATAATAATGCTGAGTAGCCGTATCAAAGACCATGGTGGCTTGATCAACAACACTGAACATTGTTCCAGAAGTAGTTGTGTTCGGAATAGGAATTGCAGGAGAACTCAAAGCCGTAATATCCCCTCCATCAAAAGACCAGGCATAAGTTGTAAAACCTTCACCATTTTGAAGATGAAAAGGAACTGTAGTTCCAACACAAACTGTATCAGGACTCACAATATGTTGAGCAAAAGCGGTTTGAACAAAAGCAACAAATAAAACAATGAGAATATCTTTCATATAAAATCAGAGATAAAGCATTTAATTATATCTCCGAAAATAGCTCTTTACAACTGTTAAAGCAAAAATAATAAAAACTTTATTTATTTCTAAAATTAAACAATTACCCTCTCGACCACTGACGATATTTCTTCTTATTAATTTCCTGAAGTGCATCATAAATAGGTCTTGCCCAAAAGTTTCTAAATCCAAAACCTTTAGGTGCACTAGAAAACTGCTCCACTTTTAAAATCTTTTTTGTCGATAAATCAATAACCACAAAATGTAAAATCGCTTGAGCTCTATCTTTATCTAAACTCTCCATGATCATCATAATACCATATCCGTCTTTCTCATCAAAATTGATTGAAGTAATATGTTTATGAATAGCAGATTCGTTTAAACTCTGTGCCGAATTAACCATCACATTTTTAAGACTCATCGTTCTATTACGTTGATCAGTTTGTGCTGTTGCATGGAGCACTTCATTTTTTCTCAATGCTTTATCAAAAGCATATTTAGAACTTTCTCTAATAATCAAGTCATTCCATTCTTGAGCATATTTGTCTCTTAACTCAACAGGTTCCCCATTTGAATCTAATAGGCCTTCAAAACCATCACCGATTAATTTCACCTTGGAATAGTCAACTCCTAACCAATAGGTTTTGCTGTTGCTATCATTCAAAAATTCAGATAAACTTTGTGCTTGTAATGTAAAAGTCAAACACAACAAGCCTAAAATTGTAAATAAACGTTTCATAATTTAAGATTTATATTTCAAAGGTTAAAATAATCAATATATTTGAGTTTAAAAGTATTAAGCATTAATAATCAAATACGTAAAAGTTCCATTTTCTCACAAACCTATTGAATGATAAGTAATTTAGAGCATGTTTTATGAAAACAAACGAACAATCACGCTATTTTAATTTCCTCATTAGGCTACTAACTATTCTTATAGCAGTATGGCCAGCGCTTTATAATGGATTCCCTTTAGTCACTTCAGATACAGGAACTTACATTCATTCAGGATTAACAATGATCTTACCGATTGACAGACCTTGGGCTTACGGCATATTCATTTTAATCAGCAGCTTTCATACCACACTTTGGGGCGTAATTTTATGGCAAGGAATTATTTTCACTTGGCTCATAAAAGCAATTTGTCAACAGATTTGGGGTAAAGATTTTTCTATTATCAAAATTGCATTAATTACTATTTTCATTTCATTTGGAACTGCGGCTGCGTGGATCAATAGTCAGCTCATGGCTGATTTCTTTACAAGTATGTTGTTGCTTTCTTTATTGTTGTTATATCTGAAAATCAAGAATAAAGAAAGTCATTTTTGGCTATATTCATTTATACTATTTTGTACCCTCACACATAACTCTAACATGTTGATATTATTAGGTGGGTCCATAATTTTAGGCATATATTCATTACTTCAAAAAAACAAGACTTGGACAAGAGTTAATTTAAAGCTCCTAGCATTATCTTTATTTGCTGTTATTACTGTCAGTTTTATGAACTTCGTAAAGTTTAAAACCTTTTCATTGAGTCCTGGTTCTCATTTATTTATGATCAGCAGATTAGCTGAACAAGATCTTTTAGATTTGTATTTAGATAAAACCTGTGAAACTAAAGATTACGAACTTTGCAAATTTAAAGGTGAGTTTGGTAATAGACAATGGGATTTCATGTGGCATAATGAACAACTTCCACATTTTAAAGATAATGGATGGTTAGCTTCTAAAAAGGAATATAGTGCTATCGTTAAAGGCATCTTGACCGACCCCAAATTACTTAGCTTGTTTATCCTTAAATCTATTGAAAGCACTGGAAAACAATTAACTCAGATATATATTGGTGAGGGAATGACAGTATTAGTGGATAATCAACAGCCTTATCCTATTGTAAAAAAGTTTTTTAATCATCAATTAAAAGAATATCGCTCCTCTTTTCAGCATCAAGGCGTTTTAAACTTTGGAATTTTTAATTGGTTTTCTATTATCCTCAGTTTGTTCACTTGTTTTTCTGCACTATTTTTAAGCCAAAGAAAGACAGCGCTATCTACTAAAAGTCAAATTTCATGGCAAAGTATATTTGGTATTACCATCTTGTTTATTGTACTCAATGCATTTATAACTGCTAATTTATCAACCATTACTGCTCGTTTGAATATACGTGCGTTTTGGATTTTACCTTTTATTTCTTTACTGTATTGTATCGACAAACTGAATATTTTTCAAGAGAGCAAAAAAATATGACATCAATGCAATAAAATGAAAAATGCCAAAACTATAGAAGCAGTTTTGGCATTTTATATGAATTTTAAACATATTCCTATTTCAGTTCCTCAATAGTCAAGGTTTTATCCATTCTTACCCCTCTATCCGTATTTTTCAAAGTACACATCTGATTATGTGCATCATGTTCAAAATACAAATACCAATCATTATTCGCTGCCTCTTCTAAAATGCGTTTCTTTTCCACTAAAGTTTCTAAAGGACGTGTATCATAAGCCATTACCCAAGGAACAGGAATATGCGCCACACTTGGCAGTAAGTCGGCGACATATAAAATCTTACGATTTCCATAACTCAACAAAGGCATCATCATAGATTCTGTATGCCCATTAGCATATTTAATCGCAAAACCGGGCAACCACTCTTCCCCATCTTTAACGTCAATAAATTTAAGTTTCCCACTTTCCTCAATAGGTAAGATGTTTTCTTTCAAAAAAGAGGCTTTTTCCCTATCGTTCGGCTCTGTCGCCCATTTCCAATGTTCTTTATGCGTCCAATAATCAGCATTTGGAAATTGCAATTGGTATTCCTCATTAACTTTAATCACTGCACCACCCACATGGTCAAAATGCAAATGCGTCAAAAACACATCTGTAATATCTTCAGGTTTTAAACCCGCTTTTTCTAAACTTCCTAACAATGTAGCTTCTCCATGTAAATAATAATGACTGAAAAACTTCTCATCTTGTTTATCACCAATTCCCGTATCAATCAATATTTTTCTGTCGTCAATTTCCACTAACAAACAACGTAATGCCCAAGAGCATAAATTATTTTCATCTGCAGGATTAAATCTATCCCAAAGTACGCGTGGCACAACACCGTGCATTGCACCGCCGTCTAACTTAAAATAGCCTGTTTCTATAGTTGTTATTTTCATCATATTTATATTTTAAATTTCTGAATGTCCTTTAATAAATGCTTGTACTAAAAAAGAAAGTAGTTTTCCCATTGTATCACTTTTCAAATCGTCATTTCTTTGACTCACTCCTTCTGGTAAGTGAAAATACAACACTTGAGGATGTTTTGCTAATGTATATACCCAATGATAAGCTTGTTGAGCTGAAATCCCTAATGGCGTTAAAGCACTACTTAATGCACCTTCAATCGTATCCACATCTAATTCTAAACCGAATTTTCGTTCTTCTTGAATAGATTTCAAAGCAGCCAAAGCTTCATTTTCTGAAATCGATTTTCTTAAAAATAAATCCTCATAAGAAATCAACACGTTACCTGTGTCAGCTTTCAAATTCTTGATAATATCCGGATGATTATAAGACTCTTGCCAAGCGATCAGTCCATAATTTTTCAGACTTCCTTCTTTCTTTGCATAACTAAAACTATTGCCGCTATGCCTGCCTTCCAAAGCTCTACAATCTGCATGCGCATCAATATTAATGACATTAATAGCATCTTGATTCGCTGCATGTGCTGCCTTGATTAACGGATAAGCGTTGTTATGACCACCGCCGACTAAAACCGGAATTTTTCCAACCTTAAATATCTTTTCGAGCATAGGAATTAGAAAACTATCTAACCTTGCAGTTAAGTTCCTAAGTTGTTCCACCTCCTTTACTTTAGCATGAGATGCTGACCATTCCGGATTTAAATATCCGCCTAAAAATACTTCCTCACCATGAAGCATTGCATTCGATTGAATATTCAAAAAAGCATTTAGAAAAGCCTCATAATTACTTTGTGCTCCTCCAACGCCTAAATTGCCTCGAATACCGATGTCTTCTGGTACTAACAAAATGACATATTTAGCTTGGGATTTTTTCAAGTCGTCCAAATCTCCGTATTGCACCCGTTCTCCTAACCTTGTTTCTCCAGGTCTTTGATTGATATACTTAGCAATAGTCGTTGATTCCCAATACTTCCATGATAGTAAGTCCATGTAGCAAATTTAAAGATATATCGTCTATATTACTATCTTTAAATGAAAATTTATCCTTTCAATCGAGTTGTAAGTTGAGGGTGGATTCTAAGTAAGTTTAAAATTCAAATTCTCCCACTCTAGTTGCATTATTGTTTAAACTTATAGTTACATAGATATGTACGCTTTTTAATAGCTTAAATTTTGTTTATTTTTGCTTAGTATATCAATATATAAAAACAACAAATTATGTATCCATTAGAAATAGTAAACCCTATGAAAAGGGAATTAACCGAAGCAGGTTTCCAAGAATTATTAACTCCTGAACAAGTAGATACTAGCCTTAAATCTGAAGGCACTACTTTAGTGGTGATTAATTCTGTTTGTGGATGTAGCGCAGGTACTGCTCGTCCGGGCGTAATCAGTGCTATCAAAAACACAACAAAAAAGCCAACTCAAATTGTAACTTCTTTTGCAGGTGTAGATAAGGATGCCGTAGCGCAAGCGAGAACTTATTTCTTGCCTTATCCTCCATCTTCTCCATCTATCGCTTTATTAAAAGACGGTAAATTAGTTCACATGATTGAGCGTCATATGATTGAAGGTAGAAGTGCAGAAATGATTGAAGAAAATCTTAAAGCTGCTTTTGATACTTACTGTGAGTAATTCTTAGAAAATTTATCTATAAATAAAAAAGGCTGTCCGTTTTGGATAGCCTTTTTTGTGGTATGAAACATTGCTATTTCTACTAAACTCTTGTCTATTTTACAATTTTGAAATGGATATATGAAAGGACAACATATTCAATCTTGAAGGTGAGATATCTTGCAAGAATTGAGTTCCGTTTCTCCAATGAGCATCTGTAAAATTAAAATCCCATTGCATACCATACGAAATGGCCATCGTTTTTAATTGTACATCCCTCATTTCAACTCCCAAATTAAAATATCCAGTGTTGTATTTTAAATGAATCGCATTGCCATCATTATGTAACTGCGATAATGAAGTAGCTTGATCAGAAAGTTGAATAATCAAAGGATGATGAAGAAAACCCCAACCAACATAAGGTTTTAAGTGCACCTTCTCATTTAACTTTAATATATAACCTAGATTAATCAGGTTCCAATTAAGGGTATATTGCAAAATATCTGACACATTCACACCCACTTTAAACTTTGGCGCATAAACCACATTATAATATTCCAAACTAGCCCCTAGTCCAAAATGCAGATAATTATTACTGATTTTTTGATTGATCTGACTACTTTTTAAAGCGGTATTTAAGGTTTTAAAAGTACCTAGATGAAAATCAGTACCAATAGATAATGTAGGAGAAAATAAATAGTTCTTTTGGGAAAACCCCACCTTATTAAAGCTAATAAGCAAAAGCAACAATACCAACTTAGAGAAAATTAAGCGCATAGTTATTTTTTTAAAATTAAATATGAATTTATTTACGAGAAAGCCCTTCAATTAACCTGTTCATCGATTAGATTATGTCACAAACAAACAAACAAACAAACTATGTTAAATAAAAATAAAAACTGCTTGTTTGTTGAAAAATATTAATACCAACTCATTACCACATAAAAAAACCGCTACCTCATTCAGATAACGGTTCTTCTTTTCTATAATCTTTTATTAAAACTTATTTTCACAGCATTTAATGAGTTCCTTCCTTATTTACCTGCAGTCGCCCAACCATACATATTAGACAACTCCACATCAGTCACATATTTCTCAGGAATTTCACCTCTCAATAAAGCACCTACTGGAATACTTGGATAGATTTCTTCAAAAGTTTTCACTTGATTCATAAATACCCTTCTGTAAATCTGAGTTCTATTCAATTTCAAATGATCATCGATACCCGCAGCACCTAATAATTCCACAAAAGAATTAATGGTATCTTCATGATAATTAGCGACTCTTTGTTTTTTATCAGCAACGACTAATCCTTTCACAAGTTTAGGATCTTGCGTCGTAATCCCTACTGGACAAGTATTTGTATTACATAATAAAGCTTGAATACAACCTAAAGCCATCATCATTGCTCTTGCACTATTACAAATATCCGCTCCTAATGCTTTCGCTCTTAAAATATGAAACCCTGTAAATACTTTACCTGATGCAATCAATTTGATATGCTTTCTAATATCATATCCTACCAACATATTATGAACAAAAGCCAAAGCATCTAACATCGGCGCACCCACACTATCACTAAACTCTAATGGAGCGGCACCTGTTCCACCTTCTGCACCATCTACTGTAATATAATCAGGGTAAATATCTAATTCGATCATCGCTAAGCAAATGCTTATAAACTCACTTTTATGTCCTACACACAATTTAAAACCTGTAGGTTTCCCACCACTTGCTTCACGAACATCACTTAAAAATTGGACAAATTCAAGCGGCGTTGAAAAAGCAGAGTGATAAGGAGGTGAATAAATAGTAGTATGAGGTTCTACATGTCGAATTCGAGCTACTTCTTCAGAGTTTTTTGATGCTGGCAAAATGCCTCCATGCCCAGGCTTTGCGCCTTGAGACAACTTAATCTCAATCATTTTCACTTCTGGTTTCAAAGCATTTTTTTTAAATGTTTCAAAACTAAATTTCCCTTCCGCATCCCTAGCACCAAAATATCCTGTACCGATTTGCCAAATAATGTCACCACCAGGTTTTAAATGATAAGGACTTAAACCACCCTCTCCTGTGTTGTGAGCAAAATTTCCAATCTTAGCACCTCCATTCAAAGCTTCAATGGCATTACTACTCATAGACCCATAACTCATCGCACTAATATTCAAAATCGATGCACTGTAAGGATGTTTACAATCTTTATTTCCAATGGTCACGCGAGGATTGTGATCTAATTTATAGAAATCTTGAGGTGCAATGCTATGCGTCATCCATTCATAACCTTCTGCATACACATCTAATTGTGTTCCAAAAGGCACTGTATTTAATTCTCTTTTCGCTCTTTGATAAACGATACTGCGATCCAAACGATTAATAGGACGACCGTCAGTATCACTTTCTACAAAGTATTGATATAATTTTGGACGCAAAGATTCCATCAATCTGCGCATTCTCCCTAAAACTGGAAAGTTTCGCCAAAGTGAATGTTTGGTTTGGGTAACATCTTTTACACCAATTAAAAATAAAATCAAAACCACTCCTCCAAAATAATAAAATCCCGGCCACACAAAATAACCTAATGCGCCAAGGATAATAAGTAAAGGGGTAGTTATTGCAAAGAATAAAGGTCTCATAATAAGTCTATTTCAATGATAAAGGTCGTAAAATTTATTACTAAAAAGAGCAGTTGATATTATAAATCTAAAGAATTAAAAAGATAATAAAGGTTTTTAATAAAATAGTTTTCTTGACAACAGTATTCCACTTCTAATCCTTTTATACAAACATTATTACAGTACCTTTGCACAAATTTTACGACATGTTTAAAGGAAAAACAATTTCACCGGCATTAAGTTTAACCATAGGAATTTTAAGCATCAGCTTGTTTCCTATTTTAGTGAAATGAACAACCGCTTCTGGCACGGCCACCGCTTTTTATAGGATGTTTTTTGCATTCATATGCTTAATTCCTATTGCTTTGTTGACTAAAAATCACCGTTTACCCAGTAAAAAGGCATGGCCCTTTGTATTAGGTAGTGGGATTTTATTTGCCTTAGATATTTCGATTTGGAATGAATCTATCAAACTATCCAACCCTACGCAATCAACTGTCATTGGAAATTTAGCACCCATCTGGATTGGCGTAGCCCTGTTTTTATTTTTCGCTAATAAACCTCGTAAAGAATTCTGGATTGGAACATTAATCGCCATGCTCGGACTTTTTATCTTCATGGGTTCTGAAATGTTTTTACAATTAAAATTTGATCTCGGATTTGTTTTAGCCTTTATCAGCAGTTTTATTTACGCCGCATACATGTTGGTCAGCAAGAAAGGTTTAGAAAAAATGCCGATTATTCAATTCATGACGTATAACATGTTAGTCGCCACACTTTTCTTAGGCGCGGTGTGTTTAATCTTGGATATTCCCTTTTCACCTTATGACAGTTCCACTTGGCTAGTCTTCATCACGAATGGTTTGGTTTGCCAATTATTAGGATGGATTTCGATCAATCATGCTATCCAAAAACTACCTGCTCAAAGAGTGTCTTTAAGTTTATTAAGTCAGTCGATCGTAACTGGTATTTTAGCTTATTTCATCTTAAAAGAAGAAGTTACCTTGCAAATGATTGTTGGAGGCTTGATTATACTTGCAGGAATTGGATATACTTTTATGCCGGAGAGGAAGGGGAAGTTGTGAGGTTTCTTGCGATAAGTTGAGATGAAATTTTAAAGCTTGGAGTCTTGGGGTGAGTTTGGATTTGGAGATTTTTGTGATAAGTGGAAATTATGATCGTGTGGTTTTATTTTGTTTAGGTGAATAATTGCTTTTTCAAACGAACTTCAAATCTCTTTGTGCGCCTTCTATATTTTATGGTGGAAAACATGAAGTCAAAAATAATTAACAAACTAAAATCCTACTTTGTTAATTTCAATGCTGTTTTTTTACGCTTTAATTTGGGGTTTTGTTTTAGTTTAACGTTTTGTGTATATGAAAATTAGACGATTACGGAGCACAAAACTTTCGGTAAAGCATGAACTTTGATACGAGTCAAAGCCCTTGAATTTATTACTATTTCTTATTTACATTGTTAGACAATGTTATTTTGTTTACTATCAGTTGTTTATTGTCTATTCTAAACTCAAATTCCTTTTCAGTTTCATTAATCAATTCCGATTTTCCATAATGCATCTGTCTGTGATGATTTGCACAAACAGTTATCAAGTTGGCAATTCCTAAAACGTTTTTTTTCAAGGTTGAAACTGGTTCAACGTGATGAGTTTCCACATAATTTATTCCGTTTGTTTTTTCAAATGAATATGGATTTTCTCCTAATGCTTCACAGACTAAGCATTTATAATTAGTAAGTCTTTTTACTTTATTCGAAATTGCACCACGCTCAATAAAAGATGATATTCTCTGTTTAATTTCAGGTGGTTTGTTTTTCATCTTCTTTTCAAGTTTCTTAATTTCTTTTTCTGTATCTGCTGTGATATCTCCGATTAAGTCTAAAAAATTCAAAAGTTCAATCTCTTCTTTTATAAGACCAACGTTGTGTTGAAAAGTATCTACGAATTTCTTTAGTTTTCTATTTTCTTGATTTAATCCTAAGGCTATGCTAATGATATTATAAACATTCTCGGAATTTAGGTAGTTGAAACCTTGTTGTGATATTTTCTTTCCATTTGGCAGTAATTTGTACTCGCGAACATTATCATTATCAATTACAATTGGGTTATTAAAGTATAAAATGTTCTTTGGTTTGGCTAAAATATTTCCTTTATTATACTTTTCAAATTTTGGATGTTTAGCTGTTCGCTCAAACCACTTACCAAAAATCGGATTTCCATAAAACCCTACGATTGTTTTCTTGTTTTTATTATGATAATTGCTACTCGTAAAAAAAACTATTCGGACATTTTTTGAGTTTACCAATGCTGGTGGTCGATTAAACATCGGTGTATAACCAACATAAAATCCATCATCTTCCTTTGGATAAATTTTATGTCCAAAATTTAGACTCTCGTGCATATGAGCATTATCCTTAACATAGTTGTATTTAGATGCTTTTAAATCTTCGGTGGTTGGTTCGTCAGACCAATCATTACTATTCCAAGAGATTGAAGCAAGGATCCCGAAGTTTTCGATTATGTTATTTGGGTTTTCCATAGTTCGTTTTTCTAATATTTGCTAACGGTCAAGTATAAGCGTAGTGCGGGTTTTAAGGCGATTACCTTTCCGCCATCACTAAAGTTCATTAAAATGACAGACCTTGATTTTACCACTTCACCCGTTATTCCTTTTATAAAATCTAGTATGCCCGTGCTTTCTTTTCGTCCATGTGTTGAGGCAGACATACTCTTTGAGAAGCCTTGGCTCGTGCGGCTGGCTTTTAGCGGTGGCTTTCATTCTGCTACTTTCTACTCTTTTTAAAGTTCTCCGCTTGTTCAAATATATCTTTATAAACCTCGTCTCTTTGCACAGGCGGATAACCGTGTTCATCCAAAAGTAAAATCAGTCCTACTTTCAAAGCAGATTTTATATCTTCTCTTTTACTCCAATCAGGAAATTTAGCTTGCCCATCAACTAAGTCTTTAACTGCTTTTGCTAAGGCTATTAGTTTATCTTCAGGATAGCGGAAATCATACTTTACACACAAGTCTTTCAGAATATCGTAAAAGGCTTTTTCTTCAAAATCAATTCCTAATTCATGTCCTGCGGTAAATTCCTTCTGTACTTCCCAAATCAAATTCGTTAAGTGTTCTGCCATTTCTTCATAGACTTCACTACGTAAAACATCATCTTCTTTACGTTCGTTATAGCGTTCTACCAAGGATTGCATTTTCTTTGAAAAGTCTATACCTTTTACTTTGTTGACTTTCTTTATTTCTCCAATTGCTTTTGCCAATAATTGTTGTAGCAATTTTATTTTAGTATTAGGCAACTTAATCTTGTCGATTTTCGCCAAATAATCTTCATCAAACAGGTCTTGTTCCGACTCTGTTTCGTCTCCAAGTTTAAAAATCTCTTGAACTCCATCACTTTCCAATGCGTCCTTAATCATTTCTCGCACTCTGGCGTTCATTTGTGCTGTATCAGGTGCATTTCCTTTTGTGAGCTTAAAAACGATTGACCTAACTGCTAAATAAAAATGTGTGTAATCTCTTTCTATTTGTATTAGTTCTTCGCTACCTGCACAAATATCATACGCTGCTTTCAAGCGTTTTACCAAGCCCATAAAACGAGTTTCAAGGTCTTTTGTCTGTTGTACATATTCGGCAGCCATATTTAAAGCGTCCAATTGCTCTAAAGGTGAACCACCAAAATAGTTTGAACTATCAAATTTGTGGAACACTTTGGCTAAAAGGTCTAAATGATTTCTGACTATAATTAAAGATTCTTGAATATCCTCAAAATTTTCTCTTTCGCCTTTATTGTATTTAGCAAGAGCCATATTCATAGCCTTTTTGATGCCAATGTAATCGACAACTAAACCTTTGTTTTTACCTTCAAATTTTCGGTTTACTCTTGAAATTGTTTGAATTAAATTGTGCTGTCTAATTGGCTTGTCAATGTAAATAGAATCCAAGAATGGCACATCAAAACCTGTGAGCCACATATCAACTACAATTGCAATTTTGAAATTGGATTTTTCATTTTTGAATTGACGGTCTAATTCTTTTCTGTATTCTTTAGTACCAAGCAAATCATACATTTCTTTCGGGTCGTCTTTTCCTCTGGTCATTATCATTTTGATACGTTCCATTGGCTTGATTTCCCTTCTATCTTTATCAGTTAATTCTGCTCCTTCTTCGGCAATTTTTATTTCAGCCCATTCAGGTCTTAGAGCAATTACATTTTTGTAAAATTCATATCCGATTTCTCGACTACTACATACAAACATTGCTTTTCCTTTTACCGTTGCACCTTCATTCACTCTGTTCTCATAGTGCTGAACAAAGTCTTCCGCCAACTTCAACAAGCGGTCTGGATCGCCTAAAATAGAATTCATTGTTGCAGTTGCTTTTTTGCTTTCTTCTATTTGGTAATCGTTAGCGCCTTCTTCGGCTGCTTCTTCATAATACTTTTCAATTTTTTCTAATTCGCTATTGTGTAAGGCTACTTTAGCTGCTCGCCCTTCATAAACAATTCTGACCGTAATTTCATCTCTTACCGATTCAGTCATTGTATAAGCATCTACCACTTTACCAAATACGTCTAAAGTAGCATCAATTGGCGTTCCTGTAAATCCAACAAATGTGGCATTTGGAAGTGAATCGTGTAAATATTTGGCAAAACCGTAGGTTTTCTTCACACCTTCGGAAGTTACTTTTACTTTTTGGTCTAAATTGGTTTGGCTTCTGTGGGCTTCATCAGAGATACAAATTACGTTGGTTCTATTGGTTAGCAACTCCGTATCTTCTGTAAACTTATGAATAGTAGTTAAGAAAACACCACCACTTTGTCTGCCTTGAATTTTGCTTCTTAAATCCGCTCTACTTTCTACACTCTCTACTGCATTATCGCCAATAAATTCTTTTGCATTGGTAAATTGCCCTGAAAGTTGGTCATCTAAGTCTGTTCGGTCTGTAATAAGTACAATGGTAGGACTTTCAAAGTGCTTACTTCTCATCAAAAGGCGAGTAAGGTAAAGCATTGTATAACTTTTGCCACTTCCTGTCGCACCAAAATAAGTACCACCTCTTCCGTCTCCTTCTGGTTTTTCGGCTTTTTTAATACTTTCGTATAGGGTGCGAGCTGCATAATATTGCGGATAGCGACAAACTATTTTTTCGTCCTTTTTTGATGTATCAGGTATGTAGATAAAGTTTCGAATAATATCTCTCAACCTTTTTTGGTTTAACATTCCTTGTACAAGTGTAAACATACTGTCTATGCCATCTACATCTTTTGCTAAACCTGCAATTCTACGCCAAGCATAATAAAATTCGTAAGGCGCAAAAAACGAACCTGCTTTATTGTTAACGCCATCACTTATTACACAAAATGCATTGTATTTAAACAGTTCTGGAATATCTCTTTTATAGCGTGTTGTTAATTGAACATAGGCATTGTGAATCGTGGTATTTTCTTGAATAGCAGTTTTAAATTCAAAAACCACCACAGGCAGCCCATTGATGTATAAAATACCGTCTGGAATACGTCTTTCTGTGCCAACAATTTCTAATTGGTTGATAAACTTGTAAATATTGGTATCTGCGGGATAGTGTTCTTCGGGCTCGGCAGCAATAATGTCTAAATTTTCACTTTGTCGCTGACGGTCTAAACCTTTGTAATCAATCAATTCAATATGAATGTCTTTTTGTTGTCTGTCCTCTCTTTTTAAAATAAAACCATCCGCCAACCACCTCATTATTTTCTTATTGCTTTCATAAAGGTCAGTTGAAGGAAGTGTTTTTAGTTGCAATATAATAGATTGAGCTTCTATTTCTGTTAGCTTTTCTTTTTCGTAACGAGTAAGCAAATAGTTTTTTAAATCATCTTCGATTAATACTTCATCTTCTGCACGAACAATGGTATTGCCCGTAAAATGAGGGAAATCTTCATTACCTAAAAGCTCAATAAATGCTTGCTCTAATTTTGCTTCCGTAAACTTCATATTTAGTTATTGGTTGTTAATGGTTAATTATCAATGAAAGAAACAATCCATTAACCATTAATAATTTATCATTAATCATTATTCCCTTTATTAATGTTGGCTTTTGTAGATTTCAAAATTGCAGTCACTAACTTTATTATTTCTATCGCGTCTGAATGGATTTTTTCAAATTGCTCAATGCTCAAGTAATCAGTTTCTTTCAGCAATTCAAGCCAATAAATAGTTTCGTTAATTTCTTTTTGGGCAATTCCCATTTTGTGTTTGAAATCATTTTTTGTTTCAGCGTGTTCGGCTTCTCAAATCATTGCACCAACACTTGTACCGCTTCGCAGAAGTTGTTTTGAAAGGACGAATTCCCTTTTGTGTTCACAAAGAAACTGATAAAGCCTAATCACCTTCACTGCAAAGGCAAAACTCTTATTCTTAACTACATTATCCTTCATATTTAATTATTAGTTGTTAATGATTAATTATCAATGAAAGAACCATTTATCATTAACCATTTATCATTAATATTTAACCATTCGGCTTTAGCCGTTTAATATCTTCCTCCAACTCTTTCAAACTGGCTTCTTTTTCAGTGGTTTTTTGATGTTGTTTGAATTTCTCATACTCTTCTCCCGACTTTTCCAATGCCATTTTATGAGATATTTTTCCTGCGTGGGTGAGTAACTCTCTGCCGTTTAATTGCAAAATGGAATCCAATCGCTGAATCCAATCTTTCATATACATTGGCGTTTGCTGTTGTGCCATTGTTTCTGCAAATGCCAAGTATTGCTCAACCAATAAACCCAAAAGCTTCATTTCATCTTCATTCAAGTAATTTTTGGCTATGCTCACTTCGGCTTTTTTAATGGAAGCCACTTGTTTTTTGTCGTAAGAAAGCATTCCCATTAATGGCAAACTGGCATCCACACGCCTGTACACCAATTCTGCTGCGGTTTGCTCGCTGATGGCCCAAAGCAATTTGTTTTGCACGATTTTGAAAAATTCAATGGTTTTTTCGTCTTTCGGGTCATAGTCGATACTCGTGACGTAGATGTCTTTGATTTTTTGGTAAAAGAATTTTTCAGAAAGGCGAATCTCCCTAATGCGTTCTTGCAGTTCGTTGAAGTAGTTCATTGAGCTACCCGACTTAAAGCGGTCGTCATTGAGTGTAAAGCCTTTGATGATGTATTCCTTTAATCGCTGGGTTGCCCAAATACGGAATTGTGTACCCTGAACCGACTTTACCCGATACCCAACCGATATGATAACATCTAAATTGTAGTGGTCAAGTTCTCTTTCTACCTCTCTCTTTCCTTCCGTTCGAACCTGTCGGAATTTCCGACTAGTTCGATTTTGTTCTAATTCACCTTCTTCGTAAACATTTTGGATATGCTCTGTTATTGTGTTTCTAGCTTTGCCAAAAAGTGTAGCCATTTGGTCTTGCGTCAACCAAACGGTTTCTTCCTGTAAGCGAACATCTATCTTGATGTTGCCGTCCGGGTTTTGGTATATGAGGATGTCGCTGGTCATATCAATTTGAATTTTTTATTACTCTCACCGAACTTGCTACTCGGTTTTCTTCATAAATATCTGCGTAATAATATCGCTGGTCCATTGCGTACAAAACCTTTTTCAAGTCGGTTTCAGATTGAACTTTAAAAGCATCATTTTCAATATCTACACCTGCTTTTTCTTTTGCATAGTTGATTAACAGGGTTTTCTTTTGAGCGGTCAAACCATTGTACTTTACACCAATATCTGCAATACGTTTTCTGTTTAATGCTCCAATGGAAGTAGCTTGAACGCCATCTAAATTGATAAAATCATTGCCAACAAACGCATCCACTTCCTCTTGTGTGGCTTCTCGGTGCAGTTCTTCAATTCCTGGGAATATCAATTTCAGTTTTCCAATAGTCTTGAAATACAATGTGTCGCTTGCAGCAATGTAAACAGCATCCGATTCTTTTCTGATTTCAATTTGATTTCTGTGCTCTACGATTTGTGGTGCACCCGAATAATCGAGTATAGTTTTGCGAGCGACAAATAAGGAAGGTGTAATTCGTTGAAAGTGCTTTTGCCCATTCTGAATAATCGCAATTGCTGCAATTTTTGTGTATTCATTATTGGCAATTTGATTAAGACTTGCGGTGCTATATGAAGTATTGCATTCATCAATGAAAAAATCCTGCTGCGAAAAGTTGGTTAATCGAAACCATTCGTCTTCATCAAGTTTGTGGCTTGGCGTAAAGTCAATTGCTTCAATAGCAGCAATGTCAAAATCAGCAATGATGTTTGCTGTTTGATTCAAAATGTTTTTGTACTCACCTTGTACTTTTCCTATTAGTTCACTCATATTTTAGATTTCTATAAAGGTGTAATCGTTAATTCGTCTTACAGACATTGCTTCGAAAGTCTGAGGGCTTTTTAATTTTTTTCTGCTAATCAGCATTACTTTCACATTTTCGCCTGTATGGACATAATAGAAGTTATACCCAAAAACCAAAAACACAGGGTTGAAATATGAAACCCGAGAAACAAACGTGAATAGGATGGTCATTCCAAAAACCACCCAAAAAGTGATAAGTCCTTTTACGCTCAATGCCACAAAAAAGAAAGCTAAATAATTAGCAAGAAAATCATTGTTGGAAGTTTCAAGCGACACCACTTTGTTGATTGTTGACTTGGCTAAAAGTTTACAAATACCAAGTGAAATGAGTGTAAGCAAAAACGGAATTAGCACATAAACGGCATAAGTTACCCAAGCGTATTTTCCAAGCTGAGTTTCAAAAGGATTCACTTCATTTTGAATGAGATAAACAATCAAAAAGAAGGAAACCGAACTGAATGTTAGAAAAAGTCTTAGGATAAAATTCATATAGCTTCTGTTTTTAAAGTTTCATCCTGCAAGCGAACATCTATTTTGATATTGCCGTCTGGGTTTTGATATATAAGGATGTCGCTGGTCATAAATTATTCTTGAATTTCTTCTTCCATCATCATTTCATAATGTTCCTTGCCGATCGTCTTAAAAATTGACAAGAAAACATCAAATAAAAGTTTTGGTTGTTCATTGATTATTTTTTGATAATAAATACTATCTAATGCCGATATTTTGTGGCTTTCGTCATTTATTGTTGAAATGAAAGCACACTTTATGTAATAATATGGTTCTTCTTTTTCTTCACTTAAAATTGCCGACCAAGAATCATTGCCCAGTCCAATAAAATTGACATAGCTTTCAAGAATTCGCCGCATTGTGTTTGAAATAAGAATGTTTGAACCACTTGTTACTTGATTGTCAGATTTAATATCCTTTAAGGTTGTCCATAGTAAAGAATAATCGTCTTTAATTACCCTTTCGTGTTGTCCTGAAATTTGAGTTTTATTGTTAATTTTCTTTATGTGATAATTAATATGATTTGTGCAGATTAGGCGTTTCAGTGAAACTTCTTTGTAGAAGTAAAAATTATGTGTTAATATGAAAACTTGAGCGATATTTGAATTTAAAAACTCTTTCGTGTTTGATTGAGGTTTATCACCTTTTCTTTGAATTATTTCCCTGATAAGTGTAGTGATTATAAAAAGTGATTGGCTATCTAAACTGGATACTGGGTCATCAATTACAATGATTTTTTTCTTGCTTCCATTTTTTTGTAAATCATCTGTTCCAATACATAATTGATGAAAGTATAGAAAAGCAATAAAGTTCTTTTCACCTTCGCTTAATGATTTAAACACAGGCTTGCCCGCTTCGTTTATTTGGCGCTTTAAATAATATTTTGAGATGTTGTTTACTTTCTCTTTTTCAGCAATTTCAAAGCCTTCAAAGCCTGAGTTATTAAGAATGGTATTTATATTCTCAACTGCAATTTTTGTGTCTACTGTTTCACTTCTTAGCTTTTCAATTTCTTCTTTTGCAGTCACAATTTTATTCTCATAACCTAAAATTAATAAGTTTGCTAAAGCATTAAGGCGTGGATATTTTGTTTCTATTAAATCAAAATCTGAAACCTCTTTTTGACAATTACTTGCCATATACTTCCAAATATCTATTAACAAGTTTGCCTTGTTATCATCTAAATCAGAATGTAACTTATCGTTCTCGTTTATGAGCTTAATTATTTCAGATAATTCGTTTTTCTTTGATGTTAGAGTATTAATCGACTTTCTCTCATTTGAATTATCAATTTTGTCTTGAATGACATCAAGATTTGTTTTGAAAAATTCTTTTAGAGCAATTACAAGATTTGAAATTTTGTTGTTAGGGTTAAATTCATTTTGAATGGCAAGAAGATTACTAATTAGAATTTGACTTTTTCCATTATAAAGATTTTTAAGTCTTTCGATTTCTGCAATCTTTTCTTTATAGGTCTTATCAAAAAACTTAGAAAACTGCTCACGCAAATCAACATCAATTGTTTCATTTTGGCAGAATGGACAGGTAGTATTATCATTTTCAATAAATTTCAATCCTTGCTCCACCCAACTTCTTGAATTGTAGGATTGAATTAATCCTGCAATATCAACATCTTCATTTCCTATGATAACTGCCTGTAAAAGTGATTCGAGTTGAACTTCCAATCTTCTTATTTCCAAATATGCCTTAGCATCAACTTTTAAATTTATTTTTTTTAGCTCTTTTTCATATAACGTTTGATAACGACTGGATAAATCTTCGATACTTTTAATACCCGTTAAGGGATTTAAAAGTACTTTTTTGATTTCTGCAAAATGATTTGGCTTACTACCTGAATGTATTAAAGAAATTTTTGTAAAAGATTCAAATACTCTTCTTTGTGCCCAACAGTGTTTGATTAAATCATTTTTTTTATTCTCATTATCATTTTTGAAGGCTTCAATTCGGTCTTTGTTTATATCTATTTGAGTCTTGTAATTTTCAATTTTCGTTTCTTCATTAAGTATTTGTTGGTCAATAATATCATTTGATTCATTAAGAGAAAAAATACCCTTTAGTTCAGAATTTGATATAAAGTTGTCTTCAACAAAATCCTCATTAAATGTCAAGATATGATATTGCGTATCATCATAGCCTACATTTGAACAGTCATTAAACTCTAAGTTTTTTTTACCCTGTTCAACACTTATATTATGAAGGTATTTACCTATTGTCGATTTACCCGAGCCATTAAAACCAAAGAAAAAATTAACCCTTTTTAAACCATCTATTTCAACACCATTTACAGGGTCATATGTAGCTACATTTTTTATGTTCAATGAAGTAATCATATTGCATTAACTGTTTGTATTCCCATACCCTCCACAACCCCTTTCATCAGCACAGGGCAAAGCGGTTTGATGCTTTCTTTTAACTGCTCGTTGATGCGTTTGCGGGTTTCTAAGGTATGGTAAATGGTGACTATGGCTTCTTGTTTTTCTATGCTCGGAATGGGCAATTTTACATCACACATATCCGCCCAATCAAAAGTTTCTCTGGCACTGCCCCAAGAATTGAAACGAGCATATCGGTCAAATTCCGTTCTTTGGAAATACAGATACAAATATTCGGGAAGCAATTCTTCTGGCTTAATAACTTTGAAAACTGTATAGATAGCTGAGACAATGCAAGGTTTTGAACTATTCATAGCCAAAGCAATTTTGTCTCCTCTGCGAGAAGTATCTGCCACATAGACAAATTCACCCGTTCTAACTACTTTGTAGTTTGAGAAATTTACTCCGCTTGTATTTGCCTTAGTTTCAATCAAAACTTTAGAAGTAGAAACACCTTGCAAAAACGATACTTGTAAATCCCTATTCCGCTCATCCGATTGCTGAATATATCCTCCCAATCTTTTGAGTGGCTCTTTCTTTATCAAATCCTCAATGTAGGTATCGCAAATCAGCTGCAAATCTTCCAAGCTGTTTTCGTAGGTTTTTTGGTTGGTAAGCAAGCCTTTGTAAAGTGCCACATATTTGCGTTGCTCGTGAATGTCGGGAATGGGGATTTCTATTCCGCAGAAACGTTCCCAATCCAAACTGGCTCTTACGCTGCTATCACTAATAAACCAACCGTACCTGTCAGATTCAGGGCGTTGAAACCACATCATCATATATTCGGGTATCAATTCATTTTCATCTTTACTTTCAATTACCAAATAGGCTGGCGAAATAATGGCGGGCTCGTCATCAGTATACAAAGCAAGGCGGATGGTTTCATCTCTTCCCACTTGCATTGCTGAATAAGCAAATTGCCCCTTTTGAATGATTTTATATTTGGATAAGTCTGTTCCCGAAACATTGGCAACAGAAGGCATAAAGTTTTTGGTAATGTTTATTCCCAAAAGATTTGAAACCGCCAAATCAGTATTTCTATTATCAACCAATTGTATGTAATCTCCCAATCGTCTGAACCTTGATTTTTCAAGATTTTCTTGATGGCTTGATTTTTTTAACTGCATATCAATCATGCTTTAAAGATTTATTATTATGTACTCTTTTGTGCTGTAAACTCTTTGAACCAAAGTTTATTAGCAAACCAATTTCAAGATTATAAGCTTCTACATAGTTCATTGCCTGAGCTAAATGCACATCTTCTAAATTTATTATTGCCTTAATTTCTACCATAATTTTATCCTCAACAAAAAAGTCCACTCTTCTTGTACCAATATCATAACCTTTGTACTGCAAAGGCATTTCATGTTCACGACTAAATGCAATTTTCTGCATTTGCATTTCAATCGCCAAGGCACGCTGATATACAACTTCCTGAAATCCATTTCCCAAATGTTTATGAACTTCCATTGCACATCCTATTATCTTATATGTCAAATCCTCATGTTTCATAATCATGTAATCCTTTTATCCTTTAAATCATGGTTCAAGACTATAGCCCAAAGTTTTAAAAGCGTCAATCAATTGGTCTTGAGATTCCTTTTCTTCTTGCAATAGGACTTTAAAATCTTTTTGAATGCGTTTCATCTCGGTATCAAAATCAATTCCGCTGTCTTTATCTACAAACTCAATATATTTACTTGGCACCAATGAAAAATCATTGGCTTCTATAGCTGCAAAACTGGCAGATTTGCAAAATTCTGGTACATCTTTATAATGGTGAATGGTTAATGATGAATGGTTAACGTCCTCATTCTCATTAACCATTGATAATTTATCATTAACAATTAATTCGTTATTAATCATTGTCGCTTGTTGCCAATTGTGGTAGTTTCTGGCTACATCTTCAATGTCTTTTTCAGTTAGTTCTACATATTTTTTTTCGTATTCACTTCCCCATCGTCTTAAATCCATAAACAGGATTTCATCTTCACGATTTCGATAGTTTCTCTGAATGTCATTTTTGAAAACGGTTCTTTCCTTTTTGTTTTTGTTCAAAATCCAAAGGGTTACGCTAATATCAGTCGTGTAAAATGTATTTCTTGGAATGATGATAATGGCTTCTACCAAATTATTCTCAATAAGCTTTCTACGGATTTTATATTCTTCGCCACCTCCCGAAAGTGCTCCATTAGCAAGGATAAAACCTGCAACGCCATTTTCAGAAAGTTTAGAAACCATATTTAAAATCCAACCGTAATTGGCATTGCTTTTTGGCGGTACTTCATAGCCCATCCAACGTGGGTCATCCAACAATTCATTCTCCCCTCTCCAATCTTTTAAATTAAAAGGTGGGTTAGCCATTATAAAATCTGCTTTTAAATCTTTGTGTTGGTCATTAGCAAAAGTGTCAGCGTGTTTGTCTCCAAGATTTGCTGAAATTCCTCTAATGGCAAGGTTCATTTTAGCCAATTTATAGGTTGTTGGTGTGTTCTCTTGTCCGTAAATGGAAACTTCTTTTTTGCTGCCTTGGTGAGCCTCAATAAACTTTATGGATTGTACGAACATTCCACCTGTTCCGCAACAGGGGTCATAAATAATGCCTTTGTAAGGTTCAATCAATTCGGCAATTAAGTTAACAATCGTTTTTGGCGTGTAGAATTCTCCTTTCCCTTTTCCGCTACTTTCTTTTAGCGCAAATTTGCCTAAAAAATATTCATATACTCGACCAATAACATCTTGACCATCATCTTTAAGGGTATCAATTTCGTTGACTGTATCAAGTAAGGAAGCAAGTTTTGTTTTGTCTAAAGCCAAACGGGAAAAGTAATTGTCAGGCAATGCACCTTTTAAAGCAGGGTTGTTTTTCTCAATGGTGTTGAGTGCAGTATCAATTTTTAAGGAAATATCGTTTTGTTTGGCATTCTTAATGATATAACTCCATCTTGAAATTTCTTCTAAATAAAAGACGTTTTTCATGGTGTAGAAATCTTTCATTTCTACATACTTTTCCTTGCCTTCTGCAATCAGTTCTTGTTTTCGTACTTCAAATTTGTCGCTGGCGAATTTCAGGAAGATAAGTCCAAGCACTACGTGTTTGTATTCTGCTGGTTCAACCGAACCTCTCAACTTATCACACGATTGCCAAAGTGTCTCTTCAATCGCTTTTTCCTTTACTACTTTTTTTGCCATATTTTTTATAATTCTTTTTTCTTGTTTTCAAAGTTAACTTTTCCGTTTTCAATTCTGCCGTGCGTTGGCTATAAAATAGCTCTTTTGGTTTTTCAGCGTTGGCTTTTAGCGTTGGCAAAAACCAAATGTGCTTGACCGAGCGTTGACTTTTCTAACCTTATAGTCTACGGTAAATTGTATGAGTAGTGGCAGATTTCGAGCTTCTTCGCTGCCAAACCGCTATACAGTGTGGGCGGACTATAAACCTTGAAATTTCCCACTTTGCCTGCCATTACTTATATAAAATATTGTTTGTAGTTTTTGACTTATTTTACAATTCTAGTCCAATTGTTATGTGCGTCAAACTCATTGTATCCTCCATTTGAATCGAATTGTAGATGCCCAATATAGTTGCCATCTAAATCAAATAGAGCATATCCATTATTGTTGGTTTTTACCCCAAATCTTGTATTGTTCAACTGGAAATCAAATATCTGAATAAAGTTGTCATTAACATGAACAATAAATTCAAATAAATCCAAGTCCATATTAAAAACGAATAAACCCTTGTAACTATTATTGACATTGGGATTAATTGTATTGTTAACCTTAGGATTAATTGTATTGTTAACCTTAGGATTAATAGTTTTATTAATTTGTGGATTTATTGTATTGTTAATCCGAGGGTTAATTCTATTATTTATCTTTGGATTTATCGTGTTATTAATTCTAGGATTAATTGTATTATTTATCCTCGGATTTATCGTGTAATTGATTCTAAGATTAATCGTATTGTTAATTCTCGGATTTATCGTGTAATTGATTCTAGGATTAATCGTATTGTTAATTCTCGGATTTCGGTTATTTGGCAACATACTTTCAGATTTTATTTTATTCGTTTAACTGTTATTAATTTGCCTTTTACAGTCATTATATATTTACTACCGATTTTTACAATAGTAGATTTGGGTCTAATTACATAAAAATACTTGTACTTATATTTGTCTTGTTTCCATATTTGACCATTTTGTAATTCAAAAACAGAATCACCAGACCAACCTTTAAAATCATTTATAATACTGACTTCAATTCCTGTTGTTTCTTTAATTACAACATAATTATTCATTCCATCAACAATCATAATCATTGAATGATCCAGATAAAGAAATCTTCACAGTCGGCCTATATGCGTAATGATAGGCATACTTATAATTCTTTTCATAATAGAAACTACTATCAGAAAGTTTAAATGTCATTTCATCGTCAAACCCCTCAAAATCATCATCAATTTGACTTATTTTAATTATAGATTCCAAGCTAAAATGTCTAGATTCATGTCTCTGTATTTAAATTACTCCAACGTACGAATATACCTCACTAATTCATTTCTGTGCGGTATATATCCACTACAAACACCACGACTTTATCAATTCCTTAACACCTAAACATAACACCTTTTTCCTAATATTCAAATCAAAAAAACGAATAACTTCTTTTCAAGCTCAATAATAATATATGAAACTCAATCATAACGATAAATACACAACGTTGATACAGGCGTTTTACACACAAATTACGACCTCCTATCGAACTCATCTTTTGATGTTGGTGGGCACAATGGGTACTGTTAAAGATATTTTAAAGAGCAAGTGAAAGCGCAATTCATTTTAGAAAATACCTGACATTTATATTTACATTCAGGAAGAAACATTATAGCACAAACATAAAACAACGATTTGAATTAGAACACCTAGCTGATTGCGAGCTTCATTCATGTCAAGTTACAACAAAACTGACACCGTGGGTTAAATCTTTGATTAAATCCCTAAATCACTCACTTCATACTACTTTTTATGGCATATTTACTTTTGATTTCCTCTAATTTCTTTTACATAATTTTTTATTGAAATTATTAATTCTTCACTAAACTGATACGCTACAAAAGGATAATCAGGTAAAACAATTTCATAAAGAATAAATTCGTCAATCATGTTTTTATCTAAAGCCAACTTTAAGGCTCTAAATTCAGGATGTTTTTTTAATTTCTTTTTATCAAATGAAGTCATTAAACTGACAAAACCCTCTTTTTCTTCTATAGTTGAAAACGAACCTTCACTTACTCCCTTTGACTCTTTATAGCCGGGTTCATATTTCCATAAAGCTTTAACCATTGCATATCCCAACCAATTTATATCCATCGATATGCTGACTTTATTAATTCCAATACTATCAATTTCCATCTGAGGATTAAATGACCAATCAGCTGTTTTGAATTTCTTTAATTCATATATATCGTTGAAAGACTTTTTAATCCGAGGATTATTACGATTTAAAATCATTGCAATTGTGATTTCGTCGACAGCTTTATCAATGTTTCCTTGTTTTATATATGCATCAGCAAGAAACCAATGCGCCATGTAATCAATATAATTCAAACTGATAGCTTTATTATACCATTCAATTGCATTTTCAAAATCACCTTCAATACCATACGTCTGTCCAATGTATGTCATCACTTGAAAGTATGATGAATCTACTCTAAGTACCTCTAAATACATGTCACGTGCTAATGATATTCTATTTGCCAGAAAGTACTCCTCAGCTTGCGTTAAATAAGATATTGCATTACTATCAATCTCATAATCATATGTCGATATAACACCTTCATCAATTACTCGATAATAGTGATTGTAATTCAAATTGCCAGATCTATCTTTAGGCGGGATTTCTTTTTCTAATATATTCAACTCATAGCTTATAATTGACTTCTCCATTATTTCAAATATCTCAACAGGGGTATATATTTCTTGTCCAAAGCCATTTAAAAAAGCTATAATAAGAATACCCAAAGTCAATAATTGTTTTTTCATAGTTTTATAGATTATTCGCATTCGATCGAGATTGTTGATATGCTGCGATTTGTAATTATGCTCCACAGTTGACGGTATGAAAAGTAAACGATTACGAAGCATCAAACTTTCTTGTCCCCCCCAAACCAAAGCTGGCTACGAAGCGAAAACCTTGCTGGTAGCCTTTTACATATGTTTCTTTTTTTAAATTGCCATTAACGTACGGACATTCCACACTAATTCCTTTATGTGCAATATATCTCCACTACCCACCACATTTTATTAATTCCTTAACACTCAAACATAATACCTTTTTCCTAATATTCAAATCAAAAAAACGAAACACTACATTCCGAGTCCCGCAATAATTAAAAAACCCCCATTCCACCTTTTATTATTAGCTTTGCAGCAATGAAATTCGAATTAATAGCTGAAGATAAAAGTACAGGAGCTCGTGCGGGCGTTTTACACACAGATCACGGTCCCATAGAAACCCCTATTTTTATGCCGGTGGGCACAGTGGGTACTGTAAAAGGCGTTTTTAAAGAACAACTCACGGAGCAAGTGAAGGCACAAATCATTTTAGGAAATACTTACCATTTATATTTACGTCCAGGAACCGACATTATAGAAAAAGCCGGCGGTCTCCATAAATTTAATAATTGGTCAAAACCTATTTTAACAGATAGTGGTGGTTTCCAAGTATTTTCTTTAGCCGATGCCAGAAAACTTACAGAAGAAGGTGCTTTATTTCGTTCACATATTGATGGTAGTAAGCATTTATTCACGCCAGAGAATGTCATCGATACACAAAGATCCATCGGAGCAGATATCATTATGGCTTTTGACGAGTGTACGCCCTACCCTGCAACTTATGAGTATGCTCAAAAGTCTATGGAAAGAACACATCGTTGGTTGCAAAGGTGTATGGATCAATTTCATAAAACAGAACCCAAATACGGTTACGAACAAAGTCTTTTCCCTATTGTTCAAGGCAGCACCTATAAAGATTTAAGAACACAATCCGCAGAAGTGATCAGTAGTCACGAAGCAGATGGATATGCGATCGGCGGACTTTCAGTGGGCGAACCAGAAGAAATGATGTACGAAATGACGGATTTAGTTTGTGGCATTTTACCGCAACATAAACCTCGTTATTTAATGGGAGTGGGAACACCTTGGAATATTTTAGAAAACATTAGTTTAGGTATTGACATGTTCGATTGTGTGATGCCGACAAGAAATGGAAGAAATGGCATGATGTTTACCTCACAAGGAATCATGAATATTAAAAATAAAAAATGGGAAGATCAATTTGAAATGATTGACCCCGCTTTAGGAGCTGATCATTTAGTGAATCAATATTCTAAAGCTTACGTTCGACATCTATTTGTTGCAAAGGAGCTTTTAGGAATGCAGATAGCGAGTTTGCAGAACTTGAGTTTTTATTTACATTTGGTTAAAACTGCCCGTCAACATATTATTGAAGGTACTTTTGGAGATTGGAAATCACAAATGATCAAACAAACCAAAGAAAGACTGTAATGAGGAAATGGTTTACTAAAATAGATTACTATGTACTAAAAAAGTTTTTAAGCACTTTTCTATTTGGCATTCTTATTTTTTCAATCATCGCTTCGGTGATAGATTATTCTCAAAAAATTGACGATTTTGTAGAGAATAAGGCACCTATGAGTGAAATTTTATTTTATTTCCTGAATTTCATTCCGCATATTATTGCTTTATTATTTCCATTATTTATCTTCATTTCTACTATATTTTTCACCTCCCGAATGGCATATAAAACTGAGGCTATTGCTATGTTTGCCACCGGAATGTCTTTCACTCGATTTCTAAGACCTTATCTCGTAGGTGCATTTATACTATGTGGCTTGAGCTATTTAGGGAATCACTATATCGTTCCTTTAGCAAATCAAAATATCAACACTTTCCATGTGAATTACATCTGGAGTAAAAAAGTTGGCACGGACAATGATATTCATATGCGTTTGAATGAAAATGAATATGTTTATTTTAATAATTTCAACTTCGAAAATAATAAAGGACGCGCTTTCACTAAAGAAATCATTGAAGGAAATTTATTGAAAGAAAAGATTGCTGCGGAGCATATTCAATATGACGACAGCACTAAAACTTGGCATTTATACAATGTAGAAACCAGATTAAATGACGGTTTAGTTGAAGAGTTAATTTTGATGGATAGTATGACTTTAGACTTAGCTTTAAAACCACAAGATTTAGATGATGATGAACGCATAAAAGAAACGATGCCTACACCTTATTTGAATAATTTTATAGCAATTCAAAAAGAACGAGGTCGAGAAAATGTCAACTTCTATTTAATAGAGTTACATAAAAGAACGGCACAACCATGGGCAGGATTTATTTTAACCATTATGGGAGCTTGTATTGGTGTTAAAAAAGTGAGAGGTGGAAGTGGATTACATATTGCTATTGGTATCGTAGCTAGTGCTTTGTACATGTTTTTCTTCCAATTTGCTCAAACTTTCTCTACGAACTTAGATATGAATCCTTTGATAGCAGTTTGGATTCCGAACATAATATTTGGAATCATTACTGTATATTTGTACTACCTTAGGATTAGATAATTCAAGACTTTTTATTATCATTCATAATTGTTACATTTGTACTTTAAAACTCACTTAATATGACTCAACGCGACGAAAGACCTTCAAGCATTCCTTCTTTTGGTGCATTCTGGGCAGGATTACTTTTAATCTTACTCATGGTAATGGTAATACGTAAGGCTAAGCCAAATTATAATAAAGAAACCGTAGTTACACACACAGAAGAAGCGGTTTCCGAATAATTACCCTGTGATTATGAAGGATTTACCTCAAAACATACTTATTACTGGAGCTGCTGGTTTTATCGGCAGCTTTTTTGCCTCTGCATTAAACGAAAAAGGAATTGAAAGCCTTATTTTAGTGGATGATTTTTCATCTATTAAAAAAGCGCATCATCATCAGTCTTTAAAGTGCCTCTATAAAATTCACAGAGATCAACTCATGGACTGGTTAGAGAATCCTCCGGTGAGTATCGATATCATCATTCATTTAGGTGCCAGAACAGACACTACGGAGTTTGACGAAAAACTATTAAAGCGACTCAATACCAGTTATACTAAAGATCTATGGGAATTTGCTACGCAAGCTGATATTCCATTCCTTTATGCTTCTTCTGCTGCCACTTATGGTGATGGAGCACATGGTTATGATGATGATTTAAAAATCAAATCTTTAGAGAAATTAACGCCTTTGAATCCTTATGGATGGTCAAAACACAAGGTGGATTTATGGGCATTAGCTCAGAAAAAGACGCCACCATTTTGGGCAGGATTTAAGTTTTTTAATGTCTATGGACCTCATGAAGATCATAAAAGCAGAATGGCTTCTGTGATTTTCCACGCTTTTTATCAAATACAAGCTACTGGTGAAATGAAACTTTTCAAAAGTCATCGTTCAGATTATGAAAATGGTGGACAACAAAGAGATTTCATTTACGTAAAAGATGTCGTAAACATCTTGGTTTATTTCATGGAAAACCATGCTAAAATAAAATCGGGGATATATAATGTCGGTACAGGAACTGCTCGAAGTTTCAACGACTTAGCAAAAGGTGTTTTTACTGCTTTAAATCAAAAACCCAAGATTACATATATTGATACGCCTGAAGACATCAGAGATAAGTATCAATACTTCACCGAAGCAACTTCTAAAAAATTAGTTGAGATAGGATATAATCAACCTTTTTATAGCTTGGAAGAAGGGATTAAGGATTATGTTCAGCACTATCTATTGGACGCTAAAGATTCGGAATAAGTCTTGATAAGACTATCACTTTTCAAGAAAAAGTATCTATCATTTCTTTAATAAATCCCAAAATCATGGAAACTAAAAGCTGGAAAGAAATCAAGGATAGTGTTTATGGAGAAAAAGGAACAAAGCGAAGAGACGAGTTAGAAAGAGACTTTGAATACTTTAAAACTGATTTGCTTCTAAGAGAAGCAAGAGAGGAAAAAACATGACACAAGAATAATTAGGAGAACTAATTGATAAAAAAAAATCTTATATCTCAAGAGTCGAAAATAATAGTAGTAACCTGACTTTAAAAACACTCTTTGATATTGTAGAAAAAGGTCTTGGCGGAAAAGTTAATATTTCAATAGAAATTTAATATCATGACTACATTTAAGACCGCAGTAATGGTTTGTCTTTATGATTTTAAAGAAATTACTCCCCCAACCTACTTTCTAATTCATCAATTTTAGTCAATAGCTCATCAATTAAATCCAAGTCTTGAATTCTCACATCAAAATCACGTTGGATTCTCATCAATCTTTCCACTCTAAAAACCATTTCATAAGGAATATGTGGAATTTCTTGCTCCACAACAAAATGAATGACACCCATTTCTTCCAAATTAATAACAAAGGTGCTCTCCACTTGATGAAATTCACAAAAATCCTTTACAGGTATTAATTTTGTATAATACATAATCAATGTTTTTTGGCTAATTGTTCAAATAAAGCGCGCTCATCATCTGTAATTTCCGTCGGTAAAGTCACATGCCATGTTAAAAACAAATCCCCTTTCTCTTTTTCATTCTTGAATTTAGGGTAACCTCTTCCTTTCAATCTTACTTCTTGTCCGTTTTGAGTTAAAGGCGCAATCTTAATCTCTAATTTCCCTGATGGCGTATTTACAACTTCTTTACCTCCTAATATTGCTGTATATAAAGGTAAAGCTTGTTCCATGTAAATATTTAAATCCTTGACTTTATAATTAACGTCTTCAATAATATCAAATTCGATAATTAAATCACCTTTCTGAGCTGATTGAAACCCTTCTTCTCCTAAACCTTTCAATCGAATCTTCTGACCTTGCTCTAAACCTGCAGGAATTTTCACTTTAATTCTCTTTTCTCCAATACTCACGACTCTTTCTTGCTCGTTAAATAAAGTAGAACGTTCCACTTTCATGGTTGCACTAACATCTTGACCTTTAAAACTTCTTCGACTCGATTGTGATGATCCTGAAAACTGACCTCCGAATATATCATTAAAGAAATCTGAGAATCCTCCGCTGCTTTGACTAAATCCGCCACCATAATTACCTCTTGAACCGCCACTTGTTCCTTGAGATTGTCTTTGCTGTTCAAACTGGTCTGCATGTTTCCATTGCTCTCCATATTGATCGTATTTCTTTCTATTTTCAGGATCGCTCAATACTTCATTTGCTTCATTTATTTGTTGAAATTTCTTTTCTGCATCAGGATTATTAGCGTTCACATCAGGATGATATTTCCTTGCTAACTTTCTATATGCTTTCTTAATTTCAGCAGCGGAGGCATCTTTTTTAACGCCTAATACTTTATAATAATCAATGAATTCCATAAACGTCTATTCAATTACACTTAGCGATGCTATATTTTAAACATGCTTTACGTCTCTTTGTTCAAAAGCAGGTCTATAAATCCTATAAAAAACAACAGATAGATTTTACAACTCTATTTCCTTGATATCATCACAGATAACCAATCTTCCTGCTGTTTTCTTCTTAATTTCTTCAATCGTCACTCCCGGAGCATGCTCTACACATAAAAACCCGTCTTCTGTCACTTCAAATACACCCAAATCAGTCACTATTTTCTTGACGCATTTCAAACCTGTAATAGGTAGCTTACATGATGACAACAATTTAGAATTCCCAGAACGATCCGTATGTTGCATAGCCACAATAATATTTTTGGCACTCGCCACTAAATCCATAGCACCACCCATTCCTTTAACCATCTTACCAGGCACTTTCCAGTTAGCAATATCGCCTTCATCAGAAACTTCCATAGCTCCTAAAACGGTTAAGTCCACTCTACCCGAACGAATCATTCCGAAACTCATCGCACTATCAAAATAGCTTCCTCCCGTTTGTAAAGTTACCGTTTGTTTACCTGCATTAATTAAATCTGCATCCACCTCCTCTTCAGTAGGGAATGGTCCAATGCCTAACATTCCATTTTCACTTTGTAAGACAATATCTATACCTTCAGGTACAAAATTGGCTACTAAAGTGGGGATTCCAATACCCAAATTCACGTACATTCCGTCTTTTAACTCTTGTGCGATTCTCATCGCGATTTGATTTTTATCTAAAGCCATGTTTTTATATTTTAATAAGCAAATTACATAATTTTCAAGGGATTTCCATTTTCTTACTTCTTTTAAGACAACTTTGTGTGTAAATATTTCAATTTAAGGATTAAGTTATTTAATTTTGCAAAAATATAACTATTTAAAACCCTATTAGAATATGAGTTTCGTAAAAGAATTTAAAGAGTTCGCCGTTAAAGGCAACGCAATGGATTTAGCAGTTGGTGTGATCATTGGTGGAGCGTTTGGAAAAATTATTGACAGTGTTGTGAATGACTTAATCATGCCTATTGTTTCTTCAATAATTGGAACTCCTGATTTCACTAATATGTATATCGTATTAAAGGGAAAAGCGTCTGTTACAGCTGGTATGAGCTTAGAAGATGCAAGAGCTATTGAAAACGCAGTTGTTTTCGCATATGGTAACTTTATTACGGTAGCTATTAATTTCATTTTATTAGCTCTTGTGGTATTCATGATGGTTAAAAGCATCAATAAGTTGAAAAGAAAAGAAGAAGTTGCTCCAGAACCAGAAGTTGCTCCAGAACCAACAGATACTGAAAAGCTGCTTATGGAAATCAGAGATCAGCTTAAAAACAAATAAGATAAACGAATAGATTTTATAGATAAGCCCAAAATTGCTATTTTTGGGCTTATCCTCTTTATATACATGATGCAAAACTTCAACAACTCAATACTTTCTCAGTTTTTTGCCCTCAAGCAAGAAAACAAACATGCATTTACGGTATTGATTGACCCTGATGACACAGATACTCAACGCATACAAATAACTGCTGAGAAATGTGAAGAAGCCGCTGTTGATTATATCTTTATGGGTGGCAGCATTATGATTAGCAACCAAGTTTCTGCAATCATCAAAGCATTTAAGGAAGTGTCTAATATTCCTATCATTTTATTTCCTGGAAACCCTTCTCAAATTGCTGAAAGTGCAGATGCGCTTTTGTATTTATCTGTCATTTCTGGTCGAAATCCTGACTTACTCATAGGTCAACACGTAGTTTCAGCACCCAATGTCAGAAAAAGCGGATTAGAGATATTGCCTACAGGATATATGATCATAGATGGTGGAAGACCTACGACAGTTTCTTACATGAGTCATTCCTTACCTTTGCCGAACGACAAACCTGACTTGGCACTTTGCACTGCCTGGGCTGGTGAAATGCAAGGGAAGCAATTGATTTATATGGATGCTGGAAGTGGTGCAAAAAACCCTATAACCAAAGAAATGATTGCTAAAGTGAGTCGTAACGTGGACATCCCTCTTATTATAGGTGGTGGCATCAGAACTCCCGAAAAAGTCAGAGAAAATTGTGAAGCCGGCGCTCAAATCATTGTAGTGGGTGATGCATTAGAAAAAGACCCAACACTTATGAAAGCGTTGAGTCTTGCTACTAAATTATAAGTATGATTAATTAAGGTTTTACCTTAAGTCTTTGCCCTATCTGAATATTCATATTTCCATTTAACTGATTCCAATCGCTTAACTGTTTTAAGGTAATTCCATGCTTTTTACTCACTCCAAAAGCTGTATCTCCTTTACGTACTGTATAAAACTGATTAGAACTTCCTACATGATTTGAAGACGTAGATGATTTTTCAGAAGGCGTGGTTACACCCGCAGGACGAGTCTCATAAGATGCGTTCGTATTTACAGTAGTAGAAACACCTGAGCTTCTATCCTCATCCCCATAAACATTCTGATCCATATGCGCTTTTAAACGATCCAAAGGTGATAAGTCTTCATCTTTAACAACCGTCTTAATTTTCTCTTCTTTCTTAGTTTCTTTTTTATCCGACTTTTTAGTTTCTACATATTCCGGATAGCCATAATCACTTGACTTTGTTGGCTTAGTATTGATTTCAGTGGTCGTACTTGTTCTTTGTGGTATAAATTTAGAAGTCTTTTCTTCAGAAACCTCTTCTTTTACCTGACTCACTTCTTCCACAACTGAGTTGGCTTGTTTTTTAGAATGAGTAGCTTGACTCCTTTTTTGAGTTTCTACATACTCATACTTCCCTTTTGTAGCTTCTGTAATTTCACCTACTTCATAAACCATATCCTCTTCCGCTGTTTGAGAAGTAAGTAATACTTTCTGCTCATTTTCATTAATCAAACTTACGCGTTGACCAGCAGTTAAAACTCCATCTCTTTCTATACGATTCAACTGATTCAATGTTCTCAATTGAATACCATAATCCTGACTAATATGAATCATTCTTTCCCCTTCTTTCACTTCATGAAATGCTTCCTTTTGTCCTACTCTATGTTTGGGCTCTAAATAAATAAACATATCTCTATCTAATGGCTCATCTTCTAAATCATTCAATTGCAATAGTCTATTGTATCTTATTCTTTGCTTGATAGCACTCTCTAACAATAAATCTCCTTTTTTAGCATAAAATCCTTTTAATCCATTTTTATGGGTCACTTCATAGAAGATTTGATCTTTTTCGGAGGATTGTTTTGAGGACTCTACTTTTGCCATATAACCTTGACCTGTAATTCTTGCACTTACTGTATTTGCTTTCTCTTTATTTTGAGATAATAAACCTTGCACTACATAAGCACTGTCCAATGCTTGAATGGTATATTGATTTAAATCATACTCTTCAATATATTTAATCAATAAACTGGCATAACTTGGATTAGTCGCATATCCTGCAGCTTTTAAACCATGACACCATCCTTTATAATCTTTGTAATCCAAAGTAAATAATTGATGATATCTTTTATTGTTTTTCAAAAAATCAGAATGATCTTGAAAAGAAGCTTGTACAGACTCGTAGGAACGGAAACATTCATTAGGACGATCGTCAGTATAAGTATATTGACCACCTGCCCATTGATTGCCTCGACATTTAATACCAAAATGATTTTTAGCATTTAAGGCTAATTCTGAAGTTCCTGCACCCGTTTCATGAATAGCTTGAGCCACTTTTATAGCTGCAGGAACACCCGTTCTTTGTTGTTCCATCATGGCCCACCACTTGTATTCTTCAATATAAGCTTCCACTTTAGGATCTTTGGCATGACCATAAATAGTGAAGACGAAAAAAGAAACTGCTAAGATTCCAAAGAATCGATTCCAATTCATAATATGTTGATTTTTGTAAAATTATTTTTTAACAATGATACTTATACCATCTCGTAATGGCAAAACTACTTTAATTACTCGATTATCTTGTGCTATTTTCTGATTGAATGCATCCATGTGTCGCGCTGTCTTACCTTGCTCTTCTATTGGTAACAAAACCTCTGCTCTAAATAACACATTATCTGCTAAAATCACACCACCACTTGGCAATTTAGGCAACACTAAATCAAAGTATTTTTCATAGCCCGCTTTATTCGCATCTATAAATACTAAATCAAATTCCATCTCTAAAGTTGGAATGATTTCTGCAGCATTTCCTGCTAAAAATTCAATTTGCTGACCCTTCTCCTCATTTTTCCAAACTTCCTGAGCGGCTTCGACGTGCTGTGTATCAATATCAATGGTAATTAATTTTCCTTCAGCTTTTAAACCTTGTGCCAAACACAAAGCTGAATACCCTGTAAAAGTTCCTATTTCTAAAATATTTTGAGGACTTTTCAAATAACTCATGGCTGTTAAAAAAGCACCTTGTAGTGGTCCCGAAAGCATGCGCACTCCTTTACCATAAGCTAAAGTATAGTCATGAAGTGCTTTCATTCCTTCTGATTCTTGTTCAGAATATTGCGTGATATAATTTTCTAATAAAGCATCTACCATTTTTAGAAATTAGGTTTTAACTGATTGTGTTTATAAAACTCTAAAATATATTCAACTACTTCGTCTCCATCATCTACAATTTTAACTAAATCTAAATCACCAGGACTGATATTCGCAGAGTTCTCTAACATTTCCTCTTTCATCCAATCAAACAAGCCTTTCCAATACTTAGAACCCACACATACTAATGGCGTGGTCGTAAACTTTTTGGTTTGAATTAAAGTTAATACTTCAAAAAACTCATCTAAAGTTCCCCATCCTCCTGGCATCATGATAAATCCTTGTGCATATTTCGTAAACATGACTTTTCTAACAAAGAAATAATCAAAATCCAAGTTGCTGTCTTTATCAATATATGGATTATGATTTTGCTCAAAAGGCAAATCAATATTTAAACCTACTGATTTTCCACCTCCTAAGTGCGCGCCTTTATTAGCTGCTTCCATAATTCCAGGTCCACCACCACTGATAATTCCAAAACCTGCCTCAGATAATTTACGCGCAATATCAACAGTTAATTCATAGTTAGGATGATCTTCCGGCGTTCTTGCAGATCCAAAAATAGAAATACAAGGTCCGATTTCTGCTAATTTTTCAAATCCATGTACAAATTCACTCATTATTTTAAATAATTGCCAACTTGAGTGAGATTGAGGTTCCGTCCAACGACGCTTTTTAATATTTTTACCTAACATATTAAATTTATGGTTTGAATGCAAATATAAAGTTTGTAATTCAAACATTCTCTTATATTGAGTTTCCTATTGAAATTTCAACCTAAAAGAACGTTAATTATAGATGTTAGTACTCATTTTAGAGTTGTATATTTGTAACTCAAGTTTATAATCAATCATGTCTTCTTCCGTTTTAATTTTAGACTATCAAATAGTGTCCGCTTTAGGATTAGATGTTCATGCTAATCTGCAAGCTTTAATAAAAGAACAAAGTGGCATCGAACAACAAACACTTGAGGTGTCAAAACACACGAAACCCTTTGGAGCAATTAAGTATGATAATGAAGCTTTAAAAGAATTGATTAAAATAAAATTCCCGAATCAGGTTTTCTGTTTAGATCATTTCCCACGAGCAACTTTATTGCACATTCTTGCGCTTCATCATTTAGAGCATTGGTTTGAGTATTCCAATACTTCAAAAATAGGGTTGATTTCTGCTAATACGGTGGGCGGCATTGATCAAACTTCAGCAATGCTTCAAAAAACAGCAACAACTTTTAAAATCCCTTATCATGAAGCAGGTGCAATTACGCAGCAAGCCTTAGCATTTTTTAATCAAAAGATATGGCATACAACGATTTCCACTGCTTGTTCTTCATCAGCAAATAGCATCATGATGGGTGCAAAAATGATTGCACAAAAGAAATTAGATGTAGTCATTGTCGGTGGTGTAGATGCCTTGACTCCATATACCATTAATGGTTTTTTATCCTTAAAAATTTTAGATGATCATCAATGTCAACCTTTTTCAGCTGAAAGAGCAGGATTAAATTTAGGAGAAGGTGCTGCTTTTTTAGTATTAGCTTCTGAAGAATGGGCTAAGAAAAACAATGTGAAAGGCAAAGCCATATTAAGTGGTTTTGGAAATGCTAATGATGCTTACCATCAAACGGCTTCCTCGCCTGAAGGAGTGGGAAATTTCTTAGCTATGCAAAGTGCTTTAGACCGCGCGAAATTAAAGCCTGAACACATTCAATATGTCAATGCTCATGGAACGGGAACAGATAACAATGACACTTCTGAAAACAATGCTATAAATCAAATATTTGAAAATGTTTCTTCAAAACCATTGATGAGTTCAACCAAAACTTATACAGGACACACTTTAGGTGCTGCAGGTGCGATTGAAGCTGTTTTTAGTTTATTAGCTATTCAAGAACAAATCGCTTGGGGACAAGGTCCTACAAAAGCTTTGATGGAAGATTTAGCTTTAAAAGTTGCAGTGCAAGGTCAAAATCACGATATTCAACACATTCTTTCTAATTCCTTTGGATTTGGCGGGAATTGTAGTTCATTAATTTTCAGTAAAATATAAATTATTATGACGCTTAAAGAGCGCTATCAATACGTATTAGATTATTTCGAAAAAGAGAATCCGGAGCCGGAGACAGAATTAATTTATGACTCTCCTTTTCAACTTTTAGTTTCTGTTATTCTATCTGCTCAATGTACAGATGAGCGAGTAAATCAAACCACACCAAGACTTTTTGAGGTATTTCCTGAACCTAAAGATTTAGCGGAAGCTACGGTGGAGGAAGTATTTAATGTGATCCGAAGCATCACTTTCCCAAACAACAAATCCAAGCAATTGGTCAATATGGGCAAAATGTTAGTGGAAGATTTCAATAGTGAAGTTCCTTTGGTTCATAGCGACTTGATTAAATTACCTGGTGTCGGTAGAAAAACGGCAAATGTAGTCACTTCGGTTTTAGATAATCAACCGAACATGGCAGTAGATACGCATGTATTCAGGGTTTCCAACAGAATAGGATTGACGCGAGCTAAGAATGTTTTAAACTCAGAAAAACAACTAATTCGACACATTCCACAAGAGTTAGTTCACAAAGCACATCATTGGATTATTCTTCATGGTCGTTATGTATGCAAGGCGAGACGACCTTTATGTGAAGCATGTGGCATTACAAAAGCATGCAGATATTACGCAAAAAACTTCCCCGATCAAGACCAACTTTGATTTCTTAAGTTCTTATTGAAGCTTTAGAGGTAAATTTTAATTAATTTTGGTACTTTAGAATTATAATTTTTCAAAAATCCGCATGCAACAAACGCTTAGACCTGGAGGATTTAACATACTCCCTCCAATTATAAAGAATTTACTGATAATCAATGTATTAGTATATTTCACAACAGTAGTTTTAAGAGAACAACAAATCATTGATTTAAATTATTATTTAGCTTTATTTCATTGGGATTCTGCTTATTTCAAACCTTGGCAAATCGTTACACACATGTTTATGCATGGTAGTTTCATGCATTTATTTTTCAACATGTTTGCCTTATGGATATTTGGAAATATGTTAGAAAATGTCTTGGGTGAAAAACGGTTTTTAATATTTTATTTCATCTGTGGAATAGGTGCAGCAGCACTCCACATGATGGTTTTCAATTGGGAAAATAGTGAAGCCATTCTTCAAACAAAAGCGATGGTTCAAACGAGTGGTGCAGAAGCTTTACTGAATCCTCGACTCATTTTGAATATCCCAACTGTTGGAGCGTCAGGTGCTGTATTTGGTGTTTTATTTGCTTTTGGATACTTATTCCCGAATCTTCATATTTATTTGTATTTCTTATTCCCTGTTAAGGCGAAATACTTCGTGGCAGTTTATGCTTTAATTGAATTATGGCAAGGGTTTAGAGGTGCACCAGGTGATAACGTGGCTCACTTTGCACACATAGGCGGTATGTTATTTGCTTTTTTATTATTCAGACATTGGAAAATTAAATACAACGCTTTTAATAGATAATACTTTATGAAATCCAATATTTTAAGTAGAAAGCTCATTCCAAGAACCTCTTTTCAAAGAAATGGTGTGGTGCATTTGATGTTGCTTTTAGGAACTTGTTTTGTTATTTTCCATGCTCTAAAAGTCATTCTTATCATAGCTTCTACCAATCCAAAAGATATAGAAACCATGATGTGGCCTTATATCGCATTAGGTTCCGTAGGAGATTGGCTACAAAAACCATGGACTTTGCTTTCCTATTATTTAGTAGAAGCTAAGATCATGACGATGGTCACCAATTTATTATGGATTTATTTTTTCGGATCTGTGCTACAAACCTTAATAGGATATAAAGAGGTGTTTCCTTTATTTATATTTTCTACTGTGGGCACCGGAATTGTCTTTCTGATTACTAGTCATTGGATACCTATTTCTAGTGGTTTTGTATTACAAGGTGGCAGTTTAGGCATCATCGCTATTGGAACAGCAGCTTTAATCATTGCACCCAAATACCGACATCATATTTCCGAGCATTTCTCATTTCCGTTGTGGATTGCTTTTTTAATCTTTCTAATATTAAACGTATTTTTAACGCAAAGTGAAACCATTTATTATATTTTAGTTGCGGCGGCAGTTTTATTAGCTTGGGCATATACACGTATGGTAAAAGGTGGATTTAGACTTGGAGACAGATGGTATGGCGGGATTTCTAAAATTTATAATAGCTTTGATCATGAACATAAAGGTCCAGAAAGAGGCATAAGAAGTCAAATTCTAAATCATGATGGCGCAGTATTGAAAGCTAAAGAAAAACAGTTGAATGAATTATTAGAAAAGATTCACCAAAAAGGAATGAGTAGCTTAAATGAAACAGAGTTAGATATATTAGAGAAACTAAGCCAAGATATATAAGCAATTACATGATTTAAAAGTTATTATGTTTTTAGTGAGAAAACTATTTAGAACAGTAGCCATTTTTTTAAACTGGTTGTGCATTCTATGGGTTGTTATTTGTAGCATCGCTTCATTTAAAGATCCTGTAGGAACGGCTACGTTTTGGTCTTTATGGAGTTTCACTACCTTTTTTGCGTTTATTGCTAATGTTATTTTTATCATTTTTTGGCTATTCAGTAAAAAGAAATGGAGAGTTATTTACTCCTTTTTAGCTTTAGCATTTACTTATTCTACCTGGAATCCAATTATTGCATGGAACTATTTTGGTTCAAATCAAACTAAGGCTGTTGACGCCGGTTTAAAAGTAATGAGTTGGAATGTGCATTTATTTGATTTGGGAGAATGGACAGAAGATGAAACTTCAAAAGCTAAAATCGTTCAATTCATTGAAAAAGAACAACCCGACATCTTAGTACTTCAAGAATTCTTTTGGGATCCTAAAAGACCTTCTCAACCCTATACGGAAGCACTTCAACAATTAGGTTATCCTTATGTATCTCTTGCGACAGAGTCGGAAATGCTTAAGGGAAGAATGAATATTAGGGCGCAAAAAAACGAAATTATCAATGTAGGTTTGGCTATTTTTTCGAAATTCCCATTAGAAAATGAAAGAATATACGACTTGTCTAATAGACACTATAAAATGCTTTATACAGAAGTAATTATAGACAGTACGCATAGCATTGATTTGGCTGCGGTACATTTAACTTCTACAGGAATAAAATCTGATGACATTGACTTTATAGATGAAGTCAAATCAAATAAGCAAGTCAGTAAAATAGAAAAATCAGCTTCTAAACGCATACTTAGGTCGCTAATGAATGCTTCTGCTGAAAGAGGTGTACTTGCTAATGAAGTGGACTCCATAATGTCTTACTTTGAAAATCACACCATCATTTGTGGGGATTTTAATGACATTCCAAGTTCTTATACTTATAGAAAAATTAAAGGCAATTTAAAGGACGCATTCGTGGGCAAAGGCGTGGGTTTAGGAAGAACATTTGATAAAATATTTCCAACACTTAGAATCGACTACATCTTTTACGACCCTAAGGGATTAAAAGTAGAAGGTTTTTATATGGAAAATATCGGACTTTCTGATCATTATCCCATTAGCGCCAACTTTACTTTTAAAAATTAATTTTTGGTCATACCCAATCTTATTGCTATAATTGCAGTCTATTATAACACAACCAACAACTACATTATTTGAATTAGACCTTTACTCCGAAAAAAATAATCAATTTCTGATAAAATTATGCAATCACTTTAAACATGTGAACAAGCATAGTTTAAATTAAAAGGACAGTCTAATTTATGAAAAACACTTTTTCTTTTTGTAGCGACGAGCAGTTAATCCAAATATTCCAAGAAGATAATCAAGAAAAAGCATTTCAAGTTCTACTCGAACGACATAAAAATGCCATTTACACCAATATTTACTTTACAGTTAGAAATAATGAAGTAGCTGAGGATATTTTCCAAGATACTTTTATAAAAGTATTTCATCAACTGAATAAGAATAAATATCAAGAACAAGGGAAATTCTTACCTTGGGCACAACGTATTGCCAGCAATCTATGTATTGATTACTTTAGAAAACTAAAGAATACCAGAAAATATTTAATTTCGAATGGCGAAGAAGTATTGACTTTTATAAGTTTAAAAGACAATAAGAATAAGGAAGCTGAATTGATAGCTAAAGAAACCTCAAGCATTGTTTCAAGACTTATTGATCAATTACCTGCTGAACAACAAGAAGTGATCATTTTAAGAATCTATGCAGAGTTGAGTTTTAAAGAAATCGCTCAGATTACGAATGTCAGTATTAATACGGCTTTAGGTAGAATGCGCTATGGACTTCAAAATTTAAGAAAATCCATTCATAGTCAGCAAATTGTGATTCGTTAAAGCCTTTTCGTGATATACATTTTTTCAAAAAGTAGGATGTTCTAAAATTTATTTATATCTTTCGGTTTGAAATCTATTAATCATTTCAGAATAGCAGCCTTATGCATAGAATACCCTATTTATTTACTTTTATTTTAAGCATTTTATTAATTAGTTCTTGTACTAAGAAAGTGGATGAAGACCTATCAGAGCTATCTTTAGGTTATAATTTTTACCCCTTAGAAATAGGTAAATACATCTTGTATGATGTGGACTCTATTTATTGGGATGATTTTCTAAGAGCAGAAATTCATCACCGTAGCCAAATGCGTTATGAGTGTGTAGATTCTTTTGAAAATGGGACAGGTGAGATTAGTTATGTAATCAACATTACTGAACGTGCAACGCCGACAAGTCCATTTGTTGCTAATGACGTGATTCATGTGACTAGAAATAATGATCGTTTGGTATTGAACCAAAACAATATGAATTTCATTAATTTGGTTTTCCCTATAGAAAACAATAAAAAATGGGACGGACTTTCTATGATTCCTTTAGAAAACCAATCTCATTTCCCTGAAAGATTTCAAAATCCTGCATGGATATTTGAATACAATAATTTTGATGAAAGCTATGATCCTGGTAACCGTTATTATGAGCACACGATCACTGTTAATCACATCGATGATCATTTAAATAATCCTGATGAAGACTCTACCGCTTATGCCTATAAAAACTACTCACAAGAAGTGTATGCATACAACGTAGGAATGGTTTATAAAGAACTTGTGTATTGGGTTTTCCAACCTGAAGGGCCAAACAATTCTGGAGGTTCTGGTTATAAAAAAGGATACGCGCTTACCATGAGAGCAGTAGATAACAACTAATATTTTACAACTTACTTTATATTAAAAAAGCACCTCAAGATAGGTGCTTTTTTAATGCCTATAAATGAAGAGCGTTTTTGGTGATTTGAGGTTTTATTTACTCCCAATGTATCAACTGACTTCCATTCATTACTTCTGGAATATCAATATGCATGAAATTCAAAATAGTAGGTGCAATGTCTGCCAATTTTCCTTTTTTAATCGCATATTTTCTATGGTCATTGTTTGGGGGTATATAAATAAAAGGAACGTCATTCAAGGTATGTGCTGTATTCGGTGAACCATCTTCATTGATTAAAAAATCTGAATTACCGTGATCTGCAATCACAAATAAACCATAACCTTTTTCTAATGCCTTTGGCACAATTTTGGATACACATTCGTCGACTACTTCACAAGCTTTAATCGCTGCTTCCCATTTACCTGTATGTCCTACCATATCTGCATTGGCAAAATTTAAACATACAAAATCAGCTGGTTTATCATCCATAGCTTTTAAAATCGCCTCCGTAATTTCATAAGCACCCATTTCTGGTTTGAAATCATAAGTTGGCACATCACTCGGAGATGGAATCAAGATTCTCTTTTCTCCTACAAATGGTATTTCTCTTCCTCCAGAAAAGAAGAAAGTTACATGAGGATATTTTTCCGTTTCGGCGATTCTTATTTGTGTTTTACCTGCTTTTTCTAATACTTCACCAATAGTGTCCGTTAAATCATTAGAGTTAAAAATCACAGGAATATTTTCATAATCATGATCATATTCCGTCATAGTTACATAGTGCAATTTCAAAGGTTCCATGCCTTTCTTAGGAATAGCTTTTTGAGTGAGTACTTCCGTAATTTCTCGACATCTATCCGTTCGGAAATTATAACTAATCACCACATCGTCATCACCAATAGTCCCCACTACATCACCATGCTCATTGATGGCAATTAAAGGTTTTAAAAACTCATCAGTGATTTCATTGTCATAACTTTCTTCTAAAGAAGACAACATATCATTTGTCTTTTTACCCTCTCCTTTAGTTAAGGCATTATATGCAACAGCTACACGCTCCCATCTTCTGTCTCTATCCATCGCATAATATCTGCCCACTAATGTGGCGAGAGTTACCGGCTTGTTGAGTAAAAATTCATTTAAGTCACTCACATATCTTTTACCAAAATTAGGATCTGTATCCCTACCATCTGTAAAACCATGTATATAAACATGAGAAACGCCTGCTTCTAATGCATAAGTCACTAATTTTTTTAGATGTTCAATATGACCATGTACGCCGCCATCACTTAAAATCCCCATTAAATGTAAAGGCTTATTCGATGTTATCGCTTTTTGAAAAGTAGCTTTTAGTACTGGATTGTCTTTTAAAGAATTATTTTCAATCGATTGGTTAATACGCTGAAGCTCTTGATAGACAATACGTCCTGCACCAATATTCAAATGACCTACTTCAGAATTTCCCATTTGTCCTTCTGGCAAACCCACCTCTTTTCCATGAGTAATCAATATATTGGAAGGATATTTCTGAAGTAATTGATCTATAAATGGAGTTCGTGCATGATAAATAGCATCTGCAGTTTTATCCTTTCCTATACCCCACCCATCTAATATGAGTAAAAAGGATTTTTGATTCATGTTCTCTGACATAACTTTTATATTGATCTCTAAAGTATTTAAAAGGTTCATACTTAAAGATTAAGTTTAAGAAAACGTTTTGGGGCTTTGCGAAGTGGCGGCAAATCGAAGCGGAAAGTTTCGATTTAGACGACACGTAGCAAAAGCCAATTTTCATTGGCTAAATTATGAAAAAAAGCCAATAAAATTGGCTTTTGCGGATTACGAAGTACAAAACCTTCAACTATCACTTAACCCGCCATTTTGCAAAACCCTTGTTGGCTGTAGTTTTTTATTCGTAATATTCTTTATATAAGTTGTTGTTTAGCCTGAAATAGATATTCCCATTGTCATAGTCAAGGATTATATTGAATTTGTTCAGAAACGCATTCCCAAAAAAACCTGCTAATTTGTCTGTTGCATCTATTCCTTCTGTTACATTAGAAAGTGCCGCAGGTATGCGATAGATATGTTTCTTTGCAAATTCTACTTCTGGGAAAAGAACAATAGGCATTTCATATTCTACTCCATTAGAACCGAGAAATCTTGATGAACCAATTTTTGTAGCTTTATTGATGAAGTCGTTCTTTTTGGCGAAAGGGGAAGCAATAGTTAACACATCGTCTGCTCCCGTATCAAGACCAAAAAGACCTTTATACTTTTTACCTTTAATAATAATTGTACTTTTTATATAGCTAGGATAAATATCAGAAGAATATAGTTTTAATTTTGTGAACTCTGTATAATTTATGCTATTGTCATTTTTTATAAAAAAATTAAGTTTTAAATTGTGGTAGTCGATTTCAATAATATGTCCTTTCATTAAATCTGTTCCAAAAACTCCATCAAATTTATCTGTCTCAAAAGAGATTATAGTAAATGAAATATCCTTTTTTAGGATGTTTCCAATTTTTATTTTGTTACCAGAGCTACTCTCTACTTCATTTACGCCATTCGACCCTTGATTCAAGGATTTTCCATTGATATTAAGATTTAGTTTTTTTAATGATTGTTTATTGATAACAGAACCATTGGCTCCAGTGTCAAAGAGAAATTTTATACTATCTGTTTCATTTACTTTGCAGTAAAAGTAAATATGATTATTCTCTACTGTAAATGGTAAAGACGTAAAAGGTGTGGATTGTGCCCAAACAGATGCAGACACTAAAACCAATGAAATTACAAATATTCTTTTCATTATGGTGTTCAGTTAAAATTACAGCCAACGTAATACTATACGCAGCTCATAATATAAAATGATATTGTGTATATCTTACAAATTTAATAAATTTGATGCTTAAAGAACTCAAGAAGTTATAATATATACAGATTTTTATAAAAGGCTATCTTAAATATTACAAAGTAACAAGACCTTTAAAAAAGAAATAAATTAGCTACCTTAGCCCTTAATTATCTATTGCTCTAATTTTAATTTATGATAGAAGAAAAAAATACTTTAGCTCAATACAATCAAGAATTCGATCAATGCTTTGATATTTTTTATCATAAAAACAAAGATTATGGCACCTCGTGGAGACTCTTCCGACCTGCGTCTTTAATAGATCAAATTTTTATTAAAGCATGGAGAATTCGTCAAATTCAAGAAGCTGGCACTCAAAAGATTGAAGATAGTATTCAAGAAGAGTTTCAAGCCATGGTGAATTATTCTATCATGGGACTTATTCAATTACATTATTCAAAAGATTGGACACAAGAAATCCCAATAGACGAAGTGGAACAATTATATAATGACGAACGAAAAAAAGTGACGCAACTCATGAAAAAAAAGAACCATGATTATGGAGAAGCTTGGAGACAACTTTCACAAACTTCTTTTGTGGATCTCATTTTAACGAAACTGGAAAGGATGAAACAAATCTTAGAGAATGAGGGTAAAACCATCGTTTCTGAAGGTTTAGAAGGAAATTTCCATGATATGATTAATTATGCATTGTTTGCCTTAATTAAAATCAGAGAATCCGATTTCTAAAATCATATCTTGATGAGGAATACCCACATCTAAATATATTTCTCCCACAGGCTCAAATCCCCACTGTTGATAAAACGCGACTAAATGTTGTTGAGCACTTAATTGAACACGATTGTGAACATGATGTTCGGATATCCAATCCATTGCTGTATTCATTAACTCAGTCGCCAAACCTTGATTTCGAAAGGCATTCTCTGTACAAACTCTACCAACCTTATACTTTTCTTCTAAGTTGATGACTCTTAAATAAGATAACACCTTCCCTTCTTCTTCAGCCCAAATATGTTGACTAATTTTATCTGCTCCGTCTAAGTCTAAATAACTACAAGACTGTTCCACAACAAAGACTTGAGATCTAAGTTGCATACATTGATACAATTCTTCTGCAGATATTTCGTTCCAACTTTTGGATTGTAGTTTATATTTCAATGAGTAGAGTATTTTAAGATAAAACATGAAGTCAGTAAAAGATTTCAGACTTATAAACGACAAAGTTAGACATTAATTATTATTAGTGCTATTGACTTATCAAGGTGTTTCTTTAATTATTGCGCATCCCGTCATATTTCTTAACTTTAGGTAAATAAAAGCTCCCTTGCATTGAAATTAATTATATAAATTCAACAAGGTTGCTAATAGTATTCTATGTTTATATGAGTAAGAGAAAAAAGATATTACTAACAGGTGCATCAGGAACAGTAGGTTATGAGGTTTTGAAGCAATTACATTTCAAGAAAAACCTCTATGAAATCATTGTATTAGATAGAGAAACTCGTAGAGCTAAAAAGAAATTGAAGGATTTCAAAAACGACATTCATATTATATATGGTGACATTTCAAATAAAGAAGACTTACTTAAAATAGATTCAGAAATAGATGTGGCTATTCACCTTGCTGCCATTATACACCCATTTGCAGATGAGAATCCGGAATTAGCACATCGCGTAAATACCTTAGGTACAGAAAAGCTAATTCGTGTTTTAGAAAAAACTTCTCCTCGTACTTTTTTTATTTACAGCTTTTCTATTTCCGTTTATGGAGACAGGCTAAAAAATCCATGGATAGAAGTTACAGATAAACCAGCGCCAAGCATAGGAGATGAGTACGCAAAAACCAAAATAAAATCTGAAAGAATCATTCAAGATTCAAAATTAGATTGGAGCATATTTAGGTTAGCGGCGATTATGGGGTCATAAGGTTTCAAAATTCATGTTTCATCAACCTTTTGCAACGTCTTTAGAAATTGCCACACCCGAGGATACAGGAAGAGCATTTGTGAATGCCATTGAAAAGGAAAAACAACTATCTAAAAGGATTTTTAACTTAGGAGGCGGGAAAGAATGCCAAATCAGCTATGAGAACTTCTTAAAGGAATCCTTTAAAATTTACGGCTTAGGAAAATTTGACTTTGCTCCTAAAGCATTTGCAGAAAAAAACTTTCATTGTGGCTTTTATAAGGATGGCGACGAACTAAATGATATCTTAGACTTCAGAAAAGACACTTTACTGAGTTTCTTTGAAAAAGAAGAAAACAAAATATCTTCTTTCCAAAAAGGGATTACTTCACTTATGAGAAGACCTATTAAAAGAATTTTAGAAAGTAAATCTGACCCTTTAATAGCTCACAAAAGTCAAGACAAAGCGTCGATGAAGCACTTTTTTGATTCAGAGGACGAAAAAAGCTTAATTCTTGAAGATTAGTAAATAAACAAATAAAATCCATGACAGAGACTTACATACAAGACAAAATAATAAGTAACGAAGACATTGTGAATAAAGGTGAATACGATCATTGTACTTTTAAAAACTATGACTTTTCTGACAATGATCTTTCTGATTACAATTTCATCAATTGCACTTTTAAAGATTGTAATTTAAGTTTAGCGACTTTAAACAATACCTTATTTCAAGATGCAAAGTTCATTAATTGTAAAATGTTAGGACTTCGATTTGACAACTGCAACAAATTTGGTTTATCTTTTTCTTTCGATGGTTGTCAGTTGAATCACTCTTCTTTTTATAAATTGAAAATTAAAAACACCATTTTTAAAAATTCACAATTAAGAGAAACGGATTTTGTAGAAACACATTTAAAAAGTGCTGTTTTTAATAACTGCGATTTATTACAAGCTAATTTCGATCAAACGATACTTGATAAAGCAGACTTTAGGAACTCTTATAATTATGCTATTAATCCTGAAATAAACACCATGAAGAAAGCTAAATTTTCTCTTTCCGGAGTTCCAGGACTTCTACAACAATATGATATTCTCATTGATTGAATTTCCCAAAAAGATGATTCCAAAAGTCAATATTGATTGTAAATAATACTGTCTAACCCTTCATTATTTGATATCAAAGCTCCTATTATAAAAATAAAATCGAACTTTTAAAAACAAAACCCCTATTTTAGACATCAATTGATTATTTTCACTTGTTGACACTGTCCTTTTGAAGGGTTTTCTCATGATGAAACAAAATGTAAAAACTTCAACAGCTTATAAATTGCAAACGCCGTGGCTATTGATCAGCTTACGTATTGCAATTGGTTGGCTTTTCTTTTTCTCAGGAATATTAAAAGCGAATGACCCTATAGGACTGTCTGAAAAAATGCAAGAAATATTACATTCCTGGAATATTCTTTGGTTTGATTCCTTTTCTATATACGCTGCATTAATCATTATTTGTGCGGAAGTATTGATTGGTATATCCTTGATTTTATCTTTTCATATCAGATTAATGGTCACCATTTCTTGGATATTGGTGGGTTTCTTTACTTTATTAACAGGAATTGCAAAATTTACAGGGACTGTAGACACTTGTGGCTGTTTTGGAGATTGTATTCCTCTAAGTACTAATCAGAGTTTTATAAAAAACTGTATTCTTTTCGTACTCTTAGGGGTTTTGTTTTGGTATAGAAATCAGTTTTCAAAAACAAAATTCAAAAGATCTATTACTTTATCTTTATTAATTATTTTTTCTTCGGCTACCCTATTCACGTCTTGGTGGGCCATGGAACATTTACCATTTTTAGATTGTTCGGTTTATAAAAAAGGAACTCATATTGAAGGTTATAGATCTAAAAGCCTTGCACAAGTTCCGGCTATTCATGAAACTTTCTTAATGAAAGACCTTCGCACAGGAGATACCACTTCATGGGACGGACTCACCTTTCATCATTGGAAAATCAGTCAATGTACTTCTTATGAATGGTTGAATCAAGACGAAACTTTAGATTCTTTAGCGGCCATATCTCCTTCCTATTTTTCATTATATTCCACAGATATGGTGGACTTTACAAACATTATTTTAAAAGATCCAGGCTATAATTTTCTGCTATTAATAAAAGATGTTGAAGCCGCTTCTACACATGACTTTAAGACGATTCGTGATTTAATGATTACGGCTACAAAAAACAATATAGGGTTCTACATCGTGAGCAGTTCTTCTGAAAAAGCAACGAATATTTTCCTTGAAGAACAAGGCATTCAAAATGCTGATATATTGTACATGAGCATGCTGACTAATCAACAAATTATTCGAACGAATCCTGGATTAATTATTTTAAAATCTGGAACAATCTTAGGTAAATGGGGCTTTAATGAATACCCCAATGAAATAGAATGGAAAAATGAAAATGCCATTAAAGTAAAATAGTTATTTATCCAACTTACGCTCTAAAGCATCAATTCGATGAAGAATTTGTTTTAATTCAGTTTCTCCTTCCGGAATCGATTGCGTGATATAAGCGTAGAATGTCCATATTTCATTGACTTCCTCAACCGGTACATAGTAATCGTCATAAAGCGCGTTTAAAGAGTGCATTTTAAATGCTTTCTTTTCTTCAATAAGTTGAATTTTCTTAAATACTATATCTTCTGTACCTCCTAAAATAGCAATCCCTAAAGTAGGCTTCTTCAAGTCTTCCCAATTTTCTAAATATGAAGCAATCACATCACTTCCATGTGGAATAGGCAGCATGGAATCCCCCTTGATTGGAAACATTCTAAATGTCCCCATTGTAGGTAACTGAGGCAATACAAACTTAGGTAGTTCCGCAATATAAGAAGGATCACTAAACCCTCCAGTGCTATATCCTGCTTTTGCTTCTATTGGAATATAATCATGTAACCCCTCATTTTCCACATCGACATTTAAAGCTAATATTCTCATTTGTTGACCTTGTATATAAATCCTTTCCCCTTGCTCTAATTGATGTAAATTATAAGCCGAGAGTTTATTTAAATCTACTTTGATGAGGGTATCAATCGGTATTTTAAAAAATGTAGAGAATAATAACAAATCATCAATACTTGGATTTTTAGTCTGACCATTTTCATGCGCATTTAGCTTTGAACGAGTGATAGACAAGCTCTTTGCTAACTTTTCTTGACTCCATTCTCGACGGCTTCTCAAGAATTTTAAATTACTACTCCAAAATACATTTTGCATCTTCAAAAAGATTTGATATTATTGATAACAGAATAATGTCACTAACAATAACAAAGATACCTCTTTTTAGATTATGAGACACATTGCACATTTTGATTTAGATAGTTTTTACGTTTCTGTGGAAAGAATTAAGAATCCCGCACTGAATAATTTACCGATTCTCATAGGTTCAGATTCTGATCGCGGAGTAGTTGCATCTTGTAGTTATGAAACCAGAAAATTCGGTGTAAGGAGTGCTATGTCTATGAAAAGAGCGAAAGAATTATGCCCTCAAGCCATTATTATTAGAGGAGATCGCGATGCTTATTCCTATTATTCAAAATGGGTGACCTCTATTATAGAAGAAGAAGTTCCCTTAGTAGAAAAAGCTTCTATTGATGAGCATTATTTGGATTTATCTGAATTGCTAGATGAAAATAATGTTTTAGAATGGACCATTGCTTTACGTGATAGGATTATTAAAGAAACAGGGTTACCTATATCTTTTGCTATTGGAAGTAATAAAACCATAGCAAAGATGGGGACTGATTTCGCTAAACCATTAGGTGCTTTATATATTAAGCATGGACAAGAGTTAGATTTTTTAAAACCATTGAGTATAGATAAAATACCTATGGTGGGTCAGAAAGCTACACAAATATTGAAAGGTTTAGGTATTGATAAAATAGAGCAATTGCAAAAAGTGTCCTCTCATAAATTGATACAAATCTTTGGTAAAAATGGTTATACTTTTTGGGAGCGTGCCAGAGGAATTGATAATAGTCCGGTATCCAACTTTAGAGTTAAAAAGTCAATCAGTAAAGAACACACGTATGAAGTAGATGTCAATACAGAAGATGTTCTAAAGGAAACCATTGGAAAAATGTCTGAAGATTTAGCTTTAGAATTACGACAAGGAGGTTTTTTTACAGGTGTTTTAGCGGTCAAAATTCGATATGAAAACTTTGAAACAGTGAGTAAGCAAATACGTATTTCCTATACTTGTTTTGAAGATAAAATAAAACAACAAGCTTTATTTTTAATGAAGCAATTAAGAGATACAGAAAGGGCAGTTCGTTTAATAGGTATTCGATGTTCTAACCTCACTTCGGGAAGCTATCAGTTAGACTTATTTAACGATGATGTCAGTGATTTGAATTTAACTCATGCAGTGGATAGCATCAAGAAAAAATATGGACCTCAAGTGATGCAAAGGGTTTATACATAAAAATAACAGCTTACTTTATTATAAAAGTAAGCCGTTATTTATTTCCATGGAGTACATTTCATCAGAAACTATTCTGTCTCGTCATCAATATTCTCTTCATTATCATCATCTTCTTCGAAATCCTCTTCTATATCCTCATCCGTATCTAGTTCTTCTGAATCCACTTCTGAAGTTTCAGTAGATGCTGTTGGAGTGGTTCCATTTTCTTCTTGGTTTTCTTCAACTTCATCTTCTTCATCCTCAATAGTGTCAATTCTTGCGATAGCTGCAATCTGATCCCCATCGTCTATATTAATCAACTTCACTCCTTGAGTAGCTCTTCCAGCGATTCGAATATTTTCAACATTCATTCTGATGGTAATACCTGACTGATTAGTAATAATCAAATCATCCGTTTCTAAAACGGATAACATGCCGACTAAATTACCTGTTCTTTCTGTTACGTTTAGGGTTTTCACACCTTTACCACCTCTGTTTGTAATACGATAAGATAAATCATAGAAGTTAGTTTCTCCTTCTTCATTATCGATTTGAATCAATTTGTCTTTGTCTTCATCAGATAAATCTTCTGTATTTTCAACTAAGTTTAAGAAATTCGTACGTTTTCCTAATCCTTTTTCCGAAACTACTAAAATCTGTTTATCCGCTTCTTTCTTACTCAAGCAAACCATTCCTACCACCTCATCATTATCCGTATCTAAAGTAATTCCTCTTACTCCGATTGCTCCTCTTCCAGTAGGTCTTACTTTTTCTTCTTCAAAAGTAATCGCTCTACCAGAACTAATCGCCATCATGATCAAGTTTTCACCATCCGTCAATGCTGCTTCTAATAATTCGTCTCCTTCATTAATCGTAATGGCATTAATACCATTTTGACGTGGACGACTGAATGCTTCTAAGGCTGTTTTCTTAATCGTACCTTTTTTAGTACATAAGATTATATTCTTAGTATCTGTAAATTCTTTATCTTCTAATCGAGGAACATCAATAATAGCTTTCACTCGATCATCAGGTGGAATCTGTATTAAGTTTTGAATAGCACGTCCTTGTCCATTTTTCTCTGTTTCCGGAATTTCATAAACTCTCAACCAGAAACAACGTCCTTTTTCAGTAAAGAATAATAAAGTATGATGCGTTGAGGCTATAAATAAGTGCTGTATATAATCGGTTTCACGTGTTCTAGACCCTCTTGAACCTCTTCCTCCTCTTCTTTGAGCCCTGAATTCATCTGCAGAAGTTCGTTTGATATAACCTAAGTGAGACATCGTAATTACCACATCTTCTTCTTCAATTAAATCTTCAATACGCATTTCATTAGCCGCATATTGAATTTGAGAACGACGTTCATCACCGTACTTTTCCTTAACTTCTAAAAGTTCTTCAATGATAATTTCGTAACGTTTTTCTTCATTACCTAAAATACCTTTCAAGTAAGCAATTTTTTCCATTAAGCTATCATACTCTTCTTGAATCTTATCGATTTCAAGACCTGTTAATGTACGTAATCTTAATTCTAAAATAGCTCTTGCTTGAATTTCTGATAAATCAAAAGCTTCCATTAATCCTGTACGAGCCGCGTCTGGCGTAGTACTTTCACGGATAATTCTGATTGCTCTATCTAATTCATCTGCAGAACTAATCACTTTTAAATACCCTTCAAGGATATGTGCTCTTGCTTCGGCTTGGTTTAATTCAAATTGAGTTCTTCTAACTACAACTTCATGTCTAAACTTAATGAACTCTCTAATTAAATCCTTAAGATTTAATGTTCTTGGACGTCCATTAACTAAAGCCACATTATTAATACCAAATGAAGTCTCTAATTCTGTGTGTTTATATAAATGATTTACAATAACTTGCGCAACTGCATCTCTTCTAACATCAATAACAATACGTGTACCTTCCTTATTGGATTCGTTAGCTACATTGGTAATGCCCGTAATGATTTTATTATTTACTAAATGTCCTATCTTTTCAGTCAATGCGTCTCGACTTACTTGATAAGGCACTTCTCTAATAATAATTTTCTCACGTCCATTCGCTAAAGGTTCAATCTCAACAACACCACGAACGACTACGCGTCCTCTCCCCGTCATCAAACCTCTTCTTACACCTTCAATACCGTAAATAATACCTCCTGTTGGAAAATCTGGCGCTTTCACATAATCCATCAGTTCTTCAATAGTAATATCCCTATTATTTACATAAGCGATACAACCATCTATAACTTCTGATAAGTTATGAGGCATCATATTTGTGGCCATCCCAACGGCAATACCACTACTTCCATTCACTAATAACTGAGGAATTCGAGTAGGTAAAACGGTAGGTTCGTTTAAAGTCTCATCAAAGTTAGGAACAAAATCAACAGTGTCTTTTTCAATATCATCCATCATGGATTCTGAAAGTCGTTGCATACGGGTTTCCGTATAACGCATAGCTGCTGGTCCGTCACCATCCTGAGATCCAAAGTTACCTTGACCATCGATCATCATGTAACGCATGCTCCAAGGCTGCGCCATTCTAACCATGGTTCCGTACACTGAGGAGTCACCGTGCGGGTGATACTTACCTAAAACTTCACCGACCACACGAGCAGATTTTTTATGCGCTTTGGAAAAGCCCATACTTAACTCATGCATAGCGTATAATACTCTTCTATGTACAGGTTTTAATCCATCTCTTACGTCGGGAAGTGCTCTTCCTACAATTACAGACATCGCGTAATCAATATACGCGGTCTCCATTTGTTTTTCTATGTTTACATTCTGAACTGATTCTTCAAAATCATCTTCTGAAGAAGGGTCTAAATGGTTATCATCCATCATTCTATTGTCTTAAAATACTATAGCAAATATATGTAAAAATAAGCAGACTTTGGGTCAAAAAAAAGATTCATTTAAACCTTTTTGCACATAGGAATAAAAGCTCTACATTTTTACGTAATTTTATTTAAAATAAGAACTATGAGATACCTATTAGTATTAATATCAATTTTAACTTTTTCATGTATGCAACAAACAGAAGCACAAAACATACCCGAATCTATTTATGATTTTGAGGTCGAAGGATTGGAAGGAAATATGATTAATTTTAAAGATTTTAAAGGCAAAAAAATATTGATTGTCAATACTGCATCTAAATGCGGCTTTACTCCTCAATATGAAGACTTAGAAACATTACACAATAAGTTTCCTGACGAGTTAGTAGTGATTGGTTTCCCTGCCAATAACTTCATGAAACAAGAGCCTGGAAGTAACGAGGATATCGCAACTTTTTGTGAAAGAAATTATGGAGTGACTTTTCCTATGGCTGCTAAAATCTCAGTGAAAGGTAAAGATCAACACCCACTTTACACTTGGTTGACAGATAAAGATTACAATAAAGTAAAGAAGTCATCTGTAAAATGGAATTTCCAGAAATATTTAATCTCTGAAGATGGGGAACTTTTAGAAGTCTTTGGATCAAAAGTAAATCCTTTAGACCCTGAAATTTTAGAGGCCATCAGAAACTAAATGATTAAACAAGTTCAAATCATCAATAAAGCGACCAAAACTGGTCGCTTTATTGATTGCCTTCATCTAAGGCAATAACATTAACTTCTTACTGTATTGCTTTCCATGACTATCTTTTAAGACTAAAATGTAAAGTTGATTAGCTCTCAAGTTATGAAATAACACTTCGTTTCCTTCATTCAATGGATCGTGCTGCAATACCACTCTTCCATTGACATCATACAGCATCAATCTTGAACCATTCCAACTTGCATCTAATCTAAGGATTTCATTTTTACTGAAATAATTCGGAATAGCATCCATCGTTTTATCCTTAGGTTGAAATAAGGAGACCACTTTAGAATAACTAAAACTCCCATCCAAGTCCACACTTTTTAATCTAAAATATCGAACAGCATTATCACTGTACTCATTCATTAATCTCAATTCATAAGTTGCTCCCCAAGCATGATTATGAGCAGTTTTCTGTGCGAAATACGAAAAATCTTTTCCGTTTGCACTGTGCTCTATTTCATAATGACTCAAATCATATTCCATACTGGTCTTCCAATCAAAGAATAAGTTTTCTTGATCTGTTTTAACGTCAAAATGAGTGAGTGAAATTGGTAAAGTTTCGGCTTTGACACCTGTTAAATATAAATCGTCAATTCTAAATTGAATGTTAGATATAGAATTATATCCAAAAACAAATCCTATAGAATCTCCATCATATAAAAATGATGAAGGTATTTCCACCCAATGATAAATAGCAGTACCAACCCCTGTAGGTAAAGAAATCGGAATAATTGAAGAAGTGTCTCCATCTATAACAATTCTTAATTCAAGTTCTGATCCATTACTTGCAACTCTGTTTTTACGTAATCCAAAAGAAAACTCTAAATGAGTATAATCTGCTATAGAAATCTCTGTAACATGCAAGGTTTTATTATTGTTATTTAAAAGTACATTTCCTCCTTCAGAAGCCAATGTATATTCCGAAACAGAACTTGGATGCGTAGATCTCACATCTGTCATATCATTAATGCAATGATAGGTAACACCAGGTTCTGAATAACCATCATAAGTATTCACGTTAGTATTACTAAGAGGATCACCAAAAGTTTCATGATAAATCACCTCTTGTACTTGAGCTGATAATGAAGGTGCTAATAATGAAGCCAATAGAATAAAAGTCGATTTAAGCAGTTTTGTTTTCATAATTTTGTACTTTTAGTCAAAAATAGTAAGTTATCCAATCGATAAACGACGGACACTTTACATGTTAAATATAATACATTTATTTTAAATTATCTTTATTTATGAAAAAAATTGTGCTCTCTTTGACCTTACTTTGCTTTGCAAGCATGGGTTTTAGCCAAGACTTTAAGTTGCCTGCGCCAAGCCCTGCAACAACTATCAAACAAGACTTTTCTACTTCAGCTATAGAGTTGACTTATAGCCGCCCTTCGGTAAAAGAAAGAAAAATATTTGGACAATTGATTCCATATGATAAAATGTGGAGAACGGGTGCAAACTCTGCAACTGCAATTACTTTTAATGAGCCAATCAAATGGGGAACTGAAATGATTTCTCCAGGTTCTTATTCTATAGTAACTATTCCGGGTGAAAAAACTTGGACGATTATGCTTTACAAAGGCACTGATTCGTGGGGTGTGAATGGATTAAATCCATCAGACATCGTTGCGAAAACGGAAGCTAAAGTAAAAAAGCTAGATCAATTACAAGAAACTTTTGAAATTAGTTTCCAAAACATCACTAATTCTACTTTAGACTTAGTTTTAGAATGGGAATACACGCAAGTAAAAGTAAATTTAGTAGCTGATAACTTTGAAAAAATCTTAGGTTATTTAGATAGTGAATTGAAAAAAGACAATGCGCCATATTTAGAAGCTGCTAGGTTCTATATGGAACATGATTACAAATTAGATGAAGCTTTAGTTTTTACTGAAAAAGCAATCAAAGCTAATCCTGATGCATTTTGGATGCAATGGACAAAAGCACAAGTTTTAAGTAAACTTGGAAAACATAAAGAAGCAAAAGCTGCTGCATTAATTGCTGTTGAAAAAACAAGAGGCACTAGCTACGAAAACGAATACAAACACCACTACGAAAGCTTAAAATAAGATTATGAAAACTACAAGACTATTTTTATTTATGGGTTTATTATCTACTGCTGCGTTATTTACCAGTTGTGAAAAAACCTATACTTGTACTTGCACGATTAATGGTGTAGAACTTAAGTCTTCTAGCATTACTGCAAAGAAGAAAAAAGATGCTACACAGAAGTGTGAAAATCTAAAAGTACATAGTTCAGAAATATGCAAGTTGAAGTAATATTGACTTCTATTTGAAACCTTATTTCAACAGACAATAAAAAAAGCATGGAAGATTCAAATTCCATGCTTTTTTATTATGTTTTTTTAAACAAACTGTCTATTTATAGAATTGTCATCTTAGCTGCGGTTATCATAGCTTCTTCTCCTTTATGCCCATGTTCACCACCTAACCTTTCCCAAGCTTGCTCAATAGTATCTAAAGTTAAAACTCCAAATATCACAGGAATATCTAAGTTAAGATTCAAAGCTAAAACTCCTTCGGTTACATACTTACTTACATAATCAAAATGAGGTGTACCTCCACGAATCACAGCACCAAAAGTGATAACACCATCATAAGCCGCTTTAGTTACGCCTACTTTAACACCATAAGGAATTTCAATAGCTCCTGGCACATATAAAACAGTAGTTTTTATTCCTAAATCTTCTGCTATTTTCTGAGCTCCTTCTAATTGTTTATCAACTACTTCTGTATTCCATTCCGTCGCAACGATGAGAATATGTTTGCCTTTAGATTTCTCCAAATGACTATAAGCCAATACTTTATCTTGATTTTTTAAAACAGCCATAATTTACTTTATTATACCTTATTTAATAATTTTTGATGAATGTCAGCTACTTGTTGTATTAAAGAAGATTGCTCATCATTCACAATAGTAAAATCATAATACGTTTCTTTCAACTTTTCTGACATTTGCGCATTCATTCTCGATGCTATCTCTTCTTCAGTCCATTGGTTTCGTTGTAGAATTCTTTGAACTCTTAATGCTTTAGGAGCTTGAACGCCAACAATGAAATCCATTTCTTTATAAGAACCCGTTTCAATCATAATCGCTGCTTCTTTAATCACATAAGGAAGTGCATTCTTTTTATGACTTTCAAACCACGCTTGCATATAAGCAATCGTTGGCGGATGCACTATAGCATTTAATTGCGCTCTCATAGATGGATCAGAAAAAGTCTTAGATGCGATCCATGCATTATTGAGTTTTTCGTTCACATAAGCTTCTGAACCAAAAAGAGCTATTACCTGAGTTCGAATTAAATCGTTCTCAGATAATAGCTTCTTAGCAACTTGATCGGCATCAATAGAAGGGATATTTAATAAATTAAACAATTTACAAACAGTTGATTTGCCTGTTCCTATTCCTCCTGTTATGCCAATTCTAAGCATGTTTTTATTTGCTTTTCAATAACTTATCATCTGAAGATTTAACCTCAGCTGTTTTATCTTCTACAACAGTAACTGTTTCTTGACTTGCAATTTTCTTGCGATTAGCCAATGACATTTCTGAAGAGATTGAAGTACGATCCATTGTAATATTAGTATTACGATCAACTTCAATAAGAATAGTACCATCACTATTAACGCGTGTTATTCTTCCGTGAATACCTGCGATTGTTACAATCTTATCACCTGTAACTAATGATTCTTGAAATTTCTTTTGTTCTTTAGCACGCTTTTGTTGTGGGCGTATCATAAAGAAATACATAACCGCTACCATACCGATTAACAAAAGTGGCATCATACCACCACCACCGCCACCTGCGGCCTGTAATAAAACTAACATAATTGAACTCATATTTGACTATTTAAATTAACGACGAATTTTATTTATTTTATTTTCTACTGTAAGCTCTTTTAATGCGCTATCTAAGACTCCATTAATAAACTGACCACTTTGCAAAGTACTATATGATTTTCCTATTTCAATATATTCATTAATAGAAACCTTCGTAGGAATTGAGTCGAAATATAGAAATTCCGCTAAACCCATTTTAAGTAATATAAAATCAATAGTAGCCACACGCTCTGGATCCCAGTTTTTCAATCGAGGCTGTAATAAATCTCTTAAGATTTGATCTTTTGAAATGGTTGCTTCAATCAATTCAAAAGCAAAATCTGTTTTATCCTTAGAACTCAATTGAGCAAAATTAAAAGAACTTGGTTTTTTTATTAAATGCTCTAATAAGATCAGATTTAATTCATAATCATCATCCCAATTGTTCCAATCTTCAGCTATAAAGTCATTAAACGACTCATTTTCTAACATGATTTGAGACCAAATGAATTTAAAAATAAATCTTTCTTGAGATGGAATCCTTTCTTTAACAGAAATATATTCTTTGTACTCTTCTGTTTCTACTAAAACTCTGTATAAAGCTTTCACCCAATCCTCATCAATCTTTGACGTTAAAGCTCCAGATTCTACTTGTTGCTTAAATTGTAGATTTTCAGTAATACCTACCACCACTTCGTTTGAAGCAATTTTAATATCAACATTTAAATCTTCCTGAGTTCTGATGTATTTCCCACTACGATTCTTGGCGTCTTTTTGAGCATATAGCGCAATTTCACAAGCCATCAATGCAAAGTAACTAAACAAAGAAGTCGTTTGCACTAATTGAGCATTCAAACTATTCTCTGCTCTTTTATACAACTCACCTATAGAAAGATTCAAAGGGTCTTCCTTCGATGTCTTAGAATTTAATGAATCCACACCATAAAGCGTCTGCATGACCTTTATACGTAAATGCCTCCTGGTTATCATATATTGGATTATAAGTCGGCAAAGTTACGTAAATATTCCTTAGCTAAAATAGAAGTTGTATAGTTAATTTAATCGTTTAAATTTGTATTTAGCAAAACCCAATATTCATGACCTTATCACTAATCATTCCTTGGATATTTATTTGGATTATTTTGACCGTAATTTCAGGTTTAGAATATGCTTATTTAGCATCTAACAAACTTACGATCGAAATTAGGAAACAATCAGGAACTGTTTCAGGACAAAGAGTTGCCAAGTATTTTGACGAACCTGATAAATTTTGGAGTGCTACTGTCTTAAGTTTTTATATATTATTAGTGAGCTTTGTCTTCACTTCTTCTCAAATCATTGAAGAAGTCTTGTCATTTTTCCCAACTACATTTGCTTTTTTTGAAGAGTATTTTTACTTACGCATTCTTTTAGATTTTTTCATCACAGCTGTATTAGTAATTTCAAGTGTTGGTTTTATCGCTAAAAGAACCTTTGAACATTCGCCAGAAGGAAAATTAGAAAACTGGAGTCTTTTTATCAGTTTTCTATCTGCATTAACTGCTCCTTTCGCTAAAGTATTTGTCAAATTATCTGAATTCATTCTCAAATATCTTTTCAACGTCAATATGCAAAAAGAAGCAGCATTATTTGAAAGGATTAATATCCACAACTTTATCCGTCAATCGATTCAAGGTTATGGAAATATCGATGAAGCTAATAAAGAACTTTTTCAAAAAGCATCGCAGCTTACTTCAGTGAAAGTAAGAAACTGTATGACACCCAGAAATGAAGCTGTTGGCATTGAGAAAAAACAAAGTATTGCAGAACTTAAAAGAGTTTTCACAGATACAAAACTTTCAAAAATCATTGTTTATGATAATGATTTAGATCACATCATAGGTTATGTTCACCACTTGGATTTAGTGAAAAGACCCAAAACAATTGAATCTATTTTATTTCCGATTTTAACTGTTCCAGAAACGATGAGCGCTATTGATTTAATCAATCGTTTTACCACAGATAGAAAAAGTATCGCTTGGGTTATTGATGAATACGGAGGAACAGCAGGTTTTGTAACTATGGAAGATGTTTTAGAAGAAATATTCGGAGACATCTTAGATGAATATGACGTAGAAAACTACATGGAACAATCTTTAGATAACAGCGCTTACTTATTTTCGGGACGTTTGGAAATCGATTATCTGAACAAAAAATACAACTTAAGAATACCGACAAATGTAGCAGACACTTTAAGTGGCTATGTCATCAATCGATACGGAAGAATTCCATCGGAAGAAGAGCGCATCATTTTAGATCGTTTTGAAATAGAAATTATTAAGGTTTCCAATACTAGAATTGAAACTTTAAAATTAAGAACCTTGATGTAAATCACTTGTTTTTTATTTACTGATTTGTAAATAAATCTCCAAAATCATTATCACACATAGAAGGAGGCAAGTCAGCTATTATCCTTAATTTAAGTGCTGCTTGAAATCCATATTAAATTCAAGTATCGCACTTTATTATAAAACTCAACCATGCGTATTTTACACACAGCAGATTGGCATTTGGGTAAAAAATTAGACCATTTTGCAAGACATGAAGAACAACAACAGGTATTAGAAGAAATCGTGCAAATCGCCAATGATAAAGACGTAGATATTGTCTTAGTCGCTGGTGATTTGTTTGATAATTTTAATCCGTCAAATGAATCCTTAGAATTATATTATCAAACACTAAAAGCACTAACCAATAACGGAAAAAGACCAGTCTTTGCTATTGCAGGAAATCATGATAGCCCAGATAAAATAAATACTACAGATGTGTTGGCAAGATCTTTAGGGATTTTTTGTTTTGGACATCCGTTACAAGAACTTCAAAAAGTAACCCCAAACCCCTATTTTGAAATTCGGAAATCAACAGCTGATTTTACAGAAATAAAATTGTCTCAATACGAGTTTCCTTTTAGAATCATTCACACACCTTATGCTAATGAACAAAGATTACGACAAGTTTTTGAATTTGGAGAAGAAGATATGGCTTTAAACCAAGCCTTGAAAAATCATTGGAATCAAATAGCCGACGAGCATTGTAATGAAAATGGCGTTAATCTTTTGATGACCCATTTATTCATGATTGGCAGAACAGAAAACAAAGCTGACTTTGATGAACCTGAAGGTGAAAGACCCTTAAGTTTAGGAAATGCCACTTTAATCAACTCATCTATTGTACCCAAAAACATTCAATATGTAGCTTTAGGGCATTTGCATAAATACATTCGATGGGAAAATGAAAATACGCAGTTTGTTTATTCCGGAAGTCCACTATCCTATAGTTTTTCGGAAGCAAAGCAAACAAAACACGTTGTGTTATTAGATATTTTTCCAAATGAAAAACCTAAGATTGAAAAAATTGCTTTAGAAAAAGGAAAGATAATTCAAAGATTAGTGGCTCAAGACGTAGAAGATGCGATTCGTTTATTAGAAGCTCATTCTGAAGATCTCATCGAACTTACTATTCATACGGAAGAATTTTTGACACAAGATGAATTAAAAACTCTACGAGCACATCATTCTCAAATCATCCGATTAATTCCACAACCTAAAGAGGTGAAAGAAAGATTGATTGACGACAGTCAATCGATGGATGAGCAAGATATAGAAAGCCTATTTCATACTTATTTTGAAAACAAAACGGGTATGAAACCCAATCAAGAAATTATAGATTTATTTAAAGAAATTGCACACTCATGATCCCTTTATCCTTAACTATACAAGGTATTTACTCTTATGAAAAAGAGTACACTATCGACTTTAAAGATTTGGCTTCTGAAGGTGTTTTTGGCATTTTTGGGAAAGTAGGATCTGGAAAATCAGCAATAGTCGAAGCCATTTCTGTGGCATTATATGGCCGTACCGAAAGATATGCAGTGAGCGGAATGGCTGCAAATATTCTAAACCTCAACTCTGATTTAGGAAAAATTATTTTCACTTTCAATAATTTTAAAGGAGACACCTATCAAACGACAACGCGTTTAGTTCCAAGGAAAGGAGATAAGAAAGACGTCAGAAGAGATTTCAAAATCCTTAAACTAGTGCAAGAGGAATGGCAGGCTTGTGAAGAGAGTATTGAAGAGATTATAGGTTTGAATTACGCCAACTTCAAAAGAACCATTCTGATTCCTCAAGGGCAATTTCGAGAGTTTATAGAACTCAAACCAAGTGAGAAAAACCAAATGATGCAAGAGCTTTTCCAATTGGATCGTTTTGATTTATTTGGAAATACTACAAGACTTTTATCCATAACGAAAGAAGAGAAGCAATACAGTCAAGGTGTCTTATCACAATTACAACCTTTTATGGACGTTAATGTGGAAGAAGAAGAAAAAAGTATTCAAGAAAATACTTTAAAAGTAAATGCTCTTCAAAAAGAAACCTCTGAGAAAGAAAAAGCACTGAAACTGTTAGAAGATCAATATGCATCTTGGTTGAAGTGGAAGGAAGTTTCTGCTAAACTTAAAGCACTTGAAGCGCAAAAAAACAACATGAAAACGTTAGAAGAAAACATCAAAAGACAAGAGCGTTTTCAAATGTATATTAAATCTCCTTATTTACAATGGAAAGATAGTATCACACAACAAAAAGAATTAAAAAATCAAAACCAACAGACGCATGATGCGATAGAAATTTTAGCTACAAACTTCAAAACTTTAGAAGTTCAACAAAAGATATTGCAGGAAAAGGAAGCAAGCTGGCCGAAGAGAAAAGAGCAAATCAAACAATATGACTATTTAATAGGGATCATAAAACTAAGTACGGACTTGTCCTCAAAAGCGATTGAAATTGATAAAATAACAGTTCAGGAAAAACAACTTAAAACTGATTGGGACATCCTCAATCTTAAAATTAAATCCACTCATGAATCCGCAGATGGGAAAGAAAAGCAACTCATCGCACCAGAACAGTTATTGAGTATTCAAAAAGCCTTTCAAGAACTGGATTTTTATAATAAAGAAAAGCATCGTTTAGAACAACAAATTAAAGAACAAAAGCAATCTTTAAAAACGATTGAAACCTATTTCAAGACTCATGAACTCAATTTAAATGATTGGAAAGCAACTTTAGAAAACAGATTATCTGTCCTACAAACAGAAGAAAAATCAAAGGTTTCTATTTTGCATCATCTAAAAGTACATGCAGCTTTAGAACAATTTAGCGAACATCTTCAAGAAGGGGAAGCCTGCATGCTTTGTGGCGCTTTAGAACATCCCAAACCTTTGGAAGCACATCCAGAAAAAACGCTTGCTGATATGCAGTCTATAGAAGAGAAAATCAACACTATTCAAGCTCATTTCAATCAGCTGAGAAATGTATTGCTGACTTGTGAATTAAAGAACAAAAGCCATTCAGAACATCAGTATAAAATCCAGGAATTGACTGAAGAGTTATTCCTCATTCTGGAAAAATCTAAGGCGCATATTGGTGACACTTCTATTTGGAATCATTTCCAACCTAATGAAGAGAACTTGTTTAATCAAAAACTTCAAGAAGCTCAAAAGACGAGAACCGAATGGATGCAATTACGTGAAGAGATTAAAAAACTAACGAATACAAAAGAGGAATTGCAAAGTAATTTACAAAATCTTCAAGAGCGTTTACAACCTTTAAATAGTGTTTCTCAACAATTAGAAGGAAGGATTCAAAATGGCAAAGAAATGGTAGATAGTTTACCTTTGGAATGGATTGATTCTAAAAATGAAACTGTTTTAAGTTCAGAGAAAGAAGCTTTAAAATTGCAAGTAGAAAAAGAAGAACTTCAATGGCAAAATATTAATAAGGAAATACAAGAAAATCAAAAACAAAAGCATGGATTATCAGAAATAGCTAATAAACAACAGCAGGATTTAGAAGTCCTTGTCCTACGACATGAACAGTTAAAATTCAATTTAGAAGAGAGCATGAAGCAGTATGAGTTCTTGGACATGGACGAACTAGAACAACTATTGAACAGCACTTTTTCTTTAGAAAAAAGTAAAATGGAATTAGCTACTTATCAATCTGAATATGAGAAATGGCTATTTCAAAGTCAACAATTTGATGAAAATGTTCAACAATTTAATGTAGTGAATCTGGAGCAAGCAAAATTAGCCACTAAAAATATTCAAGAGGTTTTAAAACAGGCTAATCATGAGCTTCTACTCAAAATAGAAAAACTTAAAGAGATTAAATCCAAACAAATTAGCTTTCAAAAAGAATTTAAACAATTACAAAAAATTGAAGCGAGAGCAAATAACTTATCAACTCTTGCTGAACTTTTTAAAGGCAAGAAATTCGTAGAATATGCTTCAGCTTATTGGTTAAAAAGATTAGTTCACAATAGTAATAATTATTTTGAAAAGCTGACACACAATCAGTTAAGCCTGCAACTCAACGAAGATTTAGAATTTGAAATAGTAGATTATTTGAATGGCGGACAAACTCGAGTATTGAGAACTTTATCAGGTGGACAAAGCTTTCAAGTTTCTTTATCCTTAGCTTTAGCATTAGCCGAAGGTGTACAATCGAACTTTAATGCTTCTGAACAGTTCTTCTTTATAGATGAAGGATTTGGAACTTTAGATGATGATGCGATTCAACAAGTCTATGATACATTAACAAAGCTCATTTCTGACAAAAGAAAAATTGGCATCATCTCTCATGTCACCGGTTTACAAGAACAAGTTCCAAGACATTTAAAAATTGTCAAGAAAGAAGAAGGTGGGAGTTTACTCACTTTATGCTAAAACCAAAAAATCATGAACCACTCAAATATTGTATTAAAGAAATTCTTTGATAGAGGTAGAACCCTTTCTTATTCGTTTAGGATAGCACAATTAGAGAAGTTACAAAAGGCATTAACAGCCTATGAAACTGATTTATTAGAAGCTATTCATAAAGATTTTAAGAAATCAACTTATGAAGCTTACATCACTGAATTGATTTTATTGCATCAAGAATTAAAGTACCACATCAAACACTTAAAATCTTGGATGCGTCCTCAGAAAGTAAGCAGTAGTTTGTTGAATTTCCCTTCAAGTGATTATATCAATGCACATCCTTTGGGATCAGTATTAATTATTAGCCCTTGGAATTATCCTATATTATTGAGTTTATTACCTCTTATTGGCGCGATTAGTGCTGGTAATTGTGCGGTTTTAAAGCCTTCTGAATTCACAGCCCACACTTCTCAGGTTTTGAAAAAAATGTTAGAAGAAATCTATCCTAAGGAATACATTCAAGTACACACTGGAGACGGAACTGTAGCTAAAGCTTTAACGGCAATGAAATGGGATAAAATATTCTTTACAGGGAGTACTTCTACTGGACAAAAAGTTTATGAAGCAGCGGCAAAAAACTTAACTCCGGTTACTTTAGAATTAGGTGGTAAAAGTCCTTGTGTCATTTTTGAAGATGCTCCTTTTCAAGAAAGCATAGAACGTATATTTTTCGGAAAATATATCAATGCTGGACAAACCTGCATAGCACCGGATTATGTATGGATTCATGAAAAAGATGCAGATCAATTTGTAGCGGATTTCAATACTTTTTCTGAACTGAATAGATTTGACATTACATCTATCATTCATCAACAGCATGAAGAACGCCTTCGAAACCTCTTACCCGAAGGCTTGGAATTCACGGGTTATCCACAAGCCTTTAAAGTAAATGATTTTTCATCACCAGTGATGCAAGAAGAAATCTTCGGTCCACTTTTACCTGTTAAAACCTATCAAAAAATTAGTGAGATTAAAACTCAAATGGATCAACTTCCAAGTCCTTTAGCATTTTATGTATTCACTAAAAACGAATCAAAAGCCATTGACTTTTTAAGATATTTCCATTTTGGAGGTGCGGTAATTAACGACGTGATGATTCACATGGCCAATGACAAATTACCTTTTGGAGGTATTGGTCATAGTGGGATGGGTCAATATCACGGAGCGTATTCTTTTGAATGCTTTAGCTATAAACGTCCTGTAGTTATCAAAAAAGGTTGGAAAGATTTAAGCTTTAAACAACTTCCTTTTTCAGCTTCTAAATTGAAATGGATCAAACGATATAGAAACATGATGTTTAAGAAATAAAATAGCAATGCTTATTTGAGGATTCATAAAATGCTAGAAAACCACATCAAAAAACAGCCATTTCGATCTTTTCGAAATGGCTGTTTTTTGATGTGGTTTCAATGTTGAATAGTGAAACTATTTATTCATTTCATTCTTCGCTTCAATAGAAAGCGTAGCATGTGGAACTGCGTTTAATCTTTCCTTATCTATAAGATTTCCAGTTACTCTACAGATTCCGTAAGTCTTATTTTCAATTCTAATCAATGCATTTTCTAAATGACCAATGAATGATGCTTGACGACTTGCTAATTGAGAGATTTGTTCTCTTTCCATTGCTGCACTTCCGTCTTCTGCATGATTATGTCTATTGTCTGTATCACTAGTTCCAGAATCATCTTTTCTTGTGATCAAACCTTGGAAATATGCTAAATCAGTTTTAGCTTTTTCTAATCTACTTAAAAGTAGTTCTTTAAACTCGTTGAGTTCATCGTCACTGTATCTATATACAGGTCCTGTGTTTTCTTCTTTATCCAAAATACTTCTATGTGGGGGTTTATACTCTTCCATAGTCAAACTTGGTTTCTCATCTAAGGGCATTTCTTTATCCCTCATTGCGATAACCTGACCTGGTTTTTGAACAATCTTTTTAGCTTTTATAGTAATCGCATCCACAATATTCAAATCTTGTGGTTGTGGCGTTCCTGCCAAAGGATCTCTCCTTGCTCTTCTTTTAGCTGTTTTTTTAACTGCAGTCTTTTTAGTTGCAGTTTGTTTTGTTGCTGTTTTTTTAACTGCCGTTTTCTTAACCGCAGTTTTCTTCACAGCAGTCTTTTTCACAGCAGTCTTTTTCACAGCCGTTTTCTTAACCGCAGTTTTTTTAACAACAGTTTCTTTAACTGCTACCTTCTTAGCAACCGTCTTTTTAGCGGCAGCTTTTTTAACAGGTTTATTGGGGTCTTTTTTTGCTGTCATTGCATTAGCTTTTATGAATCATTACACTTACAGCGACATTATTGACATCAATTTGGTCAACATCATTGCTTATTGTAGAAACCAGCTGTAGGCTATCAGCTAAAATTTCGGAGCGAATATAGTCAAAATTTGCTAAAAACGCATCTTTAATATCACTATTTTCTAATATCTCTACTTCAATTTTATCCGTTACTTCTAAGCCTTTATCCTTACGTAGATTTTGCAATCTATTTACTAATTCTCTTGCAAGTCCTTCTTGCTCTAATTCAGGAGTTAGCTGTATATCTAAGGCTACCGTTATTCCTTGACGACTTGCTACAGACCATCCAGGGACATCTTCAGCAAAGATTTCTACATCTTCGCGGAATATAACAAATTTTTCGGAACTTTCCAACAATAAAGCAAACTCTCCTGTATTTTCTAAAGTTACAATATCAGATTCGTCCATTTTTTGTATTAAAGTCGCTAAGCTTTTCATTAATGGACCCGCCTTCTTTCCTAATACTTTAAAGTTAGGTTTGATATTTTTCTTAATAACACCAGAAGTTTCTGTCAAATATTCTATCTCCTTAATATTGACTTCCGAAATAATGATATCTCCGACAGAAGAAATTGCTTCTTCCATTTTATCATCTAAAATAGGAATCAATATCTTTTGCAAAGGTTGCCTAACTCTAATATTTTCTTTTTTACGTAAAGACAATACTAAAGAACTGATCTCCTGAGCTAAAAACATTGTATGCTCTAAATCTTTATTTATTTTAGCTTGATCGTATTTAGGGAATAAAGCCAAATGAACAGATTCTAAATCATCTCTTCGAGTAATTTGATTTAAGTTATTAAATAGCCAATCCGCATAGAAAGGAGCTATTGGAGCTATTAATTTAGACAAAGTTTCCAAGCATTCATATAAGGTCTGATAAGCACATCTTTTGTCATGCCCATACTCACCTCTCCAAAATCTACGACGACTTAAACGAACGTACCAATTACTTAAATGCTCATCTAAAAACTCTTCAACCGCTCTAAAAGCAATAGTAGGTTCGTAATCATCTAAAGACGACTCTACTTTCTGAACCAAGCTATTCAACATCGATAATATCCAACGATCCAGTTCAGAACGCTCTTCCAATGGAATAGCAGCTTCTTCATATTTAAATCCATCAATATTTGCGTAAAGTGCAAAAAACTGATAAGTATTATATAAAGTACCAAAGAATTTACGCTGAACCTCTTCAATACCCTTTAAATCAAAGCGCATACTGTCCCAAGGTGATGCATTCGTCATCAAATACCAACGAGTAGCATCTGCACTATACTTTTCAATCGTTTCAAATGGATCAACAACGTTTCCTAAACGTTTACTCATTTTATGACCGTCCTTATCTAATACTAATCCATTAGATACCACTGTTTTATAAGCCACTCCCGTAATACCTTGAGCTTTAGCCTCCTCTTCAGTAATGCCTAATTCCTTAATAATATCTTCTCTCAACAAAGCCCCTAAAGCATGTAAAGTATAAAACCATCCTCTGGTTTGATCTACTCCTTCTGCTATAAAGTCTGCTGGATAACTCTTTAAAAATTGCTCCTTATCTCCAAAAGGGAAATGCCATTGTGCGAAAGGCATCGCACCACTATCAAACCACACATCCACTAAATCTGGCTCTCTTTCCATAGGATTGCCTTGACTATCTGTCAATATGATTCTATCTACATAAGGCTTATGCAAATCATCACAAAGCGCTTCCACATCTGTATCTTTTGGCATATTTCCAGCCTCAATCGACTTCAATAACCCTGCTCGTAACTCTTCAATAGAACCTATACAAACCATTTCTTCTGTAGCTTCTGAAACCCAAATTGGTAATGGTGTTCCCCAAAAACGAGAACGACTCAAATTCCAATCCACCATATTTTCAAGCCAATTTCCAAATCTCCCTTCTCCTGTAGAAGCAGGTTTCCATTGAATTGTTTTATTTAAAGCGACCATCTTATCTTTTAAAGCTGTAGTTCTAATGAACCAAGCATCTAAAGGATAATAAATAATAGGCTTATCTGTTCTCCAACAATGCGGATAACTATGTTCGTAGCGTTCAATTTTAAACGCTTTACTTTCTAATTTTAATTGAATACAAATTTCGACATTGACATCTTTATATTCTGGATCATCTTGATAATTCTTGACAAATTGACCTGAATACTCGTCCATACCCTCGATAAACTTACCTTGAATATCTACCAAAGTAAAAATACCTAAGTTATTTTCCTTACCCACAATAAAGTCATCTGCTCCAAAAGCAGGAGCTGTATGTACAATACCAGTACCATCTTCAGTAGTTACGAAATCCCCTAAAATAATTCTAAAAGGATCTCCACCACTTAATTCAACGGTATTATTTTCAAAAGACATCAACTGCTCATATCGAACTCCTTCTAAATCTTTTCCTTTAACCGTTTGAATCACCTTATAAGGCAATTGATTTTTACGAAAAAGCTCATCAAATTCTTTCTTCAATGGATGCTCTTCTGTTAAAACCCACTCGTCTTTATCTTCTTCTAACCATTGATTGATAATCGCTTGTAATGCTTCGTTTTCCAACTGTAGACTTTCTGCAGCAAAATATTGATGCATCAAAGCCTTAGCTAAAACAACAGTCGCTGGTTTACCTGTATATGGATTAATCGTTTTTACAACATCATAATCAATATTGGGCCCAACGGTTAATCCTGCATTGGATGGTAAAGTCCAAGGTGTGGTAGTCCATGCCAAGAAATAAAGTTCTGCAGAGTCTTGAATTTTAAAATGTTCATCTTGAACAGCTTTAAACATAACGACAGCACTCGTATCTCTTACATCCTTGTAAGTACCAGGCTGATTTAGCTCATGCGAACTCAATCCTGTTCCCGCAGCAGGTGAATAGGGCTGAATACTAACACTTTTATAGAGTAAATCTCTATCGTATAGAGATTTCAGTGCCCACCACAAACTCTCAATATATTCTTTTTCAAAAGTGACATAAGGATTATTCAAATCCACCCAATAGCCCATTTTTTCCGTCAAAAGATCCCATTGATCTTTATAACGCATGACTACTTCTTTACACTTTTTATTATAATCTTCGACTGAAATTTTAGTTCCAATATCTTCTTTTGTAATTCCTAATTCCTTCTCTACACCTAATTCTACAGGCAATCCATGCGTATCCCATCCAGCTTTACGCTGAACTTGAAAGTTTTGCATTGTTTTATACCTACAAATTAAATCTTTAAGCGTTCGGGAAATGACATGATGAATTCCCGGCATACCATTCGCACTTGGCGGCCCTTCAAAAAATACAAAAGGCTCACTACCTTCTCTCTTATCAATACTTTGTTGAAAAGTTTGATCTTCCTTCCATTTTGCCAACCATTCCTTTTCGATGGTAGGCATGTGAAGTTGCTTATATTCAGGATATTGTTGTTTCATGTATCAGTAAAATAGTTGCAAAGTTACAAAATATTTACCGTTTATACTAAAATTAAAATACAGCTCTTTCTTTAGCTTAAATATTAAAAAAGGCGCCTTATCTTTCAAGACGCCTTTCTGATTTTACTCTAATGATTAATAAAACCAGCTACTGTTTGATTAACTTAATGGTATTATTTGTTCCCTAGAATAATTGAATTAATCTGCGGAAAACTATTTCTATAATACTTCGTTCGACCTCTCCAAGGTCGTATTCTAATTCTTGATTCTATGCTATATACCTACGACACCTCCAGTGTCGAATTCATTCAAGTTGATTGTTTCCCGAAAAAGATAATTATTAAAAGTCAAGTCTTAGTTTGGCCTAGTCTCTAGTCAGCGTCAATTTGGAACGCGATCTCCTGACTGCATATTTTATTTCAGGGGATGTGGTTTTTATAGTTTATTGAGTTGGTAAAAAAGGTATAATAGAGAATTCACTGTTGGTATTGTGGATAAAAGCATCAGTTTAAAGTGGTTCTGTTTAAGATTAATGTGGTTGGTGGCGGAACACCAACCACAGGGGAAAAGTAAATATCAACAGAAGCTAAAATAAGACTATCTTGTATGTCACCAATAAATATGCTATCGATATCATTTGGGAAAAACATTTTATTTTTATTATTAGGCAAGGTGATATTAATCCTTTCTATAACTCTATTGGTATTGGATAAGTATATACTTGGATCAAAATAAATCTTTGCATAGTCCCCATGAAGAGATTGTGTACTAATAAGAGGATAAGTTATATGATGATGATGATATGGGTTTCCTTCTCCATCATATAATAAACTATCGTCTCCAAAATACAAACTCCCATCATTAAAAGATTGAGTATCAATACTATTAAACTCAAAGTCCACGAAACCTAACGTGATACCATTATCATTTAAAGTATTCGTAAGAATTTTATCTCGCACTTCTTCTATGCTTAATAAAGTTTCTTTATTATAGCTTGCTAAAT
>SMES01000002.1_pt1 | contig 122607 bp, 116 predicted proteins | sample 2456241 | NCBI WGS metagenome assembly SMES01 (sample SAMN10132598, study PRJNA489261) | soil metagenome | isolation source: day1 antibiotic-silty clay loam soil | place: USA | reverse complement strand
TCCGCAGCCCTTTATTCTTAGGAACTAAAAAAGAAAATAATGTTTAACTTTGTAAGAAATCAAGATAGAAATTACACACTCTTAGGGATACTACCTGATAGATTGCTTCTCTCCATTGCATTCCGATCGCAATGACGCCATTTTTTGAGCTTGTTTTTAATCCTAAAATTACCCTCAAGTTTAGTCAATTTTCAATAAGTTCAAATATCAAAATTCTCTCCCTCTCCAACTCTCCAACTCACCTAGTCTCCTTTTCCCCAAGTCTCCAAGTCATAGCACTTCATGATGTCTCAAAAAACCAAAATCTAAAACTCAACCTAAGCAATGAAAGATTGCTTCTCTCCATTCCATTCCGATCGCAATGACGCCATTTTTGAGAATGTTACTAGTCTTAAGCTTGCAGTCAAATTTTTCGGTTTCCACAAGCTTAATATCAAAACTCTTCTAAGCGCAAGCCTTTGCGAAGCCTTCGTGTTCTTTGCGTTAATAATTTTTTCTTATGATGCCACTAATTAGTTTTAGAATCACAAATTCATACGCTACGAACTCAAAATACCATGAGTCATATTAAAGATATAAGCAATGAAAGATTGCTTCTCTCCATTCCATTCCGATCGCAATGACGCCATTTTTGAGCTTGTTTTTAATCCTAAAATTACCATCAAGTTTCGTCAACTTTCAATAAGTTCAAATATCAAAATTCTCCCCCTCTCCAACTCTCCTAGTCTCCAAGTCTCCAAGTCAAAGCGCTCATCAAGTAGCTTTCATCTTATGGCTCAACAGCATCAACGCAAGTGCCAACAAGGTCACAGCCCTAGAGTCCATCTGCCATCCGCTGCAACTGATCTCTAAATTGAAGTAAAGCTGTTCTTAAATGTACTTGATCGGCAATTCCACTCGCATTCTTTTGCAAATGCTTACGCGCGCCTTCGATGGTATGTTTTTGTTCTTTAACTAAGAAGTAGATCATTCTTAGTTTTTGTATGTCTTTAGACGTATATAGTCTTTCTCCACGTCGAGTTGTGCGTGGTTTCAATTTAAATTCATTGGTCCAATAACGAATATGTGATAAGTTCACATCAAATAGTTTCGCTACATCACCGATTGGGTAATATTTATCTTCTAATTCCCAAGCAGGTAATTCACTTTCAGAAATATGAGTAGGAATTTCCGCTATTATCTCTTCATCTATTGTAAATTCAGTAGCTTCTGCAGGTATCTCTGTTTCCAAAAATGCCTTTTCAGCAATTGCATCAATACTTGATTTTTTGATTGGAGTTGCTGCTGCTGCCTTCTCTTCTATTTCATCTTCTTCCAAAGGCAATATTTCATCTTCGATGCTTTCTTCAGATGGATTATCTTCTTCAGACCTCTCTATACTTGGCGTCTCAATATGTGCTTCCAACATATCGAAATGCTTTTCTGAGGTAAGCGTATTTGGGGGTAATTCCAGATCAATAGCAGACAACTCTTCTGATATTTCTTGAGTAGTTTCTGTTAGAGATTCTTTTATTTCAGGTTCTTCTAATTTAATAACATTCAAATGTTGAACATCATCTCCGTCCTGGATAATTTCTTGTGTGATTTTCTCATCTGCTAACTTGATTGTCGCTGAGTTCTCTTCTTCTTGCTCAATAACTTCACTTATAAGCTGTTCCTCTTTGTTTTCTTCTGTATCTTCTTCTTGCTTATTCGTAGGTAACTCTATATGAAACCTTGAATTCAGGTCTTCTTTTTGATTTACATCCACTGCAATAGGAGGCGTCCATTCAATATGTATGCCCATTTTTGCAGTGGATTCGTTTAATATATATTCGGGTTCATCGTTTGAAACAATGTCTTCTTCTTGTTCTTTCGAATATGCCGATTCTTGTTCCTTTTTGGTGAGGGGTGATTCTTCTTCAGAAAGCTCACCATGTTTTTTTTCTTCATATTCCTTGGCTAATAGCTGTTTAATGTCAGTAATACTTCGTTGAGGCGTATATTCCCCCTGATCAGATTGTGCTTGCGCATCATCTTGTTCTTCTTCAGAGAAAAAATCATCAAATAACGAAGGTCCACTCATAAATCTAGCAACTATAATTTGTGCTACAAAAATACATCATTTTCATGAGGTAAAGTAGCAATAACTTTCTGTATTAAAAAGGGTTTCTCTAAAAAAAGAAACCCTTTAACTATTTTTTAAAGCCCTAATGCTTTACTCATTTCCATCATCTTATCCATGGGCTTTTTAGCTTTTAAGCGTAAAGTTTCTTCCATAGTAATTTCTGGCAACTCATACTTTAAGCATAAATACACTTTTTCTAAAGTATTGAGTTTCATATAAGGACAATCGTTGCACGCACAACTATTGTTAGGCGGTGCAGGAATTAAGGTTTTATTCGGTGCATTTTTCATCATTTGATGTAAAATACCTGCTTCCGTAGCCACAATATATGTCTGACCTGGATCTTCTTCTACATATTTCAATAATTGAGAAGTGGAACCAATGAAATCTGCATATTGTAATAATTCAGGCTCACATTCTGGATGTGCAATCAATTGTGCTTCTTTATCTTCTGATTTTAATTGAAGGATTTTCTCCACAGAAAATATTTCATGCACCTGACAAGTTCCATCCCATAACAACATGTCTCTATTCGCCGTCTTATTGATATAAGCACCTAAGTTCTTATCTGGAGCAAAAATTATCTTTTGATCCTCAGGTAAACTTTCTACAAACAATTTGGCATTCGAACTCGTACAAATGATATCACTTAAGGCTTTAATCTCAGCACTACAATTGATATAAGAAATCACGATATGCTCTGGATTTTCTTTTTTAAAGGCTGCAAATTCATCCGGAGGACAGCTGTCACTTAAGGAGCATCCTGCTAATAAATCTGGCAGTAATACTTTCTTAGATGGGTTTAAAATCTTTGCAGTTTCTGCCATAAAATGCACGCCTGCAAAAACAATGATATCTGCATCCGTTTTCTCCGCTTCTTGTGCTAAACCTAAGCTATCACCAATATAATCCGCTACATCTTGAATATCTGGCTCTTGATAATAATGAGCTAAGATAACCGCGTTTTTTTCTTTCTTTAATTTTTCGATTTCGGCAAAAAGATCTAAAGTAGGATCAATAGTCAGGTCTAAAAAACCTTTCTCCTCTAAAGTGCTTTTTGCATTTTCTAATAATTCCATTTTCAAACAGTCTTATTTACTTTGTTCGTCTAATAATTTCTGATCTGCTTTTTCTTTAAAGGATCTAGCAAATACTTTTATTTCTTCTGATAAATCTTCATTCTTAGTAGCACGACCATAAGTGTTTGCCATAGTCATCATACTTTGAAAAAAGAAATCATTCATCTCATCAACCATCATTCTTTTTGTCCAAAGATCAATACTCAATGCCGTTTTTTCAGCAGGATCCCATATGGATAACAAAAACGCCTTTGCAGGTGAAGGTGTTTCCTGAGGACTACCAGTTGCCGTCCAATCAATATGCTCTGGCATTTTTTCTGGATCTAAAGTTACATTTAAAGAAATCTTATGTTTCGTCATGAATTTTAGTGTATTTTAATAGAAGTTTTATTCTAAAGTTTTAAATAAAATATACTTTGGGAAATACAAAATTAACCTATTTCTTTCAACTCTCCACCCTTCCCAGTCACCTTCTATTGATAGTGCTATAGATTTTCTTGAAAACCTTCGAAGATGCTCTTCTATAAGCTCTTCTCTATCAAAAAAGTATAAATAATCATCGTAAAGTTGAACACTTTGACCTGTTGCAATAGGATAGGCATTAATGTAAGCGCCATAAACATCAAAAACATAAACATGGTCTTTAAAAATCAAAGCCCAAAAACTTTCATTCATTTCTAAACCTATAAACTCATCCCAATCTAATTTTAAATGCTCAAAAGGAACACCTAATACATGATGACTTCCATGCTCATCCATTTTTATCCATTGCTGATGATAAGCATCTAACAAGATTAACATGCCCTCTTTTGTACTGCCTACTGCAACGATATCCCAATCCATAAAAGACCTTAAATCGACCTTTTGCAAAACGGATAAATCACTATCTAAAATATGAATGGTTTTGATTCGTGGATAAAAAACATTGATTTTGAAAGGGTTAGAAACATCAACACTTCCTATTTTACCCGCGCGGCTTGAGGGTTTTTCTGCTATAAAATGACCCTGTTCATCTGTTTTATAAAGCGATTCCTGATTACTTTCAAAGTAATAATTCCCTAAGACGTCTTTCCAAGATCGAGTAACGTTTGGAATATCCCATTGCTCTTGAGCTTGTGACGCCAAGCTATAAAAAGAACATAAAATGAATAAAAAATAACACCTCATAGCTCGATATTTAAAACTTAACGGCTAATTTGATATTCACTAAGCGATTGGATAATCGATTCGGAACAGCAAACATTTTATCACTGGTAAAATCTTGTACCCACTGATACGATAAAGTATTTTCTATGCCTAATAAATTCAATACTTCTGCAGTCACCCAAATGCTTTCAAAATGATTCCACAATGGAAGCGCATGTTCTTTTTTACCATCTAATAATAAAGCAGCAAAGCCAATATCTACTCTTTTATAGTCTGGCAGCCTCATTTCACGCGCTGGTGTTTCTAATACTTTCCCAGCCGGATGCGTTGGCAAACCTGTGGCATACATCAAGTTCAAATACACTCTAAAATTTTTATTTCTTGGCAAATAATCCGAGAAAAACATGCCAAAACTTAAACGCTGATCTGTTGGTCGTGCTCTTCTTGCTGACCATGTTTCAGTTCCTTCATCCCAAAGCTGCTCTTCCGTCTTTAAATACCCTACACTAATCCAAGATTCTGCATCTTTTACTAAATCTCCAAACAGCCTCAACTCACCACCATAAGCATATCCCTTTCCAATATTATCTGCGTGATATCGAATGCGCACATCATCATATTCATAAGGTACCAAATCCCACAAATTCTTATAGAAAACTTCTCCTGTAAGTTTAAAAGGACGATTGGTAAATGCCGTAAAATTATAATCAAATCCTCCAGTCCAATGCCATGATTTTTGTGCTTTTAAAGCTGTATTCAAAGTGCCGTCTAGATTTCTCATTTCTCTATAAAATGCTGGTTGAGCATACATTCCACTTGCAAATTTGAAAATAATATCGGTGTCCCAATCTGGCGCAATCGACCATTGTAGTCGTGGGCTCCAAATCCATTCTTTATTTAAATGATTGTAATGGCTTTTTAATCCTACGTTTAAGTTCATTCTATGTTTCGTGTCAAAAATGATATTGTCTTGAACATAAAAATCAAAAGTTTCATAAGTCAATAAGTGTTCTGCTTGCACAGCAAATTCCATGATGATTTCTTTAGGATCAAAAGGTTGTGTGAATTTTGCAGAATCTCTTCTGTGCCATTCGTTAAGATGATCTTCTACTTTAATCTTCTTAAAATGGCCGCCCCATTGAAGAAAATGATTATCGCCATCGTAAGATCCTTTATGACCGAAATTCAAAACTTGAGCATGTAATTCATTTCTTGCAAACTTGTGGATTTCTGCGGTTCCTAAAGCTAATTTATCTTGACCATATTCCTTTTTACCCAAATCAGATTCCACTTCATATAAAGCATACAAACCTTTAATGTCATAACGTTCATATTCTTGACTTTGGAATCCTGACGCCATCCATTTCAATTGTAATTTATCTGTCCAATAATGCGTCAAACTGAGGCCTAGAAATTTGGTATCAAAAGCATCATCTTCTTGACCATCAAATAAAGTACGCAATCTCAACACCTGATTGACTACACCAAAAGCTTGTGAAGATTCTTGAGGTAAAAACTTAAAACGATTTCGAGCATAGTTACCTAAGATTTGAAGGTCTAATTTCTTGTGCAAGGTAATATCTACCATACCTTGAAAATCTGTAAAGGAGGGCTCATAAGTCCCTTTAATAGGTTGAGATCCTAATAAATACTGATTGGATTTTTGACGTGCACCAACTAAAAAACGCACATTTTTACTTGCTCCTTCTAAATGAGCTTGAGCACCTAACAAAGAAGCCTGGACAGAACCACCAAATTTAGTAGGTCGCTTATACTCGACATCTAAAACTGAGGATAATTTATCTCCATATTTACTTTGAAATCCACCTACTGAAAAATGAATATTTTGAACCAAATCAGCATTGATAAAACTCAAACCTTCTTGCTGACCACTTCTAACTAAAAAAGGTCTATAAATTTCGAAATCATTGACGTAAACTAAGTTCTCATCATAGCTTCCACCTCTAACCGTATATTGAGAAGTTAATTCATTATTACTTCCTACTAATATTTTTAAAAAACCTTCCACGCCACCAATTGCACTTGGCAGATTTTCTACCTTATCAATTCCTATTTTTATCGTTCCCGCTTCTGTTCTACTTTGATCTCCATGAATATCAACCACACCTATAGTTTGATTTAAAGAAGTCATCACTATATCACGACTTTCTTCTGACTTCGGATTATTAATATTCAAATATTCATGTTCAAAACTTAGTAATGAAAATCTAAATCCCGTTTTTTTACGTTCATCAATTTGAATAGAATAATGACCATTACTATCTGTTTCAGTCTGTTTATTAGTACCTAAAATTTGGACTTGCACATTAGCCAAGCCTTTGTTGTCAGTATCTTTGACTGTCCCTTTAAGATTCCAAGTTTGCGCCCAAGTAGTGACGAAAGATGTCATCAAAAGTAAGCTTAGGAATAATATTCTTTGCATGATTTAATTTTTCAATAGTTCACGTGCTTTTTCCAAATCTTCTGGCGTATCAATACCAATAGTTAGTTCATCGATAATAGACATTTGAATAGATACTCCATTTTCAATAAATCTCAATGCTTCGATTTGCTCCATTTGCTCTAAATCCCCTATTTCCCACTGAGCAAAAGCAACTAACATTTCTGGTCGGAAAGCATAAATACCGATATGGCGAAAATACTGATATTCAAACGATAATTGGTTACGATATGGTATAGGAGATCGAGAAAAGAATATAGCTTCCAACTTGTTATTCAAGGCAACTTTTACAAAATTAGGCTGACGCACAAGCTTTTCATCTAAAGGATGTACTAAAGACGCCACTTTTACCTGTTCATCATCAAAAGATTGGATGACTTGCTTTAAAGCTTTAGTGTTGATAAATGGCTCATCTCCTTGAATATTAATTAAAATATCTTTATCCATATATTGCTTCGCCACGGAAGCAATTCGATCTGAGCCGCATTCATAAGGCTGAGTGGTTATATGAACTTGTATATTTAAAGGCTTTAAAAGTTGTTTAAATATTTCATCATCTGCCACGACAATGACTTCATCAAATAAACCTGATTGAATCGCATTTTCAACCGTTCTGTAAATCACAGGTTGACCATTGAGATCTTGAATTAATTTTTTAGGAAACCGTGTCGCTTGTAAGCGTGCAGGAATCATGGCTACAACTTTCATTAAGACTATTTTAATATCTCTAAGATACCTTCTTTTTTTAAAATTAAGCTTCCAATCTTATCATTTGATACACCATCTTTGAGTTGATAAGTAAATTGATATCCATTGACTTTATCTTGAAGCGTTTCCATATAAACTGCTTTAATGTAATCTTTATGCTGATACTCTTCTGCTAATTCATAAATATGAGTGCTTAATATAAACAAATGATTTTTATAAGGAGCTACTGCTTCCATAATTAAACGAGTACTGTCAAAAGCATCTTGAAAATTAGTGCCTTTAAAAAGCTCATCCATTAAAAACAAATAATTCGAAGAATTTTTAATAGTTATTGCAGCTTCTTTCATCCTTAAAACTTCTGCATAAAAGAAGCTTTCTCCTTTGTATATATCGTCCTTTACAGACAAGTTAGTATAAATACCATTGATAGGGCTTAAAGTCACTTTTTGAGCCGGTACAGGTGCTCCTATTTGAGCTAAAACATAAATTACACCAATAGTTCTTAGAAGCGTACTTTTTCCCGACATATTGGCTCCAGTCAGCATTAAAAAACGTTCCGAATCAGAAAAATCTAAATCAAAGGGAATAGGATTTTTAATAGCTGGAAAATATACTTTTTCTAAAGATAATACAGGAGAGTCAGCATGAACCACAGTCGGGAAAACCCATTTCAATGCTGTGGACAAATGAGCTAAAGATTGCCATGCATCCCATACTGCAAAAGCATTGATAGCATGCACTAAAACTTGTTTTCCAGTTCTTTTATATTGATATAAATAAGTTGACTTTTCTAATAAACTAAAGGAAGACAATGGTTTCAAAAGATGTTTAACAATAGGATGTTCTAAGACTTCATCGATAGATGATATCCATTGCTCCCAATCTTCATTGTTTTCAGATTTAAATTGTTGACCTGATTGTTTTAAATGATGGATAGCAGATAGTAAACTATGGATATACTCAAAATGAAATATCAGATGATTTTGCGACGCTTTCTTAAACCAACGCTGAAGCTTTTGGTTGATATATATATTCCAAGGATTGGGTTTAAGGTTGTAATTATCTTGATTAGCAAGAAAATCATCTACCATAGTAAGCGTCCCGTTGTTAATCTCATATTCGAAAGAATTTAATGCTTGTTGTTGCCAAAAACGCACAATCTCTTGTCTCTGATGTATTTGATTCACTTGTTTCAAGGGATGAAGTATCCAATGTTCTAATTGATTAGAGCCATATTTAGTCTTACAGTGGTTAATGTGTGTAAAAACACCACCTTCGGGATGAAAAACACCTAATTCATTGAGTATAGTCCTATTCATAGTTAAAAGAGATCCATTCCTTACAAAGATAAGTTTATAGCATGAATTCCATAAAAAAAGCTGATTGAGTAAATCAATCAGCTTTTTAAAAATATTAAATGTAATTAGTGACTTTCTTCACCAGGCCTTAAAGGCACATTTTGTGGTATAAAGTCTTTTCCATTACCATCATCTTTATAATCATAAGGCCAACGGTGAACTTCAGGAATTGGACCTTCCCAGTTACCATGTCCAGGATTGATTGGAGTAGTCCACTCTAAAGTTGTTGATTCCCAAGGATTTTGAACTCTTACTCTTCTTCCTTTAAATATACTTACAAAGAAGTTGAATACAAATAACAACTGAGCAAAGAATACCACTACTGTTACAACAGAGATGAACTTATTTAGGTCACCAAATTGTTTGAATGATTCCCAAGCTCCAAAGTCGTAGTATCTTCTTGGCATACCTGCTAAACCTTCATAGTGCATCGGCCAGAAAATCAGGTAAGCACCAATTAAAGTGATAAAGAAGTGAATATAACCTAAAGTACTATTCATAAAGCGACCGAACATTTTCGGGAACCAATGATAAATACCTGCAAACATTCCAAAGAACGAGCTAACACCCATTACTAAGTGGAAGTGAGCAATAACAAAGTAAGTATCATGTAAGTGAATATCTAATGCAGAGTTACCTACGAATATACCTGTTAAACCACCTGAAATAAATAAGGAAATAAATCCTAAAGAGAATAACATAGGTACGTTCAATCTCAAGCTACCCTTCCATAACGTTGCTAACCAGTTAAATACTTTAATAGCAGATGGAATTGCAATTAATAAGGTAAAGAGTACGAATATACTTCCTAAGAACGGACTCATCCCTGTGACGAACATATGATGCGCCCAAACGAACATGGATAAAGTACTAATACCAACTAAAGAAATAATCATCGCTATGTAACCGAAAATTGGTTTTCTGGCATGGTTCGAAAGTAATTCCGAAGCAATACCCATACCTGGTAACATTACTATATATACTTCTGGGTGTCCTAAGAACCAGAATAAATGTTGATAAAGAATGGAAGATCCACCAATATTAGATAGTGCTTTACCTCCAATGAATATTTCGGATAAGTAGAAGCTCGTACCAAAGTGTCGATCAAAGAATAGTAAAACAAACGCAGACAATAATACTGGGAACGTCAATACCCCTAAGATAGCAGTAAAGAAGAACGACCAAATAGTTAATGGCATACGAGACATTTTCATGCCTTTAGTTCTCATATTCAAAATGGTAGAAATGTAGTTTAATCCAGCTAATAACTGAGAGATTACAAATAGTAGCATACTCAATAGCCATAAGTCCATTCCTAAACCTGAACCTAAAGAAGCTTCTTTCAAAGCACTTAATGGAGGATAAACTTGCCAACCACCTGAAGCAGGACCTGTTTGAATAAACAGAGATCCAATCATTACAGCACTTGATAGGAAGAAAATCCAATAAGACAACATGTTCAAGAAAGGCGAAGCCATATCTCTTGCTCCAATTTGCAATGGAATTAAGAAGTTACTGAATGTACCACTTAAACCAGCTGTCAATACAAAGAATATCAAAATAGTTCCGTGCATGGTGACCAATGCATAGAAGAACTCTGGTGATAGTTTACCTCCTTTAGCCCATTCACCTAAGAATGTTTCCATTACTGGAAATGTGTCATCAGGGAATCCTAATTGTAATCTAAAGAATACGGAGAATAAAGCACCAATGATCGCCCAAATAATACCTGTAATCAAGTATTGTTTAGAAATCATCTTATGATCTTGACTAAAAATATACTTGGTGAAGAAGTGTTGCTTATGTTCTTCATGATGCGTTCCGTCGAACACAGGAACACCTACTGAAGTAGTGTCTGTAGGATTTTGCCCCATAGTAATATCGTTACTCATTTTATTAATTTTTTACCAGTTAATTGGTTTAAATCTTTCAATTTAATAATAGAATTCTGAAATAGCAGATAAGTTATTAATTATTATCTACAATAGCAAGTTCATCATTTGACTCTTCTTCCTCTTCAATAACTGAAGGATCGGTTACCTCTTCTACAACTTCAGCTTCTCCATAATGTTGATCATAATAAGAAGTTTGTTGATTTAGCCATGCGTCAAATCTTTGTTGAGTTTCTACGATTATCGTACCTCTCATAGAATAGTGACCTGTTCCACACATCTGATCACAAGCAATTTCATATACAAAATCAGGATTTCCTGTCTTATCAATCATTTCTTGAGAAGTGAACTTAGGTGTAAACCACATAGTAGTTACAATCCCTGGAACAGCATCCATTTTCATTCTAAAGTGAGGTAAACCTACGTTGTGAATAACATCTCTTGATTTAATAATCAAATGTGCAGGTTGATCTTTAATCAAATGCATTTGACCATTTTCAAATATTATATCATCTCTGCTCGCAGGATCATCCCAATCAAGTCCAACTACATTATTAGCATCATTGATTAAACGGAAATCTGTTTGACCAAATACGCCATCGGGACCAGGATATCTTATAACCCAAGCGAATTGCTTACCTGTAACTTCAACTTGTAAGGAATCCTTTGGCGCAACATCCATCATTATAGACCAGTTACGTAAACCGATAATAACAAGGATAAGTAATGCAATTGCAGGAATCGTAGTCCATAATACTTCTACAGTATTATTGTGAGAGTAGAAAACTGCTTTCCTCTTATCAGATGCTTGATACTTAAAAATGTAGTAAAACAACATGATGTGTGTCAAGAAGAACACAATACCAGTTACAATTAAAGTCCATTTTAACATGAACTCATAGTTATCACCATGGTTCGAAGCTGATTCCGGAAGTAACATGTCCACCAGATAGATGTGACATTTATACAATCCAAATAAGCCGAGGACAAAGAATGCTAGCATTAGCCAAGCCATCAAACGATTCGTTTTGGCAGCAACTTTTTCTTCCCCTTGAATAACAACAGTGTACTCACTAGCCTTCGCCAATTGATAAATGACGATAAACACTAAGATTACAAGAGCAGTAATAATAAATCCAGACATTTTACTTTTTTTATACTTAACTCAAATTAGGAGATCAAATTTATTAAATAATAAGCGATTAGCTCACATGATTAATAGATTCTTTCAATAATACATTATTTACAGGAACTAAATTATCTTTTGCTAAGTAATTAGATACAGTAAGCATCAATACCCCCACAAAACCTAAAGGAATTCCTAATTCAAACCAACCTAAAGTCCAATTAGCTAATAATACTTCTGGAACAACCATGATATAAAAGTCTAACCAATGACCAAAGATAATAGCAATTGCAATAAATACAACTAAAAAATAATTTCTTTTACTCGGTCTAGACATTAATATTATAATTGGTAGTACAAAGTTAATCACCAACGCTAAATAAAATATCACAGAATAAGGTCCTTGTGCTCTTAAGATAAAGTAAGCCGTTTCTTCCGAAATATTACTATACCAAATTAACATGAATTGAGAGAACCATAAGTATGTCCAGAAAATACTAAATGCAAACATATACTTACCTAGATCATGGATGTGTTCTTTATTAACCAATTGAAGTTTACCTTGATTCTTAAGATATACCACGAAAAGTAAGATTACAGCCATTCCTGCTACAAAAGAAGATGCAAATACATACCAGCTATATAACGTAGAATACCAGTGAGCATTAATACTCATTAACCAAAACCATGGTGTAGTACTCATCAATGTTAAAGCAAATACGAATAAGAAAGCTCCAGACAAGGCTACGTTTTTCCAATATAATTTCGTGGAATTACGAGGTGCTGTTTGTTGTTGAATAGAATTATTTCTAAACTTCAAACCAAACCAGCTCCATAAAGCAACTGTAACAATAGAGAAACCAACATATAATCCTCTATTTAAGAAAGGAGTTTTTTCTTGAATGATCTTATCATTACCTGGCTCAATCCAATGATAAATTAAATTCTTATCAGGTACAAGGTATAAGATAGAGAATAATACTACTAAAGTAATAATTCCAAAAATCCACGTGGTTGCACCAATAGCTTCAGGAACTCTTCTATAAGCTACTATCCATGCACCGTGTGCTAAACCTGCTGCTGCTTGAATAAAAAGTGAAGCAATAACAATGAATAAAAAATACACACTATTCTGTAACAATCCTATCCAGAATCGTGCAGGGTCAGGGGAACTACCACCTACTAATGAGATAAAGCCTCCAATTAATGTTAAGATTCCTAAGGCTAGTAATACTAGACCTGTCATTTTGAATCTTGAAGGCACTGCAAATTTTTCTGTAATCATAATTTAAGACTTAACCTTAAAGTTCTAAAAATTGTTTGGGTATATATAAATATTCCCTTTAAATATTTATTTTTCTATTGGATACACTAACTATTCAGTTTCTTCAACCTCTTGATCTTCTTCTACTGCAGCTATTGTTTCAGTCCCTGCTGATTGACCCATAGTAAACGCTTGTCCTCCATTTTCGGATTGGAATTGTTTAATATAAGCAATCACTTGCCATCTTTGCTTAACATCAAGCTGACTAGCATAAGACCCCATCATGTTTTTACCATACTTTACAGCATAATAAATGGTTCCTGATGGCATATTTACATTGGCATCGGAAACTAATGTAGCAGGCATAGACGCATATTTACCACTTGTAAATAAAGGTCCTTGACCATCCATTTTGTCCCCGTGACAAACGCCACAATGAATTGCATAAAGGCGTTTTCCTTCTACAATTTCATCAGCTGAAAAGTTATAAGGAAAAGATAATGAAGCATGTGCATCAACATCTTCTTCTGTTAAGTGCTCTGGTAAAGCTTGTCCTCTCGCAATCGTTCCACGTACAGGCTCTTGACTTGTTAACCCATTTTTAGTAACAGGATTTTCAGTAAAAGCATCATACGCTTGAGAGTATACCATATCTGGCATATAAATCTTACCAGGATTCCTTCTTGTATTACCGCTGTTACAAGCAGTAAGGAAGGTCGCACCAGCAATAATTATAGTTGTTAGATATTTCTTATTCATAATAGCTATTTCTAATTAGGCTTAAACCTAAAAATTATAATGTTGTTTGTTTTTGATAATCTTCATCTTTATCCCAGAATCCAAACCACCAACCTTCTTCAGCAATTTGAATGTTTGTTTCATAAGCTCCTGTTTCACTTAAGAAATTTTGCATTTCTTCATCTGAAGATTCTCCAGTAACTTCTAAAACAATTACAAAAACATCATCTAATTGACGTTCATGGAAAATATGCTTCTTTACTCCTGGCATTAACTGATTTAAATAACAATAAGTCAAAACCATTCCAACCGCTGCAAACAATACGGTTACTTCAAAAGTGATTGGAATAAACGCTGGAAGTGCAAAGTATGGTTTACCACCAAACTCTATCGCCCAATCCACAGTAAATATCCAACTCATGAATCCAAGTGCAGTTGCTGTTCCTATCAAACCAAAGATAAAACCAGCGATATGCAAATCTGTTTCTTTTAACCCTAATTCCTCATCTAAACCATCGATAGGGAAAGGCGTATAAACATCATGTAATTTATATCCACTCTTTCTGATCTGACGGACTGCTGGAAACAGTTCATCGTCATCTTTATAAATTCCTACTGCAAATTTCTTAATAGCCATTATATATAATAATATTTATATAGTACGATTGATAATAGTAATTAACTACGTGATTATTACTTTTTTGTTTCTTCGATGAACTCTTCTAAAGATTTATCTTCTAGATATAACATATCCTTTTTGTAACCTTCACCAGACGTTTTGATCGTATGCTTAATCTCAGCAATTGCAACCACTGGGAAATACTTAGCAAATAGGAAGAAACAAGTAAAGAATAATCCAAATGTTCCTAAATAGAATCCTACCTCTGGCCATGTTGGCGTATAATACGTCCAAGCTGATGGTAAGAAATCTCTTGCCAATGTTGTTGAAATAATTACAAAACGCTCAAACCACATACCGATATTAACAACAATAGATAATATAAATGTAAATACTATATTGCGTCTTAATTTCTTGAACCAGAAGAACTGAGGAGAAACAACGTTACAAGCCATCATCGCCCAGTAAGCCCACCAATATGGTCCGACTACTCTCCAATAGAATGCTTCTTGTTCAAACTGAACTCCACTATACCATGCTACGAATAATTCCGTTAAGTAAGCAATACCTACAATAGAACCCGTTAATACAATTACCTTATTCATGGCTTCAATATGGCCAATGGTAATATAGTCTTCTAATCTAAATATTTTACGAACTAAAATTAATAACGTGTTTACCATCGCAAATCCAGAGAAAACTGCACCTGCTACGAAGTATGGCGGGAAAATGGTAGTATGCCAACCTGGTATTACAGATGTCGCGAAGTCAAAAGATACAATTGTATGTACTGATAATACTAATGGAGTAGATAATCCAGCTAATACTAAAGTTAACGATTCAAAACGTTGCCAATTCTTAGTAGTACCTGTCCAACCGAATGATGCGATACCATATAGACGCTTTCTTAATTTTGTTTTAGCACGATCACGCAATGTAGCGAAATCGGGAATTAAACCTGAGTACCAAAACAATAAAGAAACGGTAAAGTAAGTACTAATCGCAAATACGTCCCATAATAAAGCAGAGTTAAAGTTTGGCCATAATGGACCTCTTGTATTTGGATATGGCATTACGAAGAATGCATCCCAAACTCTACCCATGTGGAATATTGGGAAAGTACCCGCACACATTACAGCAAAAATAGTCATCGCCTCTGCAGCACGGTTAACAGCAGTACGCCATCCTTGTCTAAATAGTAATAAAATTGCAGAAATTAAGGTACCTGCGTGACCTATACCTACCCACCAAACGAAGTTAGTAATATCCCAACCCCATCCAACAGTACGGTTAATCCCCCAAGTTCCTAAACCCCAATAAACTTCCCAACCAACGGAGAAAACCCCAAAGGCCAAGAGTAAAAGAGCAAAGGCAAAACCTGCATACCACAGTTTAGTTGGCTTTTGCTCTACTGGCTTACAGATATCCTCAGTAATCTGATGGAAGTCCTTAATGCCATTAACGAGGGGCTCGCGGATAAATGATTCGTATTTTAAATGCATGTCTTAAAAATTCGTATTTAATATATTGGAATTGCTCATTTCAAAAACAGGAAGGATAATAGATCCATTAACTACTATCCTAAAATATTATATATGCTGATGATATAGACCATCGTTATCTGTACCAGCAACTATAGTTTTAGTATTTCTGATTTTAGATAAGTAGTTTACGTTAGGTAGAACGTGTAAATGTTCTAATACATAATATATACGCTCTCTATAATCTTCTTTTCTAATCTTATAAATTACTGAATTCATATCGTTTGCATTACCAAATGAAATTGCGTGCGTAGGGCATGCCGTCTGACAAGCAGTCTTAGCGCTACCATCTTGCAATGGTTCACCAGCTTGCTTAGCAGTCAATTTGGATTCTTGTAAACGTTGAACACAGAAAGAACATTTTTCCATTACTCCTCTTGCTCGTACTGTTACATCTGGATTCAACACCATACGCGTTAAATCATCATTCATATCATCACGAACACCGTCCTTGTATAAGTTGTCTGCAAATGCATCTGCACCGTTATAATCAAACCAGTTGAAACGACGTACTTTATATGGACAGTTATTTGCACAATATTTAGTACCGATACATCTGTTGTAAACCATTTGGTTTAATCCTTCCTGACTATGGTTAGTTGCAGAAACTGGACAAACGTTCTCACAAGGAGCATTATCACAATGCTGACACATCATCGGCTGGAATACAGCTTGAATGCTATCTGCATCTTCAGGGTTACCGCTGAAATAACGGTCAACTCTGATCCATGCCATTTCATGATTGAGTAAAACTTCATCTTTACCAACTACAGAAACGTTATTTTCAGCTTGACATGCTACCGTACATGCTCCACAGCCTGTACAAGTATTTAAGTCAATAGACATTCCCCAATGAATCCCGTGTTTTTCATGAACCGGATACATAGTACCATGTTCTATAAATCCATCATGATCAAAGAATGCATCAGGATCATCATTTTCATTTTTTTCCCACTGTATAGAAGTATAAGCTCCTAACTCTTCTTTTCTTGAATCATCTAATGCTCTTGGGTTAGTTTGGAACTCCTCTAAAGTATATTCTCTAATAATAGGACGATCCTCATAACTCATATGCGTTTGCGTAATTGCAACCGGATAAAAGCTCTTGGTTTCTTCAATTTCTACATCACTATAATAAGATAAAGTCTCTCCTTTGTAATCTACTAATTCGAAAGCATTTTTACCTCTATTAGCAGCAGCCATACCTACTTTATCAGTACGTCCGAAACCAGTAGCAATTGCAACAACTTGATCATGCATACCTGGAATAACCACTACTGGCAATTCTATGCTATGACCATTTGCAATCGTTAATTTCATTACACGCTTGTTAGCATCTACTTGGTTCAATCCATTTAATTCAGCATTGAACTTTTGCTTAGCTGTATTTGGAGACATACAAACATAGTTATCCCAAGTTGCTTTCGTAATAGGATCAGGCATTTCTTGTAACCATGGGTTATTAGACCATGTACCACCGTATCCAATAGAAATCTTTTGATAAACTATAACTTCATATGCTGAGTTTGATTTAGGTTGAACAGCTTGAATTGCAGCAGCAACATTTCCTTGGAAACTACCGCCAGCAAAACTCATTTCGTTGGGTTCAACAACACCTTCTTGTAAGGCTTCATCAAATTTAGCTTGCGATCCTAATTTTTTAACCCAATATGCATTCCATACATCATGATACTCTTGCGTATCTTCAGACCAAGTTAATAAGCTGTCTTCAAATGCTCTTGTTTTGAATAATGGTGCAATGGTTGGCTGTATAAAACTGTAATATCCAGTTTTAGGTTCAGCATCACCCCATTTTTCTAACCAATGATGATCAGGAACAACATAAGAAGCTAAAGAAGTAGTCTCATCAAAACGATCATTAAATGAAATCGTAGTTTTAATCTTACCAAATACTTCTGTTAGGTCTTCTACTGTGTAATCATATACCGGATTAACTCCGTGGAATAAAGCAACGCCTACACGTCCAGTTTTTGCAGCTTGTACAAAATTTCTGAAATCAGCATCGTCACCTTTTTTATAATTTGATTCTACTCCCCAATTAATTGTATTACCATAAGCTCCGATAGCATCGTTAATAGCATTCACTATTACCTGAATAGACTTATCGTTACTTCCAGAAACAACTAAACCATTGCCTTTCTTTAAATCAGCAGCAGCATTGGAAATAAGTGTGTTTAAATTTTGAGATTCAAAACCCGGTTTAGTTCCAGATACAATTGCATTATACAAAGCTGTGGCTACTTTACCATATTCTGAAGGACGACAAGTTGCACGGTTATCCGCATTTGCACCTGTCATACTCAACATACCTTCAACTTGGTAGTGATTACTCATCGTAGGGTTCTTTATAGTAACATTACGATTAGAAGCATATCCACTACTAAATTCTACAGGAGACAACCAAGTACCTAAGAAATCAGCACCTAAACTGAAAATAGTTTGTGCGTTTTCAAAATGATAAGATGGCAAGGCTTTTTTACTAAATGATTCTTCGTTCGCTAATAACATACCTGAATACGATACGGGATCATATTGTACGTGTTTAGCATTAGGATATTTAGAAATAAAACGGTCGATTACCTGCTGAGTAGTAGGACTCATCACCGTTCCTGTAATAATATATATATCACCTTGAGCATTAGCTAGTGCTTCTTTAATAGGTTGATCAACCTTATTAAAAGTATCTACACTTGAGCCATTAGCAAAAGGGGATCTTAAACGAGCTTTGTCATATAAGCTTAACGTAGAAGCCAATGACCTTGGGGAAGAACCTCCTTTAGTAATAGAAGACTTTTCATTTCCTTCCACCATAATAGGTCTTCCATCTCTTGTTTTAACTAAAACAGAGCAATAATCACCATTGTCTACAAAACTGGAGGCATAGTAATAAGGAACACCTGGCAATATATTCTCTGGCTTAATAGCGAAAGGTATTGCTTTTCTTACAGGCATTTCACAACTAGCTGCAACTGTTGCTGCTAACGTACTAAACCCAACATATTTCAAGAAGTCTCTACGTGGAGTAGGTTGTGTAAGCAACCCTTCGTTCATATTTAGAACAGACAAATCTTCATTAAATTCATTGTCAACTGATTCTTGCTGTTCCGAAGAAAGCTCCAAATCTTCTAAACCGTTCCAGTGTTTTTTGTGAGCCATATTTAAAAAAGTTAACTTTATTTTAAGGTGTTTTCTTGTTAAGAGAAACACTCCAATTTGTTATAAATTCTATATTTAAAACTACCTGTTAAAACATCAATATTAATAGTGACATTTCTGACAGTCGATTCCTCCAATATCAGCTACTGTTACTCCATCACGAGTTCCTGCCTTAATTTCATCATGATATTTTTGGAAGATTGAATAGTAATCGTTGTCAACGAAATCAACTTTCGTTTGACGGTGACAGTTCACACACCAACCCATTGATAATGTTTCAAATTGGTACACTTCATCCATGTCTTGAACTGGTCCATGACAAGTTTGACATTGTACATTTCCAACAGAAACGTGTTGAGCGTGATTGAAATAAACGTGGTCAGGTAAGTTATGAATCTTAACCCATTCAATAGGTTTAGCCATAATTTCTCCTTCAGCATCTCTCAAGTAATCTTTTAAGTCAGGATCCCATCCTGCATATTCATATAACTTTTGAATTTCTGCTGTTCCGTCTACTTTTTGACCTTCATAAGTATATAATTCCTCGCCAGTATATTCATCAATTTGTTTGTGACAATTCATACAAACGTTAACAGAAGGAATCATAGCTTGACGACTACTTTCTGCGCCTGCGTGACAGTATAAACAGTTGATTTGATTAATACCAGCGTGTACTTTATGAGAATAAAATATAGGCTGTTCAGGCATATAGTTTTTCTGTATACCCATGTGTACTCCACCATTCACCATATAGTAACCAGCTAATACAACGAGTACTATAGTGCTTAAAGTGATAAATACTTTATTTCTAAATAAAGGAACATCCTTCTTATTAGGTATGTTTTTCTGGTCGTTAGCAATTTTCTTTAAAGTCTTATTCACTTTAGATAAAATCACAACAAGCACTAATAACATTACTGTTATCACTGCGTACAACCAAGTATTATCCTTTTTCTCTACAACTCCAGCATCCCCTCCTGTTGCTACTAATGTTGAAGGATCAACAAAGTTATCAACGTATTCGAAAATTGCATCGATGTCGTCGTTGGATAATGCCTGGAATGGAGGCATTGCTAATTTGTTGTATTGATTGTATATTTCGTTAGCTCTCTTATCGCCACTGGCAATAAGTGCACCTGAGTTTTTTACCCAAGCATGCAAATAGTCAATATCCAATTGATCTGTTAGCCCTTTCAATGCGGGACCGGTAGATTCTTTTATTGGATGGTGACAGCTGGCACAGTTGGTGTTAAAGATGGCTTTACCATCTTGAGCAAAAACTAAAGTTGTCGCAAATACAAATGACAATACGAACAGAGCGATCTTAGAGATACGTGCTCGCGAGTTGGTGGCGTTAGACCTGAATAAGTAAGACACTAGTAAACTATTTTTCAATTTTACGGATACTTTTAGGTAATGATGTTAGCAAAAGTACAACACGAAAGTGTAAAAAGCCACTGTTTTATAAATAAAATTTTACAATTCTGTGGCACTACTTCTTGCGCAAAAGCAAAACTATGTAATTTATCTGTCATTTTCCAAGATTCTTCAAAATTTGACAAAAGAAATAAATCATTCATTATCAACACTATACGTCTTTTTCGGAAAAGTTTATTTGTAAAACTTTCTTTGTTGTCGCTATAACTCGAGTTATTTCGGACATTTTTAATCCCAAAATACCCAAAATGTCTTTTTCATCAGCTAATAAAACCTGAGAAGATTTCTCGTGATTGGATACTTTTTCATCTATAAAAATTCTGCTTACCTTTTTATAACCCTTCATTCCAAAAGGTTGCATCTTATCGCCTTCCTTCCAAGTTCTTAAGGTTAAGGGCCAAACTATATGATCTGCATTAAGATACAATCGTCCTTTTAGTGGCTTGTAGAATAGTTCCGCAGAAAATTCAGAAATACATAGGATCTCGATGTTGTAATTCAAGAATTCAATGATCTGTGGTTCCAAAATTGCTGTCGCTGTGATTTGTATGGCTTGCGATTGTTTAAATGTTGTATTTAAATCAAAAACTAAATCCTCTCTATCATTCCAAATCGTTGCGTTTTTTAAAGGAATACTACTTCCCACATGACTGTCTATTAATTTAACAATCTCACTATTAGCACTTTCTTTAAAATCAAAAAGTTTAGAAATAGCATGAATTACAGTATGTAAAGCAGGATGGTTTTCTAAAACTGACTTTTTAATCGTATAAGTATCATGTTGGTTTTGTATAAGGTGATCTTTTAAAAAACCATTCATATATTGCTCAACAACCCACTGAGCTTCGGCAAGTAATTTACCTGTATGCATCATTCGTTCTTCCACATTAAAATTTAAACGCTCTAATGCTGGAATAATTTCATGACGAATATAATTTCTATCATAATTGATTTCCTTATTAGTAATATCTTCTCTCCATTTCCAGCCTTGAGCATCCATCACCATTTTGATTTCATGTTCTGGAATACTTAATATTGGTCTATAAATGTTGTTGTTTTTAGTAGGCATTCCAGTTAAGCCATTTAATCCAGCACCATGTATCCAATTTCTAATCATGGTCTCTACTTGATCTTTTCTATGATGAGCGGTAACTGTAGCTTTATAAGCACTCGCTTGCATAAGCTCCTCAAAGTATTCATAACGGCAATTACGAGCCAGAATTTGCATATTCCCCCCCTTAGACAATACTTGAGGCATATCAATCTTCTTTACAAAGCACTTAATATTATTTTGATCACCCAAAGTTCTAACAAATTCCTCATCGACTTCAGAAGCTTCTCCTCTTAATTGATAATTAAGATGAGCTAATGCAACTTGCTGCTCTAAATGTAAAAGCATTTTAAATAAATACACACTGTCCATACCACCACTTATAGCAATCAAAACGGGTTCATTCCACAACTGATGTTCGTGTAAAAAATCCTGAATAATTCTTAAATGACTATAAAACAATTCCTTTGGCATGATAATATATATTCTTAGCACAAAATTAATTTTATTTTCAGATAAAACTAATTATATTTGCAACCCAGCAAATAGTATATCTCATTGGAGAGGTGTCCGAGTGGCTGAAGGAGCTCGCTTGGAAAGCGTGTGTACCGCAAGGTACCGTGGGTTCGAATCCCACTCTCTCCGCATAAGTAAAGAGCCTCATTCACAATAAGTGTAATGAGGCTCTTTATTTATTAATAGCTTTTAAAAGTAAATCTATATGGTGTTTCTATAACATAACCATAGTAATGATATAATCCGCTAAAAGTATAACAATACAAGTAGCAATTACCGATGTAGTTGAAGATTTCCCAATTTCCAATGCTCCACCTTTCACATTGAATCCAAAATAAGAAGGTATAGTAGAAATTATAAAAGCAAATACAAAGGCTTTAACTAGGGCAACTAATATATTGAACGATTGAAATCCTTCGTATAATCCATATTTGTATTCATCTGCGGACATAATTTGAGCAGAAATGGCTGTGAAATATCCTCCGAAAATACTTAATGTAATAGCAAGTATGATTAAACAAGGAATCATGATTAGTGAAACTATAATCTTAGGCATGATTAAATATGCCTTAGTATTGATTCCCATAATTTCAAAAGCGTCAATTTGCTCACTGACACGCATATTTCCTAATTCAGAAGCAATCTTAGAGCCTACAACGCCCGCTAAAACAATACAAATGATAGTAGGTGCTAATTCTAAAATAACAGAATCTCGAACAACCTGAGCAATAACATACTTAGGTATCATTGGACTGACTAACTGATAGGCTGTCTGTACCGTCATTACTGCGCCTAAGAATACAGATATAATGACCACAATCGGTAAAGACCTGATTCCTATATCAAATGCTTGTTGCACATATTCCTTCAAATACACTTTTCTATTTTCGGGAGCGGTAAACATTCCTGGAAACATGAGTGCGTATGCTCCTAAATGATGTAAAAATCTGCTGATCATAGTATCAAAGATAAAAAAATATACGCTTCAATAACATCGAAGCGTATATTTTGTTTAAATAACTATAAAATAAGATTTTATACTCCTACACCTTGCCTTCCAGCAACACGTCCAGTTTTCATTAATCCATCATAGTGACGCATCAATAAATGACTTTCAATTTGTTGTAGTGTATCTAATACAACCGCTACTCCAATCAACATAGATGTTCCTCCAAAGAAAGATGCAAACCCACTGGTAACACCAAATAGTGCTGCGATTCCTGGAAGTATCCCTGCCATTGCCAAGAAGAAAGATCCTGGTAAAGTAATACGATCCATTACAGTATAAATATAATCTGCGGTCGGCTGTCCAGGAGCTACTCCAGGAATAAAACTATTATTACGTTTTAAATTATCTGCCATCTCCGTAGGATTAAATATCAAAGAAGTATAGAAATAAGTAAATAAGATTACCATCACAGCATAAATAACATTGTACTGCCAGGATGTATAATCAGATAAAGTCATTAAGAAAGTATTCGCAGTTTCACTTGATGTAGAGAAACCAGCAAACATTGCAGGTATAAACATTAACGCTTGAGCAAAAATGATAGGCATAACTCCAGCAGAGTTTACTTTTAATGGAATAAAGTTTCTAGATCCACCACCAATTTCTTTAGCAGCATCTCCACCTCTAATCATACGCGCATATTGCAAAGGAATTTTTCTAACCCCTTGCGTAAGCATGATGATACCCATTATAATAGCTACAAAGAAAGCTAACTCAATGATAAAGAATATCATTTGGTCATTTTCTAATTTTGCAGCAAATTCAAACCCTAAGGATTGAGGTAAACGAGCTAAAATACCAACCATAATTAACATAGAAACCCCGTTTCCAATACCATTATCAGTCATTTTCTCACCTAAGTACATTACGAATAAAGTACCTGCAGTTAAGATAATCACTGTAGATATGTAGAACAATGGTCCATCGTAAACGATAGCTGCTCCTGCTTGTGATTGTAAGTAAGCTATATACGCACTTGCTTGGAAAACAGTAACAATAACCGTTAAATAACGTGTGTATTGCGTCATCTTGGTCCTACCGCTTTCTTCTTTTTGTAATTTAGCAAATTGAGGTATAATAATACCTGCTAATTGCATAAAAATGGAGGCAGAAATGTATGGCATTACCCCTAATGCAAGTATTGATGCATTACTAAATGCACCTCCAGCAAACATATTGATAAGCCCTAGTAACCCTTCTTGATCACTCATGCTATCCAAGCGATGAGGGTCAATACCAGGTAATACAATAAAGCTACCTACTCTGTAAATTAAAATCAATCCTAAAGTAAGAAGAATTCTATTTCTTAATTCTTCTATACTCCATATGTTTTTTATGGTTCCAATGAGTTTCTTCACGAATCAACTATTTAATAGGTTGCGAATAAACGATTTTTGAGTCATATTTCCAAATGTATTTTTATTTAATTTAATAAATTATTAAAAAAACATCATTTTATGATCCGAAAAAAAGAAGCTCCTCTTTTTTTAATTGGAGGAGCTGTTAATTAATTTAAATAATTTCAATCGAGCCGCCTGCCGCTTCAATTGCTTCTTTGGCTTTCTTACTAACAGCACTTACTTGAAAAGTAACTTTTTTAGTAATTGTTCCGTTACCTAAGATTTTAACTCTGTCTGTTCTTTGAATTAGACTATTATCATACAAAGTTTGCATGGAGAAATCCTCTAAATCATATTTTTCGATCAAAGCGTCTACTTGTCCTAAGTTGAATTCTTTATATTCTACTCTATTGATGTTAGTGAATCCATATTTTGGAACTCTTCTTTGAAGTGGCATTTGTCCACCTTCAAATCCTTTCATCATAGAATAACCTGTTCTACTTTGTTGTCCTTTATTACCACGACCAGCTGTAGTACCTTGTCCACTTGCTTGTCCACGTCCTACTCTTTTTTTGTTCTTAGTAGAACCAGCAGCAGGTTTTAAATTATGTAATTTCATATTCTTATTTTTTACTTGCGCGGTTTAATCCGCTCGCTTTAATAAATTATAGTTCTTCAACGCTTACTAAGTGGCTAACTTTAACCACCATACCTAATATTTGTGGCGTTGCTTCTACTTCAACAGTAGCGTTCATTTTTCTCAAACCTAATGCTTCTAATGTTCTCTTTTGCTTTAAAGAACGATTGATACCACTTTTTATTTGAGTAATTTTAATCTTAGACATAATGATCTTAATTATATATCTTAAAAAATATTTACATCTTATTTCAAGGTATGATTAACCTTGGAATAATTTATGCAAATTAATACCTCTTTGTTTTGCAACTGTAAGTGGATCTCTTAGCATTTCTAAAGCTTTAACTGTTGCTTTTACAACGTTTTGAGGATTAGATGTACCTAAAGATTTAGCTAAAACGTCTGTATAACCAGCCGCTTCTAAAACAGCTCTCATACTTAATCCTGCTAATACTCCAGTACCTGGTGCTGCTGGCTTAAGTAAAACTTTTGCTGCACCTAATTTAGTCCATTGGTCATGAGGGATAGTTCCTTTCATAACTGGTACACGTATTAAGTTCTTTTTAGCATCGTCAATACCTTTAGCAATGGCTTCTTGTACTTCTCCTGCTTTACCAAGTCCATAACCAACAATTCCATTACCATCGCCTACAACAACTAATGCTGAGAAGCTGAAGTTTCTTCCTCCTTTGGTTACTTTAGTAACACGGTTGATAGAAACAACCTTATCTTTTAATTCTAATTCTCCAGATTTAATCCGGTTATTATTTTGTGCCATTATTAATATTTTGTTTAAACTTATATCGAGTTAATAAGTAATTTACGATTAAAATTTCAAGCCACCTTCTCTTGCACCGTCAGCTAATGCTTTGATACGGCCATGATATAAGAAACCACCACGATCAAAAACCACTTGCTCAATGCCAATTTCTTTAGCTTGATTAGCGATAGTTTTACCCACTAAAGCTGCAATTTCTGATTTGTTTACTTTTTGTGCAGCGATGTCTTTTTGACGAGAATTTGCAGAAATAATCGTGTGACCATTAAGATCATCGATTAATTGCACATAAATTTCTTTATTACTGCGATATACGTTCATTCTTGGAACTGCTGTAGTTCCAGAAATTTTTGTTCTTACACGTTTGTGTAGGCTTTTACGACGAACTGCCTTCTGGGCTGTTTTTGCCATTTTCAATGTAATTAAAAGAATAAAAGGACTCGTATCGTTAAATTGGCAGCGTTACTCCTTGATAGTAATTTGTCGCCACCTTGAAGAGATAACCAGACCTTATTCTTAAGGTTAAAAATATAATTATGGTAATTCTATATGATCTTAAAAGATGGAGCCGTTTATTTAGCTGCAGTCTTACCTGCTTTTCTACGAACGATTTCACCTTTGTAAAGTACACCTTTCCCTTTATATGGTTCAGGTTTTCTCATACTTCTAATTTTAGCTGCTACAGCACCTACTAATTGTTTATCAATAGATGTTAAAGTAACAATAGGAGCTTTACCTCTGATAGACTCCACACTAGCTTGAACTTCTTCAGGTAATCCAAAAATCACATTGTGAGAATACCCAAGAGCCATATCTAATTGTTGGCCAGTAACAGTTCCACGGTAACCAACACCTTCTAATACTAACTGAATAGTATAACCTTCTGTTGTGCCAACAACCATGTTATTGATCAAAGTTCTTGATAAACCATGTAATGATTTATGTTGAATTGATTCAATTTCAGTTGTAATCTCAAGTTCACCATCCTTTTGTTCAATTTTGAAGTCAGGATGAATTTGTTGAGTCATAGTTCCTTTAGGTCCTTTTACAGTAACGATGTTATCTGCATCTACTGTAATTGTAACGTTTTCAGGAACTGTAATAATGCTTTTGCCTATACGTGACATAATATATTGTTTATTGTCATTGCTCTAAAGTGTTCAGTAATGTATAGGAATACTTAGATGATCAAATAGAGCGCAGTAATATTAAATTATTGTTACCAAATGTGGCAAAGAACTTCTCCACCTACATTTTGTGTTCTTGCTTGCTTATCAGTCATAATTCCATGTGAAGTAGAGATGATAGCAATACCTAAACCATTTTTAACTCTTCTAATCTCAGCTGGTTTGTTATAAACTCTTAAACCAGGTCTGCTCACTCTTTGCAATGTTAAAATAGCAGGTTGTTTCGTTTGAATATCATATTTCAAAGCAATTTTAATGTTGCCTTGTTTATTATCGTCTTCAAATTTATATCTTAATATATAACCACTATCATATAAGATTTCAGTCATTCTTTTTTTCAAGTTAGAAGCTGGAATCTCTACAATTCTGTGTTGAGAAAGCTGCGCATTTCTAATGCGTGTAAGGAAATCTGCAATTGGATCCGTTACCATTGTTGTGATTTTATTAATTAATAATTGATGAGAGTTACCTAAGATGTAGATTTCAGGTCTTTCCATCTAATCGTATTTCTAATACTTATTAGAAATATTAAACGAAACATTTTAAATGTTTACCAAGATGCTTTTTTCACACCTGGCAATAAACCATCTAAAGCCATTTCTCTAAATTTAATTCTACAAATTGCGAAATCTCTCATGTAGCCTCTTGGTCTACCTGTTAATTGACAACGGTTACGTAGTCTAACTGGAGATGCATTTCTTGGTAATTTGTCTAATCCTTCGTAATCTCCCGCCGCTTTTAGTTCTGCACGCTTTTCAGCATATTGTGCAACTAATTTTTCGCGCTTGCGTTGACGAGCTTCAATTGATTTTCTAGCCATAGTTTATTATAAAAATTATGCTAACTAAATATTAGTCAGTTTCTTTATTCATGTTTTGAAATGGCAAACCTAATTCTTTAAGTAATTCATAGGCTTCCTCATTTGTTTCGGCAGTGGTTACTAAAGTGATATCCATACCTGTAATACGATTCACTTGATCGATATTAATTTCAGGATAGATGATCTGTTCTTTAATACCAAAGGTATAGTTACCTCTACCATCAAAAGACTTATCATTAATTCCTTTAAAGTCTCTTACTCTTGGTAAAGAAACAGAAATTAGTCTGTCTAAGAATTCATACATATTCGTACCTCGTAAAGTTACTTTAGCACCAATAGGCATATCTTTTCTTAATTTAAAGTTAGATACGTCTTTTTTAGACATAGTTGGCACCGCTTTTTGACCAGTAATCATAGTCATTTCATTTACTGCGTCGTCCACCAACTTTTTATCTGCTACAGCTCCATTAACTCCTTGATTTAAACAAATCTTTTCTAGTCTAGGTGCCTGCATAACAGACTTATAGTTAAACTTCTTAATCAAAGCAGGTACAACTTCTTCTTTATACATTGTAGCCAACCTTGGTATATATTTTTCAGTACTCATGGTTAAATTTGTTCACCTGATTTTTTAGAAATACGGACTGCTTTTCCGTCTTTACGTTCTCTTGTAATTCTTGTTGGAGCACTGCTTTTAGCGTCCCACAATTGTACATTAGAGATATGTATTGGCATTTCTACCTTTACAATACCACCTTGTGGATTTTGCGCATCCGGTTTTTTGTGTTTTGAAACAACATTTACTCCTTGAACTAATACTTTCGATAGTTCAGGATAAACCGCTAACACCTCACGTTGTACAGATAAATCTCTACTGTTGCCAGCGATAACCACAACTTGATCGCCTTTTTTGATGTTAAATTTTGGTTTGAATCTAGTGCTCATGTTCTATATTTCTATTACCGACAGCAAATGCCGGCGGCAAAGGTACATAATATATTTTAATTATAATACTTCAGGAGCTAAAGAAACAATTTTCATGTATCCTCTATCTCTAAGTTCTCTTGCTACAGGTCCGAAGATACGAGTACCTCTTGGATCTCCTGCATCATTTAATATTACTACAGCATTATCATCAAAGCTTATATAAGAACCATCTTTACGACGTAACTTAGTTTTCGTTCTAACGATTACTGCTTTAGTAACTGTTCCTTTTTTTACGGTTGCAGCGGGAATTGCATGCTTTACAGTCACGACAATTTTGTCCCCAATTCCTGCTGACTTCTGGCCACTATGTCCAAGTACTCTAATACAAAGTACTTCTCTAGCGCCACTGTTGTCTGCGACATTCAGTCTGGATTCCTGTTGTATCATTTTATTATTATTTAGCTGTTCGCTAATTATCTTGTTAAAAATGTATCCTAATGGTAGGAAATTCGAAAAAGAAAACTATTTCGCCTTTTCTAAAACTTCTACTAAACGCCAACGTTTAGATTTGCTTAAAGGTCTGGTTTCCATAATTTTTACGGTATCACCAATACCACATTCATTTTTTTCATCATGAACGTGAAATTTAGTAGTCTTTTTTAAGAACTTTCCATATAATGGATGTCTTACTTTTCTTTCTACTGCAACGGTAATGGTTTTATCCATTTTATCGCTAGTTACGAGACCTGTACGAACTTTTCGTACGTTTCTTTCTATTACTGACATTATGAAAGAGAATTATATTAATTGTTTAAGAATAGGAACTATAGCGTTCTTCTTGTTTGTTCTGTTTTTAATGTAGCAATATTGCGACGAACAGATTTTATAATCATTGGATTTTCCAATGGGTTTACTGCGTGTCCAAATTTTAGTTTTTGAAGATCTGAAGTTAATTCTTCAATCTTGTCGTCTAATACTTGGTCATCCCAGTTGCTATACTCCTCTTTTTTTAAGTTAGATGTATTTGCCATGATCAATTACTTTGAAATTTAGTTAATACTATGGGTTAATAAAAGCCGGTAATTATTCACCAGTGTAATCTCTTCTTACCACAAATTTAGTTCTAACTGGTAATTTCTGAGCTGCTAATTCCATTGCTTCTTTTGCTAGCTCTTCTGAAACTCCACCAATTTCAAACAAAATTCGACCTGGTTTTACTACAGCTGCGAAATGATCAGGCGCACCCTTACCTTTACCCATTCTAACCTCTGCAGGTTTTTTAGTGATAGCTTTGTCTGGAAAAATTCTGATCCATACGTTACCATCACGTTTCATGTGACGCGTCATTGCTTGACGTGCAGCTTCGATTTGTCTATTGGTAATCCATTTAGGCTCCATAGTTTTCAAACCAAACTCACCAAAAGAAATTGTACTTCCTCTTTGCGCATTGCCACGAATACGTCCTTTGTGTTGTTTACGAAACTTGACTCTTTTCGGTTGTAACATTTTAAATATGTTTAAGGATAGTTTACATCCTGTTCAATAAAAATCTAATAAACTATGAGAAGAATCTATCTTCTACGACGATCTCTTCCTGTACCACCAGCGCCTCCACGACGTCTTCCACCTTGCTCACCACCTCTACGGTCGTTTGCTCCAGCTCCTGAAATGATATTTGGATTCAATTCACGTTTTTCTAATACTTCTCCTTTACAAATCCAAACTTTAATGCCGATCTTACCGTAAGCAGTCATAGCAAAAATGCTTGCATAGTCAATATCCATTCTGAATGTATGTAATGGAATACGACCTTGTTTTTGTTCTTCACTTCTTGCAATCTCAGCACCGCCTAAACGTCCACCAACTTTAATCTTAGCACCTTCGGCACCCATTCTCATAGCTGTGGATATAGCAGTTCTGATTGCACGCTTGTAATTCACACGACCTTCAATTTGACGCGCGATAGATTCTGCAACGATTTGTGCATCAATTTCTGGTCTTCTAATCTCCAAGATATTGATTTGAACATCTTCGTTTCCTGTAAGTTTCTTTAATTCTTCCTTAATACGATCTACTTCTGATCCACCTTTACCAATAATGATACCAGGCTTAGAAGTATGTATAGTTAGAATCAATTTACCTAAAGTACGCTCAATTACAATACGCGCTACACCGCCTCTATTGATTCTAGCATTTAAGTAGGTTCTGATTTTATTATCTTCCACTACAAATTTACCATAATCCCTAGTGCTACTATACCACATGGAATCCCAACCACGAATGATACCTAAACGATTACCTATTGGATGTGCTTTTTGACCCATTATTTTAATTTAAAAATTTTGTTCATCTGGCTTCTTATAGCAAATACTATAAAACCTCAGATTAATAATATTATGATTTTGAATCTACTATTAATGTTACGTGGTTACTACGTTTACGTATACGATTTGCTCTTCCTTGAGCAGCTGGTCTCATACGCTTTAACACACGACCCCCATCAACAAAAATAGTTTTTACATATAAATTAGCATCTGCAACATCTTCACCTTCATTCTTTTCTTGCCAATTGTCAATAGCACTTAGTAATAATTTCTCTAGTGCTAAAGCATTATGCTTTTTATTGAATTTTAAGATATTCAATGCTTCTTCAACTTCCACTCCGCGAATTAAGTCTGCTAACATACGCATTTTACGTGGCGAAGTTGGATGATTTCTTAAACGAGCTATTGCTTCCATAAACCTTGATCCGTTAGGATTCTTTTTATCAGGTTAAAAAAATATGATTTAAAGTAATAGTTTACTTCTTATCTTCTTCCAGTGTGACTTCTAAAGTTACGAGTAGGTGAAAATTCTCCTAATTTATGACCTACCATATACTCTGTAACGTACACAGGAATGAATTTATTACCATTATGTACAGCAAATGTATGCCCTACAAAATCAGGTATAATTGTTGAACGTCGGCTCCATGTTTTGATAACCGCTTTTTTTGAAGCGCCATCATTCATGCTATCCACCTTGTCTAACAAGTTGTGATCCACGTAAGGACCTTTTTTAATCGAACGACTCATGATTAAATTGTTTGTGATGATTTGACTTAGCTTAGTGATAAGCTAAGTCCATTTTATCGATGATTTAAATTATTTTTTCTTCTTACCTCTTGGTCTGCCTTGGATAATTAGAGCATTAGATTTCTTATTTCTATCTCTAGTGATCTCACCTTTAGCATATTTACCAGTTCTACTACGAGGGTGACCTCCTGAAGTTCTACCTTCACCACCACCCATCGGGTGATCCACCGGGTTCATAGCTACACCTCTTACTCTTGGACGCTTACCTCTCCAACGATTTCTACCTGCCTTACCCATAGATTGTAATCCATGATCATGGTTAGATACTGCACCAACAGTAGCATAACAAGTATTTAAAATCTTTCTTAACTCACCAGAAGGCATTTTCAGAACTGCATACTTTTCTTCTTTTGCGTTTAATTGCGCATAAGTTCCTGCTGATCTTGCTAATGCTCCTCCTTTACCTGGCTGCATTTCGATATTATGAACAATAGTACCTAAAGGCATATTTTTCAATAATAATGCGTTTCCTAATTCTGGAGCTGCTTTTTCACCACTAACAATAGTTGCACCTACTTCTATACCTTGTGGAGCGATAATATATCTCTTCTCTCCATCAGCATAATGCAATAAAGCGATAAATGCAGATCTATTTGGATCGTATTCGATTGTTTTAACGGTAGCAGGCACTTCATGCTTGTTACGTTTAAAGTCAACGATACGGTAATGTTTTTTGTGTCCTCCACCTAAATTACGCATTGTCATACGTCCTTTAGAGTTTCTTCCACCTTTGCTTCTCATTGGAGCTAATAAACTCTTCTCAGGTTTATTAGTAGTAATCTCCTCGTAGGCATTACCGACTCTCCATCTCGTTCCTGGCGTTGTTGGTTTATATTTACGTAAAGCCATTTTATTTATATTTTTTCAGCTAAGAGCTGATGTGATTATTAATTAAAAATTAGATCATAAACAAGTCAATCTCTTCTCCTTCTGAAAGAGAAACGACTGCTTTTTTATAAGCAGGCTTACGACCTGTTACGAAACCAGCCTTAGTAAATCTACTTTTGGCTTTAGCAGGTATAATCATCGTGTTAACTTCATCAACACGTACATTATAAAACTGTTCAACGGCTTCTTTGATTTCTAATTTATTCGCTCTTTTATCTACGACAAACGAATAGCGATTGTTTTTTTCCATTTGCTGATTCACCTTTTCAGTTACTATCGGGCGAATCAATACTTGTGAAGTTCTCATTTTAATTATTTTTATCTGATGGACTTTAGTACTTAAAAGCAATTAAATTATGCTTCTACTACTTCGTCTATTTCGTTTAATAAATTAACAGCACTTTCTGACATTACTAAAGTAGCCGCATCTAATACGTCATAAACATTAATATCCGCCAAAACAACAGTCTTAACTTTAGCAATATTTCTAGTGCTTAAGTAAAAATTCTTATCATAATCAGCACTAACAAATAATACTTTTTTGTTTTGTAAAGCTAATGATGCAATAATTTGAGTTGCTTCTTTAGTTTTTGGAGCTGACCATTCTTGATCTTCAAGGACGATAATACTATTATCTAAAGCCTTATAAGTCAAAGCTGACATTTTAGCTAAATCCTTTACTTTTCTATTTAACTTAAAGTCATATTTATGTGGAGTCGGACCGTTTACTACACCACCACCTTTGTATAAAGGGTTACGTATAGAACCTTTACGAGAACCACCAGTACCTTTCTGCTTGTGTAATTTTCTCGTGGAACCTCTAACTTCTGCGCGTGTTTTAGATTTATGAGTACCTAAACGCTTAGCAGCTAAATGTTGCTTCACTGATAAATATATACAATGATCGTTCGGCTCGATACTGAAAACATCCTCAGGTAATACAACCGTACGTCCTGTTTTTTCGCCTTTATTATTTAATACTTCAATTTGCATTGTTACAATTTTTTGGTAGTCGTTACCTTCAAATTTCTCCTGACCGTCATTGATTGCGTTCAGGTTTTAATTTAAATTATTCAACCTCAATCAATGAATATTATTTCTGTTCTACTAATACAATAGAACCATTATGACCTGGTACTGAACCACGCACTAAGATATAGTTCTTATCAGGAAAAATTTTCAAAACTTCCAATCCTTTCACTTTAGTACGATCTCCACCCATACGGCCTGCCATCTTCTTACCTTTAAATACTTTTGCAGGCGTAGAAGCGTGGCCAATAGAACCTGGAGCTCTTTGACGGTTTTTCTGACCATGAGTAGACTCACCAACCCCTGAGAAACCATGACGTCTAACAACACCTTGGAATCCCTTTCCTTTGGAAGTACCGATGACACTTACTAGGTCACCTTCTTGGAAGATATCTACAGATATTTCTTCCCCTACTTGTTTTTCTATTGAACTATTTCGCAACTCTCTAACGATTGCTTTAGGCGTAGTGTTTGCCTTTTCGAAGTGATTGATGAGAGCTTTAGGAGTATTTTTTTCCTTACGAGCGCCGTAAGCGATTTGAATAGACTCGTAACCATCAGTTTCTACCGACTTCCTTTGTGTGACAACACATGGACCAGCCTCTATAATGGTACAAGCTACATGCTTTCCATTAGGGTCAAATATGCTGGTCATGCCAATTTTTTTACCAATAATACCTTTCATACTATTTATAATTACGCCCTACAATGACAAAATGCGAGTACGCATAATAATCACTCTCGAGCCATTTTAATATTTTAAAACATTTAACGGCCTAATGGAACATAAGACTTTGTCTTAATCCCTTAGCCAAGCGCCCGGACATTGCTCATTGAAATATTCAATACAAGTACGGGATTAGCCATCTACTATTTTAAAAAGAACATTAAAAATTAGACAACATCCTCTGTTGCGACGTTTTCTAAAACAGTCACAACACTTAATTTTTTTATTTACGCTTTGATCTCTACATCCACCCCACTTGGTAAATCCAATCTGGATAATGCTTCAACTGTACGTGATGACGAAGTGTAGATGTCCAATAATCGTTTGTGAGTATTCATTTGGAATTGCTCTCTCGCGTTTTTATTAACGTGCGGAGAACGCAATACGGTATAAATTCTCTTACGAGTTGGCAATGGGATTGGTCCCGTTACTACTGCTCCTGTGTTACGAACAGTCTTTACAATCTTCTCAGCAGACTTATCTACGAGGTTGTGGTCATAAGACTTAAGCTTAATACGAATTCGCTGTGACATATCAAAAAACTTCCTTGTTAAATTTTAGGTAGGCAAAGGTAAAGTACTTTTTTTAATTCACAAAATAATTTAGGAAATAATATTTTTATTTTCTGAATATTGTAATAAACCTGTGTTCTATTTTAAAAACATGGGCTCTAAACTTCCCTCCGGATAATTGATTTTACCTAAGTATAAACCATGCCCTGGAACACTGAAATCAGCTAATTGACAATTTTTCGCCTCGATAATTTGACGAAAAGATGCTATATCGCCTCTTCCACGACCGATCTTTAATTGAGTGCCTACTAACGCACGCACCATACCTCTTAAAAACCGACTGCCCGTAACATGATACTCTAAGGTATCCCCGTTCTCCCTCCATTCAGATTGATACAAATGACATATATGAGTTAAGGTCTGAGATTTCCTTTTCGCAAAACTTTCAAAATCCTCATATTCCATTAATATCTGTGCCGTATCGTGCAAGATACCGAAATCTAATTCATAAGGATAAAAATATGCCGCTTCTTTTAAAAATGGGTTCTTTTTTTTATATATCCTATACGTGTAACTCCGATTTAAAGCATCAAATCTTGCATTAATTCCCATGTCTTTTGCTCTATAAACTGCTTTTAATGCCAACTCCGACGGTAACAAAGCATTCATCTGGTATTGAAAGTTAGGCCAAAGGTCTTCTTCCATATCTATATGATACATGTTCCCATAGGCATGAACACCCTCATCTGTTCTACTTGCACCAAACGTTTCTACAGGTCGTCTAAGCAAAGTGCTCAAGGCTTTATTTAATGCACCCTGTACGGTAGGTAATTCTTTTTGAATCTGAGATCCGAAAAAAGCACCGCCTACATAACTGACTTCTAAAAAATATCTTTTCATCTTCTTAAGCAAAAGAGGCTATTGCGTAATTGCAATGGCCTCTTTTATTATTTAATAGCTTCAAATTTACTAACACTTATTATACAACTGCTTTCTCCGCTTCCTTAATCTCTTTTCTCAATTCCTTCTCTACGAAAAAGGGCATAAAAGGAATCAAAGACGCTATAAAGTATTTAAGAACTCTCATAAATGACCAACTGTATCTTACCGCCACATTGATCAACAAGCCTATATACAAAACAAATAATAAGCCATGCAACCAACCCGGATACTTTACTGCATTTTCAATGCCTGCAAAATACTTTAATGGCATCGCAACAAAAAACAATACTACAGTGGATATTCCTTCTAATAAGGCAATAAATGCAAATTGCTTCTTTGGTTTTATATTTTCCATTTTTTTTGAGCAAAGATAGCTTTTGTTTAATAGTTATAGAAGCTCTTTTCTTGAACGTTTGTCAAAACTTTGTCAGAAATAGTTTATCCTAAAATGGTTTTTTTAACCTCATTAATAATATCCGTCGCCTCTTCAGTAGAATTTCCCTCTACATAAATACGCAACAAAGGCTCGGTACCTGATGCTCTTAACATCACCCAACCTCCATTTTTCAATAGATATTTCACACCGTCAATCTTCTGAACTTGCGAAACTTCATAAGGACCAAATCCAGCATTGTAAACATCTGCTTGTGCATTCTTAATAATGGTTTGTTTCTTTTCTTCCGCTAAAGTTAAATCTAAACGATTATAAACGAAAGGCCCTACGATATCATAAACCTCTTGAATCAATTCTGATAGCGTCTTTCCAGTGAGTTGCATAAACTCAAATATCAACAAGCCATCAAATATACCATCCCTTTCAGGAATATGTCCTTTCACAGCAATACCGCCACTCTCTTCACCTCCTAACAACACATCTTCTTGAATCATCACTTCACTGATATACTTAAATCCTATTTTCGTCGTTTCTACTTCAAGACCATAATGTTCACACAATTTCTTCACTCGATCAGTTACAGAAAAAGCAATAACTACTTTTCCTTTCATTTTTTTGTAAGCGACCATATAGTGTATCAATAACAATATAATATGGTGCGCATCTACAAATATTCCATTCTCGTCATACAACCCAATTCTATCTGCATCACCATCTGTAGCTAATCCTACTTTGATTTCGGGTGTAGATTTGATGAGTTGACTAAGTTCATTCAGATTTTTATGGATAGGCTCTGGCGCTGTTCCATTAAACGACGGGTTATACTCACAATGTAATAAAACAGTTTTAGGCAATATTTTTCTCAGAACGTTTTGACCCGCACCATACATAGCATCATAAGCTATACCCATATTACTTTCATTGATTTTATCAATGTTGAATTTAGTTTTAATGTAAGTAAGATACATCTCTTCTAAATCCATATATTCTACCAACTTCTTATTTACATAATAATTAAAATCGAATTTTGGTACTGGGACCTCGTCTTTAATCATCGACTCTACAATCTCAACGTTTTTAACACTTGTTGGTCCTCCATGAGGCCCTTTAAGTTTGTAACCATTATATCCTGGAGGATTATGTGAAGCTGTTATGACTACGCCTTGTTGTGCTTTAAGTTCTTTAACTGCAAAGGAAACCATAGGCGTGCTTACAAATCCTTTGGATAAATAAACTTTTATTCCTAAATCACATAGGATTTTAGCCGTATTCTGAGCAAACATCTCGCCTCCGAATCGGCAATCGTATCCCACCACTACAGTAGGTGTCTCATACTTTTCTTTCAACCAAGTACCTAATGCGTAGGTGACTCTTTTAACATTCGCAACAGTATAATCTTCAGCAATGATTGCTCTCCATCCGTCCGTTCCAAATTTTATTTTATTCATCTTTTGGTTTTTTTTAATCTTTACAAAGAAACTCAATTATTTTCTCTTTGTCCAGATTCTTTGATTTTGTCCCCAAAATTATAAATAACATTCCTTACATTTGATTTTAACGAATACTTTCTTTAAAATCCATGGGAAAAATTTACAAGCAATCTGTATATGGTGGTCTCCTTACCGTCTTAGGTATTTTACTGGGGATAGCCGTGACACTGCTTTCAATGAGGTTTTTTCCACAAGAAGAGTTAGGTTTTACTCAAAATCTCATTCGAGTGACCGCAATCTTATCTCAACTAGGGATTTTAGGATTTCACATGTCTTTATTGATTAAAGGACAGGCTTATGAGAAAGGCACTGAGGAAAGAGCTGTTTTTTTTACTTATGCTTTTTGCTCTAGCCTCTTAGGATTATTGATTATTGCATTAATTTTATGGATAGGCAGCACTTATTTCCCCACAATATACCAAGAAGGAGATCGAGTACTGATACAGAAATATTTCATTTTGTTTCCTATACTTACTTTTTTGAGTGGAATATTAATGTTCTTAGAATCTTGGTTACAAGGAAACCATAAAACAACTTTAGCTACTTTTTCAAGAGAAACACTTACGCGTATCTTATATATAGGGCTCATTTTTCTATATGGATTTGAGCTTATCAACTTCGAAATTTTTATAATAGCGTATGTGGGCATGCATTTATTACCTTTAGTTTTTTTGTATTTCGCTGGCAATAGAATTGAAAAAATGGTTTTGAATTTCAACTTTAAAGTTTTAAACAAATCCACCAAAAGACATCTGTGGTCTTTTAGCACTTATCATTTATTTGCAATTTTAAGTTTAATGTTAGTTCACCAATTGGACATTTTACTTTTAGGTCCTTTAAGTGATGGCGGCTTGAAAGACGTTGCCATTTATTCTATTGCTGCTTTAGTCATAAATATGTTGAGAGGACCAATGCGAACAATAGCCACTGCAATAACCCCTTCTCTTTCTGAATATTACCACAAAAAAGACTCTATCGCTTTAAAAAACTTATTCAATACTTCAAGAATCAATGCTCAACTATATGCAGTATTTACAACAGGATTAATTGCCATTAATATTCCTAACATGGGTTTCTTTTTGGATTTTATACAAGAAGGTTATGAAATTGTACCATTAGTCGTTGGCATTTTACTCATAGGTCAGTTTTTTGAAATGTTGGCGGGCTTTAATCATGAATTAATTGGCGTCAGCAATGCTTATAAAATCAACTTTTGGCTATCCATCAGTTTTGCCATTTTATTATTCATTTTGCACTTTTTCATGATTCGTTCTTGGGGAATAGTCGGTGCGGCAATTGCAACGAGCATAGGTTTCACCTTATACAACCTTTTGAAATCGTGGTTTATCTATCGTTACTTTAAATTCCCTATGATTCTTTCCATGGGATGGAAAGTTGTAGGCGTTGGAGCTGTATTAGCTATTATCATTTATAGCATCCCAGACCTATCCAACACCATCTTAAACACGATAATTAAAAGCGGTCTTTTCACTTCCATTTTCTGGGTAAGTACTTATCGTTTAAAAAGCTCTTCACAATTGGTTCAACTCACCAATCGAGTTTTTCCATTCTTAAAATAATTTATGTTTTTTGAGGTTTTTTCTGAGCTGCTGGAAATAACACATTATTCAAAATCAATCGATAACCTGGCGAAGTAGGATGTAACGATAAATCGGTATGCGGATCTCCAACTCTGTGTTGATAATCCTCTGGATCATGTCCTCCATAAAAGGTAAAAGTCCCTTCTCCAAAATTACCATGTATATAACGAGCTTCTCCCGCTGCTTTATAGTCTCCTAAGATTCGCACATTACTTTTGATGTGCTCTAACCTGTAAGAAGTAGTTTGTCCCATAAATCCTTTTATGGTAGTTGTATGATTTTGAGTTAACATCGTCGGAACTGGATCCGTTTTGGCAGAGAATGTAAATAAGGTAAAATAATCTGCTTCTTTAGGAATTCTTCTCCAATTTGTATTATCGATACTTGAGAACTCATACTCATAAGGATTACGAACTAACTCAAAATCTTTAAAAGCAAAGGTTTTGGAATAGTCTATTTTTTCTTGCGCAGCAGGATCCATTGGATCTCCATCAAAAGGTATCTCACAAATATCCACTCCTTCTGCTGACAAAGCAATATCATAAGTATCTGTAGCAGAACACATCGCGAAAAGATATCCTCCTCCAGCTACAAAATCTCTTATTTTATGGGCTACACTTAACTTCAATTGAGATACTTTAAGAAATCCATGTTTTTTAGCCATCGCTTCTTGTTGACGCACATCTTGAATATACCAATCTGCTGTTTGATAAGCACCCCAAAACTTCCCATACTGTCCTGTAAAATCCTCATGATGCAAATGCAACCAATCATATTCTAATAACGCATCTCCCAACACTTCATCATCATATATTTTATCGTATGGTATTTCTGCATATTCCAAAGCCATAGTAACAGCATCATCCCATGGCACTTTATTAGGAGGTGTATAAACCGCAATTCTTGGTGTTTTTTCTAATGCAATCACTTCCCCATTAAATCCCGGACTTTTTATTTCCTCAATAATCTGCTGATAAGCAGCATTAGAATAAGTCTTTAAATCCACACCTCTTAATTTGGCTGTTCTTACAATGACTTCATTATAATCCATGCCGAAAGAGCCTCCGTTATAATTCAAAAGCCATTCTACATCTAATCCAGCATCTATGGCTAAATAAGCGATTCCATAGGCTTTCAAATGTTCTTTTTGACCTTTAGCATCCATGGAAATGATAATCTTGCTGCCCCAAGTTGAAATGGAGAGGCAAGAAAAAATAAAATAATATAAAATCTTTTTATACATAATGGTCGAAAATATCTATCTTAAAGTTATCATTAATATTTTGATAGTGGTTGCTATTATTAAAAGTATCTTCTTTTTTAATGTAAATTTGTAAAAAAAAGAATGCGCAAAAGTTTTGTCTCTCAAATATTTATAATACTTATCGGTATTATATTCTTTTTCCCATTCTTGGGAGCGGTTCATTTATTTGATTGGGATGAAATCAATTTTGCTGAAGCGGCACGCGAAATGTTGGTCACTAAAGAATACTTGCGTGTTCAGATTGATTTTTTACCTTTTTGGGAAAAGCCTCCTTTATTTATTTGGCTTCAAGCTTTGAGCATGAAAGTTTTTGGAATTAATGAGTTTGCCGCTCGTTTCCCTAATGCTTTGGCTGGAATAGCAACTTTATCAGCGCTTTTTCATATCGGCTCTTCATTGAAAAACGAAAGACAAGGATGGATTTGGGCATTATTATATTTAGGCTCTTGGTTGCCTCATTTTTATTTTAAGACCGCAATTATAGACCCTATATTTAATCTATTTATTTTTCTTGCTTTTTATCAAATTTATTTAAGCTCCATAAATACATCCAAAACTTTGCACTTTTGGTTAACGGGATTATTTTTAGGTGCTGCTGTTTTAACGAAGGGTCCTGTTGCTATATTAATAGCACTACTGTGTTTGGCTGTTTATATCGTTTGGAATAAAGGACTTTGGGGCATAGGTATCAAAGGACTTTTATGGATCAGTTTGTCAACAATCATTTTTTCGGGAAGTTGGTTTTTGATTGATATTTTAAAAAATGGCTGGTGGTTTACGGAGACTTTTATTGAATATCAAATTCGTTTATTTTCTACGGAAGACGCCGGTCATAGAGGCCCTTTTTTCTATCATTTTATAGTTTTAATTTTAGGCTGTTTCCCGGCATCAATATTTATATGGAAAAGACGTTCTGACTTAATCCCACACAGTAATCAAGATCAATTTACAGCATGGATGTGGATTTTATTAATAGTGACTTTGTTATTATTTAGTATCGTTAAAACTAAAATCGTTCATTACTCTTCGCTTTGTTATTTCCCGATTACTTATTTAGCAGCAAAAAACTTAAGTCAATTAAACCACATCAGTATCCGGACAAATAAGATTTATAGAATTTTATTATTATCCATTGGAAGTTTATGGTCTATCATATTAATTGCTTTACCTATTCTTGGAAACCATTTAGAAAGATTGATTCCTATTATTGACGATCCTTTTGCTGTTGCCAATTTAGATGGCGCACCTTCATTTTCTTACGCATTGACTCTGCTTGGAGTGATTAATATTTCAGCTTTAATTTACACTTTTATAAAAGCTAGCCAACAACCATTCAGAACTTATGGAGCTTTCTTAATACTTAATGCAGTGATTATTGGTGTGACCATGGCCGCATATACTCCTAAAATTGAGGCTATTTCTCAAAGAGCTGCTATTGAATACTTCCAATCTTTTGAAGGAGACCATGCTTATGTTCAACCGATCGGTTATAAAAGTTATGCTCATTTATTTTATACCAAAAGACCTGACAATCATTCAGAGCTGTATAAAGAACACGGTTTACAGTATTTATTAAGCGATAAAGTAGATAGGCCTGTTTACTTCATCACAAAGAATATTTACTTAGATCACGTTTTAAATGAGAACCCTCAATTGAAAGTAATCCATGAGAAAAACGGCTATATCTTTTTACAAAAAGAAGAAAATAATATGTGATTTTCAAAAGGATTGATTCGTTTTTTTATTTAACTACAAAACCTCAATTTTATAAAAGAGTTTACATTCAACTTATGTACTAAGTCATGAAGCTGGTTTTTTTATTCCATTAACTTTCTTTTAGTCTGACTTTTTATTGCTTTACTCTTAAAATTGATTTAATTTGTACTTCTTACTTGGTGGATAAACTTTTCACTTGATTTTTTAATTAAATAATCTTTATGAGATATTTCTTAAGCCTGTTGTTAACAGTCATAGGGTTTGGTGTTTGGGCACAAAGTCCAACAGATGGTAAAATCAAATGGGAATTTAAAAGCCAGCCAGTCAATGACAGCACTGTCGAATTGCGAATAGTCGCAAGCATGGCAAAAGATTGGCACATATTTTCGTTCAATCCAGGTGGTGACGGTTCTTTAATAGCACCGGAATTCACATTTGAACCTAATAACCAAGTTCGCTTGATAGGTAAACTCAAAGAAAATGGCCGTATTTTTAAAGAAGATACAGGAGACATTATGGGTCTTATCAACTACTTTAAAGATAAAGTGGTTTATACACAACAAGCAGTTGTAAAATCTAATACTTCTTTAAAAGGAGAAATTTACTTCCAAATTTGTGATGACACCGGATGTTTACCTCCAGAAGAAAAGGAATTTTCGATTTCTTTAAAAGTTCCAAATCCTTCTACTGCAGTCGCTGAAACAAATGAAGACGTAGAAGAAACTGACGCTGAAGAAGATCAAAATGATGAAGACCTTCTAATTGCAGAAAGTACTTCAGATGCTGATCAGAACACAGATGCTACAGACGAAAGCGTTACTACAACTACAGATGCGGAAGATAATGAAGCTGGAAATGCAAGTCTTTGGACATTATTTTTAACAGGATTAGGCGCTGGGTTTATTGCTTTCATTACTCCTTGTATATATGCAATGCTTCCGATAACGGTAAGTTTCTTTACCAAAAGAAGCACAAGCAAAGCAACGGGTATTAGAAATGCAATCATTTACTCCCTTTCCATAATCGGTATTTTTGCGATAATAGGGGTGTTAATTTCTTTAGCTTTTTCTGAAACCACCATGTACACTATTTCAACAAGTCTTGGTTTTAACTTGTTTGTATTTGCTGTTTTCTTCATTTTTGGTATCTCCTTATTAGGAGCTTTTGAAATTGGTCTACCTTCCTCTTGGAGTACAAAATTAGATTCACGTGCAGGAACAGGTAGCATGGGTGGAATCTTCTTTATGGCTTTAGTATTAGTTATTGTTTCTTTTAGCTGTACTTCTGCATTCATCAGTTGGTTAATCGTTCAAATCGTTCAATCTCAAAATAGGTTAGGTGGGTTAGTTGGATTCGTAGGCTTTGGTACTGCAATTGCTTTACCATTTGCGCTATTTGCATTCTTCCCTTCCATGCTTAATAATATTGCCAAATCAGGTGGTTGGTTAAATTCCGTAAAGGTTTCATTAGGTTTCATTGAATTAGCAATGGCTATGAAATTCTTATCTAACGTAGATTTACAATATCACTGGGGATTATTAGATTATGAAGTTTATTTAGCAATTTGGATCGTTATATTCGGACTTTGGGGGATGTACTTACTTGGCAAACTCAAATTTGCTAATGATAGTGGTTTACCTAAAAACGTCTTTGGTGAAAAATATTTATCAGTTACCAGGCTCTTCTTTGCCATGGGCGCGCTTTCCTTTACGGTTTATTTAATTCCAGGAATGTTCGGTGCTCCTTTAGCAGGAATTAGTGGATGGTTACCGGAACGTAAAACATTAGATTTCAATATTCATGATAATTTATTAGCTATTCAAGGCGGTCAGGTGACAGTCAGCGCAGTGGGTGGTGCAGATGGTCCAGAGATTAGACCTGTGAAATATGCTGATATCTTAAAGTCTGAATTACCAGGAGTGGTTTCTTTCTTCGAATATGAAGAAGCTTTAGAAGCTGCAAAAGCTACTGGCAAACCTTTATTCTTAGACTTTACAGGACATAGTTGTGTAAACTGTCGTAAAATGGAAAGAGCTGTATTATCAGACCCTGCTATTTTAAGAGATTTAAATGCCAACTTTATTGTAGCCTCTCTTTACACAGATGATCGAACTTCACTTCCTGAAGACGAACAATATGTTACTAAAGATGGTAAAAAGATTCGTACCTTAGGGCAACGAAACTTAGATTTAGAAGTTACTTTGTTTGGTGAAGTAGGTCAACCTATGTATATCTTCTTAGATGATCAAGGTAATTTACTAAGAAATGCAGGAGGTTATATTCCTGACTTAGAAAGATTTATCAATATCATGCAAGAGGTTAAAGCTAAGCATGATAAAAATAAAGCAACAGATAAATAGTTGTAATTAATAAAATAAGCCGTTCACTTGAACGGCTTATTTTATTTTAATGATGTTTTAATCAACAGCAACGATTCAAAACAATTACTCATATACATAAGGTAAAGCTTTCTTACATTTGTATTATGAAAATTGGAAAAACAATCCTTCAAGTATTATTGGCTCCTTTTAGCTTAATTTATTGGCTAATTAGTGGCTTTCATCATTTAAGTTACACCAAAGGTTGGAAAAAATCAATTCAATTTGATTTACCAGTTATTAACGTTGGCAATCTTAATACAGGTGGCACAGGGAAAACTCCACATGTTTCTTATGTCGCAAAATACCTCAGTGAATTTACTACATTAGCTATTCTAAGCAGAGGCTATGGAAGAAGATCTCGAGGTTATATAGAAGTTGAATTAAATCACAGCAGTGAACAGGTAGGTGATGAACCCTTATTATTGAAACAACAAAACAAAGACTTGCCAGTCATTGTATGCGAAGAAAGAGTATTAGGCGTACCGCAAATCTTACATAATCATCCCGAAATAAACACCATTGTTTTAGATGATGCTTTCCAACATCGTAGGATTCATCCAAGTCACCAAATTTTATTGACCTGTTACGATGATTTGTATATTCATGACTTCCCATTACCAAGTGGCAGATTGAGGGAGCCTAAAGTGGGTGCAAATAGAGCAGATAGTATTATTATCACTAAAGCTCCTCATGCTTTAAGCGACCAAGAAATGTTAGTCTTTAGAAAAAAGCTAAAACTACAAGCTGAACAATCTTTATTTTACAGTCAGATTCAATATGGAGCTATATATGCTTTCAAATCTCCTGAGGATATTTTGGATTTAAACAATTCGAAAACTTTACATTTAATTTGTGGCATTGCTTCTCCTGAATACATCATTTCGTATTTGAAAGAAAAGAAGGTTAATTTAACGCATACTTTATTAAAAGATCATGCTCCTTTCACCGATCAATTTTTAAAGAAATGGGAATTGCAATGTCAAGCAGACGGTTCCTTACAAATTTTAATGACTGAAAAGGATGCGATGCGACTTCAATCTAAAGTGGAAGTCTATCCTCATTTGCATCAAGCGATATGGATTTTACCAATTACGCTTAAGATTGGTCCTGACGAAATGGTCTTTCAATCCATGTTAAAAAGCTGGATAAAAAAATAAATTTCCAAATTGCTTCTTCATAGAAAAGTTTGTGTGTATATTTGCTTCAAGATTTATAAAAAAGAATAAATTATGCCTAAAAGAAAAGCTGCTACTAAAAAAGGAGTTCGTGGTTGGTTCCTTCATTTATTAATTTTCATTATTGGAAATGCAATTATGTGGTCCGTAACATACATGGGTGCAGAAGGATGGGTTTACCCTTGGCCAGCATGGCCTGTTGCTGCTTGGTTCTTATTAGTTGTTGGGCATGCATGTCTGGTTTGGTATAATTATGAAGATAAGAATTACGACATCTGGGTAGAGCAAACTAAAAATGGTTAATACTACTTTTTAGCAAAAACATTATAAATATAAAAGCCGTCTTAGTTAACTAAGACGGCTTTTATATTTATAATGAAGATTGTTTTTAAACGTCTACTTTTGCATAAGTAGCATTTTCTTCAATGAAAGCTCTACGTGGAGCAACCTCATCACCCATTAATTTTGTAAATACTTCGTCTGCAATTGTATAATTCTCTATAGTTATACGCAATAAATTTCGCGTTTCAGGATTCATGGTTGTTTCCCACAGCTGTTCCGCATTCATCTCACCAAGACCTTTATAGCGTTGGATAATCACAGAGGACTCTCTGCCTTTTCCAATTCTTTCAATAGCCTCATCCCTTTCTTCATCTGTCCAACAATACTCCGACTCTTTACCTCTTCGAACTTGATACAAAGGTGGTTGAGCTAAGTACACGTGACCTCCAGTAATAAGAGATTTCATGTGGCGGAAGAAGAACGTAAGAATCAATGTAGCGATATGCGCTCCATCGACGTCAGCATCCGTCATAATAATTACCTTATGGTATCTCAGTTTTTCTAAATTCAACTCCTTAGAATCCTCTTCTGTTCCAACAGTTACCCCTAACGCAGTATAGAGATTTTTAATCTCTTCATTTTCATATATTTTGTGCTCTTGCGCCTTCTCAACGTTTAAGATTTTACCTTTTAATGGCAAAATAGCTTGGAAAGAACGATCTCTACCTTGCTTAGCAGTTCCACCTGCTGAGTCTCCTTCGACAATATATATTTCACATTGCGCTGGATCTTTAATCGAACAATCGGCAAGCTTACCGGGTAATCCTCCACCAGACAATACACTTTTACGTTGTATCATCTCACGTGCTTTTTTAGCAGCAGATCTTGCTTGTGCAGCGATAATTACTTTATCAATGATCGTCTTAGCATCCTTTGGACTTTCTTCCAAAAATGCTTCTAAAACACGGCTTACACTTGAATCCACTACACCCATCACGTCGGTATTCCCTAACTTAGTCTTGGTTTGACCTTCAAATTGAGGTTCTGGTACCTTAACAGATATTACTGCACTTAAACCTTCTCTGAAGTCATCCCCTGTTATTTGAACTTTTGCTTTTTCAAATAATTTATTTCTATCACCGTAAGCGTTAAATACTCTTGTAATAGATCTTCTAAATCCAGCAACATGTGTACCACCTTCAATAGTGTTAATATTATTTACATAAGAATATAAATGCTCTGAATATCCCGCATTATACATTAATGCAACCTCGACTTTTATATTTGTCTTTTCGTCTAAGATATCCACAAAAATAGGAGATTCTATAATTTTCTCACGCTTTGCTTGATTATCCAAAACTTGAACAAATTCCAAAATTCCACCTTCGCTATAAAAAGTCTCAAATCTTTTTGATGTCGTTTGAGCATCTGCTTCAACATTCTGTCCGTCTTCTTCTGATTCTACTTTTTCTGGAACGCGTTCATCTAACAAAGTGATTTTAATCCCTTTATTTAAGAAAGCCAATTCTCTTAATCTTAAAGCCAATATATTACGATCGTAAACAGGTTCTTTAAAGATAGTTTGATCAGGATGGAAAGTAACTTTAGTACCTGTAATCTCTGTTTCACCAACTTCCTTTACTGGATATAATGGAATACCTTCTCTGTATTCTTGGTTATAAACTTTTCCTTCTCTATAAACCTCAACTTTCATTGGATTTGATAAAGCATTCACACAACTCACACCCACACCATGCAAACCACCTGAAACCTTATAAGAATCTTTATCAAATTTACCACCCGCATGAAGCACGGTCATAACGACTTCTAAAGCAGAACGATTTTCCTTCTCGTGTAAATCAGTTGGAATACCACGCCCATTATCTTGAACTGTGATGCTATTATCTTCATGAATGATGACACTGATTTCATCACAATGGCCTGCCATCGCTTCATCAATAGAGTTATCCACGACTTCATAAACCAAATGATGCAACCCTTTGGAGCCAATATCTCCTATATACATGGCTGGACGCTTACGAACAGCTTCCAAACCCTCTAAAACCTGAATGCTACTAGCACCATAGCTTTTATTACTTACAGCCTTTTCATTAGCGTCTGTATCTTGATTTTCTATGCTCATATATTTTGAAATAATTAGAATTTACAAGTCTTTAAATCTGCTTGTAATTTTAAAGAATGCAACTTCACAAAGTTACGAAAAATTTGCATTATAACCTATACGAAATGTGTAATATAAAGGCTTGTAAATAGCCTCATTTTCTACCTTAAAAGCGTCACATTACCCTGATAACTTCCAGAGGTACCATCTAAGAATTCGACTTGAAGTACATAGCCGTAAACCTCCATGGGTTGCTCCGCATTTTGATACGTTCCGTCCCATCCATTATCCACATCAAAGGATTCAAAAATCATTTGTCCCCATCGATTAAAGATCTGCAAATGAATGTTTTTAATATTATAGCCTCTTACGTATAAGACATCATTATCGCCATCTCCATTAGGACTAAAACCCGTAGGTAAGTCAGCCACAGATTTTACATGAGCTTTAATAGGCCTACACGATTTATCTGGACACATACCATCAAAGGAACTGGTTAAACAAACTTGATAAGTTCCGGAACTGTAATAAGTATGCGTAGGATGCTCTTCAGTACTGGTTAAGCCATCACCAAAATCCCAATGATAACTTGTACCCGAAGTGCTTAAATTTATAAACTCTAAAGGCTTATTCAACTCGGGAGGATTTGGGGTCCAATCAAACGCAGCATGCGCATGATCTATAACTTCTATTTCATAAGTGACTTGATCGATTAAGTTACAAGACTCCTCATTTTCTGCTACTAATGTAATGGAATAAGTTCCGACTTCATTAAAAGTGTAAGAAGTATTGAAATCATTATTCTCAAAAAGTGGTGGAGATTTCCAAGTATAATCATTTCCATTTTGAGATAAGTTTTCAAAATTCACAAGTGTCCCTTTACAAACAGGATTGGGAAAACTAAATGCGGCTTCCACATTAAAAGGATACATTTCTATATCTTTTGAAATTATAAATGGACTATTACACACATCGTCATGCTCCATAGTTAAGGTAATCGTATAATTCCCTGGATTAGGATAATAATGATTCGGAGGATTCATGCCTGTATGAAAACTTCCATCTCCAAAATCCCAAGAAAAAACCACTTCTGAGCTATTGATTCCTGTAGGTATCACTGCATCCAAATCAATAACTACGTAAGGATTGGTACATAAGTCAAATAATTCAGTTTCAAAATCACCTTCAAATGCATTGTCATCCACTATGATCTGAATGGTTGTCGTATCATATTCTTTACAAGCATTTGGGTTATGAGCTATTAATTGAACTTGATAAGTTCCTGGCTGTGTGAAAGTATGTATAGGTTCAAAAGCCGTAGAAGAATTACCGTCATCAAAGTCCCAAAAATACTCAGTGGCATTAGAAGAAAGGTTTTCAAATTGTACTTCTAAAGGTGCACAACCTGTTGCAAAAGGACTCGCTACTGCTTCGGCTTCAACACTCCCAAGATTAAAAGCAATTTTCACTACACCTAAATTACAATTACTATGTCCCTTGACAGAAGCATAAGCACCTGGCGTAGCAGGAAAGTTATTTCCTGAACCACAACTTGCACACATAGATTGATATACCACTCCTTTTCTATCAAACCTTGAGGTACCACCATCCACATGCTCCATTTTACCGTTCGCTCCAAAATAAGAACCTAAAAGTAAGTTTTCCGCATTTTTACTAAATACGATAAAATAAAAGTCTGCATTATCTGTGGTCGACTGAAACGCATTAGCTGTAATAGGCATATTCGCTGTTGTCGTTCCTGGGGAAATACTTGGAGATGCCCACCCTGATATATATACATTTTCACAAGTATCCACAAGAAAAGCAACAGGTGAAATATTAGGTTTAACAGCTGCTCCAGAACCAAATACTGTGGAATAAGTGACTTGATTTAAATTAGGAGGCATTTTCATTACAAACTGAGTCGAGTTAGGATTATTGTAGACTCCTGTACTTACAGGAAATGCGCCTGTAGTTTGTCCCATAACATATACCTGATCATTCAAGTCCACTTCAATTCCATAGACTTGATCATAGGCACTTGTTCCAATAAAAGTCCCTTCTACTAAATTATAACTGCCTTGATTTTGAAATTTCAATACAAAACCATCACTTATACCACCTAAATATTGTGTATTTAAACCCGTCATGGTGGTTGAATGAAAATCACTACTCGTTGTGCCACCTGCGACGTAAACCAAATTTTGAGCTTGATTTAAAGCAATTACATAAGCCGCATCGGTATTACTTCCACCTATATAAGTACTATAAATCATCTGACTTAACTGAGGGTTCATTTTTACAAATACACCATCTTGACTACCACCTAAGGTTGACTTTGCAGCATTAGCCGTAATAGGAAAATTGCTAGATTTCGTAGAGCCTGCTAAATAGATATTATTCTGTTGATCCACCAATACTTCACTTCTAAATCCATCTCCATAGTTATACTTTAAAGTGCTTTGATCTCCATAGTAGCTAATTGATACATTGACCCCATCGTCACTATTTCCACCTAAATAGCTTGAAGCTAATAACTGAGATCCCGCAGCGTTAAATTTAGTTAATACGATATCGTAACCTGCCGTTTTTTGAGATTGAAAAGCATTTGAAGTCACAGGGTAATCAGTAGAATTTGATTTACCCGCAACAATTAAATGACCTTGATTATCAACAATTAAACTATGTGGCATTTCGTCACCATCACCTCCTAAGTAAGTAGAATAGACTAAAGAGGTTCCATTTGGCGAAAACTTAGATATCGTAATATCACATGGCATTGTACTTGTGGGATCACCTCCACCATAAGTTAATTGATAAGCACCCAAAGAGGTTGGATATCCATTATCATTGGCTATACCTCCTGCATATAAATGTCCTTGCTCATCATAAGTTGCAGAAAAACCCCAATTATCAGCAGTAGAGCCAGTCATCGAAGCAAAGATAATTTCAGGATCAATTATCAATGGATAGGACTTATTATATCCTTTTGGAAAACTATAGCTGATGGATTTATCTTCATTCAATTCAAATTTTGCAGCCACTTTCTTTAGTTGACCTCGAATCATTTGATAAGCATATGGCGCTTTTTCGACAATTTCACCGACAGAGGTTTCGATCATCAAGTGTCCTCTTTTAATATTAATATCATCTACACCATGGATACCAAACCGAATATTATCTGTTTTTTCTCCTGGCTGAACTATTAAATCGTATTTTAAATTTCCTTCTTCAAACTTATAAACTAAATCCACACCCTTATACAAACTCTTCTGTATAACTTCTTGATAAAGTTTCACTTCTGACTGCCATCGCGAGGCATCATTTCCTAAAAAGTAATTATGATGAAAAGGCAATGGAGATTTAGTTTCCCAATTTTCAGAAATTTGACTTCCTATCCATTTGATTTGATACGCATGATAATTTAGCTGACTAGGCTCTTCAATAATTTGCTCCTTATATTGATGTATTTTAGCAGCATTTTCTTCGTCTCCTACGACCACAGTCATTCCAAAACTTTCAATATATATAGTAGCATTAGGATGATTGACTTTATAGACAAAACTTTCCTGCCATTGCCCTTGATTAGGTACAAAGTATAAATCTTGTGCCGTACTGAACTGTGGCAAAGCAAGAATGAGAAAAGCTATAATGGTAAAGAGTCTAAACATGCTAATTATTTGCTACTAAAAATAAAGACTTAATATGCAAAATCAAAATATAAACACATTTTACTTTAAACTTAGATATATAAGAAGGACAGGCAACAACCTGTGGATTAAGTAATATACTTTTTGTTTTTGGCAATTCTAATGGCTTCCGATCTGGAATGCACATTCAATTTGGAATAAATATTTTTCATGTGAGACTTTACAGTTTCAACGTCAATGAATAACTCTTTCGCAATTTGTCCTCTTGTTTTCCCAATGGATACTTCCTCTAAAATTTGAGTTTCTCTTTTAGTTAAAGGTGTATTTAGGTTTCTTTGAAAAGAAGAAACTACCATTTTAGCTATGTTGGCACTCATCGGGCCACCGCCATGCAATACGTCATATAAAGCTTCTACAACTTTCTCCGGATCCGTATCTTTGGTCAAATAACCTGACGCCCCATTTTCTAAGGCTTCGAAAACTGTTTGAGATTGGTCATAAACTGAAAGAATGATAATATATGTATCGGCACATGCTTGTTTTAATTTTGGCAATGCTTCTAATCCACTCATTCCTAACAGTTCGATATCTAACAATATGATATGAGGATCTAAGTCAGACACTTTTAATAATGCTTCTTCTGCGGAAGCGAAGGTCTCACTTACCAAAAAGTCTTCATATTGATTGATCAAAAACTCATACGAGTCTCTAATAGTAGCATCATCTTCAATAATTACTACTCTATACTTGTCGCGCATGTTATAAAAATACACAAAAAAAAAGAATCCCTTGAAAATTAATTCAAGGGATTCTTTTTTTCTATTTAGAAAAAAACTATAAACCTTTCAGTTCATCTTGAATTTCTTCTTTAGTTTTTCCTAATTTACTTTGAAGTCTACCATATAACTCATTTTCTTTACCTTCTACATAAAGTAAATCGTCGTCGGTAAGTTGGGCATATTTTTGTTTTAATTTCCCTTTTACTTCATTCCATTTTCCTTTCATTTCTTGTGAGTTCATAATATATCTTATTTAATTTGTTCAACTATACTAACAAGAGAAGAGCTGTAAAGTTTAATTTTAATCGAAAAAAATCAGTCTTATTCATAATTAGATTATTAAACTAAATATTAGTAACTTTGCATGGTTTTTGGATTATCCCTATTGGTGGGATTTCGAATTTTATTAATAACAAGCAAAATTATAATAAAGATGAGCGTAACTATTTCCGCAGCTGAAGTTAACAAATTGCGTCAAGCTACTGGAGCTGGCATGATGGATTGCCGTAAAGCTTTAGTTGAAAGTGCAGGCGATTATGAAAAAGCAATTGATTATTTAAGAAAGAAAGGACAGAGAGTTGCAGCAAACCGCAGTGATCGTGAAGTGAAAGAAGGAGTAGCTATTGCAATTGCTAATGATGCTGGCAACTACGGTGTAGTTTTACAACTTGGTGCTGAAACTGACTTTGTTTCTAAAAACGAAGAGTTTATTCAGTTTGCTAATACCATTACAAAAGCAGCATTAGACAACAAGTGTGAAAATATTGAAGCAATCAAGGCTTTACCATTAGATGGAGCTACTATCCAGGATAAATTAATGGAAATGGTTGCTAAGATTGGTGAGAGTATTGATATCTTAAACTTTGCTAAAGTTGAAGCAGATGCTGTTATTCCTTATATACATGGTAACTACAGAATCGGTGTATTAGTAGGTTTAAACAAAGCAGTAGAAGAAAAAGTATCAGTTGCTGGAAGAGACGTAGCAATGCAAATTGCTGCTATGAACCCATTAGCTGTTGATGAAGATAGCATTCCTCAAGAAACTATTGAAAGAGAAAAGCAAATCGCTATTGATCAAATCGTTGCTGAAGGTAAACCTGCTGAATTAGCAGAAAGAATTTCTGCTGGTAAGTTACAAAGGTTCTTTAAAGACAACACTTTAGTAAACCAACCGTTTGTTAAAGACAATAGCTTATCTGTAAAAGAATATTTAAACAAAGAAGTTGACGGTTTAGCTGTTAAATCATTTGTACGTTTAGCTATTGGTGGTTAATCGTTAGAATACTCAAATATATAGGTGTCAAGGTTAAACTTGACACCTTTTTTTATGCGAACAAAGATTATTATTGTTCATTCAGTATCTTTGTCTAAATAGCAACAAATATAATATTATGAATAAATACAAAAGCTCTGGAATGACCAAAGCAAGAGGTGTTGGAAGTATTGTAATGTCTGTTTTGTACTTTGCAATGGCATTTATTGTTGTAAGATTACAACAAGCAGGTAGTTTAGAAATCAATAAAACATTAGCCTACTTTGCAGCTGCATTTTTAATCTTTTATGCCATTTTTCGTATCTACAGAGGTATAAATATCCTAAGAAATGCAAAAGGAGAATAATATTGAGTTTTTTAATGAACATCCTCTTTTGGTTTTAGAAAACGAAGTACAACTAAAGAGATTTCTAGAAGAGGATCTTATTGAACAAAACCAGTGGGATGCTTTTGATATTAGAGTGGTATTTTTAACAGATGAAAATCTCTTAAAAATTAATCAGGAGTTTTTAAAACACGATTATTATACCGATATTATTACCTTTGATTTATCTCCAAGTCCAGAGCTTTTAGATAGTGATATTTATATTAGCTTAGACAGAGTTGAGGAAAATGCCAAAACCTTCAAAACGGATTATGATCATGAACTTTTAAGGGTTGTATTTCATGGCATTTTACACCTTCAAGGCTATACCGACAATACTGAGGAAACGAGTCAAATCATGAGAGCGGAGGAAGAATCATTCATCGAACTATTTAAAAAATACTTAAATGCGCATAGAACTTCTTTATGAAGATGACCATATTATTGCATTATACAAACCTTCAGGAGTTTTAAGTATTCCTGATCGCCATGATAATACTTTGCTTAACATTTACACTTGGGCACTGAAAAAATGGGGTGAAGTTTATACTATTCATCGAATTGATAAAGCTACCAGTGGGATTATATGCTTAGCTAAAACTAAAGAGGCACTAAGGCATTATTCTCTACAGTTTGAGCATCAGGAAGTCACTAAAATATATTACGCTTTTTGTAAAGGTGCTCCTTATCCTTTAGAAGGAGAAAACGAACAACCAATTGCACCACATCCAACCATAAAAGGAAAGATGCATATTCATCCTCTTGGGAAAGCTTCTCATACTTTATATAAGACAGAACAACAATGGGCTGGCGGGTCTTATTCTTTAGTAAAAGTAGCGATTATCACGGGTAGAACGCATCAAATTCGTGTGCATTTACACAATTTGGGTGCTCCAATTATTGGAGATACACTTTATGGAGATGGAAAAGGCTTCTATTTAAGTGACATCAAGAAAAATGTACACTTAAAGAAAGAAACTGAAGAACGCGCAATTATCGACAGATTAGGGCTTCACGCTACAGCCTTGCGTTTCCCTCAAAAATTAGGTGGAAAAGAAAATGAAAAGTTAGAAATTGAAGTAGATCTTCCTAAAGATTTTACTGCATCAATACAACAACTGAATAAATGGAACAAGGGGTAGTCGTTGAGAGTTATTGTGGTAAAAATGGGAGAAACTATTGGCAACGCGTCCTTCGACTTGTCATCCTGAGCTTGTCGATGTATCAATGTGACAAGGCGAACTTACGCGGTTTTTTTGGGTAAGAAGCAGAGAGGGAAAAAAACCTCCATCTTAATTGAAGGTAGAGGGTTTTAAACTTCTTACAAAGACTTCAAATACTCCAGAACCTTTTCTCCATGAGGATCATTAGCGATAATAATATTCCCGTCTTTATCTAGAAGTATTAGACTAGGAAAAACTGATATATATAAGTTCCCAAAAATATCATTCATCGCATTCCCGCTATGTCCTTCTGTGAATTTACTGAAACCAAAAAAATTTTTCAAATCAGACTTTTCACCCTCTAATTTACTTTTCCACAAATCAAAGCTTTTTACAGATTCTGAAGCTAAGCTAAAAATAGTAATGTCATGTTTTTTAGCTATATTCTTTAAATCTGACATCTTCTCTTTTTCAAAAACCTCACAAGGATAACACCATGTCCCCCAGGCATAAATAATAAAATAAGGACTTTGGATATAATCTTTTATATATACACTATTTTTATTTTCATCTAAGACCGGCAATGAAGTTAAAGATGACATCACATTAATTTTTAAATGAAAAGCTTCTCTCATGTTTTTATAAATATCAGGATGCAAAACCGCCTGTTCATCCAATAATATCTGATAAGATTGCATTAATTCAGTGGTTAATTGTTCTGCATTATCAATCTCATTATACAGTTTTATAAACATTCTTAAATCCTCCGGCAAATAAGGTAGTTGACTATTAGTCATCATTTCATAAAAATAAAGCCCTGTCGAAAAGAAATTAAAATGATAATCCTCCTTTGATAAAATAATAGGAAGATTTTCCTTTTGTCGCATCAGTTTATCAAAAGCCAAAAAATCTTGTAAAAAAGATTTTAAAAAGTTTTTTTCAACTTTATATTTTTGAGAAATATTCACTAATCTATTCTCATAATCTTCTGCCAATTTAAAAGAGTGAGCCTTATTAAGCACCTCCTCCTCTGCCCATTGCTTGTTTTCTGCTTCCTGCAACAAAACATGAAAATAATTAAAATTATCTTCCAACCATTGAATATCCTCATCTTGATTATTGAAACTATATTGCTCTGTATTAATCGGCTTATCGAAATAAGCTAATCTCATGCTATTATTACTAAGCAATACAAATAAATATAATCCTGGTTCATCAATATTTAAGGTTGATAATCTATTACTTTCATTATCTAGCACAGCATTTTGCAATTGAGCATCAGCGGCGCTTGTCATAGTAAACATCTTATCCATTTTTTTATAAATCACCAAGTCCTGTGCTTGCAAGAAAGAATAGGAGAATAAAAAACAGAAAAGAAAAGTAATATATTTTAACATGGATATTATTATTTAACTCTCAGCTGATAAAACAAACAATAAATGTATGATAAGCCATATACTTGAGGAGCAAAATAATTATCTAAAAACTTAGGCTCACACATACCAAAGCTAGAAATGGTACATTTACACCCACTAATTTCCCCACACGCATGGTAAGTGAATGCACAAGAAGGACATGACCAACCACCTGAGGAAGACTTACAAGTATGATTATAAATGCTTCTAGTTTCATTATAATCCGTTCCACAGGAATTATTATCATTATTATACATCCCATCAGGTGTTCGAATATCAATCATATGAGCAGAAAAAAATCTATCCTCATCATCATTTATATTAACAAACTCATAAACCAAATAATGTATTTCCCCGCTTTTTAGATCTTTAGAAAAAGAGTGAAAAGAGGCAGAATACTCTTCATCATTTTCTATAAGGTTTTTATTAAAGATCATCTTAAAAATATTAATATCATTATTGTCATTAATTTTTCCATTAATAATATCTTTATTTTCCATCATGACAATTTCCGAATTTAATGGTAGATCTATATTTTTCTCTTGAACATTTTCATAAGAAATACCATTCATTAATTCCACATCATCAAAAACACTTTTTTATATATTTTCTTTATTACATGATCCCAAAAAGAAAGTAGAGGATAAAGCTGATCCTAATGCAAAAATTTTCAAATTCTTCATAATTAAAAATTTATTTAGTTAACTATACCCCAAATAAACAAACAAACAAACATCTTTTGTTGAATTTTTGTTAAAGTTCATTTGTTTGAATATGCTTACAAACTTGAAAATCTTGCCACAATAGACTATTGCAAATACAAAAAAACCTCTACCTTAATCAAAGACAGCGGGTTTTTATAATTTATTAACATTCTAAATTTAGCTATTAATATCTGCAATAGCATTATTCAATCTTTTGCTTAAGGTTTCAAAATCAGTATAACCCTTCGCCATTAAATGAAACTTACTTTCGGATTCTTGTAATAAAACAACCGGGAAACTAGTAATCTGCAACTGTTTTACTAAAGCAAAATCGTAACGAGCAGCATCTGCCATCTCTTCACTATGCAATTGCTTATAAAAATCATCCGCATCTAAGTCGTATTTTTCTAAAAGATGCCTATAAGCTTCGTCATCTGTCAAATCTCTTCCTTCAGCGAACAAACTGGTTTGTAAATCATTTGCAAAAGCCAAACTAGATGCAGGCTTGAGTTTTTTGACAATACTTAATGCAATAGCTGGTTTTAAAGAGTTAGGCAACCAATCACTCTCGTCTGGACTATTGATATGCCATAAGAAATCAGGACCAAAATCAGCATCTACGCGTTCTTTTACTGCAGCTATTCCACTTTTATAGGCTTCAGCTAAAACACCAATATGTTGAGGAGTTTCTGGCAAAACCATTCCTCCACTTAGCATTTCCACGTCCAATAAATCAGCATAAGATTTTTCTACTTCTGCCATAACATCACCTAAAGCATAGCACCAAGTGCAATAAGCATCGTATGCATAGATTAAATTCAATTTAATTGCTTCCATAATAATTATCTTTCAATGAATAATTTGTTTTAAAACTAGGTATTAATCCATACCACCTCTCCGAAATCAGCAATAACAAAAATAATTAATTACTTTGATTTCCTACTATACATCCGTTTTATTTAAACGTATTGACCAATAGTTCTATTCAGCATTACTTTTTTGAGACAAAATTTAAGCTTTATACTTTTTTAAGGTTTCCAACATTTCTTCTCTGATATTATGCTTAAATGTTTCTAAGTCTTTTAATGATGTCGGCGGCCAAGCTGGTGGCAAAAACACAGTTCTAGTTATTCCAGGTGTCCAACGCCAAAGCTTCTTTTCATCAAACCTATCTCTAGTGTCTAAAAACAAAATCGGTAATATAGGACGTTGTGTTTCAATAGCAATTCTAAAAGCACCATCATAAAAAGGTAGTAATACTTTTCCTGATCGCTCATCAAATGTTCCTTCCGGAAAAATAAAGATGCTTCTCTGATCTTGTTTGATCATTTTATTTAGCTTTAAATAACCTATTTTCCGGCTTTTAACGCTAGAACGATCAATGAGTATAGCCATCTTTTTATACATCAATCCAAACAAAGGCAACTTGGCTAAATCATACTTCGCCAAAGGAGAAGCCATAAAAGGCAAGGCTCTAAAAATCATTGCTGTGTCCAAATAAGATTGATGATTGGCAATGCATACAACTGGGAAATCAGATTTATAAGTCTTGTTCCAGCCGATTACTTTTGTTCGTTGACCTATGACAAAGAACCAAACCACTGACCATCCCTTGATTAAATACCAAATCCCCTTTTCTCCAGTTTTACCCATAAAAGACAAAACTAAAAAGAAGGGGAAAATGATTAAAAACAATAGCACAAAAGTTACTATACAATACAGTGAATATAAAGTGCGTATCATTTTCATTATTTCTTAAAAACTACATACCAGGGAACCATGAACGTCCAATAACCTCTCTAAATGGCCACGGGATAAAGAATAGTATTAAAATAATAGAAGCTAAAACCAAATAAAGCATTTTAGAAAACTTGTCTTTAGAAGGCATATCTTTTTTAGCAAAAGAGTTAGCTACGTGTACTAAAATAATAGCAAGCAACATTCCGATTGTGTGCTCAATACTAAAGAAACGTACTGCAACATCTTTCATAGCTGGGCCCATTCCCATTTCTTTCAGTTGATTAAACCCAAAACCTTGAGCTACAAAATAGAGATACATTCCAATCAATAATTGCACGTCTAAAAAGATCATGTACAACAAAACGGGTGTTTTATCTTTCTTGGAAAATTCTTTATTCCCATTTTTTCCCGCCAGTAATTTAATCACAGCTATGATGGCTACGATGAGTACAACCCATCTTAAAAAACTGTGTAAGTGTAACATTCCTTGATACATAATTTGAATTTTAATTTAAATTAAAAATTGTGTTATCCAAGTCAAAATATCTCTTTTTATTGGATAACACAATGTTAGAATAATTCTAAATCGCTTTAATTAGCTAACCAAAGCTTTATAATCTTCAGCGCTTAAAAGAGAGTCAATCTCCTCTATATTTTCGATTTTCATTTTGATCATCCAACCTGCTCCATAAGGATCGTCATTAACAGACTCAGGAGATTCTTCAAGAGCTTCATTCAACTCTAAAATAGTTCCTGTTAAAGGTAAATACAAATCAGAAACAGTTTTAACCGCTTCTACAGATCCAAAAATTTCATTGGCATCCATTTGTTCACCTACTGTTTCAACTTCCACATATACAATATCTCCTAATTCACTTTGAGCAAATTCGGTTATTCCGATAGTCGCAACATCTGCTTCTATCAATATCCATTCATGATCCTTAGTGTACTTTAAATTCTCTGGAAAATTCATAATATTTTTGTTTTGATTAAGCGAAAATAAGTTAAAAAATTGATTAAAAGTATTCTTTCCTATAATACGTGTTAATTATTCAACAATTTGGACGTTTCCTCCAAAAAACACCTTTAAAGAATCCTCTATCTGTTCATCTGTCTGCCCTGTCGGTTCCATAACCAACACCACTCCATGCTCTCCACTTGGCAAGGTCTTCACTTCAGTTTGATGTCCAAAGCTATTCAATTGATTGCTACGAGTAGTGGCTCTTTCCTCCGTTGGATATTTATTAAGCATAGCATAAATAACTCCACTTCTTGCCACTGAACTTCCATGCTCCACTTCCAATTCAGAAGATTGATGATTTTCATCCGGAAGAGCTTCTGCTGGAAATTCATCTAATTGTTCACTTTGCATAGAAGGAGCATTACTATTTGCATCTTCTGGCTGATTGATAAATTTATAAGCAAAGTAACCGATTGCGCCAATAACAACTAAAAACACTAGACCGATAATGATAATTCTCGACCAATTTAAAGTTGGTGGTTTAATAACGATTTCTTCTCCTGCTTTAAGTTCTTTGATTTCCGTATTTTCAAAAATCTCTTCTATCGTATTGTCTTTTCGTTCTGCTGACTCTCTAATTTTAAAGAAAGGGATAGACTTACCAGCGATATGTAAATTGCTGTCTTTTTCAAATTGAATCACCTGGCTTGAATCCATATAGAATTTCCCTAATCCAGGTAAATCCACTTGATTCCCCTCACGCATTGTATTTAATGAGTGTTCTACGAAAGACTTGATTTGATTAGCAGCATTTGAAATGCTTACGCGTTCATGATTTGCAATAAAATTCGGAAATGAATCATCTATAGATCCAGAAGTTTTACTAAAAACGATATCATAAGTAGCAGGAATCACTGATCCATTTTCCTTATCATAAACGGCAGGTGTTTTGCGCACTTCTAAGTTCCCAATTCCATGCAAATAACATAGTTCGTTTTCTAATAAAAAAACGCCTAAATAATGTGCAACATCCATGTATTAATATCTTTATTTTCTTAAAAAAATTTGATGATTTTTAATCTGCAAATTAAAATTTAAATCGCACACCACCTATAAAATTAATTCCAAAACTATTATACTGTGCCCAACGTTGATAAGGCTGGTTTAATAAATTATTGACGTTTAAAAATACAGACCATCTGTCTAAAAACTCATATTCCCCTCTTAATTGAAGATCTAAAAACGATCTCAATTTTTGATCATTACCATATCTATCTAATCCATAAATTCCATTCCAAAAATCTACATTACCTTCTAAAGTTAGCTTTTCAAAAAGCTTAACTAATGCACTTCCACCTACCTTAAAACTAGGCATATGATACATACGGTCAAAACCTTCTGTTACATTATATTTAGTGTAAGCAATATGTCCTTTTACTCCAAAGTTTGGACCTACCTGATAGTGAATAAACCCTTCAGGATTAAGTGCTTGAACTTTAGAACTATATAATACGTCAAATTTTCTTCCTTCTGACAACGCGCCATAATTATTCATAAATATAGGCATATTAGACCACTGTCTCCAACTCAGCTGTGCACCAAATGTCAAACGAGAACCCAATCTAGATTCAAATCCAACAAAAACTTGGTCTGCTTTACTTTGTTCAACTTGATTCAATCCAAAGATAAAAGGATTAATGGTACTCAGCTCTTCAAAACTATTTTGTAAAACATCTGCTTTCCATCCTAAATCAATCTTTAACCCATCGTTTAACACAAAGAATTGAGTATAAAGATCTGGTAACCAATACACTTTTCCTCCTGAGCCATAAGCATTAGATAGTGCTGCTTTAAAATGCATATTCTTAAAGAACATTTTCACTTCTGGAGTAATCGCAAACACATTATTCCAAGAAGACCAACCTGGAGTCTCTAAACTAGCAAAACGACCCTCAAAATTTAATCCTACTTGAATTTCTTCAGTGGGTTGATAACTAAAGGGCGCTTTAAAATTGAAATGACGCTCTTTATGACTCCATCGATCTTGAAAATGCTTAAACTGTACCTCAGGTGCATAGTTAATTTCCCATAATGTTGGAGAAGTGTTTTTCAAAGAAACATCTAAGCCAATGGTGGAATAAACTTGTTTATTTTCATTTTTTTCAAAATAAAAATTGTCTTGAGGATAACCAAAATAACGTAAACCATGACGATTATAATAAGCCTTAGCAGCTAAATCATGTTCTTCAAAATGATATACGCCACCCACTGCAAAGTCAGTTTTGGCATCCACTTGTTGGTTTGGATTATATCTTTGCGAAAAATGTTTCAAGTGAACAGTTGCTTCATAATCTTGATCTCTGATACTCGCTAAACCCACATCAAACAAAACACCAGCTTTATTACCTAAGCCTATTTGAGCGTAGTTTTGGAAATCTATTTTCTTTTCTACCCTACCCAAAGCTAAGGGGCGAATAGGAACAGAATTATAAGTATAACTTAAGGTCTGTTGAGGCACTGTATAATGAAATGCAGGCGATGTTGGTTTTAAATTAGGCAAATGAGCCTCTACTTCTCTCTTTCTTGGCTGTTCTATTTCAGGTTTGTAAATTTGGTAAAATTCCAAACGCTGTTCTCTAATGGTAGTATCAATTTGTTCCTGTGCAGAAACCGAATTTTGTACCATTAAAAGCCCCAATACGCCTACAATTATAGATCGAAACTTCATATCTTATCTTTATGATGTTATTATAATTAATAACTAATTAATCTTTTAATTTTGATTTTGCTTTCTCCTTTTTAATCGCTTCTTCATATAACAATTGAGCTTCTCTTTTCAAAGGCATAATCGTTATACTCTCAGACGGATCTGAAACAATGCCTTGTAATAAAGCTTTAGCGTTAAAGTAATCCTCATTTTCAAAAAGGATTTGAGCTAATAAAAGGTAAGAACTTACAGTCCAATACTCCTGTCCTCCAGCATTTTGAGCACTAGTAGCTGCCGCTTCTTCTGCTTTAGTCAAATTATTTTGACGGTAAGCGATGTAAGCAATATGATAATAAGCTGGTGCAAATACAAAAGCTTGTTTAGAGTTCTTCAGCTCTTCATAATAAGTTAAAGCGGGTGCAAACTCACCTCTATCCACTAAAACATTAGCCTTGATGAGTTGTGCTTCTTCTTTTAAAGGAATACTAATACTTTCCATAGCCAAAGCGGATTCCGCATTACTATAAGCATTGTCATACTCCCCTAATTCATAAGCCGATTTAGCAACACCTACATAAGCTTTTTGTAATAAATCTTGATTGATAGCCACTTCTTTCAATTGCTGATAATAGTCATAAGCTTCTTCATACTGATGCTTTTGCCATGCAATTTGAGATGCTTTATTGGCCGCCTCTTCTGTAAATTCACTCCAATCATTTTTCAATACCGCATCAAAATCAGAAAGCGCTTTAGTCTCTTGACCTAAGCTCAATCTTGACTCCCCTCTATAATAATGGGATTTAATACTGTGTACACCTTTTGGGTATTGACTCAAATATTTTGAAAAACTTGCTTCAGCTCCTTCAAAGTTCATAGATGCAAAATCACGAATCGCTGCATCATAAAATGTATTCTCCACAGTGGACTCATCCACCTCAGCAATATTATGAGATCTTAAATAGTTAAAATAGCCTTCAGGATTACCTTCTGACATATAAATACTACCTAAAGCATCTAATGCATATTCTTTCTCAGAGGATTGAGGATATTTTTCTAAGTATTTCTGATAACTCTCTTTAGCCAACTGCCTTCTTCCTTGTTGACTATACGAAAATGCCATACCTAACAATGCTTTAGATTGTATTTGTGGATGCACATTTTCCTCCTGATATATACTATTAAATAAACGGATAGACTCTTCAAACTCTCCATTTTCTACTAACATATTAGCCAACTCTAATTGAGCAGGATACTTATGTTGAGAATGTTTCTTCTGACTTAAAGCTTGTAAAGTGTTTCTTTTTTGGGTGTTTTCTTTAAGAATACCATGAATCATCGCTTTTTGATATAAAGCATAATCCATATTGCTCACCTCTTGTTGAATAGCTAATTCATACAATTTCGCTGCTTCTTTGTAGCTATTTTGCATAAACAACATATCTGCTTCTCTCAAAGCCGCATCAGCTTGTACTCTTGTATCCTGAACAACTCCTAAACCTGGTTTTTTTCTTGATGCTGCAAATTCTTTTTGAGCTTTATCATAATCGTCTTGTGCTAAATAAGCATGACCTATATTGAAATGCGCATTGGAAACTGTAACCTCTGGATTAATTTCTTGAATACTTAATTCAGAACCTTTTGATAACTTCAAAAACATTTCACCATACTGAATTGTATGTGGATAACGCTGTTGAGCATATGCTATTTCAGATTTCCAGAAATAAGCTATCGCTTCAAAATATTTATTATTAGGCTGTTGTAAAGAAAGACTTAAAAGTTCATCTGCTTGAGAATAATCTTTTTGTTGCAATAACTGCATAGCACGCCCTACAGTTACTTGTTGATAAATACTCCACATACTTGCATCTGCAGGTGGCGTATCACTTAATATTTTAAATGCTTCCTCATAATCATTATTCTTAGTCAACAAATGAGACAAAAGGACTTTAGCTTCAGAATTGAATTCTGATTTAGGATAAGTTTTTACAAACTCATCAAACTTTCTCATCGCCATACTCTCATCTCCTAATTCAAAAGATAATTTAGAGTACAGAAACATGGCTGCTTCTTTTTGTTGAGGCGTGTAATCCATGTCCATGCAAATTGCAAATGCATTTCTTGCACCTCTTTTATCTTCTAACTTTAAATAACAATCCCCCAACAAATACATAGAAGTTTGCCCAAGCGTATCTTGAGTATTACTTAAAGGTTGAAACATTTCAACGGCTTCATTCCACTGTTCTAATCTATAGTAAGTATAAGCCAACTCATATAACTCTTCTTTTCGAATGTATTCCGAATGATCATAGTAATATTCGAAATGAGGTAAAGCAGCACGATAATCATGCTTTTCAAAATAAGTTTGAGCAGTCAACAAATGCATTTCCTTTTCGTAATACATTGCTGGACTTTGTCCTAAGTATTTTTTTGAAATCGCTAATACTTTTTCTGGCTGATTTGAAAAATAAGAAATCTCCGCTTTATAATAAGGAACAACTCCTCTATATATCTCTTCTTCTTCTATTCTCTCAAAAGACTTTAAAGCTTCTTCATAGTTTTTATCATTATACGCTAAAAGACCATAATAATAATTACCAGGAATATAGTATTTGTGTTTAGGCAATTCCTTGATGGCTCTAAATAATGGCTTAGCGGATGCAAAGTCTTGATTATTGAAATAACTATACGCTAATTCAAATTTAGCATCAGCCACTTCATCATTACTTAAATTATCCACTCCCGCTAATTCATAAAAAACTATAGCTTCTTCTAATTGATTTTTTTCAAAATAAGCTTTCGCTAAATTAAAAGCAACACGTTGTTTATAAAACGGATTAATAGTGGATTGTATATAATACTCAGCCTCTGACATGCCTATCGGATCGTCCCGCTTGATATTACTTAAAGTCAAGTAATACTTAGCCTCTTCAATTTGCTTATCTCTCGCCGCTTCTGACTTCACAAATAATACATGTTCCGCCGAAAGAATAAACTCCCTCAAGCTCTCCGCAGCTAAGTCATAATGTTTGTGTTGATATTGCTCAATGCCATGCTTATATAAAGATTGCCATTCTTGAACGGATATGTTTTGTTGTGCTTGCGAGATGTTATAACTACTTAAAGCTAACAAGCTCGAACACAAACTAATTTTAGATATGTATTTTAATTTTCTTCTACTCATTTCAAATAAATTGCATCGACAATAACGAGGATCCAGTAATAATATTATAAAAACCTCAGCAATAAAAAACAAAGGTAATTAAATGAAAAATAAGGACTATTTAAAATTAACTAAAGTATTGTTAGCTTCAATACAATTAACTAATCCCATAAAAATATATAAAATTTACTACAATGTATTATTCTCTTTATTATTCCACACCTCCCACGATAACTCCGCTTGATGTTTCAGCATCTCTTTCCCGTTAATAAATAAAGCGCCAACCTCTTTTGCACTTCTTAACAATGGCGTTAGTTCCGGATTATAAATCAAGTCATATACAACATGATCAGAACGTAATTGCGACAAATTGATAGCTGGAGCTTTTTCAAGATATGGCGTCATTCCTAATGGAGTGGTATTAACTATTAAATCGAAATCACTTAAATCATGGGTCTCTAAAACACCATAGCTCCATGCCTCTTCTGTCATTTCTCTTGAAACTAATTGCACTTCAACTTGATTTTCATTTAAAGCATATTTAACAGCTTTACTCGCTCCACCCGTACCTAAGATTAAAGCTTTAGAAATCTTACCCTGGCTCAAAAGCATTTTTATAGGCTCTAAAAAACCAAGATAATCTGTATTGTGTCCTATCATTTCCCCTTCCTCATTTATTTCTATACAGTTCACTGCTGCTATCTCTTGAGCAGCCTCACTTAATTTATCTAAAAATGGAAGGACCGTTTCTTTATAAGGTATGGTAACATTTAATCCTGAAACTGCTGTTCTTGCCCACTCCAGAAAACCTGGCACACTCGCTTCATGAGGAATTTCAAAAGATAAATATAAGCCTTCAAAGTGTTGTTTTTGAAACCTTTCTTTAAAAAACTTCGGGGAAAAACTATACGATAATTCCTTCCCTACCAATCCGAATATTTTCATTATAAGTTAGGTGTTCTTCCGCCATCCACAGGAAGATTAATTCCATTGATACTATCTGCCCACGTAGACGCTAAATATAAAGCCGCAAAAGCAATTTCCTCTGGTTTAGCAAATCTTCCAATTGGAATTTCACTTTGCATTTTCTGAGCTACCTCATCATAGGAAACCTTTTGCTTTTCACTTCTATTATTGATTATTTCTTCTAACCTCGTCGTTGCTGTAGCGCCTGGCAATACATTATTCACTGTTATCCCATCTTTCCCCAATTCATTTGCTAATGTCTTCGCCCAATTCCCAACTGCTGCACGTATGGTATTACTAACTCCCAATCCTGTTAATGGGACTTTCACAGAAGTTGAAATGATATTAATCACTCTTCCCCATTGTTTCTTTTGCATAGTTGGAACTACAGCTGCTGTTAAAACTTGATTCGCTATAACATGCTGAGCAAAAGCATCTTCTAAAGCTTTTGGCGCCGCATCAATTAATGGACCACCCGCTGGACCTCCAGAGTTGTTAACTAAAATATCAATAGTATTATTATCTAAGACAGGAGCTAAAACCTCTAAAAGTGATACAGTATCTCTTAAGTTAACCACTACATACTCATGTTTTACATCAGATATTTTATTTAACTCCTCTATCCTTGCTGCTAATTTAGATTGGTTTCGAGCCATCAGAATGCATTTTGCTCCCGCAAGCGCATAAAGCTTTGCAATTTCCCAACCAATTCCTTGTGAACTACCACCAATTAAGGCAACTTTTCCTTTTAAAGACAATTGAATATCACTCATAATTAATAGATTGTTGTTTAATAAATAATTCTAAACAGTAACTTCCTCCATTTCTTCAACCGCATTAGTTTCTTCAACAGCACCATACACATTATCCTTCGCATCTGGATCAAATTTGACAAAAAACGAGATGTACAAACTTCTTGATAAACGCATGATTAATGGTTGCAAAATAATCAACATTGCAATCGTAATTCCAAGATAATACCACATGCTATTATCCTTCCATGAAAAACCTATAAGCACCACATACCAAACGATATTAAACACAGCTAATGCAACTGAAAGCCCATAGCTAACATAACCAGTTCCATAGTAGAACCCTGGCTCTAATTCTGTTTTCTGACCACATACAGGACACCGTTCATTCATAGTCATCATTCTCCTCAAAGGGAAGACTCCTTTTTGAACATACAAATCCCCTTCTCTACAACGAGGACACTTATTTGACAACATGGACGAAACCATTGATCTTTTCTTTCCCATACTGATTTATTTATGAGTCACAAAGATACAAATTAAAGAAGCATTCCTTGTCAAAGATGGATAAACTCTGTCGATACAGTAGTTAGTTTTTAGAGAAATTTGTTCGTACTTTTACCTACTTGAAGAAAAGACACTGCACTATGCCTAGAATGATTTATGTTTTGAGTTGCTTATTTATTATGATGAGCTCTTTACAAACTTGGGCTACTACTCAGCCTATAGAAGAAAATGAATTAATTTCCTCTGCCGTTGAAGCTCAACCTACGGAATACGAAATCAGTATATTAACATGCGGACAAGGGTCAGAATTATATGCTTCTTTTGGACATTCTGCCATTAGAATAAAAGAAAAAAACTTAGGAATAGACCGAGTTTACAATTACGGCGTCTTCAATTTCAATGATCCTAAGTTTTATCAAAAATTCACACTTGGCGTTCTTGACTATTATTTGGATACGGCATCCTTCGATCAATTCATCGCAGAATATAAGAGAGATGAAAGAAAAGTATCAGAACAAAAACTAGCTTTACCTCAAGAAGAAATTAAAGGTATCGTAGCGTTTTTAGATCACAATGCTTTACCTGAGAACAGATCTTATCGTTATGATTTTACAGAAGACAATTGCGCCACAAGAATCAGAGATGTTTTTCCAGAAAACTTAGGGATTAACTTTTTATGGGGCGATATTTTAAATAATAAGAAAGCCACTTATAGACATGCTATAAACCTAAATTTAACACATAATGCTTGGGCTAAATTTGGAATCAACTTAATCTTAGGTTCTATAATTGACGAGCCTATTAATGATGATCAAATCATGTTTTTACCTCCGTACTTAGAACAAGGATTTGTGCATGCTTCTTACAGATTAGAACCCTTAGTTTCTGAAACTGTTATTTTACAACCTAAAGAACAAGAATTAACACGTAAACTTAATGGTCCTTTATGGTTAAGTATCGGCATCTTAATTTTAACAGTTCTTACTTTCCATGTACGCGCTTTCAATTATTTAAAACCCTTTATGCGCTTTTTTCTGGTATTTACTGCCGGGCTTTTAGGTTTTTTTATGTTGTTTATGTGGCTAGGTACAAACTACGAGCAAATGTCAGCAAATTATAATATCCTTTGGGCTGTTCCGGTTCATGTGGTTATAGCATTCTTTATCAATAAAAAAGTGGCTTGGTTAAAATTATTTTCATTAGCATCTATTAGTTTATTAATGGTTGCTTTTATTATACATCTTATTGGTTTTCAGATATTACCTCTGATTGAATTAACTCCATTTTTATTAGCGCTGATGTATGTTTACATTGATGTTTATAAAAACTCTTTGAATCCAGAAAAACAAGCTTAAAACCTATGGAACGTAATAAAGAAACTATTGTTTTCATTCATGGCTTTTGTAATACGCCCGGCATGTGGTCTTCGACGATAGCACACTTCGAAGCATTTAATTGCATTACCTTAGATATGAATATTTTCGGAGAAGACTTGCTCTCAGATAATAAAAAAATATCAACAATCAATTATGCTCATAAAGTTGCTAATTACCTCAAGGCTCTAAACCTTAATAGTTTTCATTTAGTTGGACATTCTATGGGAGGTTACATCAGTGCGGCTTTTGCTTCTTTATTTCCAGAAAAATTACAAAGTTTGACATTAGTGCATTCTATTTTAGGTAGTGAAATAAAAGAAAAACTACCCATTAAATTAAAGTCGATTGATCTTATTAAAAAAGGAGATTTAGAAAGACATGCTTTTTTAAAAGCTATGGTAAATAACCTTTTTGCTCCTGCATTCAAAAAATCAAATAAAGACTTGGTTCAACATTACATCGAAACAGCTAATGGTTTAAACCCAACCTTGATTATTGAACAATATAAAGCTATAATAGAAAGACCTGATTTAAGAAATGTTGCTAAAGAAGTTCATTTCCCCATTCATTGGATGGTAGGTAATCAAGATAAAATTGTGCCCGCTTCTTTTGCTTTAGATGAAATCCTTAATGCTCCAAAAGCTTACATCAGTACTTTTGAAAATGTTGGACACATGGCGATGGATGAATCATTAAAAACTTTTTCTCATCACCTCCATTCTTACCTTAACGTTATTCAGGAGTTTTATGCTTAACACCTTTTAAGGTTTCTGTCAAGCTTTGAAAGACCTCTTGATTCCCGGCATCCCAAATAGATAGTAATATTTTTTCTTTTTGCTTTTGAGTTAAATAGAAATTTAAAGGCACACTTTTCTCATCTTCTTTAGGACTGTAAGTCAAGGTCCATGTTTTCAGTTTTAATTTCTCATCATAAGCATCATGACTTAGGTGATTAGCATAAGTTTGTTTGTAAGTTTGAAATGCTTTCCAATTTTGTTGAATACTTATCGCGGGGGAAAGCACTGAAGCTATCAAACCCATTTTTGATGTTTTCTTTTCTGGCAAATAATCTCGAGTATCTCGTATTTGCAAAATAATTACTTCGGATGCCACTTCTTCCAACACCTCATTCATCGTAGCAACATATCTCATCACCACCTCATCCCCAAAATTATCTCTTAAACCACCATCCAATATTTTCATTTTGGGCTGCGATGGCAAATGCGTAATCGGTAAAACGATTGGAAAACTAGCACTCATTCTCAAAGCGCTATTCAATGCCATGTATTTAGCGTCCTGATGTTCAAAAAACGTGGTAAAATCAATGGCATCTATAATAGGTCTATCCTTCCCTAATTCTTGTGCGGATTTGTTTAAAAAAGTCATTGATTTGGAAGAAAATATTAATTTCCTTCCATCATTTAATATCGTCGCATAAGGAACAAGTAATGGAGCATGACCATCATTTTCTTTCTGAAGAAATCTATCCAAAGGACCATATAATACAGAATCTGTCGCCTTAATCAATGCTTGTTCAAATACATATCCTCTATCTTTTCTTTGTCTCCAAGGATTATTAATTTTATTAAAAGGAGATATCAAATCAATGGTTACGAGTCCTAAAATTACAGGGTTCAATAAATCACTACCCATTTTATCTTGAAAATCAGGATTGTACTTCTCACTTTTATCGACCTCTAATACAGTATGCAAATTCCGCCAATAACTTCCTCCAATCATACCTCCTGAAGCTCCTGTAATTAATATCGTTTGTTTAAACAATTCTCCTCCACTCAAACTATCCGCATATTGCAAGGCTCTAAAACTCCAATACATAGACCTTGCTCCTCCACCGCTTAAAGCCACTAAAACAACTGGTTTTTTTTCTCCACCTCTTGCTTTTGACCAAGTTCTAATCCTATCTTCTTCTTTTTGTAAATCAGCCTGATATAAAGAATCAGACAGCACGGTTTTTATGGATACATAATTATATTCAGGCAACTCAGAATCATAATAATTTAATTGATCTACATAGCTTCTAAAATCCAAAGCTTTCCATTGAATCAACAATGCTAATCCCGCAGAAATGACGATCCAGCCTAACAATTCCCAAGTCTTTAAGAAGTATTTCAACATGCCTAAAAAAGCGATTAAAACACTAAAAAACAACAAAACTCCAGCTCCTGCCGGGATTTGAAATATAGGGTATTCTATAAAATTCCCAATAATGATCAGCAATACAAAAGCAACTAATACTGCAAAAGCTGCATTTCTCTGATGTTTTTTTAATACGACTCTAAAGAGTCTATAACTCCCTGGACGAACTTTAGATATAGGTGTCATCCATCCTTTCTGAGAAATCATGCTATCGACTGTTAAGAACTCATGTTCTCCATCTAAACGGTCGTAGGGAATGAATTTCTGAATTCTAGAGGGATTACTAATACGCTCAAAACTGGAACGAAAAACATCCTTGCCTAAATTAAAAAAATATAAAAATGAAATTAAGAACACTAACAAAATCCCTATGACAAAGAGGAACATAAAAACACTAATACGAAGCACAGAGACCCCCTCTTCAATCCGTAAGAAACGTGACGCTTTCCAAATATAAATTGCCGTAAAAACAGCTGGTATGATCCCATTGTTGATGCAATATTTCAAAAATACTTGTCGAGAAAATGCTAAAAAAGGAAATCGAATACTCTGCACTATAAAAGACGTAATCTGCCAACTCATAATAAACACACCCAAAGCCATACCCATATATAAATAAGCAACGGTATTTATCTGACCTAAGTAAATGGGCGCTAAAAATAAGTTTTGAGCACCAAAACTAGTTGCGAATAATTCAAAAATACTCGCCACCAATAGAAGCCAAAACATCAACAAAAGTTGCTTACTTCTAAAGTGCAAGAATAAAAGCTGAATAGGTAGCCACCTATACAACTTATGAATTTTATTTTTTTCGCTCATAAATATGAATTCCTTAAAACGATCTCACTTCAATTTATAACATTATTCAAAATAGCAAAGACAATCATTCATTTTTATTTAAAAAAATGTTCAAATCAAAGCATTGAATTAAAAAGTAGAAAGTCGATTAGTTATTTTTGTTTAAATTGGACATTGATATAGTATTTTATAAATCATATCTTGTTATTCATTGTCCGCATATTTCAATCGTAAATTGTCCATGAAGTTCGCCCCTAAGAAAGTAAAAATAGCTTGGAGTATGTATGACTGGGCTAATTCAGCCTATAATTTGGTTATTACATCAACGATTTTTCCTATTTACTATTTATCGATAACCAGAAAAGGAATTGATGGAAATGAAAATATGGTTTCTTTCTTTAATTGGGAACTCATTAATAGTGCTATGCTCAATTATGCCATTGCTTTTGCATATTTAATAGTAGCTATTTTATCGCCTTTTTTAGCAGGATTAGCTGATCATCATGGCAACAAAAAATCCTACATGAAATTCTTCACCTACATGGGTGCTGCTGCTTGTATTGGCATGTTTTTCTTTACTCCAGAAAATATTGAATATGGATTAATTCTTGCCGTACTTGCTGCTATAGGATATTCTGGGAGTCTTGTATTTTACAATTCGTATTTGCCTGACATTGCCCCTGCTTCTGAACAGGACAAGTTAAGTGCTCAGGGTTTTGCCTTGGGATATATTGGAAGTGTACTTCTTCAACTGATCTGTTTGTTTTTTGTTTTCTACCCTTTTGAAGACAGCACGTTTGCACCACGCCTTTCGTTTTTATTAGTAGGTGTTTGGTGGTTAGGGTTTTCACAAATCTCTTTTTATTATTTACCAGGGAAAAGTAACAAGGAAATGACTCAAAAGAAAGCTTATACTCAAGGGCTTTCAGAATTAAAAAAAGTATGGAACAACTTAAAAAAGGCACCGACTTTAAAGCGCTTCTTGGGGGCATTTTTTGTTTATTCCATGGGTGTGCAAACTGTAATGTTGGCTGCAGCAGAATTCGGAACTAAAGAAATCAGAAAACTTGATGGTGGTGTTTGGGTTTATTTAGAACCTTCTGACTTAATCATTACGATTTTACTTATTCAAATAGTCGCAATAGCGGGAGCATATTTAATAGCGAAGGCATCTGCAAAATGGGGAAATATCAAGGTATTAATGGGCACTGTATTAATTTGGGTCGCCGTGTGTATATTGGCATGGTTCACTTATACAGATGTTCAATTTTATCTATTAGCCTGTTTAGTAGGACTAATTATGGGTGGGATTCAATCTTTAAGCCGATCGACCTATGCTAAGATGATCGGCAAAGTCACTGAAACAACTTCTTATTTTAGCTTTTATGATATTACAGAAAAAGTAGCGATTGTCATTGGCATGTTTACCTTTGCTTTTATCGAACATAGAACAGGATCTATGAGATTGTCTATTATAGGATTGGCTTCTTTCTTTATCATAGGTTTTGTATTATTATACACCACACACAGAATTAGTAAACGATAAATTATGCGCCTCGTTTAGGGTTATTTCTATTTTGACGTGGATTAGTATTCTGACGTGGATTTCCTGATCTTGGATTACGTGGATTATTAGTACGACGATTGCTATTTTGTTGAGGACGCGCTCTTTTTACTCTTGTTCTTACATTAATAGCATCTTGTAAAGTCAATTTACCATCCGTTAATTGCTTCAACTCTTCACGAATCATATCATCATGAATCATTTCATTATGCCAATTACTGTAAGCTAATTTCATGTAATAGGCTATCGCATTCGTAAAGCCCCTTTGACGTTCTTCATCTTCCTCTTCTACCGCTAAATCAATCACTTTATTCAAGTGTTTTCCTAAATGCTTATTACGTTTAATAGGCGTTGGATACTCCATCGGTTCTGGCTTAGCCTCTCTTTGTGCTTTGGTAATCACAGGATAAGGACAGTCCACATCCAAATCGTAATTAGACATGATAAACAAGTGATCCCACAATTTATTATGAAAATCTTCTGCAGTTTTCAATTGAGGATTAAGTATTTCCATTAATTTAATAATGCCTTCTGCATATTTCTGACGCAATGCGCGATCTTCAATTGTTTTAACATGCTGAATCATCTTTTGAATATTTCTGCCATATTCAGGCATTAATAGAGCATCTCTATCTGTATTGTATTCCATTAAGACTTTAATATCTTTCATTTTAAATCCTTTTAAATTTTATAATAGATCCCATGCTTTATCTTGAGCAGAGACTATTTGTTCTGTGGAAGGTATCAACCAATCAATCCCGAATTTAGGGTCATCAAACCTTAAACCAACTCCAGCTTCAGGTTCATAAAATGCGTCACATTTATATTGAAATAACGCTTCTTGACTCAAAACTACATATCCATGATAAAAACCTTTCGGTATCCACAATTGTTTTTTATTTTCCGAACTCAATCTAATAGAGAAGTGCTTCAAATATGTAGGTGAATGAGGTCTCATATCAACCACTACGTCTAACACTTCCCCTAAAGCTACACTTACTAATTTCGCTTGAGCATAAGGCCCCGTTTGTGCATGAAGTCCTCTTATCACTCCATAAGAACTAAAAGCTTCGTTATCTTGAACAAATCGAACGGATTGCCCTGTTTTTTCTTCAAATTTCTTAGCGTTGAAGGTTTCCATAAAATACCCTCTTTCGTCTTTAAAAACACGGGGTTGTAAAATAAAACAATCTGCTAATGGCGTATCTTGTACAATCATATTTTAATTATAATGCTTAGAGATATAATCTTGATAAGCACCTGAAGTCACTTGCTCTATCCATTCCGGATTGGATAAATACCAATCAATAGTCTTAGACAATCCTTCTTCAAATTGCAAGCTTGGTTTCCAATTTAATTCTTTTTCTAATTTCGATGCATCAATAGCATATCTCAAATCATGTCCAGCTCTATCCACAATAAAAGTAATCAATGACTCAGAACTCCCCGCTGGACGCAGAAGTTTTTCATCCATTTGTTGGCATAAAAGTTTTATCAACTCAATATTACTCCATTCATTATGCCCACCAATATTATAAGTTTCCCTCTGTTGACCATGATGTAAGATACAATCTATCGCTGATGCATGATCTTCAACCCACAACCAATCTCTCACATTTTCGCCCGTCCCATAAATAGGAATAGGCTCTTTATTTAATATCCTATATATAGCTAAAGGTATTAGTTTTTCTGGGAATTGATGAGATCCATAATTATTACTACAATTTGAAATAATAATTGGCAAATTATAAGTATCCGCGTAAGCTCTTACAAAGTGATCCGAACTTGCTTTAGAGGCTGCATACGGGCTGTGAGGATCATATGCTGTTGTTTCCTTGAAAACACCTTTATCTAAAGCCAAAGCGCCATACACCTCGTCAGTTGACACATGATAAAACAATTCAAATGCTTGATCTGTATCCATCGCCTCTTTAGCTGCATTCAATAAATAAACCGTACCTAAGACATTAGTTTCTACAAAAGCCATAGGATTTTCAATACTTCGATCCACATGACTTTCTGCTGCCAAATGTATAATTATATTGATTTTGTATTTTGTAAATAATGCATCTAATAATGCTTTATCTAAAATAGATCCCTTTACAAATTCATAATTTGACGCCTCTTCAATATCGGTTAAATTTAATAAATTACCCGCATATGTTAGTGCATCTAAATTGATAATAAAATACTCCGGATACTTATTGACCATCCTTCTAACAAGATGAGATCCAATAAATCCCGCAGCACCTGTTATTAATATAACCTTTTTATACTTGACCACTAAAGATTTTTGTTTGATTGTATACTACTTAATTATAAATAAACTAAAAATCGGATAATCCGTATTTATGATTAAGATGGTTGTGCACTTGGATTAATTAGTTTCTGTAATTCAAAAAGCTCAGGCTTCAAAGAAACAACCGATTAATAACTTATCCCTTTGCTTTAATAAGTTAATGCAAAAATACAAGAATAAACGCAATGATTTACTCTAAAATAGTTAATTCCATTAAATATAAATAATTATTTATAAATTTTGTGGTTTTACAAGGATATAACAGTTATTTAAGAGCAAGTAACACTATTACACTTTCATTTTTTGACGCATTTCTTGATATCTACGATACATAACCTTCCGCTCTCTTGTGTACATTAAAATATAAAGCACAATGAACAAGAGAAATAAAACGAATAGTACGACCGTAAACTTCCTAAAAATAATAGCTAATGCTAAAAACAAAAATTGAAACGGCAATATGGTTAGTACAGGAATATAAGGCTTAGGATACTTTACGTTTCTAAATATCAATTGATGCAAGTGATTTCTATCAGAAACAACAGGGGACAATTTATCAATAAAAACCTTTCTAAAAATACTGAAACCTACTTCTACAATAGGATACATTAATAGTACAGGAATAAACATCCAATCTATAAAATCATGATTTCTGAAAACTAATAAAATAGTGAGTGAAGAGATAAAAAACCCTAAGGTATATGACCCACTGTCTCCTAAAAATATTTTAGCATTCGGAAAATTAAAAATCAAAAAAGCCAAGATACTTGCCGATAAAATGGAAGCCAAATAAAACAAACTTTGATCTCCAACAATAAAAGACAATATAGCAATAGCTATGGCAGTAATCAATGATGTACCACCAGCTAAACCATTAGAGCCATCAATAAAATTCACTCCGTTGATAATACCATTAATGAATAAGAACAAGAAAAGAAACAATAATACTGCCCAATAGCCCTGAGCAAATGAATGTGTAAATCCTTGATAATAAAGAAAGCCATAGAGCAAGATAGGCCCTAAGCTCATGATTAATAATCGGTGTAATGGAGAAGCGTTTTCTGTAAAATCCTCAATGAAACCTGCTAAAAAAACAGGTATAGTTGAAATCACTAACAGCTGACCCACTTCCTGATCAAAAACCATAAATAATGAAGCTAAAAATACACCTAAACCTCCAATACGAGGAACCGGTGTTTTGTGTACTTTTTGAACTTTCAACTGTGCATCCAAAAACAGCTTTTTCTTATGACTAAACTCTATAATCACACTATGAATAAGCACGCCAATAATAAATGCAAGAAATATATTAAACAACAGCCAATTCATAAATCACTTTTTCAAAATACTATCTAAAAATCAAAGGTAAGGATAGATTACCTACCTATCGATGTAAGACGAGATTCTACGATACCATATTGGGAATTTGACATCCTAGTTTGTAATAAAGAATTTATAAAAACAAGTTTTCTTTAAATATTTTCACTGCAATTGCAATTAATATAACCCCAAAAAACTTCCTAACTATTTGAATGCCAACAGGACCTAAAAGTCGGGATATTATCTTTAAAGATTTCAAGCAAATGAAAACCACAATTAAATTAACTATAATTCCAATCAAAATATTACTTTGATGATAACTTGCTTTCAAAGACATAATAGTCGTCAAAGTTCCCGACCCAGCAATTAAAGGGAAGGCAATAGGAACAATGCTCCCTGATTTGTTGTCTCCGCTTTCTGACTTAAAGAACTCTAAGCCCATTATCATTTCCATCCCTAAAAAGAATATAATGATAGAGCCTGCAATAGCAAATGAGGACACATCTAAGCCCATTATTCTCAACAACTCTTCTCCAGCAATAAAAAACAATATCATTAACGCTCCTGAAACAAAAGTGGCATGGAAGGAATTGATTTCTCCCATTTTTTCTTTTAAACCTAATAAAATAGGAATAGATCCTAAAATATCAATGACTGCAAATAAAGTTAGGGATACAGTCAACGACTCTGCCCAGCTAATTTGAGAAAAAAAGTCCATAAGACAATAACAATTTCTATTGGTCGACAATAAAGCAATAAAAAAAAGGGAGTTTGAAACAAACTCCCTTTCAATAAAACTATGACTTTTAAATTATAGTTTAACAAATTTAGATGTAGCAGTATAGTTATCAGTAACTAATTGTACCATGTAAGTACCAGCAGCTAATCCGTTAGTATTTACATTATATCTTGCTGCAACTTGAGTTGGAGCTGCTTCTGATTGAGTATAAACTACTTTACCAGTGATATCAACGATGTTGATTTGAACTGAATTAGTTTTTTGACCATAGATATGATCAAAGCTAAATTGGTCTTGCACTGGGTTAGGGAAAATAACTATTTTTTGAGTAGCACCTTCTTTAATCATTTCTCCTACAGAGATAGGATCTGTATTCCAAGTTAATGGCATAACAACCATGTTGTTTGAAGGATCAACATCTTCATAAATAGTAGTGATCGCACCATCAGTTACAGTACCATGAGCAGAGATTCTATAGAATAAACCATAAGTTTCTCCGTGTACAAAGTTTTCTTTCGTGATGTAAGTTAATGTATCAACGTTAGGGTTCTCATAATCATCTAAGTCAATTAGACGGTATAAAGAATCCGCAGACAATGTGTAGTCAGCAATATGACCATCATCACGCTGTTCTTCAGGAGTACCTTCACTGTAAACTGTTGCATTTGGATAAGACTTCAACAACATTGCATGTTCTGTTTCAGCTTCATTCAATGGAATTGCAGCATCCATATCAAATGGTATAGTCTGACCGTATCCGAATCCCATAGAACCAGGTCCAGGGTGGAAAGAGTTAGAAATGAACGTAAAGTATGGAGTTCCTGAAACTTCGTTATCAGTACTTGGTGCGTTTTTCAATGCTACCCACAGATAGAAATCTGTTCCTGACTCAACAATTGTATTTTCAGGGCTAATTTCAACTTCAAAAAGTGAACCAGGTCCTTTTTCCATACCTAATTGACCGAATACAGGCAATAACATTAAGTCATGCGACCCACCTATGGTTGGCCCTTCTTGAGCTGTTGCTCCAGCTGCGAATAAAGCGCCAGCTGCTAATAATGAGTAAATCTTTTTCATAATAATTTTAATTTTTGGTTTTAATATCCAATTTGATAAAACAAATATAATGTCATTCTTTTTAAATACCAAATTAATTTATCGCTTAAACACTTGCAATAATATAATTTTAACATTTATTACATGCTTTCAATGTATTTCCCCATCGGTAAACGTTTATTAATCGCTTGACCTAAGGTCATTTCATCAGCATATTCTAAGTCAGCGCCGAATGTTACGCCTCTTGCTATACCTGTAATTTCCACAGGCAAATCCTTCATAATTTTAGACAAATAGAAGATAGTCGTATCTCCTTGCAAATTTGGACTCAACGCCATTACTAATTCCTTTATCTCTTCGTCCCTCACACGAGCAACCAATTGCTCAAAAGGAATTTGATCAGGACCAATGCCATCTAGAGGAGACAATATATGACCTAACACATAATACCTGCCATTAAATTGACCTGTAGACTCAATAGATATCACGTCTCTAAAGTTTTCTACCACACAAAGTAATTGCCCATTTCTTTTTTCATCTAAGCAAATGCCACATAACTCCATATCTGAAACATTGTGACAAGCCTCACAAAACTTGATATCCTTTCTTAAGGTTTCCACACTTTCTGTGAAGTGCATAACCTTCTCTATATCTTCTTGAATGATATGCATCACCATTCTCAAAGCTGTTTTTTTACCAATACCTGGTAGCGTTGAAAAAGCGTTTACTGCTTCTTGAATTAGTTTTGATGAAAACTCCATATAAAATTATGCTTCTATTAATATAAGCTATTTAATGCACTATGCCAATTTGCTCTCCAATTCTTCCAAGCCTTCTTTAATAATATCCATAGCTTCTTTCAACTCTTCAACGGTAATCACTAAAGGTGGTGCAAATCGTATTTTATCTCCGTGAGTTGGTTTTGCCAAAAGCCCTTTTTCCTTCAAAATCAAACACAAAGCTGTAGCTGCATCTGGATTAGTATGCTCAATCACCATGGCATTCAATAATCCTTTTCCTCTTATTTGTTTTACAAAAGGATGATTCCAACTTTTCAATGTTTTTCTAAAAAGTTCTCCTAATTCTTGCGCCTTATCTGCCAACTCCTCTTCTACCAACACTTCTAAAGCTGCTTTTGCAACACTACATGCTAAAGGGTTCCCTCCAAATGTAGATCCATGTTCACCAGGCTTAAGGGTCATCATCACTTCATTGTCAGCCAAAACTGCAGAAATAGGAATAGCTCCTCCACTCAATGCTTTTCCAAGAATTAATACATCTGGTTTCACTCCTTCGTGATCACATGCCAACATCTTACCTGTACGCGCTAACCCAGTTTGGATTTCATCCGCCATAAATAACACATTATGTTCCTTACACACTTCTGCACATGCTTTTAAGTAACCATCATCGGGCACAAACACTCCAGCTTCTCCTTGAATAGGCTCTACTAAAAATGCTGCAATGGAAGGATCTCTCTTCAATACTTCTTCTAAAGCATTCACATCATTATATGGTATCTGAATAAAACCAGGAGTAAAAGGTCCAAAATTGGTTTTAGCATCTGGGTCACTACTATAAGACACAATACTAATCGTTCTTCCATGGAAATTACCATCCACTACAATAATCTTCGCCGCATCCTCTTCTACTCCTTTAACTTCGTATGCCCACTTTCTTGCCAACTTCAAAGCGGTTTCCACTGCCTCAGCGCCCGTATTCATCGGCAGCACCTTATCATAGCCAAACAACTTAGTTATATATATCGCATAATCTGCAAACTGATCATTATGAAACGCTCTCGATGTTAAAGTCAATTGATGCATTTGTTTTTGCATGACATCTAAAATCTTTGGGTGACAATGTCCTTGATTAACAGAAGAATAACCCGATAAAAAATCGAAATAACGTTTTCCTTCCACATCCCACATATAAATCCGTTCTCCTTTGTTTAAAACTACTGGTAAAGGATCATAGTTATGTGCACTATGAGCAAGTTCCGCTTTGATATAATCTTGTGTATGCATCATGCTTAATTTTTTCTTTTAAGCTACAAAGGTACTGCATTCCATTCTGAATTTAAATCGAATCAGTGTAAGTTTCATGCATTATAGATACTAAAAAACCTTTTTGATTAGAAATTAAGTATATTTGCCTTCGTTTTTTAAATAAAATTCAATCACAATGTCTAACAGAACATTTACAATGATCAAGCCGGATGCGGTTCAAGATCAACATATTGGTGGGATTATTGACCACATCACTAAAGCGGGTTTTAAAATCGTTGCGATGAAATACACGCAATTATCAAAAACTGATGCGGGCGCTTTTTACGAAGTTCATAAAGAAAGACCTTTCTATGGTGAATTAGTAGAATTCATGAGCAGTGGTCCTATCGTTGCAGCTATTTTAGAAAAAGAAAATGCAGTATCAGATTTCAGAACGCTTATTGGCGCAACGAATCCTGCAGAAGCAGCAGAAGGAACTATTAGAAAAAAGTTCGCACGTTCTTTAGGAGAAAATGCAGTTCACGGTTCTGATAGTGATGAAAATGCAAAAATTGAAGGAAGCTTTTTCTTTAGTCAACTTGAACAGTTTTAATAAAAGCAAATACTTTACTCTTGCGTCCTGTAATTATTTTACAGGACGTATTTTTTTGTCAAAATCAAGAAGAATAACCTCCTTTATAGAATCAATACCTTATTATTTGTAATAATTCTGTAAAATAGATTATTTTCGTTCTTAGTATTGTTTATTTATTATTCTACTTATGGATTTATCGCAAATACTATTTCTAATCATTACCATTGCCGCACTTGTTCTTTTCGCCAAAAAGGCAAAGGACATTTGGCGCAATATCAACTTAGGTAAAAAGAAAACATTCGAAGGACCTACAAGCGAAAGATGGAAAAACGTTTTACTGCTTGCTTTTGGTCAAAAGAAAATGTTTCAAAGACCAATCCCTGCGATTCTACACCTTTTCGTCTATGTAGGATTTGTGGTGATCAACTTAGAAATGCTTGAAATCGTCTTAGATGGCATATTAGGCACCCACAGACTTTTCTCGGGCTCCTTAGGAAATGTTTATGGTGTTTTAATTAATGCCTTTGAAATACTTGCCTTTTTGGTATTAGCCGCTTGTGTAGTCTTTATTATCAGAAGAGTAATCTTAAGAGTGCCAAGATTGGTTCAAGGCGAATTAAAAGGTTGGCCAAATCAAGATGCATTGATTATTCTTGTAACGGAAATTGTTTTGATGTCTTGTTTTTTAATCATGAATGCCGCAGACTTTCAATTACAAAAAGCGGGAGCTGCTGGATATCCTGAGGTAGGTTCATTCATCATTTCCGGAAGTCTTGCAACAATGTTTGAAGGCATGAGTGTCGAAAATTTGATTCTTGTCGAAAGAAGTGCGTGGTGGGTTCATATCCTAGGTGTATTCGCATTTTTAAACTACTTACCTTACTCCAAACACTTACACATCGTATTAGGTTTCCCGAATGCTTATTATGCTCGTTTAGAGCCAATGGGCGAATTAGACAACATGGAAAACATTCAAAATGAAGTGTTATACATGATGGAGCCTGATAAGATGCCAGCAGAAGTTCCTGCAGAAGGCGAAATGGCAAAATTTGGAGCTAAAGACGTTATGGATTTAAGTTGGACCAATTTAATGGACGCTTATGCCTGCACGGAATGTGGAAGATGTACAGACGTTTGTCCTGCAAACATGACTGGGAAAGCTTTATCGCCAAGAAAGATCATGATGGACACCAGAGATAGATTAGAAGAAGTAGGTAAAAACATCAATCAAAACAAAGCATTTGAAGATGACGGAAAGTCTTTGCTATATGATTATATCACAGAAGAGGAATTAAGAGCTTGTACAACTTGTAACGCTTGCGTTCAAGCTTGTCCAGTAAGCATTGAACCTTTAGACATTATCATGCAATTAAGACGTTATTTAATCATGGAAGCATCTAGCGCTCCTCAAGAGTGGAATGCAATGTTTAGTAATATTGAGAACAATATGGCACCATGGCAGTTTAGCCCTGAAGATCGCGATAAGTGGACGGAAGATCTAAACACACCATCTTAATTAATTTTATTAACGAGCGTTGAAAAAATTACTACATGCAAGTAAAAACAATGGCTGACTTCCTAGCAGAAGGTAAGCAAGCAGATATATTATTTTGGGTAGGTTGTGCAGGAAGTTTCGACCAACGAGCACAAAGAGTTACCAAGGCATTTACGAAAATATTACAAAAAGTAGGCGTAAATTTTGCCATTTTAGGTAAAGAAGAAGGCTGTACGGGCGATCCAGCACGTAGAGCTGGGAATGAGTTCCTTTTTCAAATGATGGCTTATAATAACATTGCAGTTTTAAACAACTACGAAGTCAAAAAAATTGTAACCACATGTCCACACTGCTTTAATATCATAAAAAACGAATATCCTGTATTAGGTGGAAGTTATGAAGTGATTCATCACTCCTCCTTTTTACAAGAATTGATTGATGATGGAAAAATTGTCATGAAAGAAGGTGGTAAATTCAAAGGAAAGAAAATCACTTATCACGACAGTTGCTATTTAGGTCGCGCAAATAACATTTATGAAGCTCCAAGAAAGGTTTTAGAGGCTTTAGACGCAGAGCTTATAGAAATGAAGAACTGTGGTTCGAAAGGATTATGCTGTGGTGCTGGTGGTGCGCAAATGTTCAAGGAGGAAGAAGCAGGAGACACTAGAGTCAACTTCAAACGAACAGATGAAGCTTTGGAAACAGGTGCTTCTATTATAGCTTCAAATTGTCCTTTCTGTACTACAATGTTGCAAGATGGCGTAAAAAATAGAGATGCAGAAAATGACGTGGAAGTATTAGACCTTGCAGAATTGATTGCGGATTCTTTAGACTAAAATTTTCGAATTTTTGATAAAAAAATATAGGCAATGCTTTTTATAAGTATTGCCTATATTGCTTTAAAACAAGATAGTTGTTGGTATAATATTCGCATCAATAACTACCTTATGGTTAATCTCTTAATCATATCTGAAGACAATTTATCTGCATAGACACCATAAGCGTTAAATAACACACCTTTGTACTTGCCACACTTAGATGATATAGCATATACTATTTCTTGGTCAGCTGGATTTGTTGCGCCTTCAAATCTGAAAACACGATCAATCTCAAAGTCAGAGGGACTTAAAACCAAATCGGAATCAGAACAATAAATACAATTTTCTTTCAGATTAAAATCCAATTTATAACCTTGCTCAATGAGCCAATTCATGGCTACTGAAGAACTTGGAAAATCTGGACTCTCATTCATTTTCTCTATCATAATGTATTATTTTAAAATCGTTATAGATAATGTTGACCTCGTCAATAAGTAACAACAAATAGTCCCAAAGGTTGACTATAACACTGAATACCTTCGAAAACGGTCTTCATTTTAAATTACAAACTAAATATTTGCTTCATTTTTAAAAAATATCAACAGAAGTCACCACTTAAGATAGGGAACTATTTATGAATTTCAGCACATTGACCTTTTTTAAATAAATTGCTGTTCTCATTTAAAACAATTCAGCCGATAAGAATCTTAGTAATTCTATACTTTTTTCTATTTAGAAAAGAGAAATTCCAAGTATCGTAATAATAAATTAAGTCAGACTCCTTAAATTTTTATTTTTAAAAATGACTAAAACCAGATACTTAATTTATTGAAAATATAAGAAGCACAAAAAAAGCGCTTCAAAATGAATTGAAACGCTTTTTGCTCCTTCAGCTGGGCTCGAACCAGCGACCCCCTGATTAACAGTCAGGTGCTCTAACCAACTGAGCTATGAAGGATTATCCCCTTCGGGATGGCAAAGGTAATAAGTGTTTTTTATATCACCAAACCTTTTGCCGATTTTTTAATAAAACTATTTATGAGCTTCTACTTTCTTTTGGAATGTAGATTTTGTTGCTGCACCAATTTGCTTATCAACAACTTCGCCATTTTTAATAAATAACACACAAGGGATGCTTGTAATACCGTATTCTACAGATAAGTTAGGATTTTCATCCACGTTTACCTTACCTACGTTTACGTTATCTTTATATTCTTCAGCTAACTGTTCGATAGTTGGTCCTAAAGCAATACATGGTCCACACCAAGGTGCCCAAAAATCAACTACTGATAACTTATCGGATTGCAATACTTCTTCTTTAAAGTTTGCGTCTGTATAAACTGCCGCCATTTTTCGAGATTTTATTTTGATTTATGAATTTACAAAGGTAACATATCGTGCGCAAACTCCAAAATCTAACACGAGCTCTTCCCCTCAATACCGTCATTAATTAAATTTATAATCAAATAGCAAGATTTTCTTTATATTTGTATAATGAGTCTTAATTAAAATTCATAGTTATTATGGACATGTATTACCCTACCAGTCAGAACACGTTTACAGATTATTACCAAACACTTGGTGTCTCTTTTGATGCTTCTCAAGATGAAATAAAAAAAGCACACAGAAGGTTGGTTAAAACTATGCACCCTGACACTTTTACGGATGAGTATTACGGAGATTATGAAGAATTCATCATGGTAGATGAGGCTTATAAAACATTAAATCATCCCTACTCTAAAGAGCACTATGATTTTTTATATAGAAAGTATGTTTTAGAAGAACCTTATTTGAAAACATCAGAAGATGGTACCTGTAGCACGAGTGGCTCATGTAAGTCTTGTGGTCCTGATCCTGACAACGCCACTTCGGGGACAAGGTTTTTAACTTACATTCTACTTATTGCATTAGTTTTTGCATTTATATTACGTGGCCTTATTTAAAACTAACACTTTATGAAAAAGAAATCTTTACAATCTAAAATGGCTTTTTTGCTTCCTTTAAGCATTATTGCAATGTTGTTAGGAGTTGTCATCCTTTTTGTAGGCGCTTTATCTCATATTAATCCTAATATTGAGTTTAAAAACTTACTTACGAAGGAACCACTCATGAACTTAGTTCAATCTATAATTCCTTCCATTAAATAATATTTGTAGCTTTTTGACTACTCTTCCATTAACTCTAAGATAACGTCACCTACTGACCCATTAGGCTCTTGAATGCTCAAAATGGCCGCTAAAGTAGCTGCTATGTCTGTCATATAATAATTCTTATACGTCTTGCCCTGAGGAATATGTTTCCCGAAAAACAGCAATGGAATGTGTGCATCATAAGGATGCCAGCCTCCATGAGTAGTTCCTGTTAAAGCATAAGCACTATACCATCCAGGATTTAATATCATTTGAATAGTACCTGATCGTTGTGGGAAATACCCATTTTTACTTCTTTCTTTCAACAACGTTATTCCTTTAAAAGGAATGTTTTCTTCCATATCAATACATATAGAAACCCCTTCTTGTTTTTCCAACCAACTGATTACTTCTTTTTTAAGTTTCAAACGGTCAATCTGTGCATTTTTAATCGCCGACTCATTGAAATGAACATGGTAATTCATCATACTATTGACAAGGTTTTTATGTCCAAACTCTTTTTCTAAATGTATGTTCAAATCCGTTAGCCATTCTTTTATAAAATGTGCTTTAGCAGGTACATTTCTATCTGTCAAATATTGTGCGTTATGTGCACCGCCATGATCTGCAGTTAAAAACACCGTGTACTCCCCTTTACCTATTTCTTGATCTAAGTAGTTTAAAAGCTGAGTCAATTCCAAGTCCATACGAATGTAGGTATCCTCAAGCTCTAAGGCATTAATTCCGAAATAATGTCCAATATAGTCCGTACTTGAATAACTGATCGCTAAAAAATCAGTTTCTGATCCTTTTCCCAACTTTTCATGTGCAATCAACTCTTGAGCCAAAAGTGTTATGAGCGTATTTCCATAAGGTGTTGTCAAAATAGCTCCTTTATCTTTAAGTTTTACCGCCTCGGACGTTTGGTAAGGGAAAGTACTTTTTTCAACCCATTTAAAAACACCTTCATAAGGCGTATCATCGGCAGTAGATTGCGTGTAAGAAGATAATGGATTAGCTAAATTCCAGTTCAAATTCATCAAGCTATCTCCTATATTTCTTTTATTAAAACGCTTTAACCAAGTGGGCAATTCTTCTCTATAAAAATCTGAAGTTATAAAATGTCCATTTTTATTGTCATACCAATAAGCTCCATCAGCCATATGTCCAGCTGGCAATATCGCCCCTCTGTCTTTTCCGGCAATACCAAAAGTTTTGGACCTTTCATTAGTAGCTAACTTCAACTCATCCGCAATCGTACTCGTCAACATATTTTTCGGGCTCATTAATCCTGCATCTCCACCACCTACTGATTTAACACTTTTATCTTCCGTACAATATACTTTCTCATAAGTCAATGCATTGATCCAATCATTCGCAACAATTCCGTGTATAGCCGGCACAGAACCTGTATAAATAGAGGCATGGCCTGGAGCAGTATAAGTAGGCAAGAAAGGGATATAGGTTCGTTCACAAGTGAACCCTTCGTTTAGCATTCTTTTAAATCCTCCCTCTCCGTAATGATGTGCATACCGATACAAATAATCCCATCGCATTTGATCTAAAACAATGCCAACCACAAGTTTAGGTTTCTCTTCTGACGACTTAGCAAATGATGTAGTAAAGTTTCCACCTACTAAACCCATAAAAATGAAAACGCTTAGTATTATTTTCTTCATAACTTAATATTTAAAAGATAATGGAATGAGTAAGGGTATAATTTCCCGTTGAAAGCTCTAAAATATCTCTATTTCGCTTATCTTTATTAAACAGCCTATTACTTTGAGCTAAACCTTTAAAGTAATAATTTTTAACTAAAATATTGCATTTTGGGTATAAAGCATTATATATTACCTTTGTAAGCAAATATTTTCTTATAAATAACTATTCTAAATGAGTATAAAGTCCCTTAATAAAGAAAATTCTTCAGAGCAAATCTCTTTCAAAGACATGAAAGAAGAAGTTTTGAAAGACTTTGAGTTAGCAGTTGCCAGTAGAGAAGCAAGTTTAATTGGTCGAAGAGAGGTTTTAACTGGTAAGGCAAAATTTGGAATTTTTGGAGACGGTAAAGAATTAGCGCAATTAGCTTTAGCAAAAGCGTTAAAAGAGGGAGACATTCGCTCTGGTTACTATCGTGATCAAACTTTAATGTTTGCTACGGGAATGAGTGGCATGACTGAGTTTTTCGCACAGTTATATGCTAACCCTAATCCAGAATTGGAGCCTTCTTCTGCAGGCCGAATGATGAATGGTCATTATTCTACAAGATGGTATGAAGATGATGGCACTCCAAAAAACTTGATGAATCAAGTCAATTCTTCAAGTGACACTTCGCCTACAGCGGCTCAAATGCTACGTGCATTAGGGATTGCTCAAGCGTCAAAAGTATATAGAGAAAATCCTGAATTAGCGACAGGTTTTGAAAATTACACTTTAAAAGGGAACGAACTAAGCATTGTTACTATTGGTGACGCTTCAACTTCTGAAGGCTATTTTTGGGAAACAATTAATGCGGCAGGAGTTTTACAAGTTCCTTTAGCAGTATTTGTATGGGATGATGGGTACGGCATTTCAGTTCCTAAGAAATACCAAACGACTAAAAGTTCTATTTCTGAAGCTACTGCTGGTTTTTCTTATGACGAAACTTTAAAAAGTGGCGTTGAAATCTATACTGTAAAAGGTCATGATTATGCTGAATTAGTGGATACTTTTGAAAAAGGATTAGCGCGCGTAAGAGAACATCATATTCCTGCTATATTTCACGTACAGGAAATCACACAACCTCAAGGACATAGTACTTCAGGTTCACATGAAAGATATAAAAATAAGGAACGTTTAGCTTGGGAAAAAGATTATGACTGTATCGCTAAAATGAAGTCTTTCATTTTAGAAACTAAAATTGCAGAAGAAGAGGAGTTAGAAAGCATTGAAAAGGAAGCTAAGTCATCGGCAAGAAAAGCTAAACAAACTGCATGGAATGATTTCTTTCAACCTATAAAAGATAAAATAGAAGCGCTTGCTTTAGTTTTAACACAGACTTCAAACGAAGAGGTTTCAGCTATCTTACAAGAACTTCAAAGCAAGCCTGATCCTATTCGTAAAGACATCATGCGCGTTGCTAAGAAATCAGTACTTCTTTTAGGAGAAGCTGAGTCAGAACAAATTGGACTAACTGCATTTGTAACCTCCTTTGGTTTAGAATGTGCAAATATGTTTAATAGTCATTTACACTCCACTTCCTCTAAAAACGTTGCTGCGGTAAGTGAGGTCAAAGCAGAATTCGATGAAGATGCAGCAATGATTAATGGTTTTGAAGTATTAAATAAATATTTCGATCAACTATTAAGCTCGAATCCTGCCGTATTAGCTTTTGGAGAAGATGTTGGTAAAATAGGTGATGTCAACCAAGCATTTGCAGGTTTGCAAGAGAAACATGGTACAGTTAGAGTATTTGACACCGGTATTCGTGAAGCTACCATTGTAGGACAAGGCATTGGAATGGCTTTAAGAGGTTTACGCCCTATTGCTGAGATTCAATATTTAGACTATTTATTATACGCTTTACAACCACTGAGTGACGATGTAGCCACTTTAGAATATCGAACAAAAGGTGGTCAAAAATGTCCATTAATTGTTCGTACTCGTGGACACCGATTAGAAGGCATTTGGCATAGTGGTTCTCCGATGGGAGTGATCATCAACGCATTAAGAGGTATCAATATTTGTGTACCACGCAACATGACTCAGGCAGCGGGTATGTACAATACTTTACTACAAAGCGATGAGCCTGGTTTAGTGATTGAATGCTTGAATGGATATCGATTAAAAGAAAAACTACCTAACAACTTAGATACTTTTACCGTACCTTTTGGGAAGCCGGAAATTCTAAAAGAAGGTGAAGATGTAACTGTTGTATCTTATGGTAGTACTTTAAGAGTAATAGAAGAGGCCGTAGAGCTTTATTTAGCTCCTCAAGGCATAGATGTTGAAATCATTGATGTTCAAACTTTATTACCTTTTGATACGGAACACATGATTGTAGAGTCTTTAAAGAAAACGAATAGAATTATCTTCATTGATGAAGACGTTCCAGGCGGTGGTTCTGCATATATGTTCCAAAAAGTAATGGAAGAACAAGGAGGATACAGATGGTTGGACGTAGCACCAAGAACATTAGCAGCGAAAGCACATCGTCCTGCTTATGCTACTGATGGCGATTATTTCTCTAAACCTAATGCTGAAGATATCTCGGAAGCTATTAAGGAAATGATGGAAGAATAATCCCATAAAAGACCTATAAACCAATTAGGGTCATTATAAATCCCTAATTGGTTATAAAATCATCTTTATGAAGAGTCTCTTTTTAAAAAAGCATCCTAAAAATGATGCACTTGAAAGCATTATTCAAACTCTTAAATCTGCTCCAGACCCTAATCGTTATGGAAACCTATTTATAGAGCTCATTGAGTATATAAGGCCTTATAAAGAAAAACCTGCTCTATATTTAAAGCAGCTGATAGAAGCCATTGAAAAAGACAAGCAATTTCAAAGAGCTTTAGAAACCATGCTTGCCTATCTTCTAAACCATAGAAATAGTGAGACCATATTTGCTGATATTGGCATTTTAAAAAGTGGCACTTTCTTCTCCGAAGCTTGGGGACAAATACGCCATAAAATCATCCCACCTCTTTCTGATAAGCATAGTTTACAATATTTGATAGAACGTGCTTTTCACAAAAATAGTGACCATAAATGGGTAAATGCCATTTCAGAAGATTTATGGTATGATTTCTTTGATTTAATAAGTGGTGAAATTGTAAAATCTAATCAAAGTGCTCAAGTGCATTTAAAAAATGCTTTGACTATACTTTCTTATAGAGTTACAAATTTGGGTTTTGAAAATGAAGTAAAGTATATTCGTAAAACTAACGAAGCGCTCCTAACTCCTTTCATCAGCCAAAACAATGTCATTCTTGAATTTGTAAACCTCATCTCAACTCCCAACACTTCAGGAGCTTTGATTGCAGAGAGTGCAGAAGAAGCCATTCAAAAGATTAATCAATGTGATTCTATTTTATTAGAAATAAGATCTGGAACTCAAAGCCACGGTGCTGACTTGAGTCAATCTTATATGCTTTTAAGAACGAGTCAGCAATTGATGCGAATGACATTACTTATCAGGTTACTAACTCCTGGAATTTTAAAAGCCCGTATTGTTAGTACATCTGTAAGTTTGTTTCAAAATACGGTGACCAATATTTGTAAGCAATATAGTTTAAAAAATCTTTTTTCAAAGAACACAGAATTATTAGCGTATCAAATTGCTGAGCACAAAAGCGCATCGGGCGAGCATTATATCACAACTACAAGAAAAGATTATACTGCTTTCTTTTATGCTGCTTGTGCCGGAGGACTGATAATCGGTTTTGCTGCTTTGTTTAAAGCGCTATTAGCAAAATTAGATTTAGCTCCATTCTGGCAAAACTTTTGGTATAGCGTTAACTATGCTTCTGCGTTTGTACTATTATTTGTAACAGGTGCTGCTTTAGCTACCAAACAACCTACCATGACTGCTTCTGCATTAGCAAGTTCGTTAGATAAACGAAAAAGCAGTGATCAGTCGTTTGAAAGCTTTGCAATCACTTTTGGGAAGGTCTGGCGAAGTCAATTTGCTTCATTTGCTGGTAATATATTGATAACTTTCCCGACCGCTTATCTCTTAGCCTTTGCGTGGTTAAACTTAACAGGCACGAGACTTTTTACTGGTGTGGAAGAAAGTATCGGAATACTTGAAGCGCAACAACCTTTAAAGAGTTTGGTGTGGTTCTATGCATCCATCACGGGCGTGTGTTTATTTATCAGTGGTATAGTCACCGGCTATATAGACAACAAGGTAATTTATGCAAGAATTGGAGCTCGAATTAAAGATCACCCTACTTTAAGAAAAAGGCTTAAACCTCAAAGAGTCAATAATTTCGCCGATTATATCGTAAGAAATTTAGGTGGTTTAGTCGGGAACGTGCTTCTTGGTTTTTTATTAGGATATGCAGATCTTATTGGAAATTTCTTTGGCGCACCAATTGACATTAGACATATTACCATTTCCACCGCTTACTTTGGATTTGCAGTAGAAGAATTGAACAATGTGTTATCAACATACAATTGGATTTGGACAGCAATCGGAGTAATAGGCGTTGGTTTCTTCAACTTTTTTATCAGTTTTTCCATGGCTTTCTATGTTGCAGTAAGATCCAGAGGTTTATCATTAAATATTATCCCACAAGCAGCTAAAGCAGTGTGGAAATATTTTATCAGATTCCCTTTAGATTTCGTTTACCCACCAGCAATTGCACGCAAAAAAACTGATGTTTTTTCTCCTAAGAAGTCATTAAAAATATAACAATATCATGCAGAATAACTATTTAATAAAAAATATTCAAATTATAAATGAAGGCATTAGTTTCATTGCTGATGTATGGATTAAAAATGGTCGATTTGAAAAAATAGCTCCACAAATTGACAACCCATCTGGGATCACAGAAATTGATGGTGAAAACAAATGGTTGATTCCAGGCGTGATTGACAATCAAGTGCATTTTAGAGAACCCGGATTGACTCATAAAGCTGATATCAGAACGGAATCCCGTGCAGCTGCTGCAGGAGGTGTCACTTCTTTTATGGAAATGCCTAATACGAATCCGCCTACTTTAAATAAAGAACGCTTAGAAGAGAAGTTTGAAATTGGGAAAAGAAACTCCTTAATTAATTATTCTTTCTTTTTAGGAGCTGCAAATAACAATATCGAAGATGTTTTAAAAGCAAACGACTACAAAAATGATGTCGCAGGCATTAAAATATTTATGGGTAGTAGTACAGGAAACATGCTTGTAGATGACTTCCAAACACTTATAAATATTTTTAGCAAATCCGAATTACTAATAGCCACACATTGCGAAGACGAAAGAGTTATAGAAGAAAATAAACTCAAATACGCTCATGCAGATAATGTTTCTTATCATCCTCTTATTAGAAATGACGAGGCTTGTTATCAATCTTCCTATAATGCGATTCAATTAGCACAGAAATATGATGCTCGTTTACATATCTTACATATTTCCACTCATAAAGAAATTCCTTTATTCGGTAATTTAGTGCCTTTAGAAGAGAAAAGAATTACTGCGGAAGTTTGTGTTCATCACTTGCATTTTAGCGATGTGGATTATCAAACTAAAGGCAGTTTAATACAATGCAATCCGGCCATCAAATCTGCAACTGATAGAGAAGCCTTGTGGAAAGCACTGCTCAGCGACAAGCTAGACATAATAGCCACAGATCATGCGCCACATACTTGGGAAGAGAAGCAATTGCCTTATCCGCAATCACCTTCAGGTTTGCCTTTAGTGCAACATTCCTTATTACTCATGTTAGAGTATGCTAAAAAAGGGAAAATAAGTTACGAACAAGTAGTTGAGAAAATGTGTCATGCACCCACTAAGTGTTATCAAATCAAGGACAGAGGATATATTAGAGAAGGTTATTTTGCAGATTGTGTTATTATTGATTCCAACAATGGTTATAAAATTACCAATGAGAACATTTTATATAAATGTGCTTGGTCTCCAATGTTAGGGGAAGAGTTTAGTCATCACATAGATCAAACTTTCGTAAATGGTGTATCAGTTTATGAAAATGGCAATATTATAGAAGCTAGTCAAGGTGCAGGAGAAAGATTATATTTCAATAGAAATTAGTTCGTACTCGACTCCTATTTATCATTGAGTTTTTATACCTAAATGAAACATATAAAAAAAGCCCTTGTAATTGAATTACAAGGGCTTTTTATTGATATCTATTCAAGTGATTAAATCACTACACTATTATTTATTGGTTAGATCTTCTTCCAGGGTAACCGAAGTCAGAACCGGAATCATTACTATCCTCTTCACCAACTTCTAAAAACTCTCTTTGTTCACCAATTGTACCTGGTTTAGTAGAGTCATAGATCGTTCTTTTAGTTGGAATATCATTTATTATTTTGAAAGTAGTTCTTCTGTTCTCAGCTCTTCCAACTGGATTATCACGTCCATTGATTGTATTTGGTGCCACAAAATTTGTAGCGCCCATTCCTTTTGCTGTTAGTGAGCTTCTAGGAACGCCTTGTTGAACTACATAATTAACTACCGATTGTGCTCTTTCTTGAGATAATTTCAAGTTATAGCTTTCGTCACCACGACTATCTGTGTAAGAATAGATTTGCACATCTAAAGATGGATTGTCTTTCATTAATTTCACTAAATCTTTAATAGATGCTTCTGAAGCCGGCGTTAATGTTGCTTTATCGAATTCATAATAAACATTATTCAATTCAAACTCTTGATCGATAGAAATACTGTCCACAAAGATAGTAACCGTTAAAACATCATCCGGATCAGATCTTTTCACACCCATTGTGCTGATAGAACCTGAAGAAGAAGAATAGAAGTTTTGTTTATCTGCAGAGAAAGTATAAGTATGACTTCTCAATAAGTTAAATTCAAACTCTCCATTTTCTGAATTGTATGTTTTCACATCCCCATCATCGTTCACCATTTTAACAACTACTTCCGATACTTGCTTGTTATTTTTCTGATTCAATACTTTACCTTTTACTATTAAAGTAGGTTCATATTGAATTCTCCAAATATCATCACAACAAGTTGGGTTAGTTAATGGTATAGACCCAATTCTGTTAGAAACTAAATAAGCATCTGGCTTACCTACTGGATCATTGATATAATACATTTCATCAGCTGAAGTATTAATAGGATAACCCATATTTCTTAAGTTCTCATATCTTGAAGGTCCACCTTCTGCAGAATAAATATCGTATCCACCTAAACCAACCCATCCGTCAGAAGAGAAGTATAACTTACCTTGTTCTTCATCATAATATGGAGTGATTTCGTTTCCACTAGTATTAATTTGTTTTCCTGCATTTTGAGGTCTTCTGTATCTTTTTTGACGTTCGTCATAAACTGAATACCAAATATCATAACCTCCACGACTTTGTAATTCTCTATCAGAAGAGAAAAACAGCACCATGTTTCTTCCCACTTTCGCCATTTGCGGATGTGTACTGGAAGAATTTTTATCATTAATTCCGTATCCTAACTCTTCTGGCTTGCTCCATTTTGCATCTTCAAAATGAGACACAAAAATTCTACAATTCATTTCAAGTGGTTCATCTTTATCTTCTATACATTTAGTAAAGAAAAACATATCTCCACCAGGACTATAGCTACCATTTCCTACGTGATATCTTTTATCATTGTAAGCACCATCATTAAATTCTAATGGCCATTGGAAAGTATCTACTACTCCGAATTTTTCTTCTTCAAATTTATGTGCTACTTTAAATCTTGACACATAATCTTCTCTTTGAGAATTTTCCACCTCTACTAATTGGTTAGAATTCATACTTGCAAATAATAGTGCTGTATCGCCCAAAGGGTATGGAGACAACTCTGTATATGCAGTATTTACATTTTCACCTAAATTTTTAACAGTAGCAGGTAAAGGGTTGTCCATTGACCTTTTAGCCATTACACATCCTTTAATTTCAGTATTTACACGCTGAATAGTCTTCTTGTCTAACTTTCTGTCATTCTCTTCTATATATCTTTCAAATTGAACGATAGCCTCATCATATCTAGCTTGCATTTTAAGCATAACTGCATATTTGAAAAGTGCTTCGGGATAAATAGCTGGAGCTAAAGAATAAACATATTCATAATGATCTGCTGCAACGGTATAGTCTCTCAAATGCCATGAACCTTCGGCAATTTGAAATACTAAATATGGATTACGAGGTTGTTCATCAAGCAATTGTTTATAATAACCAACTGCATTATAAATGCTACCCGCATCATATAAATTATCCGCCCAACGTAATTTTTTCTCATAACCTAGTTTTGCAACTGGGTCATTAGAATTGTCTGTATACTTACTTCTTTGGGCATGTCCGTCATTTATCACTCCTGAAGTGAGTAATAAAGCTGACATGATTGAGAAAACTAACGAAATTCGCTTCATGTGTAAACTATCGTATTTAATGTGTAGTATAATAATTTGATTCTATTTCCTTTTTCCTTAGAATCTTGAACAAGGATACAACAACTTCATTGCTGAGCTTAAAGGATTAGGTGCTATATAACGAATAGCAACTTCAAAACCACCGTTATTATTGGTAGAGTTTTTTAAATTTGAAGTAGTGTAATCGTAAGCAAATCCAATTCTAAAGTTTCTATATTCAATACCTACTGTTGCCATGATTGCATCTTCATGTCTATACCAACCGCCGACATAAACTCCCATAGAAGTTGGCAAATCGTAGTCACTACCTAATTTATAATGAAATTCAGATCCTCCAACAATTTCCATTGCACTTGACTGAGTTTGGAATAATGCAGCTGGTTTAATAGAAAACCTATCGCTCACGCCTACAATTACGCCTAATTGACCTGTATATCTCATACCTAACCCAACCTCTTGACTAAGCTTTCTGCTATCAAAAGATTCTAAAGGTTGATTAATATTATTTGCACCTGCTCCAATTACAAAAGCGAAATTCTCACTTATTGCTTGAGAGTAGGCAATACCTGCATTGATAACAAAACCATCTGTTTTTGTTTCCAACCAATCAAATTCATTTGATGTTCCACCATTCCAGTTTCCTTCATCAAATTCGTTTCCAAAATACAATCTACTTAAATCTAAGCTTTTCTGTGAGTATCCACCCTGGAACCCTACGGATAATGCTTTAGTCGCATCTGATCCTAAAAACTTGTGATAAGCTACAGAAAGTAAGACTGAGGAGTTAGCAAGATTTCCATCTCCCGCTTTGTCTCCATACATTTGAATTCCTGCTGCTAAATAGTCATCAATACTAATATCCCTAATAACAGGCATATCAAATGAGAATGCGAATGTTTTAAAAGCCGAAGCTCCTAATGCACTTCTCCACTGATCTCTGTAAACTGCAGAAGCTCTGAAATCTCCATCAAAAGCACCTGTATTAGCTGGATTGATAATAAGTGGTGATGCCTCAAATTGAGTGAAATGTACATCTTGTGCTTTTGCTGAATAGCTTAATCCTAAAGCTATCGTCGCTACACAACCGATTATTCCTTTGGTAAATCTACTCTTCATAATATTGCTAGTTATGGATAATTTATCTTTATTAAAAATCAATGATATTACGTAATTATACAACAATATATTGATTGGAAGTTAAAAGTGCAAAAAATAAATGATTATCCCTAAACATTTTATAAAAAAATTTTAATTATCCGTTTAGAGATTACGAAAATGCACTTATCTAATCAAAGTGACATTTCCTTCTTTCCTTACTTTTTTGCCTGAATTAGTAACTCCTTCAACAATATATATATAAACCCCTAAAGGTTGTTCTTCTCCTTTAAATCTTCCATCCCATCCGGCATTTATATCCTTTGTGATGAAAACTTCTTGTCCCCAACGATTGTAAATTCTAAAGCTCTCCAAAGTCACGATTCCTCTGCGCTCTACTTTAAACTTACTACCTTCTCCATTCTTGGGGTTAAATGCATTAGGCAAATCAAATATGGATTCGTCTTTTACAATAACATCTATCGAATCTTCAATCGAGCAACCGAACTCTGTTGTTGCAGTTACAAAATATCTTGTACGTACATCCGGAGATGCTATAGGATTGCTTATATCTTGACTATTTAATCCACTAAAAGGGAACCAATCAAAGTACAAAGCATTCGTTTCTGGATTGATCCAATACTCTTCTCCAGGATATAAAGTTACACTATCTGGCATATTAACCACAGCCTCTGGATGAACTGCAACAAAAACCATGGTCGAATCTAAGCAGTTATCTTCACTTTTCGCAACTAATTTATAATTAGTTGAAGAATGAGGATTGGCAATAGGGTTGGCTATATAAGGATTGTCTAATCCTGCACTTGGTGACCATTCATAACTGTAAGCACCGCTCGCTGACAATTGAATAGAATCATTAGGGCAAATGCCTACATCTTCACTTTCAACCACTAAAAATATTCCATTATTTACTGTGATAGATAAAGAATCACTTCCTGTACAACCATTAGGCGTTGTTACCGTTAAATGGTACATATCTCCCTCGTGATGATTAAATATAGGATTTTTAATATTAGGATTTGACAAACCTACTGCTGGTGTCCATTCGTAAGTAAAGTCTGCATAGCCATGTGGCAATGCCTCTCCGAATAAATGAATGGAATCATTAGAACATATAATTTGATCCGCCCCTACGTTCACTATTGGATTAGGTTGAACTTCCACATAAACGGAATCATGCATATTGTCACAACCTGGATAGGATGCTGTTAACACATAATATCCTGATTCATTAGCCGCAAGTCTTCCATTCATTTGAGTATGCTCAATAAAGTCTTGATCTGGATTCCAATTATAAGTAAATTCTGGATGTCCATCTACTTCAAATTCTATCACCTCACCTTGACATACGACTTGACCTGGGGTTAAAATATCTATTTCATCTGGTAAAATTTCAATAATAATTTGCCCATGACCATTACAACCTGTCGCACCAGGATTTACAACTACTTCATATATAGTAGTCACTCCAGGATTTGCAATTGGATTCTTTAAGGTCGGATCATTTAATCCTGTAACTGGACTCCATGTATACGTCTCGTCAGGATTTAAAGGACTCGTTTCTAAAGGCAATTCAATTGGATTAGCTCCACAGGAGTATAACATGCTAGGTAACTGGGTTTGAGGCTGTGCTTTCACATCTACAAAAACAGTTGCAGAACCAGATCCACAAGTTCCTAAAACATCAAGGTTTGCTTCAACCGTATAATAACTTGGTACCGTTGGGGTCACCACTGCAGTATTATTTACTGGATCCACTACAATTGTATTGTCCATAGGACTCCAAGTATAAGTAAAACCAGCACCATCTTCTATAACTGCTAAATCCACACTTTCTCCTATACATATTGCAGTATCCGTAAGATTTAAGCTTACTTGTAAAGAATCATATATATATATAGTGTCCGCCGCTAAAACTATAGGCTCATTATTTGAACAACTATATGGGCTCATTACTTGAATAACTACGCTTTTTTCTCCTGCTGCTGGAAAAACAGGGATACCTTGCACTTCAATATCAACAGTATTCTGTCCTGCAGGTATGTCAACACTATTGGGTAAGAAATTATAATCCACTCCATTGATTGCAGTTCCGCCATACATTAAGTTAACCGTAAGCGGCAAATTAAGATTCACATCTCCTCTTGTAATCGAAACAACCGCAGGATCACACCCACGAATCGTTCCTGTATTCGGATATTCTAAACCTCCTCCACCAACACTTGAAACACTCATCGAAACACTCGTTAAACTTCCTGCTTTCAAGAACACACCTGAATCTAAACCACTATCATGCAAATCTGCAATAGCCAATTTTAGATGATAGGTGTCACATGGGCTTACTGCAGCTGTAGCAGTAAAGACGTCTGTAAAACCACTATAAGTTATAGTTTGTCCGCCAATATTGTTATTATAATACTGGGAAAAAGGCGAACCTGGACCCATAGCTGTACACAATGGCCCTGTTTGAACTCCAGTAGTGGAGTTAACAGTAACCGGTATGTTTGTACCTGGCACTAAAGCCATATTATAAGTATTTGCAAAACCAGGTCCTGATATAAAGAATCCAAAAACATCATTATAATTCGAACATGAAAAACTCTGATATTCTGTAGATGCAAAAACATAGTCAAAAGATATAGAATCTCCCGCTGGCAAGAAGTCAAACTCTAAAAAACAAACATCTCTTAAGTCCCCAGTTAATACAGTGGACAGATCTGGATCAAAATTAGCACCTCCACTTGTATGCGAAGGTCCTGCTCCCATGTTTGGTCCATTTGCACCCTCTTGTGCTCCTTGTGTCATCGCGCGTCCTGAAGTTAGAATAATTCCTGAATCTACGCCTAAAGTATGAGCACCATTTATCTCAAAAACTCCATTAGACTCCCCTGGACAACTGATTTGTGGATTTAATACCACAACCCCCTCACCTGTTAATTTCTCAACCAACTCTGTAGCAGTTTGGTTATCTGCAATAGTCATTTGTGCATTCACAAAACTGAGTGCACTAAAATTCAAAACCACTAATAAGAGTAATCGTATATTTATATTCATTGTTCTTCCGTTGTGAATGAGCTATCCTATATAGACGCTATTTCCTGAGTCAAAGTTGGGTTTTAAGCAGTTTACACACTGAACTTATAAGTATAAAAACCAGAATTTCTTCTTCACCTTTACCTTTTCAATCACTTTATCTTCTTCAGGACGATCAAAACGATCTTTCTTAGAAGCTGCTATAGCATCAACTACTTCCATTCCTTTAGTTACTTTCCCATAAACAGTGTATTCTCCATCTAAGTGTGGGGAACCTCCATTTTTTTCGTAGGCTTCAATTTGTTCTGAAGTGTAAGTATAATCTCTTCTACTCGTTATGGGTGTTAATTCTTTTGCTGTAAACTTCTTACCATCTACGATATAAAACTGATTGCTACTTGAAGCTTTTTCAGGATTATTATCACGCGCAGCAGCTAATGCACCCCTTTCATGAATTAAATCATTATTAAATTCTGCCGGAACTTTATAATCTAAAGATCCCATGCCTAATCTCTCTCCTGCTTCTGCATTCTTAGAGTTCTGATCTCCACCCTGAATCATAAAACCTTGAATCACTCTATGAAACAAAGTACCATCGTAAAAACCTTCCTTAGCAAGCTTTACGAAATTATCTCTATGCTGAGGAGTTTCATCATATAACACTAACTCAATAAGACCTTCCGAGGTCGTCATTTTAACTTTATATTTCTGTGCTATTGCTTCATGAGCACTCATCAATGCAATTAAGCATAATGTTACAAGAAAAACTGTTGTTTTTTGCATCTTCTATATTGTTATAAAAAAAAGAGTCTGAAAATTAAATATAATTTTCAGACTTTCAAATGAAATACCCATTTTTAACCAAACACTCTTCGTAATATCTTCGATGCTTGTGCTCCTGGATTAGTTCTTATCTTTAATTCCTCTTGAGCGATACTATAGAATAAACCTTCTAAGGCCTTTTCTGTAACATACCCTACGAGGTCAGGATTAATTTTATTTCTAACTAAAGGCATTCTATTATAGTTATCAAAAACAGTTGCCCATATTCTATCTGCTCCTACCTTGTTAAGAGATCCTTGAATAACAGGTCTAAATTCATTTGCTAACTTAGTAGTTGTTGTTCTTTGTAAATATTGTGTAGCTGCATCTTGCCCACCTCTTAAGATTTGCAAACCGTCTTGAATAGACATTCCTGTAATTGCCGACACAAAAATAGGTCTTGCTTTAATGGCAGCATCTTCCGCAGCACGATTTAGTTTCAAAATAGTTTCATCTACTAAATTACCCATTCCTACAGAGCGAAGGGTACGCTCAACAACCTGAGCTTCTTCTGGCAACAATATTTTAATCGCTTGATTTCTAAAATAACCATCAGTAGTTGACAAGTTTTTAGTGGCGTGTTCTGCACCAATTCTTAAAGCTTCTTTCAAGCCTCTTGAAGCTTCTGATTGAGTTACAGGTCCACTATTAGAAGTGTTTTTATTACCTGTATTTCCTTGAAGACGATCTCTTAAAGTACTCTGGCTGTGAGAAGTACAAGAAGAAAAAGTTACTAATCCGGCAATAGTTGCCAATAATACATATCTTTTCATGAAAATAGTTTTTAAAAATTGGGTTGAAATGTTTAGACACTAAACTTATCATAAGGTTAAATTTAAGACCAAAATTCTTTTATCTGAGTCGCGTGATCTTTAGTTTTCACCTTATCAATTCTATGTACCACTTTTCCATTTTCATCAATTAGAAAAGTTGTTCTATGCGTTCCATCAAATTCTTTACCCATAAATTTCTTAGGTCCCCAAACTCCATAAGCATTAAGTATTACTTTCTCAGGATCCTCTAATAAAGGAAATGGCAATTGATGTTTCTCGATAAACTTTTGGTGTCTTTCCTTTGCATCTATACTTACTCCTAATAACTCTATCCCCATTTTTTGGAGCTCTTCGTAATGATCTCTCAAGTTACAAACCTGATTGGTGCATCCTGGAGTCATGTCTTTAGGATAGAAAAATAAAACTAGTTTTTTTCCTTTAAAATCATTTAAAGTATATTCTTTCCCTTCTGCGTCTAAAGCCTTAAAATCTGGCGCCATGGAGCCTATTTCTACTTTTTCCATCTTAGTTATATATCATTTAGTTTAAATAATTCGTAAGCATTTTGAGTGGTTGTCATGGCCACTTCATCCACGCTTATTTGTTTAATTTTTGCAATTTCTTGAGCGATGTAAGGAATATAAGCACTTTCATTTCTTTTTCCTCTATAAGGCGTCGGTGCCAGGTAAGGCGCGTCAGTTTCTAATACTAAAGCGCTTAAAGGTATTTCTTCCAAGATCTCTGTCAATCCGCCATTTTTAAAAGTACTGATACCACCAATACCTAATAAAAAACCTAAAACAACAATTTCTTTGGCTTCTTCTAAATTTCCCGAAAAGCAATGAAATACACCCTTCAGCTTACCATCTTGATGTGCATCCACTGTTTTAATTCCATCTGGAATTGAATTTCGAGTATGAATCACAATAGGTAAACCATACGATTTAGCCCATTTAATTTGTTGTTGAAATGCATCTTTTTGTTCTGCGACAAAAGTTTTGTCCCAATAATAATCTAATCCTATTTCTCCAATCGCGCAAAATGACTCTTGATCTAAATAAGCATGTAATTGATCTAATTGTTCTTTGTAATCTTCTTTAACATAAGTTGGATGTAAGCCCAACATAGATTTGAAAAAAGAGGGATTTGATGCCTCTAAAGCTAACATTTCTTTTAAAGTATGCACATCACAATTAGGCATAAGCACGGTATCCACACCAGACGCAAGTGCCTTATCTATTACTTGTTGAATGTCATCTTGAAAACTCTTATCGTATAAATGAGCATGTGTATCTATATAACCCACTGTCATAGTTTGTTGATTTTTTTATAATCCAAAGCTGAAGCTGTCCAACCTTGTCTGTCAACAAAGTTCAGGAATCTTGGAAATACATACTCCAATCTTGGAAAAGCTTTTTCGCTATCATGAAACACTACTATATCTCCCGGTTTAATATCAAACACCAATTGTTCTAAACATTTTTTAGGATCAAGCTTAGTGTCAAAATCAGCGGAGAGGATACTCCAAAAGACCATTTCAAAACCTTGTTTAATTAATCGATTACCCACTTTTTTAGATAATCGGCCATAGGGAGGTCTAAAGAGATGGCTATCAATAAACTGACTTGCTTCTTCAACATTTTGGATATACTCCTCCGTAGAAATATCTTTAATTCTCGGATGATCAAAAGTATGATTACCTACCGCATGTCCATCTTCTAGTATTTGATCATAGATAGTCGGATAAGCTTTTACATTTTTTCCCAAACAAAAGAAAGTGGCCTTGGCGTTAAACTTCTTAAGCTCTTCCAACACAAATGGAGTAACTAAAGGGTGTGGTCCATCATCAAATGTGATATAAATAGTTGGCTTAGTTTGATCAAAGTCCATCTCCCACAAACCTGCAGGGAAAAAGTTTCTGGCTATTTTGGGCACTCTATTTAAATACATTTATCTACTATTTATTTTCTTTAGGCAAGTTTTTATTATCTGGACGAGGTTTTCTTCCTTGTTGTTGAGGTCTGTTATCTCCATCCGTTTTTCTATTAGGCCTTTGAGTAGGTCTAGCTGTATTACCTCTTGCAGGTTTTGCAGCAGGAGCATTTTGTTTAGGCTTTTGTTGTCCTTTTACGTGCTGTCTTTCTCCTCTCGGGGCATTGGGTTCACTCGCTACTCTTTGTGCTTTGGGTCTATTTTGTCTATTACCAGGTCTATTATCTCTCTTTCCTGATTTTTTTCTTGACTTTCCTAATGCTTGTAAAGACAATTGTCCCACATCATTCACAAATCCTACATCTACTTCTTTCTTAGCATCTTGACGAACAGTCGCCACTTCCACATGTCCTAATTCATCAGGATGTACCTTCTTATCATTTAGTGCAATGATTTCATGCACCCTTTCAATTGTCAATGGATATTGTTTACTGCTTCCTTCAAAGCCATACCACATCAAATTTCTAAATATATCTTTCTTTTGCAAATATGCTTTTCCTTTTTTCAGATAGATGATATCTGCATTTTTCGGAAATCCTTTTAGTGCATCTAAATAAGTATCTAATTCATAGTTCAAACAACATTTCAATCGTCCACACTGTCCAGACAATTTCGTTTGATTGATCGATAAATTTTGATAACGTGCTGCCGTTGTGTTTACGGACTTGAAATCCACTAACCATGTACTACAACAAAGTTCTCTACCACAAGATCCAATCCCTCCAATTATAGCACTTTCTTGTCTTGCTCCAATTTGTTTCATTTCAATCTTTGCACGAAACTCGGAAGCATATAATTTAATCAATTCTCTAAAATCCACTCTTTCATTAGCGGTATAGAAAACGGTTACTTTTCTTTCATCTGCTTGAAAATCCATTTCTGTAATTTTCATATCCAATTTTAAAGACGCGGCGATGACACGAGCTGTTAATAAAGCATCTTTTTCTCTAGCCTTAGCGTTTTCATATTGTTTTATATCTTCTTCAGAACTTTTTTTAGTAATTGCTTTTAGTTCGTTATTATCTTCTACTCCATATTTTTTTAGTTGCAACTTCACCAGTTCTCCTGTTACAGAAACCTGTCCTACATCATATCCGTTTCCTGCTTCAACTGTTACCCACTCGCCTTTAAATAAGGCTATGTTTTCTTTATTTCTAAAAAACTCTTTGCGGCTTCCACCTAGAAAGCTCACTTCAACCACATCGTAAGGCGTTCCAAAATCAGCAATTGGGTAGTCTGCTAACCAATTGTGTACATTAAACTTGTTACATCCTCCTGTTGAACATCCACCATTGCTCTCGCAACCAGCGGGTTTTCCATCCGACCCTGTCGAATTACTACTACATCCTTCGCAGCTCATAATATATATATTTTATTTTTCCAGTAGCTTTTAGTGCTACCTCATTGAAATGACAAAAAAAGCACTTATTAGAGTGCTTTAGAATTACTTTACTTTATGTAATTCAATTTTAAAAACCAAAATCGAATTGGCGGGAATATTGGGCCTTGCACTTGATCCATATGCCAAATTTGGAGGCAAATATAAAATGATTTCCCCTCCTTCTTTTATAAGTGGGAGACCTAATCGCCAACCTGTAATTAACTGAGTTAACGGAAAATCAATACCGTCATTGGCATCAAACACAAAATCACTCGTCAACTTCCCTTCGTATGCTATCTTTATATTGCTACAAGCATTTGGACTTGCACCCTCACCTTCATTTATTATATTATAATAGAAACCGTTTTCATTCCACTCTGCTTCAATATCTTGATCATCTAAATAAGCTTCCAATGCAGCTATTTCATTTTGAGGAACAGAAACCTCTAAAGGTGGACAGTTTTCTGAATCTGTATTTTTGGCACAGCTAAAAATGCTTAAAGCTATCACTACTAAGAGTGCATTAAAATAATATTTTTTCATTTTTAAAATTACTTTACAACTGGCTCATGTAGAATATCTAAGAACTCAGTACTCGCTGTTTCCATTTTATTAACCACTCTATTAATTCTACCGTTTAAGATACTGTGTAAAACCGCAGCAACTAAACCAATAATTAAACCTACTGCAGAACTCACCATTTTAGTGTAAATTCCTCCAGCAATATTTTCAATAGAAAATCCTAATTGTTGAATATTGAAGAATAATATAATCATTCCTGCAATAGTTCCTAAGAAACCAAACATAGGTGCTACACCCGCTATAGTGCTTAAAACGCCTAAGTTTTTCTCCATTTTGTAAACCTCAAGTTTCCCTGCATTTTCCATTGACTTTTCAATATGGTCAATAGGCTTACCAATTCGGCTAATTCCTTTAATAATCATTTTTGGCAAAGCACCATTGTTGTTTTTACACAAAGACTGCGCTCCTGCAATATTTCCTTCAACTACTTTTTCTCTTACTCGATCCATAAAGTCGTCTGGCGTCTTCCCTGCATTTTTAATGACCATATAACGTTCAATAAAAAAATAAACAGTTAAAATACTGAGTATTAGAAGTGGGAACATTAAAAGTCCACCTTCTTGCAATAAATACCATAATGAGATAGACTCTGGCTCTGTCGCCACTACCTCGGACGCTGTATTCAAAACTCTCGCAACAGTATCGCCTGTCGGGCCTGTTGGATTTGGAGTTTGAGCGGACAATAAAATACTATACACCATAATTGCGTGAAATTTTCATAAGCAAATATACAAGAATCTTGCTAAACTTCTATATCCTAAAAAAAATAAGCTTTTAGAAGTTCAGCAAGACCATAAGGATTTGGTATTAATTAACCTTCAATGCTTACTAGTTCTATTTCAAAAACTAAGTCTTTTCCTGCTAAAGGATGGTTACCATCCAATATAACAGACTCTTCCTTTACTTCTTTAACAGCTACAGGGAATTGGTTGCCTTCATTATCGCTTAAATGCAATTGCATACCAATTTCTGGCTTTAAATCTTCTGGAAAATCAGTTTTAGGAAACTCTAAATAGTTTTCTTCTGTAGGTTGACCGTAAGCTTCATCTACGGGAATTTCAATTCTTTTTTTCTCACCTACTTCCATATCAACCATAGCGTCGTCGAAGCCTTTAATTACTTGACCTTGACCAACTACAAATTGTAAAGGATCTCTCCCTTCAGATGAATCAAAAGTAACACCGTCTGTTAATGTTCCATGATAATGGACTTTTACTGTATTACCTGCTTTTACTTTAGACATAAATAAATTTTCTTTAAATTCTTAATCATTGCAAGGTATCTTTTATTATTAATTCCAGCAAATTTTCGCAGGTTTTTTACATTAAAAAAGCATGCAATACATTATCGTATTACATGCTTTTTATACCTTTTTCTTGATTTATTCTTTAACTAATAATCTAAATCCGTTACCGTGAATATTAACAATACTTACGTTTTCATCGCCACTTAAGTACTTACGTAACTTAGCGATATAAACATCCATGCTTCTGCCATTAAAATAAGTATCACTACCCCAGATTCGCTTTAAAGCCTTTTCTCTTGGTAATAAGTCATTTTTATATTCGCATAGCATCTGTAACAATGCACTTTCTTTAGGACTAAGCGTATGCTCTTCTCCGTCTGCAGTTAAGATTCTTAATTTAGATTCGAATTTGAATTTACCAAACTCGAAGTTTTGTTGTGTTGATGCCTTATTGCCCACATCTTGATTACGTTTAAGGATTGCCTTTATTTTATGAAGCAAAACTTCGCTATCAAACGGTTTAGTAATATAATCATCTGCGCCTAAATTATAACCAGCGATTTGATCATTTTTCATATTACGAGCTGACAAAAAGAACAATGGCACTTCAGCATCAATGCTGCGAATTTCTTCAGCCAAAGTAAAGCCATCCATGTTAGGCATCATTACATCTAATATGCATAAGTCAAACTTCTCACGACGAAAAGCAGCTAAGCCTAAGATACCATCTCGGCAGAGTTCAACGACATATTCCAACTCTAAGTAGTTTTTCAAGACTTGACCTAGGTTAGTATCGTCTTCTACCAAAAGGATTTTTGCTTTTTCTAATTCCATAATTAACAATTAAGACAAGTTCAAATATAGCTATGTTTCATTAATAACAACAAATATTTCTTCATACGTTTTGTTAAAATCGCGGACAACCGTAAGATTTCCTCCCTGAATTCCTCGATGATCCTCCCTCATATAGTCCTTTAAATACTAAAGAAACCTCCATCCCACCATATCCTCTCAATGCTGTTGACATCCCTGACAAAGGAATATCAAAAGACATTAATAATCGCAATTTATTCCATTCATACCCAACCATAGGGATTACTGCGTCTTGATACCTATAGTAAGCTCCCGCTATTAAAACATTCGCATCATAAGCTCTAGGTGTTAAATTAGTGGCCACTTGACCACCCGCTACAATTTCATAGGCATGTTGCTGCTGTGAAGCATGAATACCCCACTCTCCTATCCAATCGTCACTTAATAAAATCACATTCCGAAGTTCTACAACAGGACGTAACTTTATTCGATTATCTTTTTCATAAAATGACTCTATTGGCTGATTCACGTGCATAACTCCTGCGGAAACTTGAAAGAAAAAAGATTCCGAAGAAGCATAAGCGTAAGACAAGCCTATACTTGCATCAAAATAAGAAACTTTTTCATAAGCATTTGTTTCTCCTGTACTCACTTCTCTATCAAATTTCAAACCATTCCATTGATTGTCAAATGATAATTTTGAAATATCTACACTTCTCTGTACCATTCCTAAACCTATTCCTGCTGAAAAAATAGAAGTTTCATTGATTTGTAAATGATACGCTGCAGTCAATTGCGTTTTCGTTAGTGATAAATCACCGTGTCCTGCTTTATCATTAAAAAAAGATAAGCCTAAGCCTAACCAGGAGTTTTTATGTTGATTTGCCAATACTTTTAAGTCTCCTGCGGCAGCTATGGTTTTATAAGGCACAGGTAATTGACCCCATTGAGATCGATACTGTGAGGAAACTCTATAATCCGCATCTGGCATTAAAGCTGTTTGTGCAGGATTATATAACATAGGTTGATTAAAAGACTGACTAAAATGTAAATCTTGAGCAAAGCCTATTAAGCTTAACCCTATTCCAATCAAAATGAATATCAATTTTTTAATCATAACTCTTCATTACATCAATAAAGTTAATCTTTTAATTAGAAGATGCAAACAAGAGCGCATTTCTATTCCTTATTTTTTTACATTAACATGACCCGTTTCGATGTATAAATCATTTACTTTGTAACATCAAAATTGGGGAAATCTATTATGAGGTATTTAGGAATCACCTTAATGTTAAGTTTATCTACGCTTATTTGGACTTCTTGTGAAAAGAAAGAGCAACCATATCCACTTCCGGAACCTGGTACTGCTAACTTCGAAAAACTTGATATCGGAGATGCTTACGAGTATCATCTTTTTTATAGTTTCCAAAATGGACTGATTAAAACTGACAGTTTTGAGATTTGGGACTTGTGTTTTACTCAAGATTTAGACGCCTTTGAGATTTGGCTGAACGGCGGAAAAGGCAACTTAATTTACAAAACAACATCTACTGACTTTGCTGAAACTCCAGCTAATATCCCTAATCCATTTTGGAAATATGACGAGCCTACTTGGATAAAAAATAAAAGTGCTTATGGACTTATCAACACAGAAGACTTAGACTTCATTTGGCTTTTAAAAACAAATCAGCATACTTATAAGTTTAAAATCCTTTCTATAAATGAGGAAAACAATATCCTTATCCAAATAGGTCGTTTAAACGATACGGAAGGAACGACTCATCAACTTGCCAGAAATACATCCACTAATTATTTATACTTATCGGCCAAAAATGGACTCGTGAACGTAGAGCCTCCAAAAGAAAATTGGGATGTTTTATTTACAAGATATAGACATATTTTCTATGGTGTGAATCCTGACGGTTCTGATTTGCCTTATTATGTGAATGGTGTTTTATTAAATCCTTATCAGACTTTAGGAGCAGCAGACACTCTCACGCCAAGAGTTTTTGACGACTTACAATTGGAAGAAGCACTTGACGAGTATGATTTGACTACACAGCGTGACATTATTGGTTACCATTGGAAGGAAGTGAATATTAATAACGCTGAATATACTGTTTTACCAGAAAGAGTTTATTTAATTAAAGATCAAGAAAGCAGGCTTTGGAAGTTACATTTTGTGAATTTCTATTCTAGTAATGGCCAAAAAGGGAAGCCACAATTTGAGTTTCAACGACTTGATTAAGTATATATATTCCGATATAATTACATTGTTTATTTACATCCAATAAAACTACTTGTATATTTGTAGCTTTATTGGATGTTTTAGTTTTAAATATTATGAAAACGCTTATTAACCAATTACAAGATTTAATTCTTGAAGCTCTACAGTCTGCATTTAGTGAACACACTTTTTCTAAAGAAGAATTATTAGTGTCTGAAACGAAGCCTGAGTTTGAAGGGGACTATACTTTAGTTTTATTTCCATTTTTGAAAAAACTGCGCACTTCTCCACAAGCCTTAGGAGAAACGATAGGCAATGAAATTGTTCAGAACCATTCGGATAAAGTGGCGTCTTTCGAAATTGTGTCGGGTTTTTTAAATTTCACTCTAACGCAAGACGCTTTAAGAAAGCATTTTATTGAATTGACTCAGCAAGAGAATTTTGACTATTTAAAACTACCGAGTGAAGAACGCACTAAAATCATGGTGGAATATTCTTCGCCAAACACCAATAAGCCTTTACACTTTGGACATTTAAGAAATATCTTCTTAGGTTGGTCGGTTTCAGAAATATTGAAAGCTAATGGACATGAGGTCGTTAAAGGCAATTTGATTAATGATAGAGGTATTCATATTTGCAAGTCAATGATTGCTTGGCAAGAGTTAGGCGAAGGCAAAACGCCTGAAACGGAAGCAATGAAGGGCGATCATTTTGTAGGTGATTATTATGTAAAATTCAATGATTTATATAAACAAGAGATTGCTGAATTGGTCAGAGGAGGCATGGATGAAAAAGAGGCAGAGAAGGAAGCACCTATTATGAAGAAGGCACAGGACATGCTTGTGGCTTGGGAAAAAGGAGATGAGGAAGTGATGACTTTATGGGAGAAAATGAATGGTTGGGTTTACGAAGGATTTGATGTGACCTATAAAGACTTAGGCGTTGATTTCGACAAGGTTTATCTTGAAAGTGAAACCTATTTGTTAGGTAAAGAAATGGTGGAAGAGGCTTTAGAGAAAGAATTAGTTTATAAAAAAGAAGACAACTCAATTTGGGTTGATTTAGAACAAGAAAAATTAGATCAGAAGTTACTTTTAAGGGGTGATGGCACTTCGGTGTATATCACTCAAGACTTAGGAACAGCTCGTTTAAAGTACAATGATTATCAACTTGATAAAAGTATTTATGTGATTGCAGACGAGCAGAACTATCATATGCAAGTCTTAAAAGCTACTATGGAAAAACTAGGTGAAGAAAGTGCTGATGGCATTTATCACTTAAGTTATGGCATGGTAGAATTACCTTCCGGAAGAATGAAAAGTAGAGAAGGAACAGTCGTAGATGCAGATGACATGGTTAGCGAAATGAGATTTATCGCTCAAAAGCAATCTGAGGAAGCTGGAAAAGTGGGTGATTTTCCACAAGAGGAGTTGACGGAGCTATACGACACGATTGGTATTGGTTCTTTGAAGTTCTATTTATTACGTGTTGAACCAAGAAGAAAGATGGTGTTTAATCCTGAGGAGTCAATAGATTTACATGGGTTTACTGCAACATTTATTCAATATGCGCATGCAAGAATTCAATCCATTTTAAGAAGAGCAGAAGTGGAAGAATTACCTTCGATTCATGATACTAATTATGAAATTCAAGCTGCTGAACGTGATTTATTATTGCATTTAGAGCAATTAAAAGCGATCATTGAAAATGCAGGTAAGGAATACAATCCTTCGGTAATATGTAATTATACTTTCAAATTAGCTCAAGTATTTAATAGCTTTTTTGATCAACACAGTGTATTAAAAGCAGAAGATGATGAAGCTAAAAACTTTAGGCTTCACCTTGCGAGTTATACTGCACGAGTTATTGAATTTAGTATGCAATTATTAGGCATCCGCGTTCCTAACAGAATGTAGAATATAGCTATTTTATTTTATCCGGCTGCTGAGTTGAACTGAGCAGCCGGATTTTTTATGAGTGAAGTACGTGGTGCGACCCCTCCAGGGTTATGTCAAATCTAAACTTTGTGGCTATAGACCTATCATCCCTCCAGGATGAGGAAAGGAAGGAATGGATTTGAAGAATATTTATGTAACAGAAAGGAGAAAACATAAGAGAAGGAGAGGGGAAACGAGAAGAAAGGTTACATGACAATGGACATAATGGATATAATATATATAATGGAGCAACGAGATTCAAGATATTGGTTAGAATTATAATTCATTATTCAAATTTAAAAATGCTATTCCAACCTACTAAAAAAGCATGACCCTGAAGGGGTCAAAGGTAAGACATGAATGCAATACGCCCCTGGAGAAGTCGAACAAGAATGGAATTCTTAAAGATATTCATCCTTGTAACCCACATCAAACTTGTCTAAGATATCTTTATATTCTTTCATGAACGTTTTAATTTTATAATGTTCTTTTTGATTTTCTATGTATGTAATTATACCATTTAAAGCTGATTGGCTATATGAAAAAGCGCCATATCCACGCTGCCATTCAAATTTAGCTTTTGTAAGTTTATTTGTGTTTATATATTCATTGGAGGTTTTTTTTACTTCACGAATCAAATCTGATAAACAACAAGACGGTTTCATCCCAATCAATATATGTATATGGTCTGCCATTCCATTTATAGCCAATAGTTTTTGATCTTTATTTCTGATTACTCCGGTCATATATTTATACAACTCTTCTTCCCACATTGGATCAATAAGTTTTTGGCGGTTTTTTACACTAAAAACAACGTGTATATATATTTGAGAAAATGTTGAGGTCATGGTGGGTTTAAATTAAAGGTCCTTGTCATCTAAATTAACACAATTACTCATATATTCATAATCCTTATTCCACCTCAATTGATTTTGTGCGACCCCTCCAGGGTCGTTTCATATGACAAACTTGGAGCTATAGACCTATCATCCCTCCAGGATGAGGAAAGGAAGGAGATAGTTTTGAAGAAGATATGATCTTTTAAAAATGAATAAATTGAGGAGAAGAAAATTGCAAAGTAGTGTTATTAGGGAAAATGATGGAGTATCGAGATTGAAATTATGGGTTAGAACTCGTATTAACAATTCGAATTTAAAAATGAATAAATTGAGGATGAGGAAAGGAAGGAAATAGTTTTGAAGAAGATAATTTATGAAACAGAAAGGAGAAAATATAAGAGAAGGAGAAGGAAAATGCGAAGAAAGGCTATATGGCAATGGATATAATGGAGCAACAAGATTGAAAGTCTTGGATAAAATCCATATCAATTATTCAAATTGAAAATTGCAATTCCAACCTACTAAAAAGACACGACCCTGAAGGGGTCATAGGTATATAGCACAAGGCATAAGAATGAAATACGACCCTGGAGGGGTCGAACATGAAAACAAAACCCATTTAATACAAAAAGGCTGGATGCATTCCTTAGAAATGTATCCAACCTTTTAAAATATTCTTGTATTTATTTTTTAAAATCTAAACGATAAAGATAAAGACACTAAGCTTTTGTATAAATCTGTATCTACAATCCCAACTGGAACTCCAGAAGCGATTAATGGATATCCGTAAGCCTGAGGCTGACTGTTCATTAACATATAACCTAAATCAATTCCGAACCCTTTCGCTCTATAACCAATACCTGCAGCATAATGCATTTTCGAACCATCATAAATCGAATTCTCTTCAAAAGGATTAGAACTGTACCCAAACCCTGCACGGATTAAAAACTGGTCTAATCTTGCTTCACCACCCACTCTAATGTTATGCGCACCTCTATACATGTCTTTAATAGCCGTGTTCACGCTTGAGAAATAAGATGAGTTATGAATATCTCCGCTGTATTTCATAGACGTATAATCTACAAATTCGTAATCCACCGTTAAGAATCCACTTTTACCAAATAGCGCTGTACCACTTAAAACAGCCTTCCAAGGTGTTCTTAAATTATAAGAAAATTCATACGGGTAATCTGGTGTAACATTCGTCATTGGATTAGAGCTCGGCTGACCTGTATCTCTCTTTAAGTTTTCTGTGTCAGTCAAAAGATTGTAATGCGACATATCAGTAAAATTTGACCACGTCGGCGTATGAACTGCCAAGCCAATTCTAAAAGACTCATGAGGAATAATAATCGCTCCAAATTTCATATTAAATCCAATACCTCTTGTTTCTAAATCTTCAGTATAAATTAAACTATTAAAATCATTATCAAAGTTACCAGTAGCATCTTCTTCGACGAATCTGCTGATGTGATCATATTTATAATCTAAGAAATTTAAACCTACACCAAACAGCACCGTTTCATTTACATTCCCACCTACATTAATTCCAAACTCATTAATACCACCATTGGCTCTTGTTTCCTGCGATTGTCTTAACGATCCACCATTATCTAAAATAGTGTGCGTAGGAATAGAAGTCAAATCATCATATAAAAGGAAACCTTCGTATCCTAAATAGCCTAAAGGCGGTTGAATATTAGGATCCGTTCCATAATTTATAGCATCAGCTGAAAATACATCTACAATACTACTTTCGTTATTCAATCCTGAAAACATTGTTTTTTGATTGAAGTCAGCCACTCTATTATAAGTTAAGCCTAAGGATAAAGTCTTCAGTTTACTTTGCTCATAATTTCTACCCTCTGCTCTGTAAGTAGTAACATAACTTGCATTACCCAATACTAAACGACTTGAATTCGCAGCAGTTGATTCTCCTAAATAATTTGAACTTCCACTAGAAAATTGCAAAGCAGGTGTAATTGTAAGTTCTGAACTTCTATATACTCCAATCCCTGCGGGGTTTACAGAAAATGAAGAGGCGTCTCCACCAACACTTCCTAAAGCACCGCCAATTCCTATACCTCTTGCCGTTCCTTGTGACTGGGTATTTCCATATTTAAATGCATCGTAAGCACTTTGAGCATAAGAAGTGGAAAGCATAGCCCCACTCATTATAAGTCCCAAAGCACAGATTTTATATAGCTTCATAGTATAAATTTTAAGACCAGAACAAATTAGACTCTTGTTACTGCCTATAGTTTAAAATTAAAAAAAAGCAACCATATTATGTCATGATTGCTTTAAAACAACTATTTTTTGTCATCTGCACTCGGACCATAAAGACCAGGAACAGGTAAATCTAATAATCGTAAGTAAACTGTAAGTTGACCTCTGTGGTGATAAATATGATTATTGACGATAAATCTTATGACATCAGATTTCGGACTTTCCATAATCACATAATCGCCACTTTTCAAAACAAAGTTTTTAGACAACTCATCATCATTTGCTTCGTTTATTGCTTTTTCTACTTGTGCTGATAACTCTTCAAGCCCTTTTAATAGATCTTCTTTGGATTCATATTTAGGTGATTTGTAACTGCCTGCTAAATCTAAACTATCTCCTTTCAAAACGTGCGCTGGCCATCCTGTCAAATCAACAATATGTGTAGCCATTGCTAAAATGCTCATAGATTTTTCATGTGGCTTATAGCCCATTTGGTCTGCAGGCAAAGCTTCTAATAGCTTCTTTGTGCCTTGTAACTCTCTTAAAAACTCTTGTTTCAATTGATCTAAATTATTCATCGATTTCATTGTTATAATATACTGTTATTCTTTGTGTTTCCTTTGATAAATCTCATAAAAGTTCATCATATTTTCAGAAGACAATCTTTTACCCTCAATATTAAAATCTTTACCTAAAAAGTAAATTTTTGGGGTATCATAAGCATCAAAATTTTCTTGAATTTCATGAATATCCTTTGTGATGACAAAATTATTCCAACCTTCTACTTTATTTTCAATAATTTGTTTTTGAATCAACTCTAAATCTCCACCAAACAAAACAGAGAATACCTTCACTCCTTTTGCTTTTAACTCTTCTTCATGAAGTTTTTTCAACTTAGGCACTTCCTTTAAACAAGCCGAACAAGTAGGATTCCAAAATATCAAAATCGTTTGATCTGAATCAAAATCATGTAAGCTTTGTTCTTTCAATGAAAATGCATCATTCACTTTCATATTAAATGCTTGTTTTCCAATCACATTTGGCGCAATCTGCCTTGCTCTTGTTGCGAATTTTTCCACCAACTCTTCATCCATCCAATACGCCTTTCCTTGCATGTGATAGTTTTCCACCATATAGACAAAAACCTCATCCATACCCATTATTTTACTACTTTCAGCAAACTTGGTGATATGATGTAAAGTATATTTAAATAGTTCTTTATTTTGATCCGGTTTTGCCAATAGAGCATCCGCTTCAGCGATAATAGAATCTGGAAAAGGCGTCACCACTTTCGTGAAATACTCTTCTAATTTATTTTCCAAAATCGGAGAATGTATTAATCGCTCATCTTGAAAATTAAATCCATCCCAAAAATGTTTTTTATAATATCTGTATGCATAGGTTGAATCTACTGTCGTTCCATCCTCTAAATAATGAATACCTTCTGGAATATCTATAGGAATCAAAGCTTTAAAAACTTGAGATAAAAAGTGATTTGGATGATTTTGAATATGCTTATTTCTATAGGCATTGATTTCATTAGAATGTACTTTCATCTGATTCGTAACTTTCGTTGAATCCTCTTTAGTTTTAGCATTTTCCAATGACTCTTGAAGTGCTGTTTGTAATTTAGCCACTCGCGAAACCTCATTAATATAGCTCACATAAGCCTCGTTTTCCGGACTGTTTTTAAATGCTATTTTTTTAGGAAAATCAATGGTATCCACCATAACGGTCATCGCATCTCCATCGTCTAGGATCAGTTCGAAAAACTGTTGGTTTTCATTAAATAGAATTAAATAAAAACCTCCTAAAATACTATCTGTACTTTTAAAATGAGCTGATGTTCCATTTTTCACTTCTGCATCTGCCACTTTATAAACTTGTGGATAACCAGTTCCAAAGTATTTTGCTAAAACAATTTGCCCATCTTTTACGGGTTGTTTAAACTCCACTTTAATGTCATAGCCATGTTTTTGCACACTTTTTTTATTTTGTGCATTGGCTTCGTTTTGAATGCATAAACCGCCGATGATGGCGATAAAAAACATCAGTAATCTTCTATTGATCAATTTCATAATTACAATTCTCGTTTTCAACTTATTGTTAGTTTATCCTCAAATTTATTTAATGTTAGGTAAGGTATCAAATTTTCCTATTAACTTTGTGGTTCATTAACTTATAATTTTTTCAAATTGACACGTAAAAGAACCAATCGTTTTAGAGAGCTCACTATTGAAAGATATGCAGCGGAAGGAAAAAGTATTGCTCACTTAGAAGACGGGAAAACGGTCTTCGTCGTTGGGGCTATCCCTGGCGATGTGGCGATGGTATATATTCAACAAAATAAAAAATCATTTGCTTCTGGTAAGGCTGTGGAGATTTTAGAGCCCAGTCTTGATCGTATTGAGCCCTTTTGTGAGCACTTTGGAACTTGTGGTGGGTGTAAATGGCAAATGCTCACTTACGAACAGCAATTGATTTATAAAGAGACACAGGTTAAAGATCAGATGCAGCGCATAGGACAAGTTGAGGTTCAAGAATTTATGACCATTTTAGGTTGTGCTCAAGATCGTTTATATAGAAATAAACTTGAGTTCACTTTTTGTCAGGACACTTATTTAACGAGTGAAGAAATTAAAGCTGCTGATGGCGCTGATATTGAACGAAAGCCTGCTTTAGGATTTCATGCTCCGGGATTATTTGATAAGGTGGTTGATATTAATCACTGTCATTTACAAGAGGAGCCTACGAATGCAATTAAAAATTTCTTGAGAACTTATACTTTAGATCGAGATTTAGAATATTACGATTTCCGTGCTCAAGAAGGTTGGTTAAGAAATGTGTTCATACGTTTAAGTACCTTAGGCGAAGTGATGGTCAATTTAGTTGTGAAAACAAAAAGGAAGGTATTATTTGAATTGTTAGATGATTTGATGGCAGCTTTTCCAATGATTACTTCTTTAAATTACACGATTAATGGTAAGAAAAATGATAGTATAGCTGATTTGGAAGTGGTTTCTTATAAAGGCAAAGCATACATTACCGAGCGATTAGGAAAATATGATTTTAAGATTTCTCCTAAAAGTTTCTTTCAAACCAATAGTCGTCAAGCGGAAGTTTTATACAATGAAGTAAAAGCTTTTGCAAACTTGACGGGAAATGAAATTGTGTATGATTTATATTGTGGAACAGGTAGTATTGGATTGTATGTTTCTGATCAGGCTAAAAGCATTATTGGTATAGAAGTGGTAGAGGAAGCAATTGAGGATGCCAAAGAAAATGCTGCCATGAATGGAGTTGATCATTGTCATTTTTATGCTGGCGATGTGAGTACAATCATCAATGATAGTTTTTTCAAAAAACATGGTCGTCCTGATGTCATTATTACTGATCCGCCAAGAGCTGGCATGACTCCAAAGTTAATTGAAGAATTAAAATTAATTGCTGCTCCAAAGATTGTTTATGTGAGTTGCAACCCAGCTACGCAAGCAAGGGATTTACAGTTATTAAGTGAAGATTATGATATTGTAAAAATGCGTCCTGTAGATATGTTTCCACAAACGCATCATATTGAGAACATTGCTCTTTTAGTGAAAAAAGGAGTGTAAATGATTCAAAAAATACAGATTAAATTTTATCTCTCAAAATGATAGATTCTTTTAAAAGCCAAGTCACTTCTTCTAGAAAAGCGACTTGGCTTTTAAAATGCTTATGATGATGTCAAGCTTTTTCTTTTCCTACAAATATTTTCTTTCCATCTAATATAAAATATGGAGGTTCAAAACCTGGCATACTGGTCGCTCTTATTTTTCTTTTCCAATTGTCAGGCGACTCATCCCATAATAATTCTTTCAACTGATGAATATCTTTTCTTAAATACATTCTACTTTCCACTTGTTTTTTAGGGATGGTTAGAGATGGTTTTTCAAAGATGAGCGGGAAGGTTTCTTGAAACAATTCCAATCCTTTTTCGTTTGCTACTTTCCATAAATCTTCTACCCAAGTATTTTCTTCAATTTCCCATCTTTTTTCAGCAATCAATGCTCCATCATCTATTTTCGCATTGAGTTCGTGTAAGGAAACTCCAAACTCATTTTCTTGATTATAAATAGCAAAACTAAACTGGTTACACCCTCTATATTCTGGCAAAGGTGCCAAATGTAAATTTATGGCTCTAATTTTAGCTTGCTGAATATGGCGCGTTTTAAGTATTTCATGGTATTGCACAGAGATAATATAGTCACATGGAGGAATATCATCTAAGCTTTTCAAAATAGGAATATTTAAAGTTTGGGCTTTTTTGATTATTTCCATATTTGATCCAGAAGCCACTTGATCATTGGTTTTCAAGCCAATGATATTTAAATTCCATTTATTATTCAAGCTTAATAAGTGATTGAAGCATTGCAAGCCAATTTCTTTAGCCATTAAGCATACAATAGATATGGTTTTTGGGGGTTTCATTTTAGGATAACAACTTTGTAATGATTACATGAACAAAGGTATTATTTTTCCAACAGCATTATCTGAATGCAGTATGAATTTAAAAAATATAAATGGGAGAAAATAAAGGAGCATTACTTTAAAGATGAAGTCCTTTTAATTAATGTTATCTATTTCCATAAAATCATTAATTAGCTTTATTGATGCCTCGTATCCGTAATCTTTATGATCTACATCAGTCATAATCGTTTTTCCATAATCTTTAAAAAGAATCAAACTTAATTTTATGCTTTCATCTTTTATATTTTCATAACACTCTTCACATAATTCATTTAACAGTTGTATAGTTTTATCAAAAAGATTAGTAGAATAAGTAGGAGTTGATGGAAAAATGTATGCATTTTGATTATTAAACTCATGCAACTTATTCCAATTAAATATCTTATTTATTGCATTTGCTTTCGATATCAATATAAATGGGATATTGAATTCTTCTGCATATTTAGCTATCAAAAGCTCCATGGCTCCTTTTTTATGTGGTCCAGGACAATTTGGGTAATAGTATATCAACAAAAACTTTTCTTTTCGTTTAACGATCTCTTTAATATCTGAAGTATTAATATACTGAACAGTGGTATCAGAGAAATCCTGATTTAAAAACTGCTCTAAATTAAAAGGATAAGAAGAGATGGTACTTGCATCCACTAATACATCGTGATTTGGATTATACATCTTAAATACTTCTCCATCTCTGTTAATATATTTTTCGACTTTACAAGATTGAAAAAGTAATATTACTATTAAAACGATCCAAGTACGCATATCTTCTATTAAATTAGTTATTTGCAATTATTTTTCCATAGTAATTAACTTCTGCTCCGTCAATGATCAAAATACCATTTTCTTCAATTAATGGATATTCGTCTTGTAAGATAAGGAAACTACTTCCATCATCATTATATATAATAACGTCTTGATCTACATAAAAAATATCAACTCCATTATCATTTTCAATAGGTTTTAAAAAGTAAAGGGTGCTTGTATTATTATCTCTTTTATCCAAAGCCACTGTTGCTTCTGCAATAGATATTTTACTATCTGGGAACCACTCAAACTCACATAATCCAAAGCAATAATCACAAACGCAAGCTCTATTATCTTTATCTACCCCATTTTCTCTATGTAATTTTACGGTAAAAATTCTTAGTTTGCCTTCTTTAGGTTCTGAAAAGTTTCTCAATTCGTTAAATTCTTGCTCAGTAGCTGAAGAATCAACATGGTTAGTTGATTTATTACATGCTCCCATCAAAAAAGAAAACAATATTAAAACACTCCATCTTAGTAAGTTGTTTTTCATGGCATTAAAATTTTATTTATGTTATTAATACCACAAACAAACAAACAAACAACGAGAACACCAAACTTACTGACAATTATTTAATTACACATTAACAATAATACCAAATTTAACCAACCATCACTTTGCTATTATAATCAAGAATTTAAATTTATAACAGTGTATAAATGATAAAAACTTCATTCTTTTTTCGGATCTGAGCATGCGAATGAAAGTCAAAAAAATCAATTTGATCATTGGTCTTCATACCAATGATATTAAACCCACATTATCCAACATGTTTTTAAATTAAAAAAGCAATTTATAGTAAAAGTAATCTCCCAACTAATACTAGTCATTTAAACAGTTGGTTTAAAATATTCTGAACCGACTATTTTAATTACATATACAATTATCACCTCTTAATAAGTTTCATATTATCCACAGTACCTTTTGCCAAGTTATTGACCTTCAAAAAGTAAATTCCAGAAGACAAATCAGAGAAGTCTTTATTTTCTAAAGCTCCATTAATTTCATGAATTGACCCTTTATGGCTAAAGAGTTCCTTTCCTAAAACATTATATAAATACACTTCTAATAGATCACTTGAATTACTTGGGCTCTTAATCAAAAAATGATGACTAAAGGGATTGGGGTGGATTGAAACACTGGCTTCCATCTCCTTTTCATGAATAGCTACTGAAGAGTCCGACC